>Ga0208413_1000001_pt1 | contig 374728 bp, 315 predicted proteins | sample AntAceMetag02UKD_FD_184761 | JGI IMG/M metagenome (GOLD analysis project Ga0208413, IMG submission 184761) | Saline lake microbial communities from Ace Lake, Antarctica - Antarctic Ace Lake Metagenome 02UKD (SPAdes) (version 2) | ecosystem: Environmental > Aquatic > Non-marine Saline and...
CACGGTTAGAGGGTAGGGGGCTCGTGAGGCGGATCGATCACAGTCAGGATCGCAGGCGTAAAGTCGTGAAATTAACCCCGAAAGGCGCGCGGCTCCTCAACAAAATGGAGGCGTCGGTCCAACGTGCCCATATGCGCACGATAGATGCTTTGCCAGAGGCCTCACGTCAGATCTTTCTCGAACTGATGTCAGATCTGGTTCGCGCCAACAACGCCCAGGCGACAGTGCCGCTTGACTTGGGCGCTAGCAAAGATTGAAGCCTACCCGCCAAGATAAGCTTTGCGAATATCTGGATTATTGATCATGTCGCTGGCAACTCCCGCGTGGGTGACCCGTCCATTTTCTAGAAGATAGCAGCGATCGCACATCTCTAGAGCGGCGTACGCATTCTGCTCAACCATCAGTACGGTCGTGCCTGCTTTTCGGATGGACAATACCATTTCAAAAACGTGTTCGACTAAATTGGGCGCCAACCCAAGGGATGGCTCATCAAACAAAATTAGTCGTGGTCGCGACATGAGGGCACGTGCAATGGCGAGCATTTGTTGTTCCCCCCCGGACAAGGTGCCAGCGGCTTGGTTCAAGCGCTCCCGTAGTCGTGGGAATTTTTCGAGCATCTCCTCTAGATCGCTTGCAATGCGATTGAAATCACGTCGTGCAAAGGCACCCATGCGCAAGTTTTCAGCCACGGTCATTTGGGGAAAAACTCGTCGCCCCTCTGGACAGTGTGCAATACCTTTTTCAATGATTAATTTGGGTGAACAGTTAGCGATCGAATCACCATCAAATTCGATTTGACCGCTAGACAGAGGCTCAAGGCCACTAATTGCCCGCAAAGTACTTGTTTTGCCCGCTCCGTTGGAGCCGATCAGCGTGACTAGCTCGCCCTCATTCACATCTAGACTCACGCAATCAACCGCTCTGGTTGTTCCGTACTTCACTACTAAATCACGAACCTTAAGCATGGCGTAATCCCGTTCCCAAATAAGCCCGGATGACTTCTGGATTTTGTTGAATTTCAGTAGGAGAGCCTTCGGCGATGAGGCAGCCTTGGTTTAAGACGATGATGTGATCTGAAATGCTCATGACCATCTGCATGTCATGTTCCACGAGCAAAACTGTGACCCCTGTCTTTGCCACCCTTCTGATCATATCTTTGAATTTGTCGGTTTCTGAGGGGTTAAGCCCTGCAGCTGGCTCATCAAGCAGAAGCAATTTAGGTTGCGCGGCGAGTGCAATGCCAACACCTAATACCCTTTGCTCGCCATACGCGAGGTTGGCAGCCGTCGTCGATTTACGGTGTCCTAGTCCCAGAAATTCGATTAGCTCATCAGCGTAATGATGCAGCTGCTTTTCTTCCCGAAAAAAAGAAGGCAGACGCATCAACGAGCCTAGCAAACCACAGCTGCCTCGCATGTGGAGTGCTGTCAATATATTGTTGAACACGGTGCTGTCGTTAAACACGCTAGTGCGTTGGAAGCTACGGACCAATCCGAGTCTGGCGATGTCTTCAGGTTTTTTGCCAGCGATTGATTGCCCTCGGAATTCAACGTCTCCTTCGGTTGGCAGCATATAACCCGAGATGACGTTAAAAGCAGTGGTTTTACCGGCACCATTTGGGCCGATCAGACTGACGACGCAGTGGCTGGGAATGTCGAAGGTGACTTTATCGAGCGCAGTCAAACCAGAGATCTTCAGCGTCAATCCCTTAATCGATAATAGGGCGTCTTGTTTGGCGGGTGCATGGTCCGTCATGGTTTTGTTCCCACCAGGGTTTTTGTTGAGATAATTTCTGTCGGTTGCTTAGATTGATTTGCCTTGAGTCCCTTTGACAATCGCTGCAATATTAGGGTGAAAGCCGGCACTATGCCTTTGGGCAAAAACAGCAAAATAACAATCATCAGTGCGCCGTACAAAATCCACTGAACTTCAGGTGCGACCACCCCACGTAACATTTCGGGCATCAGCCCAAAGATCATGCCGCCGATCACAGGACCAGCCAAGGTGCCTTTGCCGCCGGCGATAACCATGATGACCATGGTGATGGTGTAAATAAACAAAAACACATCCGGATCAATGATGCGTACAGTGTGCGCATACAAAGCACCAGCCGCACCAGCCATGCCCGCTGATATCAGTGTGGTTAGAACCAGGTAATGCGTCACGCGGATGCCAATTGATCTGGCTAATGTTTCGTTTTCACGTAAGGCGACAGCCGCACGGCCCACACGGCTATAGACAAAGCCGGCGATGATTACATAGCAAACGATGCCAACACTGAGAACCAACCAGTAAATGCCGGTTTTACTGGTGATGTTGACAATGCCATCAGTGGGGCTCCAAAACGTTAGCGGTGCAATGGCTGACAACGCCATGGGCCCCTCCGTTAGGTCAACCCAGTTCAGCGACACCAGGCGCATCACCTGCGCAAAACAGATCGTGACAATGACGAAGTAGGCACCCCGGACCTTAAACGAGAGACGACCAATCAGCCATCCGGATGCCGCCGCGGCAATGATTCCAATGACAAAAGCCACCCAAACCGGTTTCGGAGTGACAACCAGTGTTTGCCCAAAACCAAGATACACGTCAAACCCCAGTGACGTTAAGGCGCTGGCATAGGCACCGATCCCGAAGAAAGCGACATGACCAAGGCTAAGTTGTCCTGTAAACCCAAGCAGCAGGTTCAGACTCATGGCAGCAATAATCATGATGCCAGCAACGCCCACGACCGATAACGTATAAGGGTCTGGGTAGATGACAGGCACAAGAGCCAGCAATACACAAGTCAGGATAAAAACGATTGTGCGCAACATTAGCCGACCCTCTCTTTAGAAGCAAACATACCTTGAGGTCTAAAGAGCAAGACCACCAAGATAACTAGAAAGCCAAAGGCATCGCGATAAGCCGTAGAGATATAGCCCGCACCGAACTCCTCGAGCATTGCCAAAACGAAGCCGCCCATGGCTGCACCAACCAAATTTCCCAGACCGCCTAGAATCACAATAGCGAATGCTTTCAAGCTAGCTAGATCCCCCATGGTTGGCGCTACAAGAAATACTGGTGCGAGTAGAGCTCCCGTAACAGCGGCCATACTCGAGCCTAGGGCAAAGGTCACTGTGTATATTCGTTTGACGTTGACACCAACGATTTGAGCGGCGTCTTTGTCTTGAAACGTGGCACGCATTGCCATACCTAGGCGTGATTTTTCAATTAGAAAATAAAACAAGGTGAGTAAAAACATGGCAGCAAAAAAGACAAAGACTCGCGTGGGGGAAACTGATACGGCGCCGAACACAAGAGGCTCTTGGGCAAAGGGTGTCTGTACGACCTTGGCCACACCGCCCCAAACCCACAGTTGAGTATTTTGCATGACGATCATCACACCGATCATCAGTAACATGACTTCATCAATTTGCTCGAGTTTGCATCGCCTGAGTAAAACAAACTCGATCAGCCACCCGGCTAAAAAACCAACTACGATTGCCATGAACAACGTATTGAAATAATTGAGCTCCAGCAGCGCTACAAACCCGTATGCGGTGTAAGCGCCCAACGCATAGAGCTCGCCGTGTGAAAAATTGACGACTCGCATGATCCCAAATACAAGTGTCAATCCAATGCCGAGCAATGCATAGGTTGACCCCATGATCATGGCATTGACAAAGTGCTGAAGGAACTGATCCACGATAATCTCCTAAAACGGGTTGTTAGCTGGGCAACAATACTTTGTTGGTGCCCAGCCCAGATCGAACTTATTCAGCCGAACTCACCACACCGTCTTTGAGTTGAACCACATAGATATTGGGGACGTTCTGGCCACTTTCCTTGCCGGCTGGTCCCGATTTAATAAAGGCGATATCACCATTGACACCATTTACTGCAGTCTTCCAAAGTGCTTCTTTGATGGCTTCAGGTTCGGCTTTTCCTGCAAGTTTGATTGCCTCTACTGCTGTCAAGACAGCGTCGTATCCTCGAAAGCCTTCTGTCAAACCTGGGAAGGGATAGTCCTTCTCTTTCCAGCCGTCCATATAGTTTTTGGCTACAACCGGGTTGATAGCCGCTTCAGGTGTCCATGGGGAGAAAAACAGCAAATGGGTGCTGGTGTAGCCTTTAGGGCCAGGATTGGCGATCAGTTGCTCGGGGAAAGAGCCGCCAGTTGTGATAATGCGCTGAGGCAGTCTTTGCTCAGCGGCTTGGCGGATGGCCAAGGTGAGCTGCTCCACACCCGATGTCACAATTAAAGTGTCGCTGCCCGAACCCTTTACGGCGGCTAGTTGGGCCGACAGATCGGTAGCATCAGGCGCCACAGTTTCTATTTGATTGACCTTGATACCATTATCAGCAAATATTTTTTTAAATTCATTTGCCGCACCAAGTCCCCAATCGTTGTTGACTGATAGGAAATCTACTTGCTTGATGGGCGGGTCAAACGTTTTAAGTTTTTTTGCAAAAGCAATGGCCTCCATTTCTGATGTTGGGCTAATACGAAATACCCAAGCATTGCCCTGCGTGGTTATTTTTGAGCTTGAGGAGGTCTCAACAATGAGTGGTACACCATATTCCTCAATCTTTGGCATGATTGCTAGCGTGAACGTCGAGCTCCAAGCGCCGATGATCACGGGCACCTTGTCACGTAGTACCAGTTTTTCCACTGAATTAACGGCTTCGCGGGGGTTGGACTTATTGTCCTCAAGAATGAGTTCAATTTGTTGGCCTAAGACGCCGCCCTTGGCGTTGATTTGCTCGACTGCTAGTTTGGCGCCGTTTGCAACATAAGTACCCGAAGCAGCAACGGCGCCTGTCAGAGGCTGCGTCATGCCGATTTTGATCGAATCGGCTGAGGCAGCGACGGATGCCGTGACTAGACTGGCTGCAAGTGCAGTTTTTATCCAATGGTTCTTGATCATGAGACTCTCCTGGTGTGGTGGGGCAAGGATGCGTTCAGACTCTTGTCTGAGCGTATTTGTCCGATCGATATCGACCGGACAAAACTGGTGGATATTTCGCGGGCTGATCAGTGTCGATACACTTGATCAGCGTGTCGTAGTTAGGGTGATGAAAAAAAGCGATCGAAAGACGGGCGGAATCGGAGCCAGCGATCTCGGGGTTGGTGACGCGGTGCGTGTTTGATACCCAGCGGTCATTGGTCCAGCGCATGAGCAAGTCACCGATGTTGACCACAAATGAGTCGGGTTCGGTCTTGGCTCGAATCCAAGTGCCTTGTCGTGTTAATACTTCAAGGCCGCCCGGCTTGTCTTCACCACTCAGAATGGTGAGTAGTCCGTAATCGGTATGAGCACCCGCACGTAGCTGACCTGGTAGTGGCGCATGTGACTGCGCAGGGTAGTGATTAATGCGAATAGCGGTGATGTGGCGATCAATTTTGTCTTGAAAAAACATCTCTGACAGTCCGAGGCCAAGGGCACTGAGTCTAAGCAGGGTGTCAGTCAACTTTTCCATTGCTTGGTAGTACTGGTTAGCCACTAAAGACCAATTCGCCGGATACTCAGGCCAGACGTTCGCAATAAAGTAGTCAGGTCCCTCTCCCTCAACGTAGTAAGGATCTTCGGGCCATACCTGCCGACCAAAGTGAAAATATTCTTTTAAGTCTGGTGGCGTGTGCTGGTCATTGCCTGCTGACAGGGATTCGAAACCTAGCCCACGATAGCCTCTTGGTTCGTTACGGCGGGGGGCCACTTTTTTCTTTTCATCGATCGGCAAATTAAAAAAGTCATACGATGCGTGACGCAGGTGTTCAATGATTGAGGGATCAATGCCATGGCCTTTGAGAATAAAAAAACCAACTTCGCAACAGGCGCGATCTATTTCTTGGCCTTTGCGCAGGCGCTGTTCGCAACTACCGCCAATCGCTGATTGAATATCAATTACAGGAATCTGATCCATTGCCCTTCCTTAATGAAAGTAGGCCCCGCCGTCGACAACGAGTGTCTGCCCCGTCACAAAACCTGATGCTGGCAGACAGAAAAAAGATACTGCCCCAGCAACATCGCTGGCTAGCATGTCTTTTTTGATGACGCGGGTCTGTAAGGACGAATGCTTGACGCCTGCTACCAGTGCCTCGTTTTTTTTAACAACGTCTGTCAACGTGAAACCTGGCGCCACGCAATTCACTAAGATGCCTTGCGAGCCCACCTCTCTTGCGAGCGCCCGGGTTAGAGAGATCACTGCGCCTTTGCTTGCGACGTAATGCGCCATCAGTGGATTACCTTTGAAAGCCACGGCCGAGGCAATATTGACGATTCTTCCTGCGCCGCAATCACGCAACCATGGCAACACTGCTTTACAGCAGTTAAAGACACCGGTGACATTGACCGCGAGTATTTGAGTGAATTGCTCAGCAGTTAGCTCTTCAAACGGTGTTGGTTTTAAGTTGCTGTAGATGCCAGCGTTATTAATGAGTGCGTGCAATACTTCTGGCTGGTCGGCAGCAAAGGCCATGAGCCGATCTACTTGAGCAGGATCGGTGACGTCGACTTCATAGGACGTGACCTTGAGCCCTTGGGCTCGCAGATGCTCGGTGCCGGCTGGGTCTAAGACTTGATCGGCAATGATGATATGTGCGCCTAGTCTGGCAAGATGACGCGTGATGCCATCGCCGATGCCCCGGGCTCCACCAGTCACGATAATGGTTTTTCCGCTCAGGGCCATGGCGCCACCGCCCACGCTTCATAATTCGTGCAGCTACTAAATAATGTGGGATCAACTTCAACAACGCCGCGCCCGAGGATATTTCCAGCGCCCGTTGTATCAATCATGGCTAAATGAACGCGCGGCGCTATGTGGTGACGCACGACTGGGTTTATGCAAACAAGGCCAGTGTTGGGATCGACTATCTGCGATCTTTTGTGAGCAGTCATGCTCGGCAGGTAGTCCTTCCAGACGCGTTGCATCTGAGGCGACCAAGCCAGTGCCTGCGCACCAAGTCCGGCGAAATCGATCACGGCGCTGTCGCCGATGGCTCGCAGGACTGACGTGTTGTCAGCGCGGAAAACCTCACCGCTAATAATGGGTGCTTTTTGTTGATACCAAACCGGTTTTGTGGCTGATTGCCAACCGACATTGACGCCATTACAACCGATCGCTCGAATGGTTCCGGCTCGCCGCAGTGCGAGCGCGCAGGCGGCCATTATGATGGGTAAGACAAAGCCGTGATGAGCCAAGAGTGACTGCGGTGGCTCCGTGAGGGCATTGAGTAAAGCCGAGTGTGTGGCAGCTGTGACGGCGTGGCACTCATCGCCACCCGTAAGTCCGGCGGCAATCAGTGGTGCTATTTGCAGCCGATCTTCATGCATACAATGTTTTAATTCGGCTACTAGGGCCGGGAGCGCCATCAAGGCATCTCGTGTTGCCTGCGCGCTTGACCCAAACCGCACGGCTGGTGGCCCACTCTCAACTAACGGCGCATAAGCGGCTTGTTGGCCATCACTTATTTTAAATACCCAGCTATGCTGAGACACGACTTGGGCCAGTGGTGTCACAACACCATATGACTGAGCAGGTTTGAGTTTGATGCGATCTGATTTAACAAGATGCAGGGCCTGTTCAAGGGATTGTGCCGCACCGTCGACCATTAAAACTTGAGCCGCTGCGTTGAGCACTGGCTGTGGTATCTCGTTAACGCTGGCATAAGGTGGGCCCGCGTGAAGCAGATAGTCAGCCGGTAGTTCCACGTCGTCAGATAATTGACCAATACTGTCAAGGAATATGCCCTGAAACGGCACTAGCCAAGGTGCTGTGTCGGCGTGACTCATGAGCGGCCTGCCTTAGCCAACTGTTTAAGCCAGTGCAAGAATGACCGCCAGAGCAGCTTAGTCATGCTCAGCGGTTGATTGCTATGCTGCCTGGAAGAATCTGAGCCTGGCACGCTTGCGGCATCGTCTGCTGGAGCCAACGTACCATTTACCGTTTGTGATTCTTGGGTTTGTAGCCGTGCTTGAAGGTTGTTGGCAAACTCACGTGTTAGTTGATCAGCCAGCGAGCGCACGATGTTTTCACGGCTAAATTGCGCCAAGGTTCCACTAATAGTGAAGTCAATCTCCACTGAAACTTCTGTTGCGTCCGTTTCGGTCTCGCGCAAAGTGAAATCAGCGATGCCCTTGACTCGGCTGTTATTTTTTGTATCTGCGGCTTGCCCTTCAAATTTGCCTTGGTGTTTGTCTAGATCGAATGAAATGTTGCCATGACCAGCAAAGCGCGCTGTGATGGGTCCAAGTTTGACTTTCAAAGTCAAGGCGAGGTTCTCGGGGTCAGCTGAGTCATCTAATTGCGCGCCTGGCAAGCAATCAACCAATTGGGCTGGGTTTTGAAACGCCAACCAGACCGTTGATAGCGGGCTATTGACGACGAAGGACTGATTGAGTTTCATCGCACCCTCGTTGCCGGCCAGAGCTTGAGCACCTCGACAATGGCTGCCACGATGCCTGCATAACCCGTGCAGCGACACAAATTTCCTGAGAGCTCTTCGCGCACCCGATCTTCATCTGCCTGTGGAAGGCGCATAACAATATCTCGGGCCGTGATGAGCATGCCAGGTGTGCAGTAGCCGCACTGTAATGCGTGATTTTTACGAAACGCCGCTTTCAACTTAAACGTAAGCTCATCGTCTGCTAGGCCCTCGATCGTGCGAATTGCCTTGTGTTCAAAGCGCCGAGCTGATTGCAGGCAGGACCTTATCGGCTTGTCATCGACTAAAACCGTGCAGGCGCCGCAGACCCCTTGCTCGCATCCTAGGTGGGTGCCAGTCAGATCGCACGATTTACGAATCGCATCACCAAGATGCGTGCGGGCTTGGCAGGCAATCTCATATTCGACCTCATTAACGTTCAATCGGACCGTGATGCTTTGTGCGTCGTCCTGTGCGTGATCAGTCATGATGCAACTCCCAAGTCCGACAGAACCTGTGTCAGAAGCTTTTGATGTAAGTTGGTTTGGTGACCGCCCAATCGAGGTGCCAAAGGTGCCAGAAGATCTGATAGGTCGTCACGTTCAGTGAACCGCTGGTATAGGGTGCTGTCAGCTGCTACCACCGGTGCTCCGTCAAGCGCACCAAATACCAGCCGCAAAGACTGGCGACTGGGTTCGATGACACCGGCGACGATGGCCAGCGCAAATTCACCGGTTTTGCGGCAATATTTTCGGTATGACCACTGCGCATCGATGGCCATGGTTGGTATTTCGATGCTAGTGACAAGCTCGTCGGGCATCAGCACGGTTTCAAATGCTGATCGCACGAAATCACGTATCAACACACTACGTTGACCTGTTGGGCCCACGATGTTAATCGTGGCATAAAGCGCCGGCATGGCTGACACCCAATCAGCAGCGGGATCCGCGTGGCATAGACTGCCGCCCAACGTGCCACAGTTGCGCACCGCCCTGTAGGCAATGCCCCGGGCAACGAACCGCAAGTAATCGTGCAATCGATCGTTTCCAGCCAGGTCCTCAATCTGTGAGTGAGTAACCATGGCGCCGACCTTCAGGTGCGTGTCAGTCAAGCGGATATCGGTGAGTTCGTCAAAGGAGGCTAAGTCAAACAGCTGGCTTGGGCGCGCAAGCCGTAAATTCAACATGGCGCCTAGTGACTGCCCCCCTGCAATCACTTTGCAATCTTCATCCTGACCCAGTTCAGTGACAATATCTGTGAGCGTATTTGTTGCGCTCAGTTGATAGGCTGCGGCCTTCATGCGGCACTCCTTGTGGCACTGTTTGCCTGTGCGACGGATTGTCTGATGCGCTCTGGGCTAGCCGGGATGGTGAGTACTTCAGCGCCTAGTGCTGCCAAGGCATCATTGATGGCGTTCACAACGGCCGCGGGAGGAGCAATCGCCCCGCCTTCACCGATCCCTTTTTGTCCGTATTTACTGAATGGACTCGGGGTTTGCATGTGTTCTATACGAACCGAGGGCATTTCACCCGCACCGGGCAACATATAGTCCGCAAGTGTGGTCGCCAAGGGTTGTCCTGTTTCATCAAAAGGCATTTCTTCAAGTAATGCGGTACCAATACCTTGTGCAAGTCCACCTAGCAACTGCCCCTCAACCACAAGGGGGTTCAGTAATGTGCCGCCATCTTCACAAACAACATAGTCGAGTAATTTGGTGAACCCAGTTGTGGTGTCGACTTGCACCGCGCAGACGTGACAGGCATAACTAAACGTCCCCGTATCGGGTTGCATGCGATAGCCTGTTGTCAACGAGAGCCCCCCAGGATCGACATCGGCTGGCAGCGTTTGAGGTGCGCGGTACCAGGCCCACGCGATGTCTTCTAGGGGGACGCGTTTAAGCCTGTCTTTTGTCCAGACAGCTCCTAGAGCGACCTCTACGGTGTCGGTGGGTTCGTCAAGCAAATGAGCACCAATATGGATGAGCCGTTGCACGAGCGCCTCGCAAGCGGTCCCGACGGCGCTACCTGCCATGACGGCCGACCTTGAACCCCATGTGCCTGTTGAGTAAGGTGACGAATCGGTATCGCCATGCTTGATTCGGATCCTTGAGATGGGTAGGCACAGCACGCTGCTTGCGATCTGTGCCATGGTGGTTTCCATGCTTTGGCCGTGGGAGTGCACACCGATAGAAATTTCAACTGCCCCATCCGGTGTCATGACAATTCGCGCTTGTTCGTAACCGGGCACCATGGGGATGCCCCAGCCGTGATAGACCGAGGTGCCGTGGGCGCCTTGTTCACAAAAAATGGCCATACCCAATCCGATCCGTACATCCGTTGATGACTCATTGTTGAGTTTCTGGCGCGTGCGCCACGCAGACCAATCAAACGATTGCAAAGCACGATCCAAGCATTGCGCGTAATCGCCTGAATCGAAAAGCTTGCCCGTGATGTTGGTGTAGGGCATGTCCTGAGATTTGACCAAATTGCGTCGGCGTATTTCATGCGGCTCCACCCCAATGGCGCGGGCGGCTATATCCATCATCACTTCAAGCGCAAAACACACGCCAGTCCTGGCGACGCCTCGGTAAGGCAAGATTGGCGGTTTATTGGTCGCTGCCGAGCTGGTGTGGCAGTCAAAAAACGACATGGTGTACGGCCCTGGCAGAATCGATCCAATCTGCGCCGCCTCTAAACATGCGGTGAACGGATACGAGGAATAAGCACCTGAATCGACAATCGCGTTGCAGGTGATGCCCATTAGCTCGGCATCCTCACCGATGGTTAATTGGATGTCGTAGGCATGCTCTCTGCAATTGGCATTGGCGCTTAAGTGCTCACGACGGTCTTCAAGCCACTGGATCGGGCGATGCAGCTGCAGGCAGGCCCAAGCGCAACATATCTCCTCAGGCAAAAGAATCGCCTTGTAACCAAATCCACCGCCCACATCAGGCGAGATGACACGGATCTTTTCTTGTGGAATGTTCAAACACTCAGACAAACCGCTTCGGTTGATGTGTGGTTGCTGGGTAGCACTCCAGACATTGAGCTGGTCGAGCCGTGTATCAAATTCGCACACCACCGCTCTACCCTCAAGGGGTGCCATACACTGTCGTGAAGTTTGCAGTTGTCGTTCAACTGTCACGTTGCTTGCTTCTTGGGAAGGCTCGTTTTTTTTAACATGGGTTCGCAAAAAAACGTTTTCATGCCAGTCTTCATGCAGCACAGCGTCACAGCCTGGTTCAACGGCGCGAAACATGTCGACGACTACTGGTAGCTCTTCGTAATCGACAATGACAGCTTCGGCCAAATCCTCAGCCTCTGCGCGCGAAGGTGCGATACACATGGCGACAATTTCTCCGACATAACGGACTTTGTCGTGCGCCATGGGGTACTGAACTGATTTTTGAAATCCTTCGAGCGCTGAGGCAGCCAGTATAGGACGCACACCCTTGAGATCATCCATCGTAAAGACGCTCTGATTCTTACCAAGCGATGGCTTGGTAATAGCCACAACGCGTGCGTGAGCCAAAGGCGATCGCACAAAAGCTACCTCACGCATGTTGGGGAACTTCAGGTCGCCAACATACTGTCCTTGACCGTTGAGGAATCGATCGTCTTCCTTGCGCTCGAGTCGAGCACCGATACCTGTATTAAAAACCTTAGGCGCTTGTTCAGTCATGGCTGTTCTCTGTTTTAAGCTGCTTTTGCTTGGGGGACCAACTCGGGTGCGGCATCAAAGCGGCTTCCCGCGCGCAAACAAAACACCGGTGCCAACATGCGATTTGCGGTGACTTCGTTGTGATCGTTGTCGCGTAGAACCCATTTGCCTCGTTCGTCGGATAAAACCGTGATGTCGGCGATGGCACCATTTTTGAGCGTGCCAATTTCGTCTGACATACCCGCCATCACCGCGGCATTGCTCGTGGCCATTTTGATGACATGATCGAATGCCAAACCAAGAGCCATCATGCTGTTCATGGCCGACACCAGTGAAAAAGGCACAGCGCTGGCAAACAAGTGATCGCCCTCGTCTGGGTGAATAGCTGGGGTACCCGGTGGATGCGCTTTGTGGTGTGTGTTGTAGCCGTGCATGTCAGCGCCGAGCGTGTCGGGGATGATGCCGGTATCAAGCACACGCTGAGCGATTTCGAAGTTGAAGTGAGACCCATAACCGACGTCTACTTTGACACCGGTGGCTAGAATTTCTTTGACCAAGGGGTGCAACGCACCAGTTTGGCTGATGAAGCCCCCAGGGTGCCTACTGAAAGGGTGTGCCAGGATGTCGTCGGGTTTGACGAGGCTGACGATCGATTTAAAAATGTCATCCGGTTCTGTGGGCACGCTTGCCACGGATGGACTCGGCCATAGTTGACCGAGGTGAATGTAGACAGGGCGTTGGGCGCGTTGACCGATTTCGGCTGCGATGGCCATCACGGCCGAACCCCAGCGCTCATAACCGCCAATTTCGGCGTGGGCCTTAACGCCTTTGATTAAATGAGGATACGACTCGATGGCTTTAACGGTGGCATCCACGTTGCAACAGTCTGGTCTATACAACTCCGGATAGTAGTGGCCCTCAAGTCCACCAACAAGGTAGGCGGAAACATAAGACACCACGCGTGTTTTAGAGGGTTTGGCGATGTAGTGCTCAAACCCGGGCATGGTGATGCAACTCGCGCCGCCTTGGTCTATCAATGTGGTGACGCCGGAGTAGACGCCGCACGTGTCAGGGTCCAAACCAAAACGCCCACTGACGTAACGATAGACATGGCCGTGGGTATCAATGAGGCCAGGCAAAACGATTTTGTCGGTGCAGTCAATGGTTTCGTCCGCCTGTTGTGCAGGCAAATCGATACCAATAATGCGCCCATCTTGGATAAAAAGGTCGCCGATGATGTCGATGTTCTGACTCGGATCGACGATTCTGCCTGATTTGAGTACCGTGGTTTTCATGGGTGCGAGCGCCTTTTTGGTTCGAGATAGGCAAAGGCAAGCAATGAACGTGCCAAGTATTCAACGGTGTCATGCGCACACTAACGTAACCCCTTGATTATTTTCAATTATGAGTTTTTTTATAAGCGGGGTATACCTTGTAAAAGCCAAAAGCACATTGTTGGGACTGGAAATAAATGCACCAAAATTGGTAACATTTTCTGCCTGTGCACATTCTCGATGCATATGAGGTATACCTTGCAAAATGATGAAAGTGCATCGCGGGCTGGGTTGGCAAAGTAAGTTTCAGGCAGCCGTATGACAAGCTCTCAGACCGAGCTGATCCGTTGGTGTGTCATGGCGATGCCTAGTGCCTAGTGCCTAGTGTCTCTAGTGCCTATTGTCTCTAGCGCCTAGTGCTTTGGGTCTAGCGGCCTCGAACCACGGCGAGCAGTGCTGGCAGGCCTTGCTTGATGGGTTTGTATAGCAGCGCGATAGCAGCGGTTGCCATCAGCACGACGGCGATCGGATGTCCAACAAAGAACTGACTGAACTGGCCGTCCGTTAAGATCAATCCCTGGCGTAGGCTGATTTCCAGCGTGGGCCCGAGCACCATGCCGATCACGAGTGGCGCCATCGGAAAGCCTTGACGCCTGAGAATGAATCCAACGATGCCGGCGATGACCGCCACAATCAAGTCGAACGGATTGCCGTTCACAAAGTAGACGCCCACCATACAAAAGACAGTGATCGTGGCGAGCATGTAGGGCTCGGGCAGTCGCAACAGCGGGGCTGATACCCGACTGACCAACGTACCTAGCGGCAGCAACAACAGGTTGATCAATAAGAATCCAATGAAGATGGCGCCAATGACCACCGGGTTGTCTTGCATCAATCGAATCCCTGGGGTGATGCCGTGCACAGTCAAAGTGGCCAGCATGACAGCGGTGACCGCATCACCAGGAATGCCTAACGCCAGCGTTGGCACGAGGGCCCCGCCCGTCACGGCGTTGTTGGCTGACTCTGAGGCCACAATGCCGTCGGGCTCTCCTTTACCAAAATTTGCTCGATTAGGTGAAGATCGCTTGGCTTCGGCATAGGATATGAATGCGGCAGTGGCCGCTCCCGTACCCGGTAGCACGCCAATGCCGCAACCAATGGCCACCGACTTCGCTAGGTTTCTGCCTCGTCCGCGCCACTCGGATAAATTAGGTAACACCAGGCCCTTGAAGTCAAACATGGCGGTGGTGTTGTCCAAACGTTGTGCGGCCCGGATCAGCACCTCAGATAAGGCAAACACACCAATGACAACTGCCAGTAAATTAAAACCGGCGATCAACTTATAGTTGCCGAAGGTGAATCGACTTTCCCCGGTGATGGGGTCGCCACCGACACATGACAGGAAAATACCTAGCATGCCCATCATCAGGCCTTTGACCACCGCGCCCTCTGACACCGACACAATGCAGGTCATGCCGAGCAAGATCAGGGCGAAGATTTCAATGGGCCCGAAATTAAGCGCGAGCGCTGCCAGTTGGGGGGCGGCAAAGATCAACACAATGGCCGATACCGTGCCACCAACGACCGAGGCAACGGTTGACCAACCGAGCGCGAGTCCGGCTTTGCCCTGCTGTGCCATGGGATAACCATCAAAGCAGGTTGCCGCTGACTGTGGCGTGCCTGGCGTGTTGATCAAGATGGCCGAGATTGATCCACCATAGACCGACCCCGCGTAGATGGATAACAGGGTCAGCACAGCAGGGGCTTGGTCCATGGTCAGCGTAAATGGCAAAACCATGGCGACCGCGACCGTGGAACCAATGCCGGGTAACGCCCCTAAAACAATGCCCAGTGCCGTGCCAAAAAGCAGAACCAGCAATCCATCGAGTGTGAAGACCAGTTCCAGTGATTGAGGCAATGATTGCAGCATGGGGCTAGAACAAGTGAGTCCAAGATGAACGCGGTAGCGGCAGCATCAAGACATGATTAAAGAGAATGAAAAGCACGGCTGGTAACGCAATGGAAAACCCCGCCACAACGAGCGGTTTGCGCATCCCTAGGCTGATCAGGCAAAGCACACAGAACAGCACCGAAGACAGCAGAAAGCCCAACGACATGATTGCCCAGGCGTAGCCCACGAATCCGAGGGCAATGATCGCCACTCGCCACAGGGGCGCTGCTTGTTGCGGTTCTTTGGACAGGACACCAGACAGTAGATTGAGGCCTGCCAGACCGATCCAAAGCCACAAGGCAATACTCGGGAAAAACATGGGGCTAAATGCACCGCCAAGCTCAGCGAACGTGAGGCCTTGCGTGGAAAGCAGAAGCGCCACTGGGATGAGCAGCAGCGCGACCGCGATCAAAGAGCGTTCATTGAGCCATCGAGACGACTGGCTCACTTCAGACCAGCTGCCTTGATGAGATTAATGTTGCTGGCGTATTGAGCACGATAAAAATCGGTAAAGCTTTGAGCGTCCATATAACGCACCACCGTACCCGTCTTGTCAGCAAATGATTTAAACGCGGCTGAATCGGAAGCTGTCTTGCAGGCGGTGGACAGTTTCTGTTGGACAGCAGGGTCTAGCTTGGCTGGCGCAAATAAGCCGCCCCATAGATAGAGTTCATTTAACGGCGGCTTGATGCCGAACTCGGTCATGGTGGGGACATTGGGCAAGTTTGTCAGGCGCGTGTTGTTAAACACGCCAAGCGCCTTTAAGCCGCCACGGCTCATCAGTGTCTCGGTATCCCCAAAAAACTGAATGGTGCCGGCTGCCATGGCTTGCATGGCTGGGCCTGAACCCTGGAAGGGCAGGTGCTTGACGTCCTTGAGTGCGTCCATCCCAGAAAAGGCCGCCACCATGGCTAAATGGGTCAGCGCGCCAGGGCCCGAAGAACCGTAAACGTATTTGCCAGGTGAAGCTTTGACAGCTGTTTGAACCTCGGCCAAGCTGTTAAACGGGCTGTCATCTTTGACAAAGAACATAGCCGGTGATGCGCCAATGGCACAAATGGGTGTCCAGCTGTCAATGTTGTAAGGGACATCTTTGATTTGTGGCTGCACCGTAGCGACGGTGACGGACCAGTAGCCTAATTGATACCCGTCTGGCTTTTGTTGCGCGAGTGCCGATGCGGCCACCGTGCCACCGCCACCTGCGGTGTTGGAGACGTAGACATTACCCTCTAGTGCTTTTGCAAACTCTGGCGCAAAACCGCGAATCAAAATATCGGTGCCACCACCGGCGTTGAAGGGCACGATCAGATTGATCGGCCGCTCAGGGAATTCGGCATGCGCCAAGGTGCTCGCCAGTAGGGTTGCGGCTGCCAATGTGGCCACCGCATACTTGGATTTGGACATGGTTGTCTCCTAAGATTTTTATTATGTGTGCTGAGTATTGACCTCTGGCATTATTCGCGTCAATGAAAAAGGTCGTTTTTCAGGGTAAACACCACCGCCCAACCCTGATTTCAGGAGCGGGAGTTTATGAGGGGGTCTTTGTTGGGGGGCTTTGGGGGAGGTCTTAGCCCCCGCGATTGAAAATCTGCGGGCCTGCGCTGTCTGATTTTCAAACCATCACTCAGGTAAAACAGGTGCTCACGTTTCTGTGAATGCACATCAAGGCGCAAGCCACCATTAACGACACAAAACCAATCACGCGATTGCTTTACCTGAGCGCATTAACCAACACGTCGGCAATCAGTCGTGATGTCAGGTTAACAAGGACAAGGTCCGCGCCGGCTGCGGTCCACTGGTAGCCAGGGTACTTAGGAAGGCCTTGCAGTAAAGAGTCGGGTAGGTTGCGGTTGGCAATCCCGGGGGGAAGCGGCTTGCCGCGCGCCAAATTTTTTGCGATACCTGGGGGTAGGGGCTTATAGCCGGTGGTACCCGTGTCAAGCGCGAGTTGGCGAGCGGCCACCAGATTGATGCCAGCCGTCACCAATTGAAGCGTGCTGTCTTGACCTTGGTTGCTAAAGTCAAAGCTGCCCTTGCCTGAGCTATTTGAGGATGAGTTGGCGTTGTTGCCTTGGTTGCCTTGGTTGGGGTTTCCCTTTCCAGGTGGCGGGTTAGCAAAGCTGGCTGTGGAGACAGTGACCAACATGGCCGCTAGAACCACGCCTGCTAGAACGGCAATTGATCGGTGAAGTGTGGACATGACGTACCTCGCTTGAGTGGCGCACAAAAAATGGCTTTTCTGTTCTGGTCTTTCGTTCATCCTAAGTGGATAGCGCAGGGTTGGCAAATGCCCTCAGATCATGAGATCACAGCGCTGAGTGAGGTCAATACGTGTTCAGGGTTGGTTTCTAGGCGACTTTCCCTATCGGGGCCCTTGGCGGCTCAGAAAGGGTGGCAGAAGCGCCTTAGATCAGTGATTCAATATCTTGGATAAGAAATCTTTGGCTCGGTCACTTCTTGGGTTCGAGAAAAACACATCCGTCTTTTCATCTTCGACGATTTGTCCTTCATCCATAAAAATCACCCGATCGGCTACGCGCTTGGCAAATCCCATTTCGTGGGTGACGACCATCATCGTCATTCCTTCCTGCGCGAGTTGCACCATCACGTCGAGCACCTCGTTAATCATTTCAGGATCAAGTGCCGAGGTTGGCTCATCGAATAGCATGACCACGGGATCCATGGCTAGGCCACGGGCGATCGCCACGCGTTGCTGCTGTCCGCCAGACAGTTGGGAGGGGAATTTGTCCGCCTGATTTGACAGCCCAACCCGTTCCAGCAAAGCGTGGGCTCGGTCAAGGGAGTCCGATTGAGAGCGGTTTAGAACTTTTTCCTGTGCGAGGCGAATGTTCTGCAACACCGACAGATGAGGGAAAAGCTCAAAATTCTGAAACACCATGCCAATGCGTGCGCGCAGCTTATTCAAGTCAGTGGCTTTGTCGCCAACACTGACGTCATTAACGGTAATTTTTCCTGAATGGATTGGCTCTAGTCCATTAACGCATTTAATCAATGTGCTCTTACCCGATCCGGAGGGTCCACAAACCACCACCACTTCCTGGGCATTGACATGCGTGCTGCATTCCTTGAGTACTTGGAAGTCACCATAAAACTTATTAACGTTTTCGAAAGTAATCAACGCTGCATCCTCCGTTGCAACAGTCGCACGCCCTGAGAGGCGGAGTAACTGATAATCAGATAAACGATTGCAACAAATGTAAACATTTCAATAAGCCGTTGATCGCGATTGGCGATCAGTTCGGCGCTCACCAGAAAATCCTTCAGGCCAACGACATACACCAGTGAGGTGTCTTGAAACAAAATAATGCCCTGAGTCAATAACACTGGCGTCATCGCCCGAAACGCTTGCGGTAGAACAATGAAGCGCATGCTTTGCGCATAGCTCAGTCCGAGTGCGCGAGCGGCCTGAAATTGTCCTGACCTGACGCTAGTGATGCCGGCCCGAATAATTTCGGCATAGTAGGCGGCCTCAAACAGGGTAAAGGCAACCAGTACCGAATAAAAACCACCGACGGGCTGACCCAGTACCAGCGGGACTAAGAAATAGAACCAGAAAATCACCAGAATCAATGGGAGCGAGCGAAAGAAATTGATGTAACTAGCCGCTACAACAGATACAACCGTGATCGAAGAGATCCTCGCCATTGCCAGCAGCGTGCCGAGCACGATGCCACCGAACATCGCTAGGGCGGTCAGTAACAAGGTCGTTTGCATGCCTTTCATCAGAAAAGGCAGGTTGTCAAAAATGACTGCAAAATCAAACGCACCCATTATTTGCTACTCCCGATCATGCCATGAACAAGCGATCGTTTTTCAATTTGTCGCATGATACCCATCACCATGAATGTAATCATGCTGTAGATAATCGTTGCGGCGGTGAATGCTTCAAACCCTTGGAAGGTGTACTCCTCAATCTGCCGGGTCACTGCTGTTAATTCGATCACACCAATGGTCAGCGCCAAACTCGAGTTTTTAAAAATAGTGAGAAATTCGCTCGTCAGTGGGGGAATGATGCGTCGATAGGCAACGGGCACTAGGATGTAACGCATGGCCTGCCATTCGGTCAGGCCTAGCGCGCGGGCTGCTGATACTTGGCCGACACCAATTGACTCGATACCTGAACGTACCTGTTCGCAAACACGCGAGGCGGTGTACAGCCCAAGCGCGATGATTGCTGTCGTGAGTTCAGGCATGGGCATCCCGCGTTTGAGCCACATGCCCCAGTCGTACGGCACCATCTCTGGCAGCACGAAGTACCAGAGAAAAAATTGAACCAGTAAGGGTATGTTTCTAAAAATCTCAACGTAAAGTGTGCCGATGCCTCGCAGAATGGGCACACTGGTCGTGCGCATGATGCCAAGCACCGACCCCAGCGTAAACGCCAAAATCCATGCCAGTATCGACACCAAGATGGTCCAGCCCAGCCCTGCCACAATCCAGCCTAGGTAAGGCTCAGTAATGAGGACGGACCAGTTCCAGTTGTAGTTCATGATAAATGCTCAACAATTTACCGCTGTCATGCCGATTCGGTCATGACAGCGGGGCCTGAAGTGACGACGTTATTCGGGCAAAGCCTGAATTTGAAAGGCCGTGCTGAGGGTTGTTGACATCGGCATGTTGATGCCGGTGGGACCCGGCTCAAACCACTTGCCGTAAATTGTCTTGAGCTCACCCGTGCGCATGAGTTCGGCGACAACAGAAGTGCCTAGGCGCTGAAAGGTACTGTCATTACGTGGAATCATGATCGCATAAGGATCGAAGCTTAAATATTCACCAACAACGGTGTAATCGTCTGGACTTTTGGATTTTGAAATCAAGCCATAGAGCAACACATCGTCTGAACCGTAGGCATCGATTCTGTTTGTCTCCAAGGCGAGCCAGCCCTGACTGTGATCCTTGACCTCAGTTATTTTGGTATCAAGGTTGTTTGCTTCGATGTAGGCTTTTAGGGCTTTTTCGTTGGTAGTCCCAGCTGAGACTCCCAACACTTTGCCCTTTAGATCATCCACGTTGTTAATACCTGAACCTTTGCGGGTTGCGATCTTGGTACCCGTAATGAAGGTGGTTGGCAGGTACGACACCTGTTTTTGACGGGTCAGGTTATTGGTGGTTGAACCGCATTCCAAGTCAATCGTGCCATTTGCCATCAAGGCGATCCGTGTTTGGCCTGTAACGGGGACGAAACGAACGGCAATGTTTTGATCATCAAGGGTATTGCGGATTTCATCGACAATTTTCATGCAGATGTCCATCGAGTAACCGACGGGTTTTCCGTTGTCATCCATGTAAGCAAATGGGATGGATGTTTCGCGGTGACCCATGTTAATAACTTTATTTTCTTGGATACGCTTTAAAACAGGTGAGTCGCCAGCGTCTGCTTGCGCAGTGCCGGTCAAGCCAAGTGTCAACACACTGGCACAGATAAACGATGATAGTAAGAGTCGCTTCATGATTCAATCCTTAGCTACTGCTGGTTAAGAGTAGTCCTTGCGGACGCCGTTACAACAACAAAATTCTTTTTATGTTTTTATGTTTTTATGATTAAGGCGGCTCGAGGTGGCCGAACAATGCGGCCAAACATTGCGGCCTACCGTCAGTAGTATGACAAAAAAGCGCTGTCCCTGCGTGAAAAGGGTCGCTTGCGCGAGCCCAGTCAGGTCCGGCAAGCCCTTGGTAGCGTTTGCTTGCTTGAACAAAATGCCTCGTGGCGAGGCTAGCATCTGCTCACCAACCCCAACGGTGTGTCTGCACGACCGAGGTCGCCCAACAAGCAACCAAAAGGCAGTCCTAAGGTTGTTGTTGAACTTTGATAGCCCTCGCGCACCATCAATATTCCGAATCTCTCGAGCGGTTGTATCAGGCGCTGGGGCGATTCGATGGCGGTTAAAAAATGACTTCGCGCGTTTTTGTGGCATTCGGTTAAATACAACGAGTGTCTCCATGTCTTGACTCAGTGAAGCACTGAGATCTAGCCGTGTCCAATCTTTTTTAACCAATGCCTATGCTTTTTATGCATATCTAGCCTTGCTGCCGTGCTGTCAGCGTTCAAAGACTGTGGCAATGGGTCTTAATTGATTGTTTCAGACCCTTGTGCTCGAACTTCATCTGTTGCCTTTCGACCTATTCTGTCGCGATGGGACTGTCATGTGGCGGCGGTATTGATTTTTCTACGTTTTCGGCGCACTACTTTGGCTCTCTGTGGATGGTGAGTCATTGGCGCTGACAACCTGAAAAACCTTGATCCGTCTGTTGCTGCCCATACAAAGTGCACTTTTTTGGGGTGTTCTTTCGCACCACTTTGGTACCGAAAAAAACAAGCGTTATGCGTTTAACGTATTCTGGTGTTGTGCAGTGCATAATCAAACCGTGTTTGAATCACGATTTGTATGACGACCCACGCAGACACTGATCGATACATACCGACCGACTTAACGCAATAGGTGCTTGCATGGAAACAGCTTGGCTGGAAGATTTTGTGGTGCTGGCGCAGATCCGTAGTTTTTCTAAGTCAGCGAAGTTGCGACACGTGACACAGCCCTCTTTTTCTAGGCGCATTCAAGCCCTAGAGGCTTGGGTCGGGCTTGAGTTGATTGATCGGTCAACCAATCCACCGACCTTGACGCCGGCTGGCGAGCATTTTTATGCCCAGGCTCAGGACGTGCTGAATCGAGTCGGCTATTTGCGTCTGAGTTCCAGTGAGTTACCGGATGCAACCCAGGAAACCGTTCACTTTGCGATGTCACACACCCTGTCTTTTAGCTTCTTCCCAAAGTGGCTGTCTCAGGCTCAAAAAAAAATGGGAACCATTCAAGGACGCCTAAAGGTCGGTAATACCCTTGATGCCGTGTTGTGGCTCGTTGAAGGCACTTGTGACATCTTGTTTAGTTACCACCACCCACAACAGCCTCTGCAACTGGATGAGGAGCGATACGAAACACTCACCATCGGTCAAGAGATGCTGGCCCCTTTTTGTAGGGCTGATGCGGCGGGCAAGCCAGCCTTTGCATGGCCTGGCAAGTTGCAGGCACCGGTGCCTTTTCTGGCCTATACGTCTTCGGCGTACTTGTCGCGCATGACCGACATCGCCATGACGCTAGGGCGATCCGCGCCTCACCTCAGGCGTGTGTTTGACACAGAAATGGCCGAGGGTCTGCGCCAACTCGCTTTGGCAGGGCACGGTGTTGCTTTCTTTCCGGAAAGTCTGGTGCGTGAAGATGAAGCGCAAGGTCGATTGGTTCGCTTGGGCGGCGCCTGGGAGGTGCCCTTGCAGATTCGGGCCTACAGGGAGCGGCGCGCGCTTGGTCGTCCTGCCCCTTTGCGAGTCGATAATATCTGGCACTGGATGGAGCAAGCACTTGCTATCGCACCATCAAAATTCATAGTGGGTTTGGCACGTTAGATACCGGTATAAGAAATTGTCTTGGGGGATAGCGGCATGGCAGCAAGCAATAAACCTGAAGTAAACAGTGCTGAGCGCAGCGCTGAGTTCAGCGCCGAGGTAAGTGCTGAGTGCAGCGCTGAGTTCAAGGCAAAAGTGGCACTAGAAGCCGTGCGTGGTGTGATGACGATCGATGAGATCGCGCAACGTCACGAGGTTTCCCCGGTCATGGTTCGGCAGTGGGAAAAAGAGTTGCTAGAAAACGCGGGCAGTGTGTTTGCCAGCAAGCGCGGCCCCAAGCTAGCCGACCATTGTCTCGAGGATGTGCGCCAAGGTGAGATTGGGCGCCTGAAGAATGAGCTCGATTGGCTTAGAAAAAAGTCAGGCCTATAAGGATGCTTGGTTTCAAGTACCAAGAGCGACTCAAGCCATTCAAAAAGAAAGCGAACCTTTGCAGCGTTCTTAATAACGGGGTTTGTTTTGACCGTTGCGCAATTGACCGCGTCAGTCTCGCGGTCCTTGCCCGATGAGCGTCTCTACCTAGCGACGGAAAGGCAATCCGAGCGGGTCGCTGCGCCTAGGCTTCGCAAGCTGGCATGCAAGCCTGATCCTTCTTCGTTGACCCATGCAACGACCTCAACGGGCCGGGATGCGACGCCCCATGGATACCAACAGAATTGCCACCCGTGGCCTGTGTGTCAATGTGTGGCTCATAAAGCTCGATGGACGCACAGATTGATCGACCTGTTCGGGTGTTTGGTTTCGCGAAATATTCATACTGACCTCCTCGAGATTGCGCTCAAAAGAGCACCGATGCTTGGCTGCTTATCGAGCCGTCGCACCTGCTCTATCAGTCTCTGTCCCACTCCCTCAAAACCGCACTCATCCAACAGTTGCTGTGCTTTACGCTCGACCTCTCTGGCCAATTTTGTTGGGTCTGATTGATATGGCTTTGCCTCTGGATCCCCGTAAGGGCAAGTGCTGTGTAAGTGCAGCGTGTCGTGGTTGCTAAGCGTAATCAATAGCTCAACGTTGTAGACGTCCGGGTACGCTTCTGTATAAGGCGGGTGAGCGCAGACGTGTATGCGATCACATAGATCGAGAATGGCTGGGCGATCGATGCGGCTCGCCTCGTAGTCGGACAAACCCAATGTTCCCTGCATCAAGGCACAGGCCACGCCATAAGGGACGTTGAACTGCGCGTCGACACTATTGGTCGGCCGCTGATGGTAGCCAAGGACGTTGGTTTCATAGATACGGATGTCTATGCGCGTCACCGCGTGCGCCACAATCCCTTGCTCAAATGCTTGCAGGGCCAGGTCCACCGCGCCATGCATAAATCGACAACATGGGTATGGCTTGATGGCGGTATCCAAGCCATGAAACTTGTTTTGCAAGTCTTCATGGATAGAGGCGATGTCGATGGCCCTGCCGTGACCCATCGCCCGAAAAAAACCACCAGGCCCTTCAAAAATTGTCTCTGGTCCGGTAAAGCCGGCATCAGCCAGGCTTGCCGATAAAAAGCCTGATTGAGCTGCTCGGCCAGGGTGAAGGCGCTTTATCCATGAGCCATCACTTCGCCATTCGGTCAAACCACTGGCCTGAGTACCAGCGATACCCAGTGCATGGGTGGTGGCGACCGGGCCAAGACGCATCCCAACGGCCGAGGCAAGCGCGGCACCAAAAACCCCAAAAATCGCTGTCGGGTGCAGGCCGTGATCGAAATGACTGCCGCGGTAGGCAAGTCCAAGTCGGCACGTCAACTCATAGCCCGCGAGTACCGCGGCCAGAAATACGCGACCCGATGAATTGGATAACTCGCAAGCCGCTAATGCCGCAGGCACAATGACCGCCCCTGGATGGAGCACCGCCACCCGATGATCGTCGTCAAGCTCTAGCGCATGCGCGAACGCGCCGTTGAGCAACGGCGCATGAGAGGCGTCAGTGAACTGCCCCACACCAGCAACTGTGGCCAAAGGCGATGGTGCAAAGCGCGCCACCGCCTCCAACATCACCCGACTTGATTGAGCGGTCGACCCAGCAACCATGACAGCGAGCGTGTCCAAGACATAGGGTTTGATTTTGACTAAGACATCATCCGAGACCTCTTGCACGATGTGACTTGCGTAGTGGCCAAAAATCTTCGCCAGAGGCTGGGATGCAAACGGGTCATCTTTGAGAGGCTGAGTATCCATGACAAATCCTAGGCGATCTGTGTTGAGGTTGTCTGAGGCTGTTAATAAGGTACGAACCGTAAACGTTCTAGACCATGTTCTAAAAAATGCTTGTTTAAATCCTACCAGCTTGTCGTTCTCAACAATGCCCATTCCATAGATGGTGACGGCGACTTACCCGGAGTTTTTTTGGTGGCCTACATACCGGAAAAGTACGGATCGGATCTAGAGTGAATTGTGTAAGGTTCAAGTGAACCCGAACCGATCTCAGTGACATTGAGCACGTTTACAAAGCCAAACGATCTCGTCCTGATGCATTCACCCTGCAGTCCTTGGTTACGTACTTATGTAAATTACGAAAGACCAAAGCCGTTGCATGTGCCGTTGGGTAAAGACTCTGATCCACGAGTGGACGGTTTCTAAGCGTAGCCGAAGTGAGTGGCATACGTGACGCGACGGGCCCATCACGCTGCAGCTTGACTTCGACGAGGCAAAGGTGAAGTGCAGAAGTGCGAAACTCGGAAGAGATAATTCCTTGTTGGGTTAAGAGTCGTACGTTATCTCTTACGGCGTAGCACTCATCCGACCCGGGCATTTGATCAAAACCCACCCGAAACATGAGGCAGTTAGGGGTTGCTGGTGACCTAGCTGGCGTCATTTTCAAGGATGGCTTAGATGTGAAGGCGCCAAGAGCACGCTATTAGCGAGTCGGCGTGAACTACCCAAAGTATGTGGCTCGATTCCTGAAGGCATTGAGTGAAATAAAATATAGCAACAGCTGATAACGCTCGACAGTATCTACGGCTTAGTCACTAGAGACTGAAAATTACCAATCACTCCTCTATCGATCAGCGCTAAAAGCTCTTCTTTTGAAAGATTTGCCAAGGATGCCAACAGGGCTTCCGTATGCTCTCCTGGAATGGGTGAGGGGGTATCGTAATCTGCCGGAGTCTTGCTAAATTTGATTGGAAATCCTGGACCGGATGCGGTAACGGTGGCATTTGTGAGGGGATTGACTAAGGAAGAAATCATCTTGCGTTGTTGTAACTGCTCCCATTGAATCGCCTCTTGCATCGTACGTACTGGAGAGCAAGGAATATTCTTTGCATTAAGTTTTTCTAGACCGCTATGTGTAGTTTCACCTTGGGTCCAATTGCTAATGATGCGATCAATCGTGGCGTTGTTTTCTATTCGCCAGCCCACATTCATCATGTTCGGATCATCGATTAACTCTTTTTTGCCCAAGACACCCAATAACTCAGCCCAATCGCGATTGGTCGCAGCGCCAATCGCTAGCCAGCCATCTATAGCTTCATACACATTGAAAGGTGAAAATCGCATAATGCGATTACCTTGTCGCTGAGGAATACCCAGTTGCTGATAACAATCAAATGGCTCATCGTAGATCATTGAGAAAAGACAGTCTGCCATGGAAACATCAATCTCTTGCCCCTGCCCGGTGCGCTGCTTATGAAATAAAGCACCCAGTATGCCCATCGCTGAATAAGCCCCAGAAATCGCATCTGAAATGGGTGAGCCCGTTTTGACAGGCGGGGAGCCACTTTCACCAGTGACACTCATCAAGCCCACAGCGGCTTGAACCATAAGATCATATGCTTTTAGATTCTTGTCCGGCCCAGTTGATCCATACCCTGTTAAAGAGCAGTAAATGATCGAAGGATTGACCGGACATAAGTTGGCGTAGTCCACTTTGAGACGTGACGCCACGCCCACGCTAAAGTTGTCAACCACGACATCTGCATGCTTGACTAACTGCAGAAAAATTGCATGCCCCTCAGAACTCTTTAAATCCAAGTTAATTGATTTTTTCCCACGAGCCCTTTTTAGATAGGCCAACCCCATATCAGTATCTGTCTGCTTGTGAAATGCGACACCGTTGGGGCCCGCAAAGGGTGGAGAAAAGGCAGAAGGATCCCCAGTCTTTGGGTCGTCAATCTTGATGACATTGGCACCCATGCCGGACAGCAAAAGGGTCGCTTGGGGGCCTGAAAAGAAGCGGGTTAAATCAAGGATAGTGATGTTTTCTAGGATTTTGGACATAGGTGGGCTTTGAAATTTTTACCTAGTCTATACATTTATTTAAAGCATTAGGTATATCAAATTGAATTAGCGGTATAACTCAATCACATAGTTTTTTTATCTGCATGGATAATTTTTGACCCTGGCCAGCGTTTAGACTTAACTAAACCATGTGCTATTTCAGGCACCATGTTCAAGATACACTTTGCGGCCACGCTAAGTGCAACTGTATTGGAAGTACATAAAGATACGGTTCTTTTGAAACCAGAATTTTTAATGGAATAGGCGTAACTTTTTCGGTCTTTTTGACTTCCGATGAAGGCAGAAAGAGAAAGAATGGTCGCTCCCAGTCCATCTTCTACAACAGCCTGAATGGTGGACAGTGAGTCTAGCTCGATAACTATCTTCGGATATATGCCTGCATTGGCAAAAGCCAAATCAATTAGCTGACGCGTGGCATTCGATTTTCCTGGAAGTACAAATTTCAGATCCACTGTTGAATCTAAATTAATAATCTTTTTCTTGGATATTAAGGCAGTGGTTTGTAAAAACAATTCTTCTTCTAGAATTGGTGTCTTGTTCAAGCTAAAGCCAAAAGGCTTATCCGTGATTGTGCGTTCAGTTAGCGGATTATCGAATAATAGACTTGCCTCAATGCGACCATTTGAAACTAGCTCCTCTAAATGACCGCTTAGGCTTTCAACAATTTGCAAATGAATTTCAGGATAGCGTTCTTGTGTCGCGGCAATCAAGGGGCTCGCAAGCACATTCGAGACGCTGGTTGGTAATCCAATAGATACAGAGCCTTTAGGATTAGCAGACTCATTCTTTACTTCATATTTGAGATGCTCAATTTGCCTAATAATTGCTTGGGCATGCCGATAAAATGTTTTACCAGCCTCGGTGGGAACAACTCCGCGAACACTTCTAGAAAGAAGTTGGGTAGCTAGTTCCTTTTCCAGATTGCTAATTTGATTGCTTAGGGCCGGCTGTGCGATAAAAAGATCTTGGGCGGCCTTTGAGAAGCTACTCAATTCAACAATACGTACAAAATACCTTAATTGTCTAAACTCCATGGCCGTAGAGCGTCCATATCAATTACATAGGTTTTGGGGCATAGCTATACCGTATCACTATACCCCAATCACTTTCTCGTATTGTTCCCAAAAAATTATTTCACCTATCATTCCGAGGATACTCAGTCACTCAGTCCACTTTGAAGAATCTTAATCAGCTTACTCGGTAACAATTTTTTATCATGATTCATCTTTATTTTTGGCCCACACCCAATGCATACAAGGCTTCCATCATGCTGGAGGAATTAACAATGCCTTACGAGGTGATACCCATTCATATCGGTAAAGGGGAGCAGTTTTCTGAGTCCTTTCTCGAGGTTTCACCAAATAACAAAGTTCCCGCGATCGTTGATGATGAGGGGCCATCGGGCCATCCATATTCAGTTTTTGAGTCAGGTGCGATTCTGATGTACTTGGCTGATAAAGCCAAAAGTTCCTTATTGCCCACCAATCCAGAAAAATTTTACTGTGTTCTTCAATGGCTGATGTTTCAAATGGGCAGCATAGGCCCTATGTTGGGCCAAGCGCATCACTTTAGAAAATATGCTCCAGAGAAAATACCTTATGCGATTGATCGCTATACGAATGAAGCCGCCCGTATGTATGGCGTGATGGACAAACGACTCGGGCAAGAAAGATATTTTGCTGGCGATACATATTCGATTTCCGATATTGCGATCTATCCATGGTTGCGTGCTTACAAGTGGCAAGGACAAGATTTAAAAGACTGGCCGAATATTCAACGCTGGTACTCAGAGGTCCGTGCACGCCCTGCGGTACAAAAAGGCTTGGCCGTAATGACAAAAACCGTAGATCGATCTGGCGACAAGCCTTCAGGCGAACGCTGGGAAAACCTATTTGGCTCGGGGCAATTCCCAAAGTCAAGAGAATAAAAACCTGACAGGACGGGAAAGATGAAAAATGGATTGCCAATGCTCAAGGGGTATCGCGTGCTAGACATGACGCAAATTGTGGCTGGCCCCAGTTGCACGCGCATTATGGCTGAGCTCGGCGCCGAAGTTGTCAAAATCGAACTTCCGCCCCTTGGCGATAGAACGAGAGTAGGGGGTTTGAAATCAAAAGATCCCTCTCAAAAGCACTCGTCAAGAAGCACGTACTATTTTCAACACAATCATTCCAAGGTTAGCGTCGCAATTGACTTTAAGAAACCGAAAGGGTTGGCTTTACTTAAGGAAATGGTGAGTAAGTTTGACGTGTTGGTTGAGAACTTTACGCCAGGCGTTTTGGATCGTGCGGGTCTTTCCTACGGTGTCCTAAAGGAGATCAATCCTAGTTTAGTCATGTGCTCTATATCGATGGCTGGCCAAGAAGGGGTTTTGAGTCAAAGGCCAGGGTATGACTACATTGCCCAAGCCTATGCGGGTATCACGGATTTAATTGGCCAGCCTGATGGCGATCCTTCCCTCATCACTATGGCAATGGGAGATTCAGCCACAGGGTTGTCAGCTGCAATGGGAATTGCATTTGCGTTGTTACATCGAGAAAAAACAGGAGAGGGCCAATACATCGAGGCCACCTTGTTGGATACTTATTTTCAAATGCACGAAGTGAATATTCCAAGAATATCGCTTCGGAAAGGATATCAACCCAAACGCACTGGCAGCCAGCACCCCGACGGGGGACCGACAGGTATTTTCAAGTGCAGCGATCATTCGTATATTTCAATTGCAACACTTCCACACCAGTGGAAATCATTTTGCGTAGCAATTAATAATACGGAATTAGTTGATGACCCAAGATTTAAAACTGCTTCCCTAAGAAGGGATAACAATTTATTACTAAAAGAAATTTTTGAGGACTGGTTGGCTACGTTTAAATCGAGAGAAGCCGCGATTGAAGCTTTAGATAAATTGCGAATCCCTTGTGCGCCTGTTCTCACACTTAACGAAGCCATTGATCACCCGCATTTAAGAGAGAGAGGAACGGTACGGCGGGTTAAGGATGACGTATTAGGAGAGTTCGATATCCCAGGCTTCCCTGTTAAATTTTCACGTTGGAATATCAAGTCAGATCTCAAAGCTGATTCGCTAGGTGGGCATAATACTATTGTACTAAAAGATTATCTTGGCTTGTCTGAAGAGGAAATAGAAAAATTATATGATGAGCAAGTTTTGATAAAAGAGTCTGATTAATACTTGGAGTCTAGAAGCTTTTCAAAAAATCTGATACTTAGTCCCAATCGGTTATTTTTGAGTAAAGGAAATTGAATGTCTAAAAAGAAAGTTGAGTTGTACTGGGATGTTGGAAGTACCAACACGTACTTTGCCATCAAATTACTTAAGCCAATCTTGGCGAGAAACGATGCAGACCTTGTATTGCATCCTTTTAATCTTGGTTATTTTTTTAAAAGTCAAAACTACGAGCTCATGAAAGAGTCCAAGGCAAAGTTACGTAATCGTAAGCAGGATCTAATGCGTTGGGCTGCGAAATATCAGCTCCCATTTTCTATTCCTCGACAATTCCCAATCAAATCTAGCCGCGTATTACGAGCTTCATTGGTAATGCGAAAATATGGTTTAGAGCACCCATTTGTAGAGAAAATTTTGGATCGTTATTGGGAGCAAGGTGACGCTTCAATTGCTGAGTACGAGGGCATTCTTCTCACAGTGGTCGAGCTAGGTATTAAGCCAGACCAGTTCGAAGCTCTTTGTGAAAGTGATGAGATCAGTGAAGAATTAGCGAAGAGTACTAATGAAGGTATCGCGCGTGATGTCTTCGGCGTTCCTATGATCATCGTGAATGACCAACTTTTTTGGGGTAAAGATCGCATGGAATTTGTTGAGGATGAGCTCAAGCGATCACGCGGATAGACACTTTCTTGTCTTCATCCGTAGCGATTGCGACTTGACCGGACACACAAACTTCTCAACCGAAGGTATTGTCAGATTAAGTCACAATCATTACCGCTCATGGCTGCCCTTCGACCGTAAGATTTTCACTTGCTACTGCACTAGGGCAAAGAAGAATTGGCTAGGCTGTGATGAATCTCTGTTACTGCGCGCCAAATTCATAGGGGGCCACCCTGAAATTTGTTTCATCGACGAGACTTAAATCCACTGTAACCATATAGATGCGGGGGCCAAAGGCTGACAAATTTGACACCCTAGCGGGTCAATCCCACCATCACTGTCCAGAAAAGGATGACCACAATAATTAGCAGTATCCGTTCATATAAGGTCGGTAGGGTCTCGGTGAGATTTAACGTCAATGTCGCGATTTATTGCGGCTTAATCACACAGCAATCAGGGGCCATGGACAACGACGCATCGGATTTTTCTTGTAGTGTTTGTAGATCCATGCCTTCAATCATGGCACGGACCACGAAGCGGTTGTCGGTGACATCCAAGATAGCGTGATCGGTATAGACGCGGGTCACCACACCAACTCCAGTGAGTGGGTAACTGCAGTGTTTGACGAGTTTGGGGCGACCTTCTTTGTCAACATGTTGCATCATGACAAAGACTTGTTTGGCGCCGACCACGAGGTCCATGGCACCACCAACGGCGGGGATGGCATCGGGCTCACCCGTGTCCCAGTTGGCCAAGTCACCGTTCGGTGAGACTTGGAATCCCCCTAGGATCGTGACGTCCAGATGGCCGCCGCGAATCATGGTGAACGACACGACGTGGTCGCAGATTGACGCCCCGGGTGTCAAGGCGACGGCGCCGCGGCTGGCGTTGATGAGATCCACATCACGCGCCTGACCGTCTGGCAGTCCAATCATGCCAAGGATGCCGTTTTCACTATGGAGGACAACGCCCTGTTCGGGTTTTAAAAACTGAGCCACCAAGGTCGGCATGCCAATGCCGAGATTGACGTAACTGTTCGATGGAATGTCGTTGGCCACCACTAGGGCCAGCTGATCACGGGTTAAGGGGGACATGTTCACACTCAATGACTCTTTGCACAAAAATACCAGGGGTCATGACGAACTCTGGTGCGATATCGCCGACAGCCACAACACGATCGACTTGGGCGATGGTCATCTTCGCAGCCATGGCCATGACCGGTGCAAAATTGCGGCCAGCGAAGCGATAAGTCAAGTTACCGAGGGCATCAGCCAAATGTGCCTTAACAAAGGCAACATCGCCAGGTAAGGGTTGTTCAAGCACATAGCCCTTGCCTTCGATGATGCGGGTTTCTTTGCCCTCGGCGAGCTTGGTGCCAAACGCCGTGGGTGTAAAAAAGGGACCAATGCCGGCGCCCGCGGCCCGCAGGCGCTCGGCCAATGTGCCCTGCGGGACAATCTCCAACTCAATTTGTCCCGCGCGATAAGCTTTTTCAAAGGCAGCCGCACTTGGGTTTTTAGAGTTGGGCGAACGCGCGAATGTGCAGATCAGTTTTTTGACCATGCCCGCTTCAATCAGAGGCCCAATCCCGGTTGGCCCATTACCTGAACTGTTACTCACTAACGTGAGATTTTTTACTGGCTTCTCGAGCAAAGCCTGCATCAATTCGATGGGCTGACCAGACGTACCGAATCCGCCTAAAAGAATCGTGGCACCGTCTTCGATACCTTCTACGGCTTGCGCCAGGGAATCAACGGTTTTGTGCATCACGGCAAGCTACCCCTCAGACCCGACGCACCCCTCAGACCCGACAGACCCCACAGACCCAATACACGCCAGACCCTCCCCACACTCACGATTTGAGCCGCTAATGCTGACGGCGTTGCCGTTCGATTCGTTGCTTGATTTGTTGCTGGATTTGTTGCGTTCATGTGCTGTTCGTCTCCCGCTACACTTGCTCATATGTCGTTATGATTTTCTTTTTTTTACGACTATACGCCATCGCCGGACTTCGCATGGCAGACTCGATAAGTAACCGACACGCTTGGTGCCTACGCAGCTTGTTTGAAGGCGTTTGCTCGCGTTACGATGAGCCCATTGGGTAAGTTTGCTTAACAGTTAATGATTTACTGCCGTACTGCTTACTACTGGCTGCTTGAAGATGCAAGCAGCGGTTTGTGGAGGAAAGTGCATGGGAGCTTGTTGTTCGAGCGAAGCACCAAAATTTGATGGCGTGTCGCCTGCTTATCGAAAGGCGCTGTGGGTAGTCATCATCATCAATGCCATCATGTTCGGCGTTGAGATGGCGGCGGGCGCCTTGTCTGGCTCTCAGGCGTTGAAAGCCGATGCACTGGATTTTCTTGGTGATGCTCTCACTTACAGCTTGAGTCTGTGGGCGATCGGTAGAAGTGTCGCCACCCGTTCTTACACGGCGATCTTCAAAGGAGCCAGCCTGGCGGTCATGGGCCTCTGGGTCATGGGTGCAACAATTTATGAAGTGTTCGTTTTAGAAATGCCGCAAGCCCATGTGATGGGTTTGATCGGCGTACTGGCATTGCTCGCTAATCTATTGAGCGTGATGGTGCTGATGAAATTCAAGGACGGTGACGCCAATGTCCGATCGGTATGGCTTTGCAGTCGTAACGATGCCATTGGTAACGTGGCGGTCATGTTTGCAGCCATCGCTGTTTACTTGACGGCGAGCGCTTGGCCTGACCTCATTGTTGCGGCGGCCATGGCGGGTTTGTTTCTTTGGTCGTCGATTCAAATCCTGAGACAGGCGATCAGAGAATTGCGCGAAGATCGCCGATCAGTTAATGAGCGCCTGACTTAGGGTGTGGGGCAGCGGTCGTCGCAGCGATCTTGTCAGCAATTCTTTCCGTGATTCTTTCCATGATTATCACGTACGCGCATGCGCTTGTTGAGATTAGCCCCGGAGCTAATCTGATAAAGCCTTCATTTGCGCAAACAAGTCTGACTTATACTCAAAGCCGATGCCTGGCAACTCGGGCATGGTGACGTAGCCGTCTTGGACCTTGACGCCATCGGGAAAGCCGCCGTAGGGCTGGAACAAATCGGGATAGGATTCATTGCCGCCTAGGCCCAAACCGGCGGCGATATTCAGTGACATTTGGTGACCGCCGTGGGGGATACAACGGGAGGCGGACCAGCCGTGTTCTTTGAGCATGTCCAGTGTTTTGAGATACTCGACCAAGCCATAACTCAATGCGCAGTCAAACTGCAGCCAATCGCGATCGGGACGCATGCCACCGTAGCGAATCAAGTTTCTGGCGTCCTGCATTGAGAAAAGATTCTCGCCAGTCGCCATGGGGTTCTTGTAGTAGCTCCTGAGTGTGGCTTGCAACTCGAAGTCCAGTGGATCACCGGCCTCTTCGTACCAAAAGAGGTCATAGGCTGACAGCGCTTTGGCATAGGCAATGGCGGTGTCTAGATCAAAGCGGCCATTGGCGTCGACGGCAAGCTTTTGTCCGTCCTGCAAAACGCTCAGGATGGAGTCAATGCGACGGAGGTCTTCATCGAGCGAGGCGCCACCGATTTTCTTTTTAACGACGGTGTAGCCACGATCGATGTAGCTGCGCATTTCGTCTTTGAGTTTGCCGTGATCCTGTCCAGGATAGTAGTAACCGCCGGCGGCATAGACAAAGACTTTGCGGTTGACGCGGCCATCGCCGTAGCGATCCGCTAATAGTTGAAACAGTGGTTTGTCCGCTATTTTGGCCACGGCATCCCAAACCGCCATGTCAATGGTGCCAATCGCCACGGAGCGCTCCCCGTGCCCGCCTGGCTTTTCATTGGTGTAGAGGCAGTTCCAAATTTTGTGCGGGTCTAGGTTGTTGCCACTGTCGTCGATGAGGGTCTCGGGATCGGCTTCCATGACCCTGGGAATAAATCGCTCACGCATCAACTGCCCTTGCCCGTATCGACCATTGGAGTTAAAGCCGTACCCCACGACAGGTTTGCCATCGCGAATGACATCGGTGATGACAGCGACTAGGCTTGTGGTCATCTTGCTGAAGTCGATGTAGGCGTTTCGGATGGGTGAACTGATGGGGACTGTTTTTTCTCGGATTTCGACGATTTTCACGGGCTGACCTTTAAATGCTTATAAACGTTTTAAACACCACAGATTTGTTGAGAGCTTACCTCTTTTGATGGGTTTCGGCGTTAGGTGGTGCATGCTGAGGCGTCATCAGGTGCCAGATTTGGCGGGGGCTTTGCGGGTGGCGGGTTTTGGTTTCGGTTTGGTGCTCGCCGTTTTTTTGGTGACGGTTTTCTTAGTGGTGGTTGGCTTTCGGGTGGGCGATTTGGTTTTCTGTTTGGTCGTGGGTGCCGCTTCAGTGCTTGGCAAGGCAGGGGGGAGATCGATGCCAGTCATGTCGATGTCAAAGAGTTCTGAAAGTGTGTCGTGACTTAATACTCGCGAGGCCGCGGGTGATTGTTTGGATTGGGTTAGGGCATCACTTTGCAGGCTGAGCAGATCATTGGCATCGACTTGGCGAAGGGTAAATAGCAATTGTGGGTCTTTATCCAAGCGGGCGCCCACGCCGTAGAGCGTGGCGCCGACGTGCTTGCACATGTTGGCCCAATCTGGGCAAGAACATACGAAGTGAATGTGTTCGGGCGTTGGGAATAAGCCCGTGTTCGGTGCGCAGATGCGCTGCATGACGGCTTCAGAGAACTGGCCTTGTAGTAGTTCAATCAGTGAGTTGATCGAGCCAGTGCAATCCTTGACTAACGCCTGCCATTGGGTGTCGGGCAAGGCTGAGATGTTGATTTCGATGCGATAGCGTCGGGAGCCAATGACTTCTGCGAGGACCTTACCGGGTAGGATTTTGAGGTCAATGACGGACCCATTGCGCACATAGGTGCGCGCGCGCGGTAAGCGGTTTTGATAGTCACTGTAGGCCTCGAGATTTTTGCACCATGCTTTCCCCCAAAACGTGCTGGCAATGGCGCGCGAGGCAATGATGATGGGTTCGAGTGCGCGACCAGACGCGATGGCTTTCTTTGCCTGGGCTTGAGCCTTGGCGCGCCGCTTGGCCACCGGCACATAAGGTTTCCAATAGTGATCGCTCATGGGCTGGGCTCCATGCTGTGCAGGTCGAGCTTAACGAGAGCAAGCAGTTCGTGGTCACTCATTTCGGTTAGGTTGATTTCGCGCTCACCTTCGACCACATCGGCCACAAGTGCCTGTTTGGATGCAATCAGCTCATCGATACGTTGTTCGATGGTGCCGCGACAGATGAACTTGTGAACGAGCACATTGCGGTGCTGGCCGATTCGGTAAGCACGGTCAGTGGCTTGGTTTTCTACGGCAGGATTCCACCAGCGATCAAAATGCACCACGTGCGAGGCGGCTGTTAGATTTAGACCGGCGCCGCCGGCTTTGAGAGACAGCACAAAAAACGGGATCTGTTCGTTTTCTTGAAACTGTTTCACGAGAGAGCGTCGTTTGGCCACCGGTGTGCCGCCATGCAACACCAGGCCATCGCGGCCAAATACTTTGCCCAAGAAAGCGGCCAGAGGCGCAGTCGTTTCACGGAATTGGGTAAACACCAGGAGCTTTTCTTGTTTGGCAGCAATGGTTTGCGCGATCTCGCGCAGGCGAGCGAACTTGCCACTGTCTTCGGGTTGCCAGGCAGCGTCGCCTAGCCACTGCGACGGGTGATTGCAGATTTGCTTGAATCGCATCAGAAAGGAGAACACCAGTCCCTTGCGATCGATACCTTGGGCCGAATCCAAGGACTGGGCCAGTTCCTCGACAGCGGTCTGATAGTGAGCCGCTTGACTGGCAGACAGCGCGCACCACGCGGCGACTTCGGTCTTGTCTGGCAAATCATTGATGATGCGCTTGTCTGTTTTTAGTCGGCGCAGCATATAGGGGGCGACGAGTGTGCGGAGCGGTCCGTAATGTCCTGAGCCGGCCAAGCGCTTAGAAAACTCGGCAAAGGCGCGCTCTGAACCCAAGAGGCCTGGATGGGTGAAGTCAAAAATAGACCACAGATCAGATAGCCGATTTTCGACAGGCGTGCCAGTCAGCGCAATCCGTGTATGGGCTTTGATTTTTTTGATTTGTCGCGTTTGTTTGGCGGTCGGATTTTTGATCGCTTGGGCCTCATCGATCACGGCCAATTGCCACTGGACTTTCTGCAAATTCGGCAGGCGTGGCAATGTGCCGTAAGTGGTGATGACCAAATCGATATCGACCAGTTGCGATGGCGTCATCGCGAGCAACTCGGTGCGCGGCATGGCGCTTGGGTGTGCCACCAACAAGCGCAGGCCAGGTGCAAAGCGTTCTGCCTCTTGTTGCCAGTTCGCCAGCAACGAGGCGGGTGCCACCAAGAGGCTTGGGCGAGACTTGCCTGTGTTTTCGTGTTTAAGGACCAACAAAAGGGCGAGTACTTGGATGGTTTTGCCAAGACCCATGTCGTCGGCCAAACAAGCGCCCAGTCCCAAGCGCGTGAGTAAGTACAGCCAGCGAACCCCTTGCGTTTGATAGGGGCGAAGAGTGGCTTGTAAACCAGGACCCGCATTAATGGCTGCGAGGCCATCAGGCGCTCGTAAATCACGCAATGTGGCGGCTAGCCACGGGCCCGCGGTGACTGCAGACCAATCCACATCAGGCGCGTCATTACCCAGTGTGCTGCCCGCGATCAGCTGCAATGCTTGAGTCAGTGGCAACCCTTCTTCGGCCGATTCGGCCAGTGTCTCGAATTGTTCAAGCACGCGACTTAGGCGCTCGCGATCTAGTTCTATCCAACGGCCTCTTATCCACTGCAAGCCGTCTTGGCCGGCCAACATGGCCCGGATTTCTTGAGCCGTCAGCGGCTCGCCATCAATGCTGACGTCCATCTCAAAATCCAGCATCGCATCCAAGCCTAGGTTCGATGGTGGTTTGCTTCCGAGTGCTGCGCGTACCTGGGGGCGGCTCGGACGACCGCTTACCCATTTCGCGGGCATGCGCACCATAATGCCGGCCGCTTCAATAGCGGGTAAGTCTTTTAAAAAACGCGCCGCCTCAGCTGCCTGCCAGCGCAACGGGTGGTAGATTTCACCGGACTGCACCATGTCAGCAACCCACGGGCAGGTTTGTGCCGCTTGTTGCACGGGCTTGAGTAACGAGAGCAACTGTGCTTTCTTCTTGCCTTCAGAAAACGCCGTCAGTGCTTGAGAAAGCGGCAAGTGCTGGGCCTTGCCATGGGCCGATAGTCCCGTGGCGTATGTGGCTAAAAAAGCAAACGGTGCTTCTGGATCCTTGGGGTTTTCTGCAAGGTAGAAATACACCCGGCCGACTTGATTCCATGATGGGTTGTGCGCCTGCAAATAACTCTCGACAGTTTGGCCTTGCGCTTGAAGCTCAAGTGCCACGCCCAATGCCTTCCACAGTCGAATAAGTACCTCAGGTGTGAGGTACTCCGTGCCTGGCATGGGTGGGGCGTCAATGACGAGGGTCTCGAGTGTCAATGCATCGGGTGGTAAGGGCGCATCGTCGCCCGAGGTGCGCAGCGCCGTTATAAAACGCGTGGCAAAGTCACGCCACCAAGCCCAGGTCGGTGGCAGTGCCGAGGTGGTCAGGTTGGTGCCAAGGTAAAGCAATCCATGCCCAGCCCCACGCTCAAACGCATCTGCAATGCCCTTGGCTTGCTCCTCAGGCAGCGCAAGCGCGGACTCATCGGCAAGCAGCACCAAGTGGCCGCTCGGGGTGATGGCCGGGGTAACTGAGGCAGTCACCGAGTCAGTTACCGAGGCAGGCAAATCAGTAGGCGCAGAGGTCAGAGGCATGCTTGAGTGGACTTCAATGAGGGGCGTCAATTTCTGGTGCAGGCGGTGCAGGAACCAAATGCGGTATTTTACTCGGTCGGTAAAACATCCCTGTTGCGAAATCCGGTGACCCGCCGTGACGGCGCAAAAGGCAGGCGACTGATTTTCATGGGCGATGCGCCTCGGCCAATGCCTCGAACTCGCTTGCGCGACCCACTATCCACAGTGCCGTTTCATAGATGCCGATGGAAACAGCCGGACCACCTTTCTCCATTCGATCGGCCGTGGGTTCAGAGATCTCAATTCGTGCGGCCCAAACACACCTTGACTCACCCCGACGCTTGCGTGCGATCGAGAGGTGTTCGCCAAGATGCCCAAGTGTCGCTTGTACTTGTGGCGGCAGGGTCAGTAGCGCTTGAGTTTTTTTTGGCATGCAAAACAATTAGCGAAAACGTAAAAAAGCTATATTTATATCGGTTAAGAAGATTACGTTACCCAGAGCAATTTGGTGGTCGGTTATCCACATCCACATCCGCTCCGTCCGAAACGCCATGAGCACCATCGGTGCCATCAGCAACAAAGGTTTTAAAAGGTACGATACGCGTCTAATTCCTGCCATCGTAGGATTTAAATGACAACATTCAAATTATTTCTATTTATTCCTATGATGTCAGGATTTTATTGATCCACCAGAGATTTAATGCCATAATTCCTACAATCATAGGGTAAATATGGACATTAAAATTCACCACGTTCGTGACATTGGTCGCGCTTTGCGAGCCGCGCGTAAGCATTCGAACGTGCGCCTTGACGATCTCGCTGGGTTTGCGCGCGTCAGCAAGCAGTTTGTGTCTGATCTTGAGCATGGAAAGCCAACCGTGCGTTTAGGGTTGGCACTCAAGGTGCTCGAAGAGCTTGGCGTTCACGTCAAACTGGAAATTCCAGATGCGGCGCGTGAGCGCTGGGAAGCACTGCAAGACCCCGCCGAAGATTTGGCGCGATGAGGTGGCCGCATGCGAAGCCTTAGCGTTTACTTAAACGAGCTTGCCATCGGCGTATTGGCCGAGACCGGCGATGTTTGGTCGTTTGAGTATGATCAAATGTGGGCGCAATCACCCCATTCGTTTGACTTGTCACCGGCGCTGTCTAGGCACCAGTTGTGTCATGTCGATGGTGCTTCGACGCGAACCGTGCAGTGGTATTTTGATAATTTGTTGCCTGAAGAAACTCAGCGTACGCGCCTTGGTAAAGAAGCGGGCATTAACGGCGAAGATGCCTTTGCGCTGCTTCAATTCTTGGGGGCGGAGTCTGCTGGCTCACTTGTTCTGTTAGCGCCAGGGGCGTTACCGGAGTTTACGAGCGCCGCATTGCCGCTTGCCGCGGCTGACCTAAGCCAGCGAATTCGCTGCCTGCCCAGCGTCTCTTTAAGTCATGGCGCACCAAAACGTATGTCAGTGGCCGGCGCACAAAACAAACTCTTGGTGTTGTTCCAGGATGGCGAATTATTTGAGCCTCAGGGCACGCTGCCATCAACCCACATCTTGAAGCCCGAGCACGACAGCGAAGACTACCCCAACTCAGTGATCAATGAGTTCGCCATGATGACGCTGGCCGGTCGTGTCGGACTGGCGGTGCCGCCAGTGACCAGGTTGTATGTGCCAGAGCCCGTCTACATTGTTGAGCGATTCGATCGGCGCTGGACTGCGAACGGTAAGCCACAACGCAGCCACATCATCGATGCCTGCCAATTGCTAAATAAGCCTAGGGCCTACAAGTATTCAGCGGCGACGATGACTGCTTTGGTTGAGTGCATCGCACTCTGTGCCAACAAAGCACGAGCAAGGATGCAACTATTTCGTTGGTTGGTATTCAACGTGCTTATCGGCAATGATGACATTCACCTCAAAAATCTCTCGTTCAGCGTCACCGAGGCCGGTGTTGATATCTGTGCTGCATATGACCTGCTGAGTACGGCCGTCTATCACACGAGGGCATACGCAGACGATCGCGCCATGTGGCCAAACTTGCCCCTGATGATTCCGCTGTCATCAGCGTCGACGTTTAATGAGGTCAGCCGCATGTCGCTGATGGAAGCAGCTCTAGTGTTAGGTCTGGCTAAGCACACGGCTGAGCGTGAGTTGCAGCAGATCAAGCGTCAGTTGCTATCTGAGTTCGAGACTTTGATGAGTGAGGTGAAAGCAGCCAATCAATCAAACCCGGCCGCGCTTGGATTGCAACAAGCAAGCGATATTCGCCTGTTGAGTGCAATCCGATATATTGTGTTGCCAGATATGTTGGCGAAGATATAAAAGCGCCCTGAGGTCCAGATCGTTTATTTTTACACCGGGTAATTTCTGGCTTTCTCTGCAAGAAAGTCGCTGATCTGTGGCGTTGTTAAATTTAAGTGGCAGATACCATCCGTCTAACTGATGGCGAGTTGGTCAGTCGTTAGTAATGGCGCCACGCAAGATCGTCCATGTGGCACCAATCAAATTTCGATGCCGTCTTGCATCAAATCTCAGCCAACCGTTCGATGGTGTCAGGGTATTTGGCCACGAGTTTGATGAGTAAAGCTGCCTGCGCATTCGGTCTTGCTCGGCCTTGTTCCCAGTTCTCTAGTGTGCGGGGATTGGTGCGCAGGTACTGGGCAAACACGGGGCGTGACATGCCGAGCTGTTCTCGAAGTGACACCAGATCTGTAGCAGAGATAGTGGGTGCGATTGCAACCGGCGCTTTATGTGTGCGCAGTGTCAACTTACCTTGACGTGATTGGGTCAGTGCGTCAAACCCCTCAGTGAGTTCGGCAAATAGGTTACGTTTTTTAGTGGCTGGTGTCATCGTTGTCTGTCCAGTTCAGTCTTTAGCAGAGACTGCAATAGCTGCGCTTCATTAGCGTTCAAGTCTTGCATTTCCCTCTTCGTTCGTCTTGAAATCTTAGCTTACGCAATCCGCCGGTGCCTGCGATGAGTTCGCCCGCTGTGGGGTTCTCAAGGATTCGTATCTGCAGTTCACAAAACTGATCATCGTCTAGGTAAGTAGAACGTCTACGTTCGAAAGGAGGCAGTTCAACAAAAAGTGAATAAGAAAAAATGAATAAAAGAAAGTGTACGTTATATGCGGATACTTAGTAAAGCGATGATAAGGCGTGTTTGTCATTTAATGCATCATGTTTTTGTGTGGCCAAACGAATGGGCTGCGGTTTTAATGGCGTCAGCAAAAGGACGACATGATGTCAATGTTGGACAACTCGAAACAGTCGTAAAAATACGCAAGTGCGTGAATATAAAAGCATCCCAAAGCGCGTATTCCGGCTAACGTGACCGCTGATTCCGGATTATCGTGACCAGCGATGCCGGTCTATCGTGACCGTTTTTAACCCCCGACTGGAATGATCAGTCTCGATGACCGCAATACCCACAAGGCTTAAGGCTTGTGCCATCCGCCGCTACTGCGGCACCACGTAGATCGGACTTGGGTTAAACGGGTTACCCGCACCATAGGGGTTGTTGATGCTGTCAGGCGAATAAGGACTACCGTAGCGACCATAGGGATTGGCTGTTGAATCCGGGTCGTACGGGTTGCTGCTTAAGCGGCCTCGATAATTGCCCTCGCTGTCATAGAGCTTAGGCGCATCCGTGGCATACGGATTGTTTGCCGACTTGTTGCTATAGGGACTGCCGTACTGTCCATATGGATTGTTGATGCTGTCGGGGCTGTACGGACTGCCAGCGCCATACGGGTTGTTGATACACCTTGGATCATAGGGACAAACCTGTGCAAAGGCTGTAGTGGCAAAGATCAGGGTGAAAACCATCATGGTGGCTGACAGATAAAGAGATCGAGATGTGTGGAGGGTAGTTTGCATGAGGCGACACCTTGGGGATTTTCTGTTCACACTGTCTACATCATTACTCATTGGTTTTTAACGACACGCACCATCGCGACGAACAATCTGCCGGCCACGATCAAAGGCCACACCAACCAAGTAAACAGCAGGGCAGATGCTGGTATGAGGCGCTTTTCCAGAAAAAGGCGCTTGGGTGTTTTGTGCTGATCTTGCATGGGTCCAAGAATGGCGGCGAGTTCATAAGCGAATGTTTGACGGGCGGGTTTTCGTTTGCTTGCTCGCTGGCTCCAGAGGACAGCCACGGCGATGGCACCAACAATCAGGTACGCGGTTAACAGCATCTGCCAATTCAACGATTCAAGCATCTGGATCACTCCTCAGTCAGCTTCCTTCGTGTGGCCCAATGCCAGAAACAAGTTAGACTTAACCACAATTCAGTGACATTTTAAATGTCACGCCAATGCCCACGTCAAAAGTGTATGCCTGCCACTGTCTCATGGGATGAGACGCCACGAACTGTAAAAGTAACCATGGCCAATGAGAGCTGCCCCTTTTGCGAATTGCCTCAAGACCGCATCGTCAATCAAAACGATTTGGCCATGGAAATTCGTGATGGATATCCCATTTCGCCAGGGCACACCCTCATCATCCCTAAGCAGCATGTCGGATCATTTTTTGAGTTGAGCCCAGCAGAAGTCGATGCCATGCTTGATCTCCTCAGAATCGCCAAGCGCAACCTAGACACGCAATTCAGCCCTGACAGTTACAACATCGGCATCAACGATGGTCCACAAGCCGGTCAAACCGTGCCGCACGTTCACATGCACCTGATTCCTCGCTACCAAGGCGATGTCAAAGATCCTAGGGGCGGGGTGCGGTGGTTGATCGCAGACAAGGCGGACTATTGGTCCTCATGACGCCAGACCAAACGGCACTGCAGCTGGCATTAAGCCATGAGGACCCAGATCTTGACGTTGGGGCGTTTGCTCAATGCTTGAACAACACGACTAACTCCTACAAGTATCTTTTTCTGTTGGCCTTACTGGACCGGATAGGGCATGTCCAATTCCAAACGCAAGCAACTTCGCCGATCGTCATTCCTCTAATTGATATGGCAGTGGACATGGCCGTCTTGGCTTGGTATCCAAGCAGATATTTCAGGTTGAGTTTTGGGAGGCAGGATCCGTTGCCGCAATTATTGCTTGCGTTGGGCGACAATATTTCGACCCGCAGGCGCGGTCTCGATGTACTGACTCATGTCAGACGCGAAATTCCGAAGTATTTGGATGTCGATGACTTAGCAAAAACATTGCTTCGATATGTACCATTTTTGCTGCTGAGGCCTTTTTTTTCTCAACAAGTGAAGAATATGGATGCTGGCTCAATTGAGAGTCGTATTCGTGTTTTATCTCAAGTGTTCATGAACAGTAAGACACCCGCGCTTTATGCATTGGTGGGTGAGAGCAATCGCCCTAAAGACCTTAATCTTCACCTGAACGTCAAATGGCAAGCATTGGTTTTGCGATGGAACAGGGTGATCCGTAGCTGGGTTCTGTACGAATGGGCGAAGTACCTACAAGCTAAAAACCCAGCGATGCCAAATATATTGGGCAAATTATTAGCTCCAGACGAAAGACAAACAACACAGTTAAAGAAAGCGAAAGACATGCTGTGGCAGCCCTTGATCGAGGAGCAAGGGCTTACGTGTCCCTATAGCCACGATAGAGTTGATCCAAGGGCCTTTGCTTTAGATCATTTCTTACCGTGGTCGTACGTCGGGCACGACCTGCCATGGAACCTGGTTCCTACCGTTCCAAATGTCAATTCTGCCAAAGGTGCAAAATTACCCAATCAAACATATATCCCTGAGTTGGCTGTGCGTCAGCATAAGGTGCTGACCTTTGCGAATAGGCATTGCACTAACAAAGAGTGGTTGCTGCTAACCGAGTCGTACTGCCAAGATTTGAGAGTGGATCAAGCTGACTTGTTAGATATTGAAAGGCTAGGGAGTGCCTATGTGAATGCACTGACACCACAGATTAGCTTGGGTCGACAGCTGGGATTTGAGAGCGAGTGGTCATTTGCGAGGGATCGTTCGATTATCAAATGACACACCGCTTATGCTTGTCGTAACGCCATGTGGTGACGCTTCACAATGAAATTTGTCTTTTATATCCTAAGGTTCATTCGATACTGGTTTTGAATCACTAGCCGTCAATACGGACCTGTCGTGACTAACCTGTTTCTGGGCGCCAGCCTGAGTGTTGCTTGATTTGCGCGAACCGATGCGAACCAACGGATCCATTGGCCCACTCTTTGTCAATCGCCGTGTCAGCTGAATCAAGTCGCCGTCACAAACGAGCGATAGATGGTCATGGTCTGACTCATACGTGATCTGTAGCGGCTGATTGTTTTGTTGTGTCATGACCCAATGAAGGGCTGAGCTCAGTGCATCGAGCTTGGCGCGGCGGGTCAGAAACATGGAGCCTGTGCGCATGATGGCGCAGGTTACCCAGTCAATGCCTTTGTTGGCCATCCTTTTATAAAAAACGTGCAGCATAAAACCCCCCTGTGTGTGTGTGTCTGTGTGTGTGTGTCTGTGTATTTGTATTCGTGTATTCAAAAAATTCATGGCTTTTTGGCTTGTTGGCGTTAAGCGCAAGTTGGCGTGCATGTTGAATGATCGCAACGGGAAAAGACATTCGTAGAAGTACGGTTAGGATTGTCCGCAATCAGTTCTTTGGCGTGAGGTGTTTGAAGTCTTGTCCCAACACCCATCACGCGAAGTCCGAGAGGCCGTGGCCTGTATAGATTCGCTTAAAGAAGTAGCGATTCGACACCTCGTCGGTGACCGATGTGTCGATGTGGTCAGGGCGCTCATCGAACGCGATACGATGGTCGCCGAAGCGGTTGCTGACAAATTCGGCAGTTATGAGCAGGTCGATCCTGAAGCCAATGCACAAAAACTGTTTGCACTTAAAGACACCTCCATTATGGCCGCTTTGGTTAACAGCGATGCTGTGCCCGAACGGGTAATGTTGCAGTTAGCGGACCATACTGACCCTGAAGTCCGGTCACGCGCCAGAAAAAGCCTAAGGTAGTGGCTTTGCGGCAGTGGGAAAGTTGCTGACCGCTTAGTCAATTCTTGTAGGGCCAGCTCGCAGTTGCTGGCCTGCTTGGGTTGTGACAAGAGTCCAAGACTGGTCTGGCAACATGGCCACGTGGCATCGGGGGAACAATCTGATACACAGCCTGCTGCAATTCAATAGTAGTGAGTCAATGGGCTGCGCTTCGAATCTGTCATCAGCTGTTTATGGGGTTTCAGGCGATGACTTGATAAAGAAGACATGTTTTGTCGCGCGTATCCGCTTAGTCCGGATTCAATTTTGAACCTAGCAAGACTGAGCTAAGCCGGGGGGATCTGTAGCATCTCTTCTTTTAAGAACAAGGTCAGCGGCTTAATATCACCACGCACACTGGCTGACTCAAGGACTTCCATGTAGGTGGCACGACGGGAAACCCTGACCACCGTCCAAGGGTATCCGCCACTGGCCAGCAAGGTGTTCATCAGGAATCGGCCGATTCGACCGTTGCCATCAAAGTATGGGTGAATGAACACAAATAAATGATGACCCAGCACGGCGCGCACACTGGCCTCGGGCTCTTGGTCAATCAGCTGCCATAGCTCATCGAGGCTATCGAGAATGGCGTCACGCGGCAGTGGCGTGTGTGATGAATGACGAATGAAGATGGGTCCGCTGCGGTAGCCAGCGATCTGATGTGGCGACAAGATACCCGCGCTAACGGCGCTACCAAATAAAGCGGCGTACCAAAGTTGGTGGTCAAACCGAACGGCATCGCTAAGCCGCGCACCTTTAAATATTCGTGCAATGGTTTGCTTAACCGTACCAAACGCCTGGTAGTAGCCTCGGGCGGCCAGCGTATCGCGATCTTTTTTGTGTTGCTCGTCGTTATCTGGGTTCCAGTTTCCTCGGGCGACGCGATCAATTAATTCGTCGGTGACGTCATAGCCTTCGATGGATAGGGAGTTGTAGGCATCTGAAGCATACCGATCATCAACGTTTTTAAGGAAGTCGGTTGCGTCGGTTGTGTTGGTTGTGTCGGTTGGTAAGCCAGGGGCAGGCGGGAAATGCTCAATCACGACCTCGCGCCAATCGCGCCACATGGCTCTTAATCTAAGCACATAGGGCGATTGGTCGCGCGAAGCGACTAGTGTCGATGACGACGCTTCAAATGGGTTTTGGGGGTAAAGCTTTTGGCCGGGTGTCGATAGCGCGTTGATTAAGATTTGAGCTTCGGCACCCCGTCCCACGAACTGAAGCGCGCCTGCCAAACGGGCCGCAGCCGTTTGATTGCCGAGAGTTGTTAGCGCCAATATCAGTAAAGACACATCGCGCACCATCGCTAAAGCGATTTCTGCCTCCCTACGTTGCGCTTTAAATAACTGTGGTCCGCAGCGACATAACGCTGCCGCCACCGACCACACACGTAAGCCGTTAAGGACGGATGCTGAATCAGCGGTCTCCTGCGGCAGACGCTTAGGATCTGGATAGATCATGAGCGAAGTATTGAACGGCAGCTTGACGATGTCTGTTCCGTGCGTCTGCGTGGCAACCAGCAACTGCCTAGGAATAACGGTGCTACCGGTGTGAAGTAACAGCGAGGCCTCAGGACTTAAACAATAGCGATCACCAAAGCGCTGCTTGAGGTATCCCTGGACAAACCCCCAGAAGTTGGCGTACGAGGGCGTGCTGTCACCCTGATTGTCAGCAGGATTCGAGCACACATACCAACCTTTGATAGCGGGCTGTAAAAAACCTGCGTCAAGCAAGATCGCATTGTCTATAGCGTAAAGGTGCTGAGCCATGATGGCAGCAGGTGTTTTGGTGACCTGCTTGAGGTGACGAAAAGTATCGGCGAGTTGCTGGTTTGGAGGTTCTTTTTTTGGTTGGTCGGGCATTTGGTGTACCTGTGGCATGGGGGCACTTCGTAGTGCGCCGAGGCGACGCCTTATAAACACATGAGATTTCAAATTTACTTTGTTGTCTTAGGCAACAACTTTAGGTTCGGACACGAGTCAACATTTTTAGCCAATAACTCCTCTGCAGAAGTGACAAAGCTTCTCGCAAGGGGTCTGTCGGGATGACGTGCTGCGCTATTGGTTTGAATAACAATTTAGCCGCGGAGAGCCCCAAGTCACGATCGGTTTCATGCTAATCGCATCAGATTGTTTAATCAGTGCCTCATTTCACGAGATACCAGTAGTGCTAGACTGAGTTAAGCTTAGTATATAAGTATAACTTAATCTCGGTTAAGAATCGTGGCATCGACATTCGCCGACCGATCTACCCGCCATTTATTGATTTGGGATATCCATGAAAAAAACAATCTTTGCTTCATTGCTCACGCTGTCATTGATCAACGCGGGCTGTGTCTCTTCAACCCCTAATCCAGTGCCTTTGGCGCAAGTTGGGGATGAGACCAAGTCGTGCAACGCGATCACCAATGAAATGCAGCAAATGATCAACAAGCGATTGGAAGCTGAAGGCGACAGGAATGCGCAAGTCGGTGGAAACGTAGCCCTTGGTGTCTTGGGAGTCTTCCTAATTGTGCCTTGGTTCTTTATGGACACTGGTAATGCCGCCACAGTGGAAGAAAGGGCCGCGCAATCCCGCTTTGATCGACTGCAACAAATGGCCATCGACAGACAATGTCCTACTGTGCCAACTTATCAACCGCCCGCAACAACGGATAGTGAGGTCACGCAGAACACTGGCGCTACGACGGTCGAACGCATCACACTGTCCGGTCAGACCTTCGAGCAAGCCCGCAACCAATGCTCACAAACTACAGCGGAAAACACCGAAGCCTATGGCAATTGCGTATTGAATAACTCCAGAACAAAACCGGTGGTGGTGGCTCAAGTGGGCTACAACCAGGTTTGTCAAAACATCGGCTTTAAGCGCGATAGCACCGCAATGAACGCGTGCGTATCGAATTTGATGTTACGACCAATCAACTGAGCAAGCAGTGACTGAACGCTCACGGTGATGGGCCTACTGATTTGGCGATTCTTTTGCGTGGTTTGTCACTAGACGTCTCACCTTATGACACATCAAGGCTGCCATTATGGGAGATGCTATGAAAAGATTGAGAAATAACTTTTGAACGATCAACCGTTTGTTGCCAGATATTCACCTTGACGTCTCGCAAGGCCGGGGTTAAACATAAGTTAGTGCGCACGAGTGTCTGACAACCGGGAGCATCTTGTATGGATCGAACCGAGCGCTTCTACAAAATCCAGTCGTTGTTGCGCCAGAATCGCAGCGTCACGATGCGTCAGATGTGTGAGTCGCTTGAGGTCTCGCGCGCGACGGTCTGTCGAGACTTGGATTACTTAAAAGACCGGCTTGGGTTTCCAGTGGTGTGGGACCGCACGGTGCGGGGCTACACGCTATCTGAGGACGGACAGTTTGGCGCGTCTCATGAGCTGCCCGGGTTTTGGTTGAATGAGCGTGAAATCTACGTGTTGCTCTCCATGATTGAGATCACGTCACAGCTCGAGGCCGGGGGGCTTTTGGCCACCAACATTGCTCCAATTAAGCAGCGGCTGATGCAAATACTCGAGCAAGGCGTGGGCGATGTCAGCACGGCGCTGCAAAGAATCAAGATTTCACCGATCGCGCAGAGGCACATTTCAAGTGACCATTTTCAGGTGGTTGCGCAGTCTTTGGTTGCCAGGAAAAGGCTCCACATTGACTATTACGCGCGTCAAACCGATCAGTCAGTGCAGCGCACTATTTCTCCGCAGCGCCTTATTTACTACCGCGACAATTGGTATCTCGATGCTTATTGTCATTTGCGGGAAGGACTGCGAAGTTTTTCAGTGGACGCTATCAAGGCCGTCAAGCTCTTAACGGATGACGCGAGGGCGGTCAATGAAGAGGAGTTGGCGCATGTGTTTGAAAGCAGTTACGGGATTTTTAACGGCCCCAGCCGCCAGTTGGCGCGCTTGAAGTTCACGCCATTTCGCGCCCGCTGGGTCGCCCGTGAACGCTGGCACCCCAATCAAGTCAGCACCGTACTGCCCGATGGCAGCTATCAAATCGATGTCCCCTATGGCGAAGACTGGGAATTGATCCAAGACATTCTTAAGCAAGGTGCTGACGTTGAGGTGCTCAGCCCAACCGCATTGCGCGACAAAATCAAGGCGCTAACGCAAGACATGAGTCAGATCTATCTTTCCAACCAATGAGTGGTCTTTATCGGATTAGCACGTGATGGCTTTTGCAACCTTTGACTCTCTTGAATCCCTTACAATGTAAAAAAATAAACCTATTAATAATTGCATTGCGCATGGTCCTGAGTAACCGGGTGTAAGCTGTTACCAACGGTTTACTTTCGTGGGAAGAATACCGATTCACTCTGCCAACCGAGCAGAGGTTTGTCTAACTTTATTTCAATTGCGAGCAGATCAATGCGTAAATTTTTCTTAGGGTTGCTTTTTGCGACCAGTGCCGTGTTGGCTGGCGGCGCATCGGCCAACGCAGCAAACGTGGTCAAAGTGGCGGTCTCACCAGCATCACCGCCCATGCTCTATGAACAAAACAAACAGATTAAAGGTGTTGATTACGACATCTTTAGTGCTTATTGCCAGAGTCGTGGTTGCACCCTGGACATCACTGCCTACAATTGGCAAGGCATGCTCGGCGCGGTGGCGAGCGGACAAGCTGATGTGGCGTTTTCTGGGATTTCGATCACCGACAGCCGCAAAAAGGTCATGGATTTTTCAACGCCCTACTATGACAACACGTGGTATCTGGTCGCGCTTGCCAAGAATGCCAAGCCCATCACTGATCTTGCCACCCTAAAGCCCTTGCGCATTGGTTATCCAAGAGGCATGGCTTACAGTGACCTGATAAAGAACGATCTACAGCCCAAGGGCTACTACTCTTTGTCACAAGTTCAACTCTACCCGACCTACACCGAAGTCGTTACTGACCTGCAAAACGGTAACCTTGACTTGGCCTTCATTGAGAAGCCTGTTCTAGATGACTACATCAATCGACTCAAGTTGCCGCTCAAGAGCGTTTATGCGTTTAGCGGCAAGGACGTATTGGGCTTTGCCTTTGCCAAAGGGTCCGACATGAGAGACGACTTCAACAAGTTTTTGGTTGAGCTAGGACCAAACAAGCTTGAGGAAATGATTAACAACGCGTCTAAATAAGATAGGCATCAAAAATATAGGTACCAAAATATGCGTACCAATAAAATGCGTACCGATAAGCTGCGTACCGATACTTACCTAAATCGCCCTCGGTGAACCTGCTCGACATCTTGATTTTGTTGTCAAACGGCGTGGCCTACACGCTTTCGGTCACCTTCGTTTGCAGCGCAACTGCCTTGGCTTTTGGGTTGGTGATGATCACCCTTCGAACACTTGGCCCACGCTGGGCTAAGTGGTTGGTTGATGCGGTGGTTTACTTTCTTCGCGGCGTCCCCGTTTTGGTGCTGCTGTTTTTGGTGTACTTTGGCCTGCCGCTAGTGGGCATGAAAGTCCCACCGTTGGCGGCCATGGCCTTGAGCTTAGGCCTCATCGGGGGCGCCTATGTCACCGAAGTGTTTCGCGGTGCGCTTGATTCGGTTCAATCAGAAGAGGTGCTGGCAGCCTCTGCCATGGGTATGTCGCGCCACCAAGTGTTTCGCTATGTACAAGTGCCGCAAATGCTGCGGTTCTGCGCGCCAGGTGTACTCAATGAATTCACCTCGATACTGAAATACTCGCCCTTTGCCTACACCGTTGGTATTCCTGAAATCACCAAGCAGGCCACGGTGCTGGCCGGTGAAACCTTGCGTGGCGTAGAAATCTATCTGGCCGCGGGCATTTTGTACTTTCTGATCTATCGCTCGCTGTTGGTGCTCGCTCGCATGGTTGCACGTCGGTTTCGTATTCCGGGCGTGACGGCCCTGTAGTCAAGTACTTACCCCCAACTTACCCAATAACTTATCGAACCACTTAACAATCCATTTAACAAACCACTTGGCACCCTTGACCATGTCTAGTCTATTAAGCGTTCGTGACCTGACCAAACAATTTGACGACACTGTCGTGCTTAAAGGCGTGAGTTTTGAGGTCGAGTCTGGGCAAATGAAAGTCATGATGGGGTCATCGGGCTGTGGCAAGTCGACCCTGCTGCGCTGCATAAATCGCCTGATTGAGCCCACGAGTGGCGTGATTGAGTTCAATGGTCAATCCATCACAGGCCCAGATACCGACGTCTTGTGGTTACGGCAGCAAATTGGATTTGTGTTTCAACAATACGCTTTGTTTCGTCACTTGACGGTGATTGACAACGTGAGCCTGGCCTTGCGCAAGCTACGCGGCGTGTCGCGCGTTGAGGCTAAAGCCAAGGCCGAGCATGAGTTGGCCAAGTTCGGCATGATCGAGCACGTGGATAAGTATCCGTCAGAGCTGTCTGGCGGTCAGCAGCAGCGCGTGGCAATTGCGAGGGCGCTAGCCATGGATCCCAAAGTGCTGTTGATGGATGAGCCAACCTCTGCACTTGATCCGGTCAAGTCACGCGAAGTCTCGCAGCTCCTGAACGGCTTGTGCCAAGAAGGGGTGACGATTATTTGCGTGACCCATGACCTCAACCTCGCCCAGAGCCTTTCACCTGTCATCACCTTCATACATGAGGGATACGTTCACGCAAGCGGGTCAGTCAAAGAGCTGTCAGAACGCACTGATGACCATGTGATTCAGAATTTTTTCCAGCGTCATTGATGGCCATGAGAAATAATTACGAGCAACCGACAGCATGACTAACTGGGCTTTTTTCTGGCAAGACCTGCTCGAGCAAATGCCCTTGATATGGCTGGGGCTACAGAACACGATGCTGCTGGCGTCAACAGTCAGCGTAACCGGTTTGTTGCTTGGCTGTGTGGTGCTGTATCTGAGTATCAGCCGGCGCGTCGTTGTGCGTTATCTCACCAAAAGCTACATTTCATTTTTTATCGGTATGCCGCTGATCGTGTTGCTGTTTCTGATGTATTACGGCGCGCCTCAGTTCGGTATTAGACTGTCGCCGTTTGAAGTCGCGGTGCTGGGTTTCACGTTAAATGTCGCTGCTTATAACGCCGCCTATCTCACCACGGCTTATAACGGCCTTGACCCCAATGAGCTTGAAGCCGCGCGTGCACAAGGCTTTTCTGAGTTGCAGGTGTTTCGTCTCATCACGTTGCCTCAAGTGCTGCGCACCTCGATTCCCGCGCTCACCAATCAAGTGATTTCAAATGTAAAAGACAGCTCGGTGGTTTTTCTCATTCAATACACCGAGTTTTTTGCGCGGGTTCAAGAACTGGCCTCAACAAACTTTCAATTCTTCAAGGCCTACCTGTTTGCCGCGTTTGTCTACCTCGCCTTGGTCTCGGTGGTTGTGCTGGTCTCACGCATGATTCAGCGGCGATTGGGGCTGTCGCTGGGCTGATCGGTTTCTTCGATGAGCAAGAGACCTAGCCTAAGCGCCATCGCGCAACCTCTCGCGTGCGGGGCCTGTTTACGCGGTGAGTCCAATCGGGCTCACACCCGTTTCACATCCCTTGGGTGACAAGCTGACAATGCAGCGAGTTGACGGTGATGGCAGTGTGGGGTGGTCAAAGCCGCTGCCACTGCGTGTCGGTGTCAAAGGGGTAGACCGGGCGGTTGAGTTTTTTGTAGGGAAAGCGCGTGTGATCAGCACCCGTTACCCCGCCGCCATCGCACTCAACGAGCGCTTTTGAAACAGGTACGAAGACCGGCCGGCAATACATGCGTGACTTCAACAAAACAAACCGATGCTGGGTGGCATCGATACCAATATGAGAAAAAATGCCCAGATCCCAATGTTCTTGCGGTGTTTCGGTGATCAAGACCTTGGCTTGAGCTGTCTCTAGGCACACTGTTCGTCCCATGTGAATGTGTTGGCCGGTATAAGTCGGACCCGAGACAACGTACTGGCCATCGGATATGGCCGACACCACACCAGTCAGTGGACGACTTGGGTTGGTCAGACCGAGTTGAGTCAGGGGCACTTTGTCGCCCACGGCAAGCGTGACAGTGGCGTGAAGTCCTGCCTCAATCAGTATTTGCACCGCCTGGGGGTCACAAATGGGACCCACGACAATATCGTCGAGGCCTTGCTTAAGCGCTTCGTGCAACACATTCATATCATCGCAGGTGCCCCCGGACATGCAGTTATCTCCGTGGTCAAGCAGCAAGACAGGTCCCGTGCCGGGTTGGTTCGCAAGTTCGTTGGCGAGTTCATTGGCGCGTGCAATGGAAGCGGCAAGGGGTTCGGACTGATACACAAAATCTTCACGTTTAGACCAAATGAATGCGGCGATGTCCTGAGCAACGGCGTCAGCGGCCTCGTGGTCATTGTCACTGACAACGGCCACGCTGATACAGGGCGCGGCAATGTCTGCCAAAGGAAATCCCGCCAACACCGACACCGCCAACATGCCTTGTGATTGGGCGGCGCGCGCGCGTTCGACTGCCTCGTGCATGGGACCGATGTCGGTACGGCTGCAGAGCGTGTTGAGCATTAATGGCAATTGGCGCCAGGCGAGCGCGGGCTTGATGCGCCGCTCAATGGTGCCAATAAGTAGCGTCGCCGCATGTGCACCGGTCTCGTACATATCGACATGCGGGTAGGTTTTAAAGCTAACAACGATGTCGCTGTTGACAATGATCTTGTTGGTCATTTGCCCATGTAAGTCTAAGGCGACGGCAATCGGCGCGTGCGGCAGAACAGCCCTGATGCGCTCAAGCAAATCACCTTCACCATCATCAGTGCTTTCAGCGACCATGGCGCCATGCAAGTCCAAGGCGACGGCTTGGCAATCAGAAGCGGCCGAGACGATCGTGTCACTTAACTGTTTATATGCGTGCGCATCCACTGTGCCACTGGGATTTGCCATGGCGCTGCAGGCAACCACAACCTCATGGCCGGCTTTCTCCAAGACATCAATGAACGCGCCGATGCCAGTGCGCGTGTTTTTTGAGGCGGCGTAGGCGGCATCGCCATAGAGCGGCCCTTGATCTCCAAACGACGATAGTGGGGTGGGGATCGGAGAAAACGTATTTGTCTCGTGGTTAAGCCGAGCGATAAGAATCTTCATGCGAGGAAGGGTTCCTGTATGGACGATTTAGGGCTGTTTAGAGCGCGCCATGGCGCAGCGCCAATCAAACAACAGTGTCACACCTTTGCCGCTTTGTTCCAAGCCAAAAGGTCACTCACAAGTCAACCATACAGCAACCTATCTGGCCAGTGGCGTGAGACGAATCACACGGACCGTGACCGACAGTGCGGCGGCTGCGACCCCGATCCACAGTGCGATTTGAATGCCGTCGTCTGTGAACGTCGTCAAACAAAAGGCCACCGAGGCTGCGCCGATTGATTGCCCCAACAGCCTTGAGGTGGCCAATATGCTACCGGCACTGCCACTGCGCGATTTTGGGGCGCTGTTCATGAGCGCCACCATGTTGGGCGATTGAAACAGACCAAACCCAACGCCACAAATGGCGAGTCGCCAAACAATGTCCAAAGTAGTGGGTGCGGGCAATCACAGACCCTTGGGGTGTGATGTTCTAAGGACAAATCATCTTGCAAAGTTACACCGTGGTCGTGATGGTTTTTGTGGGTGTTTGTCTGAAACGCCCTGCACAAGTGGGGTAGAGGCTGACGTGTTCATGGGGGAGGGTGATCACACCTTGGCGGGAGTGCACTTTAACGTTATAAACACAAATGTAGGCGTTCACTAAGGTGCCGTCCCAAAAAAATAAAGCCAAAAAGGAGCGGTCATGTTGTTTCCCACCACAATCGTAGGCAGTTACCCTCAGCCAGATTGGTTAATTGATCGGGAGAAGCTGTCCGGGCGGTTTCCACCTCGAGTGCGCGCCAAAGAGTTGTGGCGTATCCCAGAGCCCTACTTGAAAGAGGCCATGGATGACGCCACATTGGTGGCTATTCGTGCCCAAGAACAAGCCGGTCTAGACATCATTACCGATGGTGAAGTGCGTCGTGAAAGCTACTCGAATCGAATTGCCACCGCCCTCGAAGGCGTTGACATCGACAACCCTGGCACCGCACTCGATCGCTCTGGCCACCCCAATCCCGTGCCTCGGATTGTGGGTAAGATTCGCCGCGCTGCCCCCATTGAACTCGAGGACTTGTTGTTTCTCAGGGCCAACACGGACCGTCAAGTCAAGATCACCGTGCCGGGTCCTTTCACGATGCTGCAGCAGGCACAAAACGATTTTTACGATTCAGAAGAAGCCGCGGCCATGGACTATGCCGCCGCATTGAACGAAGAGATCAAAGCGTTGTTTGCCAATGGCGCGGACATCGTGCAGGTCGATGAACCCTACATGCAAGCCCGTCCTGAGAAAGCCCGTCAATACGGGATCAACGCACTAAACCGTGCTTTAGAGGGCGTATCGGGCACCACGGCCGTGCACATCTGCTTCGGTTATGCGGCGATCATCCATGAAAGACCAACCGGCTACAACTTCTTGCCAGAGTTAGCCCGTTGCGGTTGCAACCAGGTGTCTGTTGAGACCGCACAGTCTGATCTGGATTGCTCGGTGTTACCGGAACTCGGTGACAAGCAAATCATGGTGGGTTGCCTAGACTTAAGCAGCATGGATATTGAGTTGCCTGAGGTCATTGTTCATCGCATCAACAAAGCCCTGAAGTACATCAAACCGGAGCAGGTGATTCTCGCACCGGATTGCGGCATGAAATACCTCCCCCGCGAGGTCGCCGACGGCAAGTTAAGGGCCATGGTCAAAGCCGCGCAAATCCTGCGTGCTCAACACCAATAGGGGTGGCTGTTGGGTGACTGTTGCCACATCAATCACTCTTGTGACAGCAGTCGTGGCTTCGTGCCGACAGCGACGGCATTGCTTGCTCCCATGCTGTCCGGCATTGGGCGGTTTCTGGTTTGACGCTCGTCGACTTTAAGCTCTTTCCGAGTATCGAGCCATTTAGAAAAGGGTTGCTTGAACTCGACCATGGGCATCGGATGCATTGGCAGCTCAGCGGCAATCCCAACGGTGTGCCCGTGCTTTGGATTCATGGTGGACCTGGAAGTTCAGCGAGCCCGATGCACCGCCGCTTATTTGATCCTGATAAGTTCTTAATCATTCAATATGATCAACGGGGTTGTGGGCTAAGCGAGCCAAAGGGCGTGACGCAGGCCAACACGACGCCTGATTTGTTGGCCGATATTGAGCGACTGCGACGAGCCTTGGGCGTGTCGCGATGGAACGTGGTGGGCAGTTCTTGGGGCGGCGCGCTGGCCTTACTTTACGCGCAGGCCCATAGTAACGTGATTGATCGCGTGTTGTTACGCAGCCCTTTCCTATGCACCGCCGCTGAAATCGATGGTTTTGTGTATGCGCCAAGGCCAGGATGCCAAACGGCTTGGGAGTGGCTTGAAAGTGAATGCCGCCAAGGACAGCCAAGTGACAGCAACACGACACCTATCTTGGCGCACAGTTATCGAACGTTTTGTGAAGGCGATGACGTTGCGGCTCAGAGCCGGCTTGCCCGCGCGTGGATGACTTATGAGGCCTCAATGGACGCCTGGCCGGTACCTGTTTCGCTGACGAGCCGCTTAGATGGTCGCGCTTTGATCCCGCGCTATCAAGTGCACACCCACTACCTGTACCACCGTTGCTTCGTTAATCACTCAATCCTGATGCACGCCGACGCGTTAGATGGCTTAGGTTTGACGCTTGTGCATGGCGATCAAGATGCCTTGTGCCCGTTTGAAAATAGCCTCGCCATTGAGCGTGTCGCGCCACACGCCCATCTCGTGCGAGTAGCGGGTGCCGCCCACAATATGTTTGATGATCGAATGATGCGTGCCCTGCTGATCCAGCTACAAACTTGGGCTTAGCGATTTGGTCGATCGAGCCCAGCTAAGGGCCCTTTGAATAACAAAACCCAAATAGGGACAACGGGATGGTCTTTAATGTTTGGATTAATACATGACGAGTAAAACAACTAGCGGAATCCATTTGACGAGCGCCGATGCCTTGCTTGTGGTGGATGTGCAGAACGGATTTCTGCCAGGCGGTGGGTTAGGTGTTGAACAGGGACACACCATTATTCCAATTGTTAATCGCATCGCGGCCTTATTTGAGGTGGTTGTGTTGACGCAGGATTGGCACCCCCACGACCACACCTCATTTGCGGTTAACCATCCCGGCAAAAACGCTTTCGATGTGATTGATCTGCCGTACGGCAAGCAAACGTTGTGGCCTGTGCACTGTGTGCAGGGCACCACAGATGCCGAGTTGGCCCACGATCTGGACATCCCGCACGCACAGCTCGTTGTTCGCAAGGGTCATCATGTTGCTGTTGATAGTTATTCTGCATTTTTGGAGGCCGATAAAAAAACAGCCACAGGTCTCGCAGGCTATCTGCGAGAACGAGGCGTTAGTTCGGTCTATTTGTGTGGTTTGGCAACCGATTTTTGTGTGGCGTGGTCGGCCATCGACGCCAGAAAGCTTGGTTTTAATGCGATGGTGATTGAGGATGCCACGAGGGCCATTGATGTTGACGGTTCTCTGGCCAAGGCCTGGGATGATATGCGCGATGCAGGTGTTTACCGCACCGACAGCTCACTGTTTTGTTGAGCGTTGATAGGCAATGGTGAGAGGGGCGTGCCCGACAAGGCCTTTGGGTAGGCACTATCGGCTAAACGCGAAGCGGAGTTGAATCGTCTATTGACCTACCAAGGATTCTCGTAAAAGAAGACGGCAACTAGGAAGCGCCCGCAAATGCGTTGAACAAAAAACCGAATGACGGTCGACAGATTCATTGCTTTTGGCAGTCTATTACTTAGGGCCCGATCTAGTGCATTGCTAGTGCATCACTAGTGCATTTTTAGAGGCATCAAGCCCCAATGCAATGCACAATAAAAATGAGTTGCACTCACCCGATATAGGGATTAATACTAGGTGGCTTGTTGATTCACAAATAACCCCAGTTTTTGGCGCACAATGCAATCGTCACCGATCCACGACGCGATGGTCCTGATCGTTATTTAGTCAAATATTTGTTTCAAGACATGATTGTTTGATCTGCACAAAAAGTACTGAACCCTCACCAACAGGAGTCTCACCATGATTTTATTGAAACGTCTTGTCAGCTCAAGCCTAGTGGCCTTAGTCGCCAGCATTGGCACCGCGTACGCACAGTCACCTGTGGTACTCAAGTTTTCTCACGAAGTGCCAGAGACGGCTATTAAAGGCAAGACCGCGACGATGTTCGCGGAAAAAGTAAAGGAATACAGTAACGGCACACTGCAGATTGATGTTTTCCCCAATGCTCAATTGCTGCCATCTCGCGACGAAATGCGCGCCGCGATTCGTGGCCAAGTCGACATGATTGCGCCACAAACCAGCTTTTTTGTTCCCCTAGATCCTGCCTGGGATGTTTTCTATCAACCGATGTTGTTTGATACGGCCAAGCAAGGCATGCAGACATTAGAGGGCCCAGTGGGGCAAGAGATGCTAGCGGAGCTCGGTCAATTTGGCTTGCAAGGCATGGGTATCTGGCATGACGGCCCAGGTTATCTCTTCATGCGCGAAACACCGGTTACAAGCCCTAGCGGGATCGCAGGCAAGAAAATCCGTGTGTTCCCTTCGGCACCCCTTGAGGCAGCGGTGCGGGCCCCCGGTGGCATCGCCGTGTCATTGCCAGCAGCAGATGTTTTTCTTGGTTTGCAGCAAGGCACGATTGAAGGCGTGATCACAGCCGTGACCTATGCGGGACCCGCGAAGTGGGACGAAGTGCTCAAGGCCATGACTCGCATGACCATGTTCATTGGCGGCTACGGCGTTGCCATGAATAAAAACAGCTGGGACAAATTAAGCGACGAACACAAGGCAGTTGTCACGCGCGCCCTGAGTGAAGCCACGGCTTGGAATCACGAAGTTGCCGCTCAAAACATCCTTGACAATGAGAAGCAGCTGCAGGCCAACGGGGTTAAGGTCGCTGATCTCACGCCAGAGGAATTGTCTGCTTGGCGCGCATTGATGGCACCTATTTACAAAGCGCAGCCCGAGCCTGTACAGGCTCGTATTCGTCAAATCCAACAATTGAACAAGTAACACCAGATGCTAGTAGGTGTCTTACGACAAATCGGCAGGGCTTGGGACAAGGTTGAAATGGCCATTGGCGGCCTGTTCCTCACCCTTGCCGTTGTTATCGTGGTGGCGGAAATCGTCGGGCGAAACCTCTTTGCCTACTCGATGATTGGTGCCGATGAAATTGCATCATTCGCCGTTATTTGGAGTGTTTTTTTTACCGCCTCAATCGGTGTAAAACGCAACATTCACGTGCGTATTGATGTGCTTTTTTACCTGCTGCCGCCAGCATTGGCTAGGCTCTTGGATGCGCTTGGCACGGCGGTATCGCTGGTCTTTACGGGCTACCTTACCTATTCTGGATGGGCGCTCATGCAAGAGAGTTTGTTGTTTGGCGAACTGACCATGACGATGTTGCGTATGCCCCTATGGATACCACAGGCCATTTTGCCGATTGGGGGTTTCTTGTTGAGCGTTCGATTGCTACAGCGCCTGGTTTTTTTACTCAAAAACACGCCTGAAGAAGCGTCCGATGCAACGATAGAGCCCGAGACAGGCTACCTATGATCGGCGCCATTTCTAGTTTCTTCGGACTTCTCGTGGGTGGCGTGCCGGTCGCCTTTGCGCTGGGTACCTGTGGTCTGATCTATTTGTTGATGCAAGGGGCTGCGGCACCGACTCTTGCCTCGCAGATGTTTTCTTCTTTGAATTCATCGGGCTTGTTGGCCATCCCGTTTTTTATTTTGGCCGCAGAGATCATGAGTCGCAGCGGTGCGACCGTGCGGCTCATTCATTTGATTGACACGCTTTTGCGTCACACACGCGGAGGCTTGCCGGTTGTGAGTGTGCTGGCGACCGCGTTGTTTTCTTCTATCTGTGGCAGCTCCGTGGCGACTGCCGCCGCGATTGGTACTGTTCTTATCCCTGAGATGACCAAGCGCGGATATAACCGCTTATTTGCTGTGGGTCTGATCGCCACCGCGGGTGGCCTTGGGATTCTCATTCCGCCCTCGGTTCCCTTGGTGGTCTATGGCATGGTCACTGAAACCTCGATTTCGTCACTGTTTGCAGCCGGTGGGGTGGTTGGCATTGCTTTGACTGCCTTGCTCGCCACGGTGGCGTACCTTTATGGTCGCCGTTCTGGCGTTGAGCCAAGACCGCGCGCAACGCTGAAAGAAATCTGGCAAGCGTTCGTGTCGGGCTTAGGTGTGTTGCTCTCGCCCGTGATCGTCTTGGGTGGCATCTACGGTGGCATTTTCACACCGATGGAGGCCGCTGCCGTTAGCTGTGTTTATGCGATTTTTCTGGCTATTTTGTATGGACAGCGCCTTAAAGAAACACTGCCCATGTTAACGAGTGCCGCCTCGATGACCTCAGTGATCATGCTGATTCTGGCCGGTGCTCAGCTGTTTGGCTATCTGCTCACCAACGAGCGCGTCCCGCATCAAATGTTCGTGTTTATTTCTTCGCTGGAATTAACCCGTAATGAGCTGATCATCGCCGTCATGTTGTTCTTCTTATTGGCAGGCATGTTTCTTGAGGTCATATCCATGATCCTCATCACGATGCCAATCCTCATTCCTGTGTTGGCAGGTTTTGACATCAATTTGGTATTTTTTGCGGTGCTTTTGGTGCTGAATATGGAAATTGCCGTGATCACACCGCCCATTGGGTTAAATCTATTTACGATCAGTGCGATTACCAAGATACCCGTGATGCGAGTGTTTCGTGGCTGTATTCCGTTTGTCATTATTTTGGCGGTGTTCTTGGCTTTCATTGCACTCACGCCGGGCATGCAGTCTCTCTTTGAACGTCTTTAGAGGCCAAGCCACTGATGCAGCAACCCGACCCTGTCAACCTATCGGTGAGTCATTACGTATGTCCTAGCGACATGGATTTAACGACATTTCTTGATGTGGTTACACAGGCAGGCTTTAAAAGTGTTGGCTTGACTGTGCGCGCTCTCGATGAAATACCGGTCAATCAAATGCGACAAGCCCTTCAGGTACGTGGGCTGGGCGTATCGTCGGTCAACACCGCGGGCTATTTCTTTGAATCTAATGAATCAGCCGCCAAGCAATCAGACTTGAACCGACGCCTGCTTGATGCGGCTGCCGAACTAGAGGCCGCCAATGGCGTGAACTTGATTGTGGGTTCAAGCGCACTGCTGCCTTTGGCGCAAACTCGAGATCAAGCGTTGGCGCTAGCGGGGGAGTTGGCGGCCATGGCCAAAGCGCGTGGCACACGTCTTCTGCTTGAACCCATGCATCCCTTATTGGCCCGTACCAAGGGCTGCGTCAATACGTTGGAGCAGGCCGCGCAATGGCTCACGGCAATACCTGATTTGGCACTCAATATTGATTTGTTTCATAGCTGGTGGGACCCGAGTCTAGCGGCTGCCTGCCAAGGCCATTGCGGCGAGGTAGGCGTGATTCAGATTTGCGATCTGCTGATAGACCCGGCGACCAACTTACCGCGTCGTGCGCCGCTCGACGAGGGCACTTTAGATTGGGCAAGCTTGGTTGAGTTAGCGCTGGCTGTGTTGCCAGACACGCCGATTGAACTGGAGTGGTTTGCCAACCAAATGCCCGACCGCGATGCCATTGCCGTGATGAAAAATGATGCGAAATTAATGCACACACTTGGGCGGGCCCTGACATGAATATACTGATCACCGGTGGGGCAGGATTTGTTGGGCTAAACATTGCCCGTGAGATGATGGCCGCGGGTCACCAAGTGGTGACCTTCGATCTCGGTGGCATCAAGCCAACGGCTTACTTCGATGCTGGTGGGCCGTTGACGGTGCACACGGGGAGCGTGTTATCACCCGAGCAGATCACAGCGGTGATTCGACAATACAACATCGATCGAATTGTGCATGGGGCGGCCATCACGGCCAGTCAGACGCGTGAGATCACGTCGGCTGCCGATATCCTATCGGTCAACACGCTAGGCACAATTAACGTGTTCGAAGCCGCCTTATCAACAGGCATCAAACGAGTCGTGTCATTAGGCACGGGTTCGGTCTATGGCTCGGCCGTGAAACAAGACGGGATGCTTGATGAGTCTGTGGATATCCCTCAACCCGATACGCTTTATGGCATATCCAAATACGCGGCCGAAAGAGTGGCCGTGCGTTATCGCCAAACCCGGGCGTTAGACGTGGTGGTGGCACGATTGGGTGTGGTGTTTGGGCGTTATGAACATGACACGGGTCTACGCGACACGTTAAGTGCCCCATTGGCCTTAGGGCAGTTGGCTCTGAAGGCTGAGCACGCAACGGTCTATCGAGGCCTACCCAATGACTGGGTGTACGCCAGCGATGTGGCACGCGCGACGGCCCTGCTGCTTGAGGCCCAAGTGCCGCTTAGTCCTGTCTACCAAATTGCGACAGGTCGTGCGTGGTCAGTCGAACATTGGTGCGAGTTGTTGGCTCAGGCATTTCCAGGCTTTACTTACGACATGGTTGATGAGCAAAACCAAGCAACCATAGGCCGCGTCACCCCGCTGGCCAGGCCCTGCTTCTCGATAGAGCGGTTAAAGCGCGAATTGGGCTATGAACCGCGATTTATGCCTGAGGCAGCCTTCGCGGACTACATGCAGTGGTTGCGCACGACCGTTTAAGTTCACGATTTCACCTTGATCGACTGGCTCGCCCCGGTTAAGAGAGCCTTCGCGCTGGCATACAGCACCATGGCATTGAGTATGTGCCAAAGCCAATGCAAACCGCCCAAGCTCTCGCACAGCAGCATGTCGAGCTGACGCGTCGTTAACGCGACAAGAAAGAGGCCGGCGGTGGCCCACAGCCAGCGGCTGGCTCGTTTCTGTCGGGTTGCATTTAAGATCGCCAGACCGAGCACGTAAACCCAGGCACCTAAGTAGGCGCCGGGCGGCAAGTCGGGCCATATGGGTTTGAGGGCCCACACCAGCCAAACAGCCACCACAATGGCCAACAACAATGCCACCACGCTCAACGCTTGCATTCGATAACCGGTGCGCGTGACCCATTTGGGCCATAGCCACGCGTAAGCAACGAGATAGATGCCGATAGACAAGACGTCTAGCGTGCCTGTGATGCGATCGGAAAAGGTGTGGAACAGAAAGCTACTGAGCCCAATCAGGATAATCAAGGCACCCAGCACTCGTGCCGGTTGCTGCTTACGGGTCAGAATGATCAAGCCGGCTAGGACAAAGGCGAGATTGGTGAGCGCGTTTGCCGGCTCCGCCCAAAAGCTCGGATCCAAGCGTTCGCAGTTGAGTTGATCCGGTTCAAACCAGTTCACGATTTCAGCACCCCCACAGAAAAAAACCGAGCCGTTACACGGGCGACTGGCCCTAGAGACAACCTAGTCTTTCCAAAGGGTAACAGCGCGACGATGACGCAAGCGGCGTGGCTGCGTGTTCGCCACCCGTGGCTTGGATGTGACTCATGCTGAGGCCGTGAGCCAGTGAGGGTTCTTGCATGGGTTGTTGCAAGGGTTGTTGCAAGAGCTGTCCGCTAGGCGGATGCCGAGCTGGTTAATAGCGTTAACGAATCAGCACGGTCTCTGTGAGCTGATAGCCCTCGTTACGGATGGCGCGAATAGCAGGCGCCGTGGCGCCGACGTCAATGAGTTTTTTTCTAAGTCTAGCGATGTGTACTTCTAGTGCGCATTTGGACTTTGCATTGATATCGGTTTCGAAAAGCTCTAACAATCGGAAATACGCCAATTGCCGATCCGCCGCTTGCACAAGGGCTTTCAGCAGCGTTACTTCAACACCGTTTAGGGTCACTGCACCACAACCCGTTATTTCTCGGCGATCACAGATCAGATATATGCTTGCGTGGTGGTTTTCAGTGGCCTGGACACGCCGACTAGTCATGCGCAGAGCTGCAGCAAGTTCAGGTACCAAAGAGGGACCACAGATGCAAAGATCAACGCCGTGGTTATAGCAAGATATTCTATCTTCAGGCAGGTCAGTTTTTGACAGCCGGATGAGCCAGAGTGTTGGATGTGTGCTTGTTAATCGCTCGGTGATCTTAGTGGCCTGCTCATGTTCGATGTGACTGCCGATCACCACTACGCTGATGCGGTTTTTAGCCACTACGCCATCTAACTCCTCTTCGTCAATGACGTGAGTGACGTCATACCCCTCGCTAGCAAGCGCTACTAACAACAGCGTCCGGGAAGCAATTTCATCCTCAAGCAAAGCAACTTTAAGCACATAACTCATCGTATTTTTATATGGTTGGCATTCTTCATTACCTTTTAGAGTACACAACAAATGTGACTTTGCAACATCTAAATATGAGCGATAACTACGCAGGCACCATGCTGGTGCCAAAACCCATCAATCACGTGCTTGAATCAATCAATCGAATGGATCTAACTCAGATATATTTACTGTTTGGGGTAAAAAGTGGTTTGCAAGGAACTGCAAGGTTTAAGACGGTAGCTTTGATCTAATATGTTGAGAGTTGACTTAATGTGTTGCAATAAAAAAATTAAATGTAAAAGGCTCATCAGGTGACAACCGGGGTGCTCAAGCCCCCACTTGTTGTAATGGTTTCTTGATGTTATCGCTTAACAACGTAATGAGGTTTTTGTGTTCCGTATAAGCTGGCTCCGTTTGAGTGTCTTGTCGCTACTGACGACATTAATAGGCTGTTCCACTGCTGGTCCTAGTTTTAACGACATGACCAAAGCCTACACAGCGAGCATTGAGCAACACACTCGAGACAACCTATTGGTCAATATGATGCGCTCGGCATTTGATATGCCAATGACATTCACCGACATACCGTCGGTGCTTGGCACGGGTATTGTCAGCACCCAGACAGGGTTATCTGTTAACAACCTGAGCGCAACACCCATTAGCCTTTCAGGCTACTTTTCAGCCGCCGCTGGCAGTAATTACACCGCTGGTGCATCGCTCAGCACAAGTCGACAGTTCAATTTCACGTTATCGTCGTTAGATAACCAGCAGTTCACCAAGGGATTCTTGACAAGCATTCCATTGGATAATGTCCACTTTTTCTCCCGTTCGAGTCACTTATCCCAACAGTTGCTCTACACCTTGCTAATTGATTCTATTGAGATCAAGTCTAAGGGCGAGCCAAACCGTCTTTATTTAAATAACCCCATCAGAGATGACTATTCTGAATTTCAAGACATGTTGTTCCAATTGTTGGAGTCTGGTTTAACAACGGAAACCGTGACTGAAACTAAAATGCTTGGTCCTACTCTCTCAGAGGCCCAGGCAGTCAAACTGTTAGGCGAGCTTGGCAAGGCACTGATGGGTGTTGCAAGTGAGGGAGCCGATTTTGAACTCAAACCAATCAAGGTGGGGTCACAGCAACGCTATCAATTACATGCGTCAAAGCAGAGTATTCGCTTTTGCGTGGCGCCACCGCCTGACCAGACTTGGATTAAGGAACGGTTTGGTGCTGAAATATTGTGCCAACCGCGTCCTGGCACTAGTTTTGTATCCACACCTGATGCCAGCCGAGCTGACTCGACCAATGCAAAACGGCCTGAGTTGAACAACAAGCCGGTTGAATTGATGACAATTACTTTGCGATCCACGCGGGATGTGTTCCGATTCGTGGGTCAAGTTATTACGGCTCAGACGGAAACGACCCCGCCCTCTACGTTAGGAATCAAGACCAAAGAGGGTAAAAATCAGTATCGAAATATTCCATTGTTGATTGTGAATAAAGGTAATGTGGGATTTGGGGAAAGGACTATTGCTTCAGTCGATTATTTTGGAAATGCCTACTCTGTGCCGCTTACAGATAATGGCTACTCGGCGGTTGTCTTCGATTTGCTTTCGCTATTAGTCACCATGAATAAGATCCCGGGATCAATACCTGCCTCACCGGGTATCTTGGTTAAGTAGGTAAGGCAGAGGATTTACTGAATAACAGTTTGTTTGCTTTGACGGTGCCTAAGTTACAGTTGTATTTGATAAGCTGTGCCTGAGTGTCAGTGTTCTTGACTGTCACAGACTGCGTAGTTCGGTTTTGAAGTTTGGTTGTTTGTTTGTTTTTATTGTTTAATCGCTTCACAGCGTAAAACTACACTTGAGGGAATTAAAATGACTGCTACAACTATTGATGCAGAGACCACCGTCATCGACGAGTCCAGTGATACACGCCTACACAAGGCCGGGGAAGCCATCTCTTCAGCCACGAAGTGGAGTCTTGCTGCTGCGATTGTGCCCGTGCCTTATTTGGATTTAGCAGCGTTGGCAGCCGTTCAGGGCAACATGATCATTAACTTGGCGGAAGTTTACGGAGAAAAAGTTAGTAAACAGACGGTTCGTGGTCTGGTCTCTGTGTTGTTGGGCACTTTGCTACCCGCTAATTTGGCGACTGCCACGGTCGGCGCGTCGGCTAAGCTGGTACCTGGTTTTGGTACGCTGGTAGGTGCTGCCTCACTAGCCGCCTTTGGTGCAGCCGCAACGTATGCGATGGGTAAGGTGTTCGTTAGACATTTTGAGAATGGTGGTACCGTCGCGAGCTTTAAGGCAGAGAATATCCAAGAAGATCTCAAGGCCGAATTCGCCAAGGCAGCTGATAAGACCGCAGAATAAAAATGCTGTCATCACCAACCCCTGATTCTTGTTGATCAGGGACCCAGCCGTCGCACAGGGCGGCTGGTTTGGTTCACTGTCATGTCATGTGGTGGATCCATGGATATTGTTGTAATCGCTAATCAGAAGGGCGGGTGCGCCAAGACCACGACCACGGTCAACTTGGCTGCTGGTCTAGCCGAGCGTGGCCAACGGGTCTTGGTGGCTGATCTGGACCCTCAAGCCAACACCACAGCTTGGTTCAAATCGAGCCAGTCAGGTGCCTCGGCTGGGAGCTGGACAGTCCTACATGACCAGGCGGCCATTTTGGCTCTCGTGACGCCCACTGGGCTTGATGGTGTTGACTTGCTTGCGGGTTCACGGCAACTGGCGAACCTAGAAAAAGCACTTGCTGGAGAGCTTGCAGTCGAGACACGGCTTAAGCGTGCTTTTGCTACAATACCTATCGATCAATATGACGTCATACTGATCGACACGCCACCGACTTTGGGCTTGCTGACGCTAAACGCTTTGACAGCTGCGCAATGGTTATTGGTTCCAGTGACCACCCATGTCATGAGCCTGTCTGGGGTGGCTCAATTATTAAGTACAGTGGCTGATGTAAAAAGCCTCTTAAACCCTGACCTCAAAATATTGGGCTTCGTGCCTTGCCGTGTTGACACGCGAACGAGACACGCTAGAGATATCTTACAAGTATTGAAGGATAGATTCGCCGACCAATTGTGCGAGACACACATACGAGAAAACATTCGCATCGCTGAGGCGCCTTCTTTTCATGAAAGTATATTGACATACAGTGGCGCTTCAGGTGCAGCCAAAGATTATCGAGCCTTAGCGGGCGAGATACAGACGCGTCTCCAAATGGAAAAGAATTAAAAATGGCTGCTAAAAGAACACGCAAAACCATCGGTGACAATCCCTTGGATAACGTCAGTCATTCAAACTCAAGTGATACGGATGTGCTTGCTTCGCCCCTTTCGGCTACTTCTTCATCTGAAAGTGTTGCCAAGACTCCTGCAGCCGCTCGTGCGGCTGGTCGATCCGGCGCATCCTCTAAGTCAAGCAAACCCAAGACTACCCCTGCTCGGCAGTCGAAAGCCAAACCCGTTGCGTCTTCGCAGACTGACGCTGAAACGACAGATCAAACGACAGATCAAACGGCAGACCAAACTAAAAATGCGGGTTCGGATTCTGAACCAGCTGACCAAAGCACAGAACCAACCACAGCTGAAGCGTTATTTCAACGTGAATGTGGTTCCCACGAGCGTTTCAGCCCGCAACGGGCAGTTCAGGTTGCCTTGCCTGTCAACCATCGACGGCCACAAGCCATGGCGATCGTCAAGCGGTGGTCTCAGTGGTCCGTCGCAGCGGGCGTCGTACCCGTGCCGTTGCTCGACACCGTGGCGATCTCTGGCGTGCAGCTAAAGATGGTTCATGATTTGTGCGGGTTTTACGTGGTGAAATTTGAAAAAGAGGCAGCGATTGGTATCATCGCCAGCTTGGTGGGCGGTGCTGTCACGACATCATTGACTGCTGCAGTGACTCACGCATTTCTAAAAACGGTCCCATTTGCTGAACAAGTATTTCAACCAACCTTGGCATTTGCCACGACTTACAGTCTAGGATACGTGTTTGTGAAGCATTTCGAAGAGCACGGTACGCTATTTGACTTCAAGTCAGATGCAACGCGAGTCTACTTTCGTGAACAGCTAGAGCGCACCAAATCCACCTTCCGCTCACGCAAAGCAGCAAGCAACTGATAGCCGTATGCAATTGAAACCCAATTCCGATCTCTACCAGTTCATTGCCCGTGAAAGCCCGCAAGAGGTTAAACGCATTATTGGTCTAGCCTTCTTTGTTGGTGTGGTCAACACGGGTTTAATCGCGCTAGTTAACTTCTCCGCCGCTTCGGTCAGCGATGGTGAAAGTGTAGTGCTGCAGTTCTTCTTGTTTGCATTGTTACTCGCGGTTTATCTGCTCATTACCAAGCGAGCCAATACGGAGAACATCACTAGCACTCAGAGCCTGATTCACAAGTTCAAGATGCGCATCATGGCTGAGGTGTTTCGTTCCGAACTGACAAAGGTTGATGAGGTTGGCCGGGTTGAGATCCTGCAAATCTTGGCGCGGGACTCTCAAACCGTGTCTCAGTCGGTGACAATTCTCATGACGGCGTGCCAGTCAATTGCCACGCTCTTTTTCTTGACGCTTTACATGGCAACGATTTCGATGACTGCGTTTTTCATCATTCTCGTTTCAAGCCTAGTGGTGTTTTTTGCTGGCAGTCGTGCGTTGCGCACTGTCACCGATGACCTCGAATATGTATGGAAGCGCGAAGCTGTATTAAACGATTTGTTTGCTGATTTCTTGAATGGGTATAAAGAAGTCAAAATGAATTCAAGACGCGCTTTTGAGTTAACCCACGACATGGTCACGCAAGGGCGTGAAACAGGCAAGGTTAAAGCGGGAATGCTTATTTTCATTGCGAATTTCTTCAACTATTTGCACATATTGTTGTATGTGGTTGTCGGGATGATGATCTTTGTGGTGCCTGTGCTGTCGACCGATTTCTCAACCAGTGTGACTCAGGCTTCAACCACAGCCTTGTTTTTAGCCGCATCCTTATCAGGCATTATCCAAAGCATTCCCACCTTAACGCAAGCCAATGCTGCGGCGCGAGCTTTGCACTCACTCGAAGAGCGATTGCTGATCGCCAACGACGAGCTGTCTGGTACTTCGAATCAGGTTTTTGAGAAAGTGCAGTCGTTGGAGTTTAAGGAAGTGGCTTACAAATACCCGGTTAAAAATGGACAACTTAATGGGCAACGTAATGGACAAGCACCATTTCAGTTAGGACCCATCAGCTGCGAATTCAAGGCAGGGCAGGTTTATTTCATCAGGGGTAATAACGGTTCGGGCAAAACGACGTTCATTCGGCTGCTCACGGGCCTGTGCCAACCCGACGCCGGCGTTATCAGTGTGAACAACGGGGCGGTCAGCTTACCTGCCAATAGTAATTACCGCGACATATTCTCGGTGGTGTTCACAGACTTCTATTTATTTCGTAAGCTATATGGCATCCAAGATGCGACCCCCGAGGAGATTGATTCTTTACTTGAGTTATTTGAGATGCACAACAAGGTGTCTGTGAAGGAGGGGGCTTTTTCGCGGTTAAATTTTTCAACGGGGCAACGCAAACGTTTGGCCTTGCTCGTGGCCTTACTAGAAAAGAGGCAAGTCATTATTCTTGACGAATGGGCCGCTGACCAAGACCCCACATTCCGTCGACAGTTTTACGAGGAGATCATTCCAACGCTACGAGACAGGGGTCACACGGTGATCGCGATCACACATGACGATCAATACTATCACTGTGCTGATCAAATGTTATACCTGGTTGAAGGTCAACTCACGGCAGTGGAAAGCTGATTATGCGAATATTTAGTCGAAACTTTTACCGTCGACATTTTGTCCGACTTCTGCGCTGGGTTGAGCACCACATGCTTGGCTTGCTTTTTGTATTTGCTTTGTTGATCGGTGCATTGGTTATGTTGTGGCCAAAAACGTTTGTCAAAGTCCCAGCGGGTAGTGTTGGCGTCATCTACCGTCCTTTGAGTGGCGGTGTGGACTTGGCAGACCTTTATCGAGAAGGGTATTTCATGATTTGGCCTTGGAATGAGTTGACGGTCTATACGATACGCGTGCAACTCAAGGAGCTATCGTTAGAGTTATTAACAGCGGATTTACTCCCCACCAAAGTAAAAGTGGGTTTTCAATACGAACTGAACCCTCTGACAGTCCCCTTGCTACATAAGTTTGTTGGACCCAATTACTTGGAAGTTTTGATTATTCCTCAAGTGATATCGGTCTCTCGCCAACAGGTTGCCCAATTCAGCTCCAAGATGGCTTATACCGAAGACGTGGCAACAGTGGCCAACGAAATCGCCATCACAACTGATAGCGTCATCATTGATAAGCTTAGTCCACCGGGGTTGAGTAATGTGAGACTGGTGCGAGTCGAATCGGTGCAACTGCTTGAAGTGACGTTCCCACAAAACGTTCAGGTCGCTATTCAAGACAAAGTGGTTCAAGCTGAAATCGCAGAAGCTTACAAATTCAAGATTCAGGCTGCCAGACAAGAAGCTATCCGTAAAAAAATTGAAGCCACGGGTGTACGAGACTTTCAGATCCTAGTCAACGAAAACATGACTCAAGATTACTTGATTTACCGTGGCATTCAGGCAAGCGAACAGTTGGCACAGTCAAACAACAGCAAGACATTGATATTTGGCTCTGGCCCGACGGGCCTGCCATTGTTGTTGGGTAATGCCCTAGATAACAATCCGAATGTCGCACCTAACGGTGCTTTTGATGGTTCGGGTGCAGCCATGCTTCCGAAGTCCATCGAGGCTGCTCCACTTGAGCCTTCTAGCCAGATGAGCGTGCCGCTGGAGCCCGCGACGTCTGCGACTAAACGGGATACTCAAAAACCCATGATGCCCTTGACTAACGGCACCCCCTCTAATGGCGTGACGATGCCGTCAGCACCAGCTGCAGCGGCAGCCGGCTCAGCCGCTGCGACCACCCCAACCCCAACCCAAACACCAACCAATGCGGTCGGGATAGGAACCGCCGATGTCACGTCAGGCCAAATGAAGGGAGGGCAGCAATGATGGGTGTGTGTTTGTCTAGGAAAAATATCGTTGGAACTAGCAAATCCACGATATCAAACCAGTGGATCACTCAGCTACCCGTCTCTGATTCATTTCTAGGGTTTCGTGCTTGGCACGTCGGCGAGATAATCTTCAAAAACGTGGTGACGCGGTGGACTCAAAAACAACACAGCCACAAACACAATCAATGGGGTGAGATACAAAGAAAGCAGAAAGACGCCCCAGAAGTGCAACCGCGTGTGGCGACCCCAAATGCCAAGCAACAAGCTCAGCCCGATGTAAATAGCAATGTTAAGGGGTGTAATCGCCGGCAACAGTCCTTGCATAGGCATGATTGTATCGCTTTAAAAGAAAAGGTCCTTAGATCATATATCACCTGTCTGAAGCTGACAACAGGGAACATGTGTGGGAGCCAATCATGATTCGGTTTATTACCCTGCTGGCGCTATGTGTCTTTGGTGGCACGTTGGCATTTGCTCAGACGAGTAATGGAAACAACGTACCAACATCAGAACGCCCTAGCAGTCAGCCTGTGTTGGACCAAAGCCGGATGACCGGTGCTGCTGACACCTACTGTGTCATTGTGGCTGTTAATCGGGGGTTCGGTTGGGCCACAGCGGTTAATTATTCGACATTTAAAGTCGATACTTGTTCGACGCAGAGCATTGAAACACTCACAGCTGCCTCGGCCCGGGCGCAGATGGCTACCATCGACGAATACGATCATTTGATTGTGACCGGTCCCTACTACGGTACGATGAACATCAACAATACTCAAATTTTTAATCCCTTCATCACACTTGGCAACCTTCGATTCTCGGAAGTGTCACGCAGCGAATTCACGTGGCTAGACGCAATCGCGAATCCCGCAGAAGCCATGCGCTGGATCGATGGCCAAACTTCTTACAATCCCATTAGCACTCGTGGCGATGTAAATTTTGTTTGGTTCGCGGGCAAACGGGTTTATCTATTGGTCTCGGCTAAAGGGCAAGTCTACATAATGACTGGGGTTAATCACAAAATTGCATTTGGAGAGAATGGCGTCCACTTAAGAAACCTTGGTGATTATTTGAACCTACCCGACGGATGGAAATTTGAAACCAAGGAGTTAACCCGCGTATTGACAATGAATTCGCACGTTTCAGCAAACGTTGAGTTTGAGCATTTAATCGACGAGTTCGGTAACTTTTACGTAGACGTACGGGAATTTGATGGGCTTTTTAAGTAAGTTTAGTAAGTGCCAGTACCCTTGGCCCACGCCAATCATGGCAATCACGGTCGCTCGTCGTCACTGAGTTGTCGCATCAATGCCTCAGGTAGTGTCCCTTGATCCAACATAGCCTGCACTTCTTCGTCGGAGAGTTTGTCTAGCGCATCAAGTTGCTGCAACAGTTCGTCAGGTTCGGCCCCATCGATTTGCGTCGCTAGCACCAAATCGCTCAGGATACGCACATTGGTGGCCGTAAAGAATTGACCTAAGTCGATGGCCACCCCAAAGGTACTTTTCATCTCTAATAGCAATTGAGCCGCGAGTAGCGAGTTGCCGCCTAACTCAAAAAAATCATCATCTAGCCCGATCGTCTCGATCCCCAGAAAACGTTGCCAGATATCAGCCACCACTTTTTGCGTGGTGGTCTCTGGTGCCAGCATGGGTGTGGACAGGCGAGGCCGCTGATGTAGGGCTGCGGTATCGTGGCTCTTGTTCAACGCACTGGTTGTCTTTGTGGTGAGAATTTGTTCTCGTTTGGCCAATGGTGATCGCGTCGCCACTAGGATCAGTCCGGGGTTGTCCAGCGACAGCAGGTGCCTCATGGCCAGACCGCCCTCTTCTGGTGTGATGGCATCGCGGTCGGTTGCGCTCCAAGCGTCCCACTGCGCCACAAACCATGGTGTCGTGTGCGATTGATTGTGTTGCTGGGCGAAGGCCTGCGTATATAAACCCGCCACGGTACCAGCTAACTGGCCAGTGCCCCCTATAAAGGCTGCCAGTGACGACATGACCAGGCAGTAGTCAATCGCCAATGGATCAAGCGCTTGCCCTAACGCATGCAGGTGGTGGCGGTGTTGTTGCCAATAGATATTCAGGTCATCGTCATCAAGCGCTTGTACCAGACCCGTCGGTTTTACGGCATGCATGTCGGTGGCGTCAATGACGCCGGCTAATGGGAACGCAACGCTAGCGGTGCGTTCGATTAGAGCCGTTATTGACTGCGCATCAAAGATCGGTAGCGTGACCCATTCGATCTCTGCCCCGCTATTTTGGCGCAGGGCATCAAGTCTTATGTGTTGCTCATCGCTAGGTGGCATTGACTCATCGCAGGTCAGTACGACACGGCTAGCACCAGCTTCAATGATGGATTGGACCATGACCAACCCAATGTCGCTTAAACCACCGAGCACCAGATAGCTGACCTGACCTCGAATCAGACCCTGATTTAGGGGTGACAAATTAGAAGCGGCGTGAATGGTTTGGTTACAAAGCTGTGGGATCCAACGTCCGCCGGTGCGCAGCACCACCGACTCACTTGGCTCATCTTGCAAGCATTCAAGGACCAGTTGGCGTGACAGGCGAATTAAGGTTTGTTGGTCTGCCAATGAAGCCACATCGATGGCTTGGCAGCGGATTTCGGTATATTCATAAGGCAGTGTGCGCAGCAGACCAATCAGTGCCGCCTTGGCTGGCACCTGTGCCTCCGAAGGTCCGACTGCCAGTAGTTGTTGACCGATCACACAAATATGCACACGCTGATTTGAGGCTTTTTGTAGTACCTGTCGACTTAAACTGAGCAAAGACTTGCAGTGTTCATAAGGGGTGTCTTGATTGGCTTCGGCCTCATTGTCAATGAGATAGATCACCAAGTCAGGTGCTTGATCCATCTCCCGAACATCGTCATGAACGATGCATCCCGCTTGTCGCAATGCGTGTCTTAATGGATCAGTCAAGGCTTGTTGGCCAGCAATCAATACTTGCTTGATCCGTGGGTTGATTAGCTGGGAATTTAGCGATTGTGTTTGCCAGCCCAAGTGATAAAACCAATTTGACGGGTCGGCTTGACGGTCATGACGTGATGACACAGCCGCTGTCGACGGAGAAACACCTGGCTTAATCCAGTAACTGGCGCGCTCAAACGGATACGTTGGCAAAGCGATACGCCGTGCTTGATCAGCGCCCGTGCGTGTGGTGGCGTCGAATGTGCCTCCTAACGCCCACCATTGGCCGAGTGAGGCCAACAGGAAACGTTGGGCATCAGCGGTGCTTTGCGCAGGCGGCAAGCTAGCCAATGGGGCGGGGGTGTTGTGCTCACGAGTAACCGGAGCAGCCAGGCTGCTCAGCACCCGTCCTGGACCAATCTCAATCCACACGGTGTTGGCGTTAGATTGCGCCACGCAAACCAAGCTGTCATGGAACTGCACGGGTTTACGGATGTGATCAAGCCAATAGTCAGCCTCTAGCAGGTCTGCACCGTCAGCCCAATGCCCCGTCACATTGGATACCAAAGGTAGGGAGGGTGCGTGCAATGTCACGCTGGCCAGCGTCTTTTTGAACGCAGCCAGCATGGGTTCCATCATCCGGGAATGAAAGGCGTGCGAGGTTTGTAACGTGCGCACCATGACTGATTGTTCAAGCAACTCGGCTTGAAGTGCCTCAATGGCGGGCAACGGACCGGAAACCACACATTGTGAAGCGCCATTGACCGCGGCCATATCGAGCGCAGGGTGGCTTTGCTCGAGTAGGGCTGAGAGTGTGGCGGTTTCAAGTGATACTGCGAGCATGGCGCCTGTGGGCATCGACTGCATCAGTCGACCGCGTTCAGCGACCAGCCGCAGTCCATCGTCCAAACCAAATACCCCAGCAACACAGGCGGCGACATATTCGCCAAGGCTGTGCCCGAGCACCGCAACAGGTTTGATACCCCATTGCAACCAGAGTTGCGCCAACGCATATTCGGTGGCAAACAGAGCAGGCTGCGCCAGCGCCGTTTGCTTGAGGGACTCATTGGCCAACGCCAGCGAATCGCTTGTGGGATAGAGTAGGGTGCGCAAATCACAGCCGACCAAGGGTTGCAATACCTCGGCGCAGTGATCAATCACCTCGCGATAGACCGGTTCATTTTGATATAAAGCCTGCCCCATGCCGGCATGCTGAGTCCCTTGACCGCTAAACAAGAAAACGGCCTGACGTTGTGCGACGGATTGCATCTGTGCGGGCACCGGTTCAGCCAAATGCTGGCAAGCCTCTTGGACCGAATGACAAACCAAGCTACTGCGCCAATTCATGCGTTTACGACCGACCTTGAGCGTATATGCCATATCCGTTAAACGGGTATTTGGGTTTTGTGTGAGATGCGCGAGCAGGCGCGCCTGTATTTGCTGTAGCGCTTGTTCTGTCTTGGCAGACCAAACCAGTAGCTGCGGGCTTTCCTCCGCTGCCGGGCGGTCAATCACACCAGGTGCTTCTTGCAAAATGGCGTGTGAATTGGTGCCACCGACACCAAACGAGCTAATGCCTGCGATGCGCGGGGTAATACTATCCCTAGGCCAGCCCGTTAACTGGTCAACAATAAAAAAAGGTGACTGTGCCAAGTTCAGTTTGGGGTTTGGTGATTGCCAATGCAGATTGGCTGGGATTGCCTCGTGCTGAAGGGCCAGTGCTGTCTTGATCAAGCCCGCAAGACCAGCGGCCTTATCAACGTGCCCGATGTTTGATTTCACGGAACCTAATCCACAGAAGCCCTCGCGCGCTGTGCTGTGACGAAACGCTTCAGTTAACCCGGCAACTTCGACCGGGTCACCTAACGGCGTGGCCGTGCCGTGGGCTTCAACATAGGAAATTTGATCGGCAGTCACACCCGCTAACGCTTGCGCTTCGCGGATGACATCGGCTTGACCTTGGATACTGGGTGCCGAGTAGCCCACCTTGTCTGATCCATCATTGTTGATAGCGCTACTGCGAATAATGGCATAGATGGTGTCACCGTCTTCGATGGCGTCATCTAGCCGCTTCAAAACAATCGCTGCCGCCCCGTTGCCATCGACCAAGCCACTTGGCGTGGCATCAAATGGCCGGCAATGACCGTCAGGTGAATACGCTAAGCCCGGTTGCGCGATGTAACCGGTCTCTTGCGGTAAGTGAATCGTGACGCCCCCCACCAAGGTGATGTCTGATTGATAGGCCAAGAGTTGCTGGCAGGCGAGGTGGACCCCCACGAGCGAAGATGAACAAGCCGTGCCGATATCAATCGCGGGGCCATGAGAATTCAGTGCATAAGCGATTCGTGTGGGTACAAAATCTTTGTCGTTATAGATAGACAATTGAAACCCACCCACTTCTTCGATCAATCCAGGGTTGGTGGCGATGTTGAAGGTCAAGTAGGTGTTCATGCCCGCACTTGTGAAGATGGCGCAGCGCCCTGACCACTGTTCTGGGTCATAGCCTGAATGCTCCATGGCTTGCCAGGCGACTTCCATCATGACGCGGTGCTGAGGGTCAACGAGCGCGGCTTCACGCGGTGAAAAGCCAAAGAAAGTCGCATCAAACATGTCGACGTCGGGTAAATATCCTTTGGCGCTAACAAAGTTCGGGTCACGAATGGTTTGCAGATCGACTCCGTGCGCCAGTAGCTTTGCCTCATCGAAAGCTTCAATCGCTTCTTTGCCTTGACTCAGTAACGTCCAGAACGCGTCAAGCCCGTTTGCGCCAGGCAAACGCGTGGCCATGCCTACAATGGCAATGGCCTGTGAGTTGTCGATATTGTTAGGTGCAGTCACGTTCAAATATCCCGATGAGATTGATTAAGCGGCTGATGGGCGGGCGCGTCGTTGGGGTACCGGTTGGCGCACCGTTTGGCGTTTACGTGCCGCCAATTGACGCGCCACGCGCGCATCCGTCTGATTGACTATGGGTTGGGTCACTGTCCCACCGAGTCCGTTTTGTTCTCGTACAAACGAAGCAAGTGCGGCCATCGTTGGGTATCGAAATAAATCGATGACTTGGCAGCCCGCGGGCAAATGATCTTGCAACCGACGATGCACTTCAAGCAGCAGCAAGGAGTTACCACCGAGATCAAAAAAATTATCTTCTGTGCCAATGTTGGTTCGGTTTAAAACATCGCACCACACCGCGTCAATGGCCTGCTCAAGGTCTTGGTTGGGTGCCTTAGGTGTTTGAGTCACAGCCTGTTTCCTTAGTGTGGTGATTTTGCCTGGCGTGGGCAGTTTAGACCGATCAATTTTGCCGTGGGTGGTTAGCGGCATTTGTTTCAAGATCAGAATGCGCCCCGGGATTTGGTGGGCGGGTAGCTGCTCACGCAACTGCTCAATCAGTGCATCCCCTCGCCGCTCGGCTTCAGCCTGCGTGGATGCGATGGTGGCGGTGGTGGTGGTCACATAACCAATGAGCATGGCCTGCCCGTCGGCTGGTTGGTGTTTGATGACCAGTGCTTCTCGGACTTGTGGCAGGTCGGTGAGCGCGGCTTCGATTTCGCCCGGCTCGATACGAAACCCGTGCAACTTGATTTGACTGTCAATGCGCCCAAGGAACACCAAGGTGCCATCAGATTGGGATCTCACCAAGTCACCCGTTTTGTAGAGACGTGCGCCGGCGGGTGCTTGCTCACCGCCAAAGGGGTCCGGCACAAACACCGACGCGGTTTGGGCCGGTCTGTTTAGATAGCCACGTGCCACGCCCGCACCCCCGATGTAGAGCTCGCCTGGTATGCCAGGCAATACGGGGTTTAAGTATTCGTCAAGCACATACAAGCGAGTCCCGGCAATCGGTCGTCCGATCGGCACGGCTCCCGCGCAAGGATCATGGGCCGTGAAGGTGCAGCAACCGACCACCGTTTCGGTTGGGCCGTACTCATTGACACCACGGGTGATCGATTGATCGAACCAGGGGTCGAGGTAAGCCCCGGGTAGGGCTTCACCGCCTAGAACCAGATACTTGGCGAGTTGGCGGTTGGGGCGCGCTTGTTGCTGGCGAAGGCTGTTGAGTATTTCGAGGTGGGCCGGCGTGATTTTTATGAAACTGTATTGATCTTGTGTTTTCGATAAGGCTTCTAAAGCTTCAAGCGCTGGGCCTTGAGGCATCAATACCGTTGGTTTGCCTGCTGCGAGTGGCACAAACAAACTGGTGATGGTGGCGTCAAAGCCGATAGAGCCTAGCACCGGTGAGCCGTCACCTTGGTCAGCGTCATAGGCACCGACTGCCCATTGGACATAGTTACTCAGGCCGGCGTGGCAGACCATCGTGCCTTTCGGGTGGCCTGTCGATCCGGACGTGTAGATCACGTAAGCCAATTGCTCAGGAAGGTGGGTGTTATCCAGATTCTCGCGAGCATGTCGTTCTATTTCGCCACGCTGTTGATCGAGTAGGACCAGGGTGTCGCAGGTCAAGGCGGTTTGATCAACGATGGCCTGCGTGGTGACAAGTGCCGAGAGTTTGGCGTCACCAATTAAATACTGTAGGCGTGGCGTCGGATAATCGGGATCCATGGGAACATACGCGGCACCAGACTTCAGGCAAGCCAATAGCGCTATCAACAGGTCGGGTGTACGCCCCAAACAAACGCCGACGCGTTGGTCAGGGCCCGTGCCTTGCGCCAATAGGTGCCGCGCCAATTGATTGGCCCGCTCGTTGAGTTGCTTAAAACTCAACGAGCGGGTGTCATCCTCATACACGCGGACGGCCAACGCATCTGGTTGAGTCTGAACCTGTTGTTCGATGAGTCGGTGTAAAGCGACATCGGTTTGAGCTTGTGGGACAGCATTGAAATCGATCAGGGCAAACGCCTGATCCGCCGGACTCAATAATGGGGCTCGTGCAATGGGTTGCTCTGCCGAGTGCTGCATTTGGTCGAGCACTTGCAAATAAGTGCGCAACAGACGTTCAATCGTCGCGCCATTAAATAGCGCTGTGTTGAAGTCGGCCTCAATGAACATGTCTGGGCCGACTTGGTTAACGGTCAATGTGAGATCCACCCTGGCATAAGACGTGGGACCAAAGTAGGGGCTGATCTTCATGTCACCGACTGATTGATGCGCAGGGAGCTTCTCGTGATTGAAGATGGTGGCCACCAGCGGTGGCCGTGAGGGATCGCGTTTGAGTGGCAACTGATTCATTAACCACGCAAAGGGATAGTCTTGGTGAGCATAGGCTTGCAGTAAGGTTTCTTTGATTTGATCGAGATGTTCACCAAATGACGTGCCAGCACCGCAGCTGCTCAAGATCGGTAACAAGTGCACCCCGTAACCCACCATGGTTTGACTGCCTGGCATGGCGCGCCCGGCGTAAGCCGCACCAATGACCACGTCCGATTGTTGTGTCAGTCGATGAAGCAACACACTGTAAGCACCAAGCAGCACCATGTAGGGCGTGCAACCGTGTTTGGCGGCGATTTCGCCGACGGCTACGCTCGTTTGCTTTGGGCACGTCAGTCGCAGACGGTTACCCGCCCAGGTTTGCACGGGCGGTCTGGCGTGATCGAGCGGCAATATTAGGTCTGGCGGTATGGCGGCGAATTGATTGAGCCAATACTGCTCATGCGCTTGCATGCGGGGCGTTTGGCGCTGATCAGCCTGCCACTGCACAAAAGCTCGGTATTGCAGCGCTTCAGGTAGGTCATGCGGCTCGGTGCCCTCTAGTAACGCCATTACTTCGTGAATCATGACCCCCATAGACGGCCCGTCACTGATGATGTGATGCGCAAATAGGCTAAGCACATGATGGGTCTGGTCCAAGCGCAACAAATACGGACTAAATAGCGGTCCGTTGATCAAATCGACAGGTTGTTGCATCTGCTCAGCTATCCAATCCTGAGCGGCTTGCGCGGGGTCGCTTTGCTGGCTGAGGTCTACGAGAGGCAGCGCCATGTCGTGGGCTGGGTGGACATGTTGCCACACGCCATCTTGATCGATGGTGGTTCGAAGGCTCTCATGGCGCGAGACCAATACCGTCAGTGCCTGTCTGAGGGACTCAACATCCAACGGCCCTTTAATGCGGGCGTGTCCTGGATCCATGTAGGCTTGGCGGCCATCGCCGTTTAATTGCGCAATCATCCACAGTTGTCGTTGCGCCTCACTCAATCGATGGCTTGTTGACGGTGCCGGTACGACCGTTTGGTTGTTCTCCAGTAGACTTTTGACCACGGGTAAGCTTTGCAGCACATCAGCAGCGGCCACACCAAAATCGACAAAGCAAGCAATTTCCGTGATGCCCATGGCTTGTAAGCGTTGCACCATGGGCTGACAGGTTTGCGGTGAACCAATCAAGGCTCTTTCGGCAACATAGCGTTCGTAGGCTTTGGCAACGATATAGGCTTTATCGGCTTCGCTAGCCGTTTCGATGTCTCGCAGATTGGGTGGCAAGCTTTGCGCCATCTTCTGAAACAACGACAGGCTTGAAAGCAAGTAGTCACACATGGGTTGTCGAGCGGTTTCAATGGCTTGCGCGGCATCGGCTTGCATAAAGGTGTGTACCAACACCGTGATCCGCGGCGTTTCGTCCCCATGGCCATGGTTCTTTAGTGCTTCTTTGTAGACTTGAATATTGGCTTCTAGGTCTTCCAGAGATTGGCCCAGCAGGTTGGTGAGAATGCCTAGGCCCATTTCACCTGCTTTGCGATAGGTTTCAGGGTTACCCACCACGGTGAGCCAAGCGGGTAGTTCGGCTTGTTTAGGACGAGGATAGATACTCAAGCTCGGTGTCTGTTGGTCACCCGCTTCGAATTCGACGGATTCACCACGCCAGAGCTGGCGAACGGTCTCTACGCCCGCAAAAGTAACCTCGCGGTTGTTGCTGTAATTGGCTGGGGCGAGCGCAAAATCATTAGGGTGCCAGCCTGAGGCAAATGCTATACCCACTCGGCCGTCAGACAGGTTGTCAACGAGCGACCACTCTTCGGCGACCCGTAGCGGGTGGTGCAAGGGCATGACGACACTGCCAGCACGCAAAGCGATGCGCGAGGTTTCGCGAGCGAGTGCGGCCGCGAGCACCGATGGGTTGGGCGAGAAACCACCAAACTTGTCAAAGTGTCGCTCGGGCAGCCAGACTGAGGCAAAACCGTTTTCGTCGGCATAGCGGCAGCCCTGCATTAGCAGTTCATATTTATTCGCTGAAAACGCAGCATCGTAGTTTCCAAAGAAATACAGTCCGAATGACAGTCCAGTCTGTGCCGTGCTGCGCGCCGCAGGGGATGAATCGGTTGCGGACTGGGTCGAGCTTGTCACACTCGCCGTTGAGTGGTGTAAAGCGCGCGCAACTGACTTGGCTGAACCGGGTGGTTTTGGTGGCAAGAAGCCTCCGTCACGCATTTCCTGGACGGCTTCTTTGATGACCTCAATGACAAAAGCCAAGTCAGCGTCCGTGTGTGCGGTCGAGAGAAAGCAGGCGCGCCACTCCCATATATAGACCCCTTTTTCTATCAAGTGGTAGTAAAGGATTTCCAGATTACCTGGGAACCGGAATGAAAACGTCGACGCAAAATGCACCACACGCATCTCAATTTGTTCTTCGATAAAGTAGTCATTTAGGGTTTTAGCAAAGGCTGCGGTCCGGTCCGTGAGTCCCTGCTGCAAGGCGTTGCCCTGACGTTTGAGTTCGCGCAAAGTGGCCAGGCAACCAGCCATCGAGACGGGATGTTGACAAAACGTGCCACCAAAGTAGGTGCGTTGCGCTTTGGGATAGGACTGGTCACCGTACTGCCACAGACCCCCGTCAATGCCATCCATAAAACGCGTTGAACCTGCTACTGCACCAATCGGTGTGCCGCCACCGATGATTTTGCCGTAGGTTGCCAAGTCCGCTTTGACCCCCCAAAGGGCCTGTACGCCCCCTTGATGTGCCCGAAACCCACTGATCATCTCGTCAAATATCAAGGCAATGCCTAGTTCGGTGGTCAAAGCGCGCAGTGCCCGTACAAACTCCACGGGCTGCAACGTCAGGTTGCGACTCTGTACGGGTTCAACCAAGACAGCGCCTAGCTCGTGCGCGTGCTCACGGATGGTCTGAAGCGTTTCAGGATTGCCATACTCAAGGACCAAACAGTCTTTGGCGACGTTCTTGGGGATGCCTGGTGCGACCGGTTCGGAGCTTAGCTCGCCTTGCGCATTGCGGACTGTTTTAGCGAGTGTGGCGTCGGAGTGACCGTTGTAGGCCCCTTCAAAAATTACGATCTTGTCTCGCCCAGTGGCGGCACGCGCCAAACGCAGAGCGATCATCACGGCTTCGGTACCCGAGTTGGTGAATGCCACGCGGTCGTGGCCGGTCATGTCACAAAAGAGCGCAGCGACTTCCTGCATGATGTCTAGACGGGGGCCCAGTCGAAAGCCGTGCGCCACCTCTTGTTCAATAACGCCTTCCATGTGCGCCGGTTTACTGCCAAATAGCAGCACCCCAAAACCCATGGTCATGTCCACGTATTCATTGTTATCGACGTCGACGATGCGCGACCCGGTGGATTGCGCCCCACTAATGGGGTAGAGGATCTCTTTGGTTGAGAATCTGAATCCAACACTGGCTCGACTGTCGGCTAGTTGGGGGCGACTGCCCTGAGCAAGTTGTTTTGAGGTGATGGTGCGTTGCTGATATCGGGTGATGAGTGCTTGCAGGTGATTTTGTTGCTGCTCGGTCATGCCGTTGGCACTAGGCAGGATTGGATTATTCAGTGCCTTAAGCGGGGAAGAGCGATCTTCGACAGCCGGTGGTGCTGGTTTGGTAGGCTCGGGTGCTGCAGGACTCACTGAGGCTGGAAGTGGTGCCGTCGGTTGATGAATGCCAGACGCAGCGGTTGTCACGGTTGATGCCGGCGAGCCGCTAAGCAACGCAAGGTGTTGTGACATCAGCTGGGTTTGCGCCAAGATGATCTGCGAGAGTGTGTCGTGACCGACGCTCAGGTGGGCATTGGTGCTGGGTGTCGTTGGTATCGCGGGCATTAGTGCCATCGCAGCCGCCGGCACGGCTGGCACCGCTGCCACCGCTGCCACCGCTGCCACCGCTGCCACCGCTGCGGGTTGCGACATCACCTGCGGCGCCGATGGGGTCGGTGCGTTTGGCGTGCGTTCGATAATATAAATCGCAATGGCATCGAGTGTGGTGATTTCCTCGAAGAACTGACGGATCTCGAGCTTGACACCAAACGCGTTTTCTATGGCGTTGACACCCGAGACGAGCACGAGTGAATCAGCTCCCATTTCAACAAGTTGCGCTTGTGGATTAATGGATTCAGGCGGCAACCTGAGTAAACCCGCGAAGAGATCGCGTAATTTCGATACCGTTGCTTGTTTGATTTGATCTGTTTGCTCGGACGTCATGGTCGGACTCGCATTAGAGGAAATAGAATGTGAGGGGGTGGGGACTGAAGGGGCTTCTGGCGGCGCGAACCAAAAGCGTTTGCGATCGAAGGGATACAAGGGCAAGGGCGTGCTCGCGCTGGCCAAGCGCGACGCTGCTGGCCAGCGGATGTTCAGGCCATCAACGAATCCCTGTGCCACGCTGCGCGTAAAAAAGACAGGATCATCTTGGTGACTGTTGATGCTGCTGAGCCACACCATGTCACTCGCACGTGAAGTGCCAAGAGCCGTCAAAACACGGCCAGGACCGATCTCAATGAAGTGGGTAAAGCCATCATCGAGCAGATGTTGCAAGCCCTGATCGAATTGAACCGTTTCGCGACAGTGGCGTCGCCAGTACCCGGCATCCAGTGCCTCATCAGGCTGCAATGGTCTGCCAAGCAGGCTAGACACGTAGGTCATCGCTGTCGCTACCCCGGGTGTCATCCCGGCTGCCGCTTCGGTGAGTGCCTCGAGCATTGGGTCCATTAGCGCCGAATGAAAGCCATGTGTCACATCGAGAGATCGACTGTCGATACCAGCTTCTTTGAGTATGGATTGGCAGACTGTCAAACAGGCCTGGCTGCCAGAGAGAACCGTATTGCTTGCGTCATTGAGTACCGCGACATCGACTTGTTGCGCAGGTTCGCAGTGCTCTAGGGCCTCACGTATGCGCGCGGGATCGGCTCGCACGGCTAACATGCCGCCGCAAACGGGCAGGTCCGCCATGAGTTGCGCACGTTTGATCACCAGCGTGAGCGCATTTTCAAGGGTCAAGGCGCCAGCCAAGCAGGCAGCGGCAAACTCACCAAGGCTATGGCCTTGTACGGCATTTGGCTCTATGCCAAGCGAAATCCAATATTTGCCGAGCGCATACTGCACGGCAAATAGCGCCGGTTGGGCAAGTTCGGCGTGTGCCGCTAGCGGTGGCGGCAACGGTGACGCCGATGGGCGACGGGTGGGTTCTGAATACCCTAAAACATCAATCAAATCGCCATCGCAGTGGGCATTGAACAAAGACGCGCAGGCATCGATGGCGTGGCGAAAGATAGACGACTGTTCATAAAGCGATTTGCCCATCCCACGATAGACCCCGCCTTGGCCGGTGAATAAAAAAGCAATGCGTGGCCTCACCGCCGTTTTGGTGCGCGGGCCAGTCGTTAATAAGTGGGGATGGGGTTGCCCGCTTGCCAATGACTCAAGCGCTGCCTTCACAACATCAGGATCGACGCAGACGACGGCTGCCCGCTCGCTCATCATCTCGCGTCGTGTGCTGGCCGCTATACAAAGCTGGCGCAATCCTGATGCATCCAATGTGGTGATGCGAGCATGATAATCGCGCGCCAGTTGGTCTAGCGAGATGCGGTTCTTGGCGCTCAGTGGCAAGATGGCTAGTGATGTTTCAACGGTGTGTGTGCTTTCAGTGGGTCGCGCAACTTCGGGTGCTTGTTCAATGATCAGATGAGCATTGCTGCCGCTCGCGCCAAAGGCACTGACTGAGGCGAAACGCGAGCGGCCCGTCTGTTGTGGCCACTTGGCGGTTTGACTCACGGGCTCTAGTCGCAAGCCTGCCCAGTCAATATTGGTGTTGCGCGCATTCAGATGCAACGTGGCGGGTAGGGTCTCATGGCGCAAGGCCAAAAGCACTTTGATGACACCCATGACGCCGGCGGCCGACTCGAGATGGCCGATGTTTGATTTAATTGATCCGACTTTTAGAGGCGTCTGACGTTGGGGGCTTTGCCCAAGTACGCATCCGAGCGCTCGCGCCTCAATGGGATCACCCAAGGGCGTCCCAGTGCCGTGGGCTTCCACATAGTCGATTTCGTGCGCGGCCACGCCCGATTGCGCGAGTGCCCGTCGAATGAGTTGTTGCTGCGAAATCCCGTTTGGCACGGTGAAGCCACTGCTCGCACCGTCTTGGTTGACTGCGCTGCCACGAATTTGACCCAAAATCCGATCACCGTCACGCTCGGCTTGTGACAGCCGTTTGAGCACAATCATGCCGCAGCCTTCGCCACGCGCGTAACCATCAGCGGTGTCAGCAAAAGTTTTGCATTGGCCATCAGCGGACATCATGCCAGCAGCGCTCAGCGTGACATAAAGTAGGGGTGAGAGCGTTAGGTTCACGCCGCCAGCCAAAGCGAGGTCGCATTCACCTGCTCTTAGGGCTTGGCAAGCCAGGTGGATGGCCGTCAGTGAGGACGAGCAGGCGGTATCAATGGCCATGCTTGGCCCTTGTAGCCCAAACACATACGAAAGCCGGCCCGCACAAGCGTTGAGTGGCACCCCTGTATTGAAATACGGGTTGACCTCTGTTTGTTGATTGGCTTGCGCTTGTAAATAACCGTAATCGCTGGCCGTCACGCCGACATAAACCCCGGTGGCACTGCCTTTTAGACTAGAAACAACGATGCCAGCATCCTCGAGTGCATGCCATGTCACTTCAAGTAGCAGGCGTTGTTGTGGATCCATCCCCTCGGCTTCTCGGGCCGAGATACCAAAAAAAGCGGCATCAAATGCATCGACGTTTTCTAGTAATCCGGCCTGTCGTGTGTAGGTTTTTCCGGGTAGGCCAGGGCGTGGGTCATAGATGTTGTCAATATCAAAGCGATCGGCAGTTATCTCGCGCATGCCATGCTGCGCGTTCGACAAAAGATGCCATAGGGCGTCTGCATTGTCTGCCATGGGTGCGCGCGCAGCCAAGCCTACAACAGCAATCGGCTCATTGGCACGGGTCTGTAGATCGTGAACTTTGCGTTTGAGCTGCGTAATGGTCCCAAAAGCCTTTTGTAGCGGGCTCAGATCGTTTGTGGGTTTGGCGGCTTCACTCATCATCAATCCCCTTTACTGTCAAAAGCATCGAACTCGCGTTCAATCAGTCGCGCGATTTCTTCATCAGATAATTGAGAGACATCGATGTCACTGACGGCGGCGACGTGACTCGGGTTGGCCGTCACCGTCGTGTGCTCAGTCTCATCACTAGGCGCCAGTGCTTGGAGCAGGTAAGTTGTCATGGCGTCGATGCTCGGATAATCAAACACAATCGGTGCGGCAATCGGTAAGCCGGTCAAGCTTTGTAACGACTCGCGGAATTCAAACGCGGTTAATGAGTCCATGCCCATGTCAAAAAATCCTTGCGAGGGGTCAGGTGAACGATGGGGCGGCAGGCTTAAAACGCTCGAAAGAATGGATTGCAGCGACCGACTTAGCGACTGTGCTCGCTCAGTCGGGTTTAGCGAGAGCAGCGCCTGCATCTCGGGTGAGCGGGCGTTGGCTGCCATGTCGTGGTGTCGATCAGCCGATGACGGGGGTTGCACCAGATTGTCCAACAACCGTTGCACTCGACGCATGCCAAATACGTTGCTGACGCGGTTCCAATCGGCATCGACCACGAGCGCTTGTGATGATGGGGCGCTCATTAAGCGCCATAATTGCGCCAGACCCGTGTCTTTATCAAGGGCTCTAAAGCCGCTTTGCTCGCTCTGCGCTTGAGCACGATCGGTCATCATCGCGCCTAGCTGCCACGGTCCCCAGTGCACGCAAGTGGCCGGCAGGCCGCGTTGCTCGCGATGCTGCGCAAGCTCACCTAGGGTGGCGTTGGCAGCGGCGTAGGCCGCAATGCCCGGCGTACCCGTCACGGCCGAGACCGAACCGAACATCACAAAGGCATCAAGCTGCAAGCGTTCGGTTGCCTCATGCAAAGCCCAAGCGCCCGCGCGCTTACCGGCTAAGGCGTCGGCAAAGTCACTCACCGGGACTATACCTTCAGTGGCAGCAGGCATGACGCCGGCCAGATGAAAGATGCCCTTTAGTGGAAGGTCAAGCTCGCTCAGGTACGTCTTCAAATCAGCGATGTCATCAGGCTGACTGACATCGCAGGTGCGCGTTAAAACCTGAGTGCCGGCGTGCTTAATGGCTTTGATAGCCGCCGATTGCTCAGCATCAGGGGCTCGACGCCCTAACAGTAGCAGTTGTTTGGCGCCGAGCGCGGCCAAGCCAGCAGCCAACGCCAAACCCAGTCCGCCAAGCCCTCCTGAAATCAAGTACGTGGCATTGTTGGTAACTGACCAATGATCGCGTGGCAATTCAGCCGGTTTAAGGCGTGCCACTTTGATGTCATCGCCGTTAATGAGGAACCAGTCCTCGGTAGTGTCGACGGTCAGAATAGTGATGGCGCTAGCGAGGGCTGTGTGCTCACATTCGATGACACCGCCCACGCTGAAGCTGTGCTCGAGGCAGATCGACTTGAGTGCGCCGCGGTAGGCCGCCACACCCATTGGGCGCGAGGGGTCACCCAGTACCCATAAGGCAGCCCTCGAGTCGTGGGTCGCCATGTGTTGTGCGAGCGCGGTTAGTGCACTAAGTGAGTCAGCCACGGCTGGTAGGGAATCGTCGCCTGGCAACATGACGATGCCAGAGAGGGTGGGATTTTCTGCATGACGAAGTAATGCGGGGTCGGTCAGTGTGTTCACGCACTCGACTTGGTGTCCGCTGGCGAGCAAGGCTTGCTCAAGGGGCTCGGTCGATGTGCCCACTAAGAGCCATCGTTGATGGGTATTCGCTTGTTTGGCTTGCGCCTGCCAGCTCTCCCAACAAATCTCATAGGCCAAACTTGCCGCTGGTGGGATTTGCGAGGGTCGTGCGATGTGAGACAAGGCGGCGCGGTGTCCTTGATCATGCCAAAACCGTTGCCGATCAAACACGTAGCAAGGCAGCCCCACGCGCTCGCGCGCATAGGGTGCATCCCAAGCCTGCCAGTCAATTGGCACGCTCGCGCTAAGCAGGCCTTGTAAGGCCTGACCCATCGTTGCCCATTCATCTCGGGCTTTTCTGAGGCTACTGACAATCACGAGTTTGCTCGGATCGGGCGCACAAGACTTGACGTGGGTCGCGAGCACGGGGTGTGGACCTATTTCCAGAAATGTCGTGAAACCACTGGCGAGCAGATACTGCGTGCTGTCGCTAAAGCGAACGGTTTGTCGAACATGGTCGCACCAGTATTGCGCCGATAGGATCTCGTCGCCAACGGGCTGTCCGGTGAGATTTGAAAGCAATGTGATCGTCGGACGAGACAGTGTCACGCCACGAGCCACCTGCTCAAAATCATCGAGCATGGCTTGCATGTGTGCGGAGTGAAAGGCGTGAGAGACCACCAGGGCTTTACTGGTTATTTGTTGTTTTGATAGCGTGGCTAGTAATTGTTCGACAGCGATATCAGTACCCGAGACGACGACCTCATTGGGCTGATTCACGCAGGCGATGCTGATCGCTTCACCCAAGCCCAGGGCTTGTATGGTTTCTTGGACGTGGGTTTCATGGGTGAATACGGCTGCCATCGCACCGCCAGCCGGCAACGCTTGCATCAGACGGGCGCGCGCGCTGATGAGTTTGCTGGCATCTGGCAAGCTAAAGACCCCTGCCACACAAGCCGCGGCAAACTCGCCCACGCTGTGGCCAACGAGTGCGTCGGGTTTAACCCCCCAAGACAGCCACAATTGCGCCAAGGCGTAGCCCAAAGCAAAGAGCGCCGGCTGGGTATTGATCGTCTGATCAATACGGTTGTTCTTGTCTGGTGCGAACAAGACATCAGTCAAAGGTTGATCAAGAAAGTCGTTGAGTTCATGCGCACAGTCATCAATGGCCTGTTTAAAAACGGGCGATGTTCGGTAGAGCGTGGCCCCCATGCCAACGTACTGAGCCCCTTGGCCGGTGAACAACCAAGCCACGGGCGGGGCGGTGCCCCTTTGATAGCGGATGGCTCGCGCCGAGCTTTGGCGATCAGCCACAGCGATCAGGGCTTCGATCATTTCTTGCGAGTTAGCCGCTATGACCACGAGTTGTTGATCAAACGACTCGCGTGTGCACGGCGCTGTAAAGCAGACGTCGGCTAAGGTGGCTTGTTGCTCACTGAGATGCGTGGCGTAGGCTCGTGCGAGTCCCTCTAGGCTGCGGTCTGTGCGCGCACTTAATACGAGTGCATGGGTGCCACGATCGAGCGCTGATAAAGCGGGTTTGGCGTCAGTCGCGACCGGTGCGTCGATTGCGCCGAGTGCGCCGAGTGCGCCGACTGCGCGATTGTCCTCGAGCGCAACAGCTTCAGAAATAATCACATGGGCATTGGTGCCGCTAAAACCAAATGCGCTTAACCCTGCATGGCGCCGCTTGGTTCGCACTGGCCAAGGCGTGAGTCTGCTGACCACGTCAATGCCGAGGTGATCCCAGTCCACATGCGGATTGGGTGTGTTGAAGTGAAGATTGCCAGGCAGTATCTCGTGGCGCAAGCTCAAGGCTATTTTAATTAATCCGCCAAGGCCTGCCACCGGTTCCATGTGGCCAATATTTGATTTGACACTGCCCACGAGCAGCGCATTTTCACGCGCGCCTTGCATGGCATCGCCGAGCGCTTCAAGTTCGATAGGGTCACCGAGATTGGTACCCGTCCCATGTGCTTCTACATAGTCAATGTCATTGGGCGATAGCCCGGCGTCTTTGAGTGCTGCTTGGATGACCGCACGCTGCGCTTGCCCATTTGGGGCGGCCAAACCAGCAGTTTTACCATCTTGATTAATGGCACAGCCTTTGATGATGGCGTGAATGACATCGCGGTGGGCAACGGCATCGGCCTGACGGCGCAGTACGATCACGGCGCACCCTTCACTGCGAACGTATCCGTTGGCCGATGCATCAAACGTGCGACAGGCGCCATCGGGTGAGAGGGCTTGTAACTTAGAAAAAGCAATGTGTAGTTCCGGCATGAGAATCAAATTGACCCCCGCCACAATGGCGGTGTCGCACTCGCCTAGCCGCAGGCTTTGGAGTGCCAAATGCAGCGCCACCAGTGATGAGGAACAAGCGGTATCAAGCGTTAGACAAGGACCGTGTAGCCCTAGGGTGTAGGCAATACGCCCAGCCGCGGTGCTCATCGTGGTGCCAGTAATTGAGTACGCGTCTATAACGTCTGGTGAGCCGCAATGCCGGTGTACGCGTGCATAGTCGTCACTCGACATGCCGACAAACACACCCGTGCGACTGCCTTTGAGCGAGCTTGGCACAATGCCGGCATGCTCCAAAGCGTGCCAAGTGACCTCGAGCAGCAGACGTTGCTGAGGGTCTAAAGCCGTGGCTTCCTTGGGTGATATCCCAAAAAAAGCCGCATCGAATTGCGCGATGTCGCCGGTTAAAAAACCAGCCTTGGTGGTGTACATTTTGCCCGGGGCGTCTCTGTCTTGGGCATAAAACGCCTTAGCTGACCAACGGCTATCACTGACCTCACTGATGGCATCACGTTGTTCACAAAGCAAGGCCCAAAACTTTTCAAGCGTGTCTGCACCGCCCGGAAACCGACAAGCCATCCCGACTAGCGCGACGGGTGGTTTTTCTTTGAGCGCAGCGTTTTCTTGCATCAGTTGTGCAATGGTGTCGCGCGCTTGCTGAAGGGCTTGCCTAAAAGCCAGTAACTTATCGGCGTCGTTTGGTTTTGAGGTTGGCGTTTGCGTGTTCATGGCGTTGGCATGCAGTGGCTGGCACATTGGCCAATGATCTGAAACACCTCATCCGTATGCGTTTTCAGGAAGAAGTGACCTGCATCGAGCTCAATGAGCCGCGCCGGATGCAAGCTGTGACGTTGCCAGGGCTGCATGTCTTGGGGACAGACCTCTTGATCGCGGGTACCGGCCACCATAACCACCGGACAATCTAGCGCTTCGCTGGGTTGGTGACGATAACTGTCGCAGAGGGTAAAGTCAGCACGCAAGGTAGGCAGCACAAATTGCAATAACTCTTTGCTGCGCAGTACCTCTTCTGGAAATCCACCAAAGGTGACTAGTTTGCCAATAAAGGCGGCGTCATCAAGTTCGATCATGGGTTGGCGTTTGAGCGGCAGATGCGCGGCACGATGAGCGCCGAGAATGGCTGCCTCGGGCAGGGCTTGGCCCTTTTGTTGGAGAAGTCGTAACACCTCAAACGCTAACAAAGCACCCATGCTATGGCCGTAGACAAGGTAAGGCTTGTCAAGGTAGAACTGTAGTTGATTGGCGATTGCTGGGGCCAGTGTGTTTACGTCCCGATGCGCCGTTTCTTTAAATCGATTCTCTCTGCCGGGTAATTGAATGGGGCAGACCTCGATGTGCGGGGCCAGTGCTTTGCTCCAAGCTCGGTAAAGCGAGGCCCCGCCACCGGCGAACGGTAAACAAAACAGCCTGACCCGTGCATCTGGTGCCGGTGCAGGACAAGTGACCCAAGCATTGAAGTGAGTGGTCGTCATGATTGCAACAGCTTGTCGAGTTCATCGAGGAGGTCACTGGTGTGTTGTGCCGTGTTCGTATCAGATTTGCTATCGCTAGGTGGTGTGTCGCTTGCGAACAAATCATCCAAAAAGGCGGTTAATTCACCAATGGTTGGATAGTTAAATGCCAAGCTTACGGGCAAGGGACGCGCAAGCGTGGCACTGAGCCTATTGCGCAGTTGCACTGCCATGAGCGAGTCCAAGCCAAGCGCCATGAGTGTCGTCTGCGGTTGTAAGTCCGCTTGATTCACACCCAAAATATCCTCCAGCACTTGATGAACCAGTTGGGTAAGTGTTTTAGAACGTTCTTGTGCTGGCATGTTCGCGAGATTAAATTGAGGTGCGTTATCGCTTGAACCTGTGGCTGGGCTTTTTGGTGTGGCTTGTGCAGCCAACTCGGCGATCAGGGCTGAACTAGCGGGTGCCGCACTGGCATAGGTGGCCCAATTGCAGTCTAGGGCCGTTATTTGTGCCGAATCGCTGGTCAGTGCGTAATCGAGGGTACGCAAGGCCGCTTCAGCGGTTAGGGGCGTGAATCCCTGGTTGGCCAGCTGACGTTTGACCGCTTGGTCTGAACTGGCCATGCCAGCGCCTGCCCAAGGACCCCAGTTGATGCTGATAGCGGGCAGCCCCATCGCACGGCGCTGCTGAGCGAGCCCGTCCAGATAAGCATTGGCCATGGCGTAGGCGATTTGCCCGGCATTGCCGAGCACTGACGCGGCTGAAGAAAACATCACAAAGAAGTCGAGTGCCCGCGATTGAGTGATTTCGCTGAGGTGTTTGGCCCCGAGTGTTTTGCCGGCCATCACCGATTCGACATCGCGCCAGTGCATGCGCTGCAGAGGCGCATCATTTAGCACGCCGGCGCAATGCACCACGCCAGCCAATGGCTTCATCGTGTTCAACTCGTGGGCCAATTGTTCGTGGACCATGCTGGCTTGTGATATGTCGCAGGTTAGCCAACGCATTTCAACACCGAGTGCTTCAAGCCGTCGTGCGTCATCTTGTTGTGCCGCACTCGGCGCGCCTCGGGCAACCAAGGCGAGGTGTTTGGCGCCATGCTTGACCAGCCAGCGCAGCACGTGGGCGCCTAAAGCACCAGTTGCGCCGGTGACCAAGTAGGTCCGATCGGGTTTGATGTCGCTGGATTGGATCTCGCCAGTCAAACTCAATGGCACGGGCGGTGGTTCGATGCGGCGTAACTGGCGATGCCAGATCTCGCTCTTTTGGGTGTGGCAATACGGGTGTGGATTTGAGTCTTTGATCACTGTCAGCAGACTTTGCAAGTCATCGGCCAGTGTTTGTTTAGAGAGATCGCATAAACGGATATCTAGCTCAGGCGCTTCATGACGGGCGCTGCAACACAAGCCCCACAGGCAAGTTTGGTCCGGATTAACGGCAACCATTGGGTCGATCGTGCTGCCTTCTCGAGTAACTAACCAAGTGCCATGCTTGGGTACTATCTCGCGCTGGGTCAGTTGTTGTAGCAGTGTCATGGTGGCGGCGCCCGCTGCTAATGGTGCGCCAGCGGCATTGAGGTGCCACAGGTCGACAATACCGTGAAGGGACTCAGGCGAGCAGGTGCAGATGGCTTGGTCGATGGCTGCAGCCATTTGATCCAAATCCCAAAGCGGATCTGCCTTTAAAACATGAATGGCTGGTGCATCGGTGCCCTGTTCCTTTGCTAGCTCATTTGCTAGTGCTTGGCCAAGGCCGGCGTCATCTGCCAACACCAGCCATTGTCCCGCTAGGGATGGTTTGGCTGAGAGGGGTTGCGCACGAGGCACCCACTCAAGGCGGTACAACGAATGCGCAAGCAAATCTTCACGCGGTGGCTCAAACAGTTCGCTAGACGCTGGTCGCGCTTGCAGCCCTCGAATCATAAGAATAGGCTTGCCTTGCATCGAGTAGATAATGGCGTTAGCCAAAGGCATACCCGAGGCCTGCATCTCTTGAACGACCAGATGGACCCACATGGTGTCGTTTGGTGGTTCTGCCAACCACTGCACGGTTTCCATGGCAAAGGGCAGCCAGGTTGAGTTTTCAGGTAAAACACCGCTGCTCAAGAGCGCACCAAAGCAGGCATCCAGTAGACCGGGGTGAAGGCCACTGTCCTCACTCTGGCTAGGTAAGAATTTGGGCGCTTTAACCAGCGTGAGCACTTCGCCGTCACCTTGGTGGATGGAAGTGGGCCATTGGTAACTCGGTCCGAGCGTGATTTGTCGCGCCTGCTGTCGCTGCAAAAAGTGCTCGACGGCCAGGTTAGTGGGGCATCGCGCCAGAACGTCGTCTAGATTGGTCAGTGTCGCAGGGGCTGATGCGCCTGTTTCCCAGCGGGCCTGCGCGTGTGTTTGTAAGTCAGCCGCTAGACCATCGGAACCCGTGCGAAAGCTCGTCACGCTTAGCCGTTGCTCGTCTTGGTGCACCACCACTTGGACATCACGGGGCATGTTTTTGGTGATGAGCAATGGTCTTTCAAAAATCAGGTCTTGCAACGTCACCGCTTCAATCTGCTGGCTCTCGCGCACGGCTTGGAGCATCATGCTGACGTGACAAGCCGCCGATGCCACGGGTTGCCCGAGGATAAGGTGGTCATTTAATAGCTGCTGGCGTGCGGTGTCAAAACGATTCTGAAAAACGCTATCGGTAATTGACGGGATATTTAACCGTTGACCCAGTAGGCGGTCAGCGCGCGAGACGGTACCCATTTGTTCGTCACGCAAGGGGGCGGTGAGCCAATAGGGAACATGCTCGAACGGATAGGTTGGTAGTGCAACGCGCCTGCGCTTATAGGGTAGGTCAAAGTCCTTTAGATTAATCGCATCGCGTAAGGCTAATTCGGCGGCTGTGGTCATTATGCTTTCCCAGCAGGCTTTACCGGGTTGTTGTGATGTGAGCCATTGACCTTGGGTTGGCAAGCATTGCATGCCCAAGCCCGTGAGTGTGGGGCGGACCCCCACTTCGAGCAGCACGTCACACCCGAGTTCATTAACCACGACGTCGATGCCTTGGCGAAACAGAACGGGCTGCAAAACATGCTCTCGCCAATAGGCGGGCATGGTGATTTCTTCAGCCGCGCGCATGCCCGAGACATTAGATACCATGGCTATGGCGGGCACGTGGTAAGTCACTGAATTGGCAACAGCGGCGAATGCTTCAAGCATAGGGGCCATGAGCGGTGAGTGAAAGGCGTGCGATGTGTTGAGCTTTTGACAGGTCACGTGACTGGCTTGCAAGCGTTCGATCAGGTCAGTCAAATGCGCACGATCGCCAGAGAGCACCACGCTGTCAGGGGCGTTATCAGCCGCCATGGTGACATGCTGGCGTTGCTCGCTCAGGTAGGGGGCCAAATACGCGGCACTTGCTGACACCGCCCACATCTCGCCGTCGGCTGGCAGTGCTTGCATTAAGCGCGCGCGCGCGGCGACCAAACGAACAGCGTCGGGTAGGCTAAACACACCGGCAACGCAGGCGGCAATATACTCGCCGAGGCTGTGACCCATGACCGCACTTGGATTTACTCCCCACGATTGCCACATTCGCGCCAATGCATAACCGACCGAAAAAATGGCAGGTTGGGCCAAGCCTGTTTGATTGAGCAAAAGCGAATCAAAGTCCAATCGGGTGACGGCCTCGATCAGGTTGGTCTCACGATAGATACCCTGTTCTTCGAATAGCTGGGCGCAGATCTCAAGCTGCTCTTTGAAAACAACTTGTGTGTCGTAAAGTGGCGCAGCCATACCAATAAATTGAGAGCCTTGTCCAGTAAAGAGAAAGGCCACATCGGTCGCACCGGCCTTGCCAATTTGGTGTGTAGATAGTCTTGGCGTCGTCGTTTTATTGACAAAGGCTTGCAACTGCTCCGTGGCTTGGTTGGTATCTGTTGCCCATAGCGTTAGCCGGTGGGCAAATCGTTTGCGGCCTGTATTAGCGGTAAAACATGCGTTGGGAAAGGATGGTGCCGAGTCTGTGCCCAAATGATTGATGTAGCGCATCGCCATGGCCTGCAAAGCTGCCTCAGAGCGTGCGCTGAGTAGCATCAAGTGACTCGGTCTTTCCACCGCATTGATCGTGTCAGTGACAAGCGGTGCTTGCTCTAGGATGGCGTGGGCATTCGTGCCACCAATACCCAACGAATTCACCGCGGCTCGACGTGGGCCTTGGGCCACGGGCCAGGGTACTGCTTTTTTATTGATAAAAAATGGTGTGGTTTCTAGCTGAAGCGCTGGATTTGGTGTCTCGAAATTGACCATGGGCGGGACAATGCCATGATTCACGGCCAGCACACTTTTGATAAAACCGGCCGTGCCCGACGTGATTTGCAGATGCCCCACATTTGTCTTAACCGATCCTAAGGCGCAATACCCGGTCTGGTCTGTCTGGCTGCGATACACCTGGGTCAGTCCATTGACTTCGATGGGATCGCCCACCACGGTACCGGTGCCATGCGCCTCAACCAGGCCGATGGTGTGAGCCGGTACATCAGCGACGGCAAGTGCTTCGGCAACAGCAACGGCCTGCCCATCACTGCTTGGGGCCATGTAACCGACTTTCATGCCAGCATCATTATTAACGGCACTGCCTTTGACCACGGCATATATGTGGTCAGCGTCGCGCAAGGCATCATCTAGTCGCTTTAGGAGAACGGCGCCCACGCCGCTGCCGAAGATGGTACCGCCAGCCTGAGCATCAAACGAACGGACATGACCATCAGGTGTCACGATCATGCCAGGTTGATAGAGGTGGCCGGCTTGCTCCGGTGATTGAACTGACGCCCCACCTGCAAGAAATAAATCGGCTTCACCTGTCGCGAGGCTTTGACAGGCCATGTGGATAGCGACAAGACCGGTCGAGCAAGCCGTCTGCACGTTGACACTGGGTCCGGATAGATTCAACTTGTAGGAGACCCGTGTGGTTAGATAGTCTTTGTCGTTGGCGACCATCGCCATGAAGCCACCCATAGAATCAAGCGTCATCACCGACAGATCATCTTGCGGGTCAAGCTCGTGACGATTGGGCAATACATTGTTAAAGAGGTAGGTGTTCATCGCCGCGCCGGCATAAACACCGACCGAACCCGGGTAGGTGGTGGGGTCGTAGCCCGCATCCTCAAAGGCCTCCCACGAGCACTCTAGAAACAGGCGGTGCTGTGGATCCATCAATTCCGCGTCGCGCGCAGAGTAACCAAAGAATTCAGCATCAAATCCGCGTACGTCAGAGAGCAAGGGACTGGCTTTGACGTAGCCTTCTCGCGCGTAGACTGATTTGGCGAAGCCGCTTTGGTCCAAGCTGTCATCATCAAAAAACGTGATGGACTCAACACCATTAGAAAGGTTGTGCCAGAAGTCGGCGAGATTGTCAGCGCCAGGGAAGCGGCAAGACATACCAATGACCGCGATGTCGTTGCTCTTTATGTGGTCTTTGCGGTTTTGTGCCCGTTCTTGCCCAGCTTGCGTGGGCGATTTTTGACTGGTGCCGTCGCCCTCGATATAGGCCACTAAGGCACCGATGCTTGGGAAGCGGAAAAGATCAACCAGGCTTAGCTCGCTTTGCGCGACCTCGTTGGTCAGTTCAAGCGCTTGCATCAATGCCAGAGAGTCGCCGCCGAGCTCAAAAAAATTGTCGTCACGACCAACCTCAGGTTGATTCAACACTTCTTGCCAGATGTCGGCTAACTTGGCTGCCAAGCCTTTGAGCGACGAGGATGCGTCTGACCTTCGCGGTGCAGGACTTGGCATCAATGCTTGGGTCGCGCTGACAATGGCGTCAAAGTCGCCCGCTTGGAATCTTTGTGCGAGACGTTTGTGCTGGATTTTGCCGATCGCAGTCTTGGGTATATCGGCGCGATCGAGTGGGATCAGAAAGTCGGCACGAACGCCTACCTGTTGACTCAAGCCCGCCTGGATGGACTTGAGTAAGTGGGTTAGTGACGCTGGTTCATTGATTTGAGAACTGTAAAAAAAGACTGCTAATTGAAGTTTGTCCGTGCCTGGCGCAAATACCCCGCACGCTGCCGTGTAAGAAGGTTCAATGGCGTCGATGCTTTCGACAACCGTTTCGATTTCTGCATTCGAGAGGTTGACGCCGTTGATGACAATGCCCAAACCAGAGCGGCCCATGAGATACAACTCACCGTGACGGATAAAACCTGAATCGCCTGTGTCGAACCAGCCATCTGCCATGAATGCCTTGTTGGCTTGATCATTGCGGTAGTAGCCAGGCATGAGCGCATCGCCCTTTATCTGAAAACGTCCGGGCACGCCTTCTAGCACATGCTCATTGTTGTCGTCCACGATACGCATGGCCATGCCGGGCACGATGGGGCCTAGACTTGCAAATGAAATGCACTGCGGGTCATCCACCGATACCGTCTTGAAATCGTCCTGTAGGTGACGGCGATCGAGATGTTCAAACCGAATGCTTTGGCCTTTGGCGGGTAAGTGATAGGCCACGCCTGAACAAACTTCCGCCATACCAAATGCCGATATCAAGGCATGGCGAGCAAATCCAAATGTTTCAACCGCTGCCAAAAAGTCTTCGCAGGTCGAATGTGCAATCAATTCCCCAGCGCTTAATAACCCTTTAACAGATGACAGGTCCCAGCGTTGGGTGTTGTTTTTTAAAGCTTTTGTGACAAGACCGAAGGCAAAGTTGGGTGCCCACCCGTGTGTCACTTGGTACTGTTCAATTAGATCGAGCCAGCGTAAGGGTTTTGCAAGAATGTATTCCTTGGGCGCATAAACCAACGTGCTGCCGGCTAGGATTGGGCTGACGTGATAGGCCGATATGTTGCCAATGTGATCGAAGGGCAGCCAGCTCAATATGACATCGTCAGCGACGTTGCCGCATAGGGCGTTCGAACCCCGTCCCCTCGAAATCATGTTTTGGTGCGTCAGACTGACAGCCTTTGATAACCCGGTGCTGCCCGAAGAAAGGGTGTAGAAAGCAATATCGTGCGGGTCAGCCCGATGAATGTCGGCAATGGGGTCACTTTGGAGTAAGTCCTCAAGTGCTAGGCATTTAGCAGAGATAAGGGCCGGGGCCGCGCTTGCGTTTGTCAGGTTTAAGGCCAGTTCTGGTGTCGTACAGATGAGTGGCGAATCTAGTAGAACGTAAAGATGGTTGAGTTGATCGAGAGGTCTGTTTTGCATCTCAAAACTGACGGGGATTGGCACAATCACAGGTTCTAGGCCTGCGAACAAGCAGCCCCAAAAAGCCGTCAGAATGTCCTGACTTGTTGAGAGCTGCAAGATTACTTTTTGACCGGCTGGCACACCTTGAGCATGCCAGCCTTGCGCCACACGGCTCGCCTGCGAAATGAGATCCCTATAGCAGGTGGTGTTTGCCTGGCCCTGCGCGTCTAGATAGATGATGGGCGTGTCTGGTGGTGCAGCCAACAGGGCAGCGGGCAATGTTAGTGGCAACGCATCCCATGTCTTTGGGCGAGGCTCAGAGTAGTGGGCAGGCAGAGCAGTCATGGCGTGACCTCATCGGTGATCGTCAGGTATTTCTGGAGTTGCGATGCAAGCGCAGCGGCGTTTTCGCGGGAAACCATATTCAGGTGATTACCATCAACAAAATGGACTTGGACGTCAGTCTGGCTAAATGGTTGCCACCCCCAGGCGTCGTCGTTGATCAACGCCTGCGGAATACCCTCCAAAAACTCGGGGAGCCTGTCGCGGGCACGGATGAGGGTAACAGGACTCATCTCCCTAGGCTCGGGCTGGTATTGAATGAGTGCTTGGGTTCGAAATACCTGAACAATCCCTCTAACCAGATTTTCTTGCGAGTCCGGCGGCAAAATGCCATGGTCGACGGTGGCACGGTGCAGCCAGGCGATTTGCTGGGACCAACTCAGACTCGCTAAATCATCAAGCGAGATACCAAAATCAGTATCCCAAACACGCCCGACATTGTCGGCTACTGATAGCAACCACTGTTCATTACTCCAGTGTCGCATCTGTTCGTTTTCACGAAGACCTGGGGCCGCGGTATCGAGCACAACAACATGGCTGACCTGCTGTCCAAGTGAATGCAGTTGGCGCGCCATTTCGTAGGCAATCCAACTACCCAGTGAATGTCCAATCAGGTTGTAGGGGCCTTGGGGTTGATGTGCCATCAATGCCCCGATGTTCTCGCGCGCGATAGCCTCAATGGCGTCATGTGGCATTTTCTCGCCATCCAGTCCGCTGGCTTGTAGACCGACGCAGGCAAAGCCGAGCAGTCCCAATTCGCGCGCGAGATCATTCAAATACAAGACACTGCCACCCGTACCTGGGAGCAAATAGACCGTTGCATGGCTCTGGGACGAATTCAGCGGAACCAGTATCGAATCTGTCAGGCTTTGCTTGTCGTCAAGCACGCTGGCTAGTTTCCTGACGCTGGGGTACTGCAATAAGGCTGTCATCGGGATACTGCGCCCGAACTGCGTCTGCAACATTTCAATGATGCGAATGGCGAGCATAGAATCGCCACCCAGATCAAAATAGTCATCGTCTAGGCCCACAGCGGGATAACCAAGCGCGGACTGCCACACTTGGCATATCGCCGTTTGCGTGGCGGTCATGGGTTCTTTGTTCACAGCCGTCGTTGGTGCTGCAGGGCCTCTTGGGATCGGCAGCGCGGGCGGTGTGCGACCCACACCGTGGACCCATTGGTCGATACGATCCATTAGCGGTGTCGTCGACACCACCACGCGTGGGCAGGGCATTGCGCCAAGCAGGCGCATCAGTGCTTCTATCCCTTGCTCGGCATCGATCCAATCCGGGTCGCCAGAAGAATCAAACCGCCACGCATCCCAGTTGATGGATAACCAATTGGTGTCAGTGTGCAAGTGGATTTGTTGCACAAATGCATCTAACGCCGCGTTGGCCCCACTGTAGTAGGCATAACCCAAGCCGCCTAGCTCGGCTGCAATAGATGACATCGCCACGCAGAAGTCGATCGGGCGATCCGCGAGCGCTTCGGCGAGCACCTGTGCGCCATGAAGTTTGCCTTCCAGTAGGTGTTTTTCTGTGGCGTCTACATCTTCACTGATTGCTTGCCAGTGTTGCAGGCCTGCCGCATGAAATACCCCGTTTAACGAACCATGTGTGCGCCCAATGTGGTCGATAAGTCCGAACATATCTGCTCGGTCAGTGACATCGACGGCATGGGCCTCGGCTTGAGGGCCGAGTGCGTGCAAAGCCACATATCTCGCTTCGCCGGGCGATGGTAATTTGCGGCCGGTCAGTATCACTGTGGCGTTGATTCGTTTGATTAAGTCGCGCGCCATCGCCAAGCCCATGTTGCCAAGACCACCTGTGATCAGGTAGACGCCATTTTGGCGCAGACCGTTTTGGGTGTGATTGGTTGGTAAGCGTACTTGCTCGAACGCTGGCACATACCGCCGAGTACCACGCAGCGACACAAAGGGTAGCCGCTCGGTTGAGCACACCTCAGCATCAAGTGCCGCGAGCACCCGAGGATTCATGCCGGATGGCCCAGGCGCCATGTCAATACATGTTGTCTCGATTAAAGGGAACTCTTGCGACACAACCAAGATGGCGCCGCGCAAGCTTGCTTGTCGGGCGTGTATGGTCTCGTTGCCCAAAACAGAGTGGATAGGTTGTGTCAGCGCGATCAACCGCAAGGCCTGACCGGGCCGTTGTTGATGCCAAGCACGCGCCCAGTTCAGCAGCCGCGCAAAGGTCGATTGTGTTGAGTCAGGGTCGGCTGCCACTATCAATCCGACCGAAGTCGATGAGGCAAATGTCTGCACTATTTCTAAGGGTTTGCTCTGCGCCTCGTTGGGTACTTTAAAAACCGGCACTTTAAAAACCGAGTCATGCGTTGAGGCAAGATGCATGCCAATTTCGGATGCCCACGTCTGATCAAAGCCGTCCAAGTACCACGTCTGAGTAAGACAAGGCTGGCGCGCAGGCGCAATGCTGGGCTGCCAATAGGGAAGGTAGAACCAGTTTTCTATGGCTTGGCGCCCGCGTGGCTTGCCGGATTGGCGTTGCTCTGCATCCAGCCAGTGGCGTTGTCGCTCAAAGGGGTAGAGCACCCAAGGCCGGCGCGCCTTGGGGGTAGCCTCCGTGCCCAAGCAATCAGCGGCGTTTGCAGTGCCATAGGCGCGCCATAATTTTGCCATGGCGCCCAGCATGCTTGTATCAGTACTGCCACTCGCGACAGACAAAGCGCTCGCGCCGGTTTGTTGCCGTGTCAGGTTGCTCAGCACTTGTCCGGGACCGACCTCAAGCAAGATTGTTCGCTGCCAGTCAGATAATGTCTGTAGTCCTTGCGCGAATTGCACCGGTGCCAAGAGGTGTCGTGCCCAATAGTCTGGGTCTGTGGCCTCGTTTGCTTGCAGCCATGTGCCAGTTACATTGGAGACAACAGGGATGGTCGGTGCACTGAGTGTCATACCGGCAACCAACTCGGCAAATGCTTGTTTGGCTGGTGCTAGCATGTGCGAGTGAAACGCATGTGAGGTCTTCAAGCGCTTACAGGCAATATGACTGTTACCCAGAAGCGTTGCAAACGCCTCAATGCGATCACAAGGACCAGCTACAACGCAAGCTTGTGGGCCATTGATGGCAGCCATATCGAGTTCTATAAATTCGGGCTGGCCTAAGTGGCGTCGCACCAATTCGCTCGAAAGACCAATGGCCAGCATGGCGCCAGCGGGCTGTTGCCAGACGAGTTGTCCGCGCGCGGCAACCAACGCCAATGCGGTCGGCAGATCAAACACATTGGCCAAGCAAGCCGCCACGTATTCACCCAAGCTGTGTCCAAGCAGTGCAACGGGCTCAACACCCCAAGACTGCCACAGTTTGGCCTGCGCATATGACAGGGTAAAGAGGGCGGGTTGTGTCAGCCAGGTTTGATCAAGCTTGTCTGATAGGTCGGCATCCGCTGCACGTGCCGAATCAAAAATGTCTCTGAGGTCATGACCAATTAACGGTAACAGCCGTTGCGAGCACTCATCGATCCAGCGTTTGAATTCAGGCCAGCGTCCATAAAGCGATTGGCCCATGCCAACATACTGACTACCTTGTCCTGGGAACAGCCAAGCGACGTTGGCGCGCTCGGGTGCGTGGTAAGGATCGGTCGTGCGCAACAGTTCAGCGGCTTCATCTCGTGTGGTGGCAACAACGGCCATGCGATGGGGCATGGGCTTTCGACCGAGCGACAGCGTGGCGGCCACTTCAGGTAACGGCAGCGTTGTTTGCGCCAAGTCAGCAACACAGGCATCACGCAGTTGTAAGAGCACGCCCTCGCTGTGCGCTGAGAGCGTGAGTAATTGTGATGTCTGCGGCAGGTTCGTGGCTTGCGTTAGGGCTGGCACTGCCATGGGCGCTTGCTGAACAATGACATGGGCATTGGTGCCGCCAATACCAAACGAGCTCACGCCAGCACACCGAAGCCCAGATTTAATTGGCCAATCGCTTGTTGCTTGTTGAACAAAGAAAGGGCTGTCGGTTAATGATAGATCGGGATGTGGTGTTTCAAAACCAGGATTGCCTGGAATCTTGCCATGTGACATCGCCAAGACAGCTTTAATCAGTCCAGCAATGCCTGCGGCACTGTTCAGGTGACCAATTTGAGACTTAACCGCACCGAGCGCGCAGCTTGCCGATGGCGCTTGGCCCCACACTTTTTTGAGTGCAGCCGTCTCAACCAAGTCGCCCAAAGCCGTTGCAGTGCCATGTGTTTCGACGTAGTCGATGTCGTTCGGGGTGAGGTTGGCGCACGCTAAGGCCCTTTCGATCACGCTCGCCTGACCTTGAACGCTTGGCGCGGTAAAACCAACTTTGTGCGCCCCATCGTTATTAATCGCTGAGCCCTGAATCACAGCATGGATAGTGTCGCCATCGGCCATTGCCTGACGCAGCGGTTTGAGTAAAACAGCCCCGCTGCCGCTGCCCCAGACGGTGCCTTCTGCGTTGGCGTCAAAGGGCTTGCAGTGACCGTCGGGTGAGGCAATCATGCCCGCTTGGTAGTGATGACCGACAGCTTGAGGCACACGCAAGGCCACACCGCCCGCCATGGCCATTTCACACTCACCTGCAAGCAAGCTTTGACACGCCATGTGGACCGCCACCAGTGAGGTGGAGCAAGCGGTTTGAACATTGATGCTAGGCCCGGTCAGGTTCAACGCATAAGACACGCGGGTTGCAATGAAATCTTTTTCTGCGCCCAGAATGGCTTCGTACGTTGAGACGCCATCGGCGTTTTGTAGGCTCGGCAGCACATGGTCAATAAGGTAGTCGTTCTGTCCACAACCCGCAAAAACACCAATCGAGGGATTCAATGCGGTGTGGGCATAGCCGGCATGTTCGAGCGTGTGCCAAGCGGTCTCTAAAAATAGCCTTTGCTGGGGATCGATTAACTGGGCTTGTTTTGGTCGATACCCAAAAAACGGCGCATCGAAGCACTCAATGTCGTCAATGGAACCGTGGGCAGGAACGTAACTAGCGGCGTTATAGTCGGCTGCGGCGATACCAGCTTGTTCAAGTTCTTCTTTTGTAAAAAACCGAATGCCTGTGCCACCAGAATGCAGTAACTGCCAAAAACGGTCTAAATTGGGTGCGCCAGGAAATCGACAGGCCATGCCGATAATGGCAATAGCCGAATCCGGCGACGGCGATTGACCCTTGGTGACAGATGATTTTTTAAAGGTAGAGGTTGTGGCTAAACCCTCAATGTGCGTGGCGAGCGCACGGATGGTTGGATATTGAAACAAAGCCACCAGTGCCAGGTTCGGTGCGATGGATTGCTGCAAGCGGGCATGAATGTGGGCCAGCATAAGGGAATGCCCACCGGCGTCAAAGAAATTGGTGCCCACATCAATAGAGCTAGACTTCAGTGCATCACACCACACGTCACTAATCTGTTGTTCGATGGGGCTGTCGGGCGTTTGATGCTCGGTTACAACGGGCGTGGATTTGACTTCTAAAGCCAATAAGGCTTTGCGATCAATCTTGCCGTTTGGTGTCAACGGCAAGGCGTCAAGCAAGATAAACTGGCTAGGTACCATATAGCTAGGCAGCTCTGCTTGCAAAGCTATGCGCCGTGCCTGAGAGGTAAGAGTGACGCCTTTGTGGGCCTGTATATAAGCCACCAGGCGCCGTTCAACGGGGTCGTCTCCGACCACCAGCACCACCGTCTGGGCAATGTCGACTTGACGTCGCAAAACTGACTCAATGTCGCCGAGTTCGATACGGTAACCCCGCAACTTCACTTGTCCGTCTAGACGGCCTAGAAACGTGAGGGTGCCGTTCTTTTCTGCTCGCACCAAGTCACCCGTGCCGTATAACCTCGCGCCGGGCGTGTCGCCATATGGGTCAGGCCGATATCGCTCAGCGGTCTGCCCCGGTCGATTCAGGTAGCCGCGAGCCAGACCAAGGCCACCAATCCATAGCTCGCCGGCGATACCCATCGGCAAAATCTCACCACCCGCATCCAAAACGTAGAGTTGCGTATTGTCAATACCTGTGCCAATCGATTCGTTACCGACAGCGTGGGTGGCTCGTGGCTCGGCCAAGGACAAAGCCGCCGACCAAATGGTTGTTTCGGTAGGGCCGTAAAGATTCCACACCTCGGCCCCAATGGATTGCAAGCGGGCACTTAAATCTTTGGGTAGGGCCTCGCCGCCACTTAGAACACGCAGTGTTTTTGCGTCTGACCAACCGCTATCGAGCATCAAGCGCCAAGTGCTTGGGGTAGCCTGCATGCATGTGATGCGACGTGTTTTGATTTGAGAAATTAGTGCTTGACCATCAAGGGTGGTGTCTCGGTCAGCGATCACCACATGGCCGCCGACAGTCAGCGGCAAATAAAGCTCGAGCGCGGCGATGTCAAACGAAACGGTGGTGACCGCGAGTAGCTTGTCATCTGGCCCCATGCCAGGTGTACGGGCCATGGACATCAGAAAATTAGCCAGCGCGCCATGTTCAACCTGCACCCCTTTGGGTCGCCCAGTCGATCCGGATGTGAAGATGACATAGGCCAGTGAAGAGGATCCGGGCAGCGGTAGGGCATCGTCTATCGGTTCATCCGTCTCGGACAACGCTGGTGTGTCCACAGCAATAACAGTAGCGCGGGCAGTGCCGATGGCGGGAACGCGATCCCAAAGGGCTTGCTCTGTGAGAACGGCCGCAGGGCAGGCATCCTCAAACACCCAAGCTAAACGTTGTGCCGGATAACTGGGATCTAGCGGCACGTAGGCGGCCCCTGCGTATTGAACCGCCAACATTGACACCAGAAGGTTCACGCCACGATCAAGCAACACGCAGACGCGGTCTTCTGGACCCACGCCGTGAGATCGAAGGACCGCGGCGAGCGTGCGTGCACGATCACGCAAAACTTGATAGGTCAAGGTTTCACGGTCATCGCTAACAGCTGACCGTTGAGCAAAGGCGCTGGCCTGTTGTTCGAAGGCGGTTAACCAGCAGGTAGTTGTCACTGGGTGATCATTGGCTTTTTGGGCCTGTACGATCATGTGCTGGTGACGGACATCAACCAATGACAAGCGGCTGATGGGCCAGTCAGTGTGCGCGGTGAGTTGCGATAGCAATTGCGGGTACTGGTCTGTTAACTGCTTGATCGTGCCATCTTCAAATAGATCTGGATTCCACGTCCAACGGGCAAATGAGCCTTGAGCGTCTGATTCAATCGATAAACCAAGGTCGAATTTTGAGGCTGTTACGGCGGCTTCAATGGGATGAAGGCGCAAGCCTGGGAGCGTCAGTTCGGTATCGGGCGCGTTTTGAACATCAAATGTCACCTGAAACAAAGGCGCGTGACTTAAACTGCGTCGCGGGTTGATCGCTTCGACGACCTGCTCAAAGGCCACATCTTGGTGAGCATTGGATTGCAGACTGACCGATTTGACTTGCGCCAACAAGGCGACTCCCGACTCATCGGGATCGACGCTCAAGCGCAAAGCCAGCATGTTGATAAATAGGCCAATCAATGCCTCAAGGTCTGGGTGCGGTCGATTCGCAGACGTGGTGCCAATCACCATATCCGTGCTATCGATGCTGGCTGCATGGCGTTGTAACAAAATCGCAAATGCGGCGAGCATGACCATGTAAGGTGTGCAGTCTTGTCTAAGCGCCAGTGCCTTGACGGCATCGTTTAGCTCGGGTGCAAGTTCAACCTTCAAAGACTTACCACGGTATTGCATGACCGCAGGCCGGGGGTGATCCAAGGGCAGCGTGATGAGTTCCGGTGCTTGGTCTAAATGTCCGCTCCACCAACGCAAGGCCTGTTCTCGTTGTGATGGTGTGTGGCGCACGGCCTGCCAAGCAGCATAGTCGGCATACTGAATAGGCAGCGGTTCTAACGATTGGTCGCTGTTGTTATAGAGCGCCGCAAATTCTTTTATCAGGTTAGCGAGCGACCAGCCGTCGGCCACGATGTGGTGAAGCGTCAGTAGGAGTAAGTGGGATTCATCTCCCAAGGTAACAAGCCAAGCTTTGATAGCGTGTTCACGATCCAGGGCAAAGCTGACCTGCGCCGCTTGGCAAACCGCTTGATCGATTTGTTGCGCAAGAGAAAACGCGGGATCGGCTTGTTGACAGCGTAGATCGAGTGTTGGGTCAGGATCAATCACGCTGACTACCTGGTCACCTTGGCTCACAAATCGTGTACGCAAGGTTTCATGGCGCTGGGCGATGGCAGTCAGCGCCTGGCGAACACGCATAGCGTCCAGGTCGCCTTCAATACGCACAGAAATTGGCATGTTGTAGGTCGAGTTCGGTCCCTCTAGGCGGTCAAGGAACCAAAGACGTCGTTGACCATCGGAGAGTCGTTGCCTATCGTGTTTATCTGCCAAGGGGATAGGCGCTGTGGATGCTTGCGTTCGCTGTTGGGCTTGTCGTAAATAATCGAGCAACAGCGGCTTTTGCGCGCGCAGTTGGGCGGCTAGCTCGGGCGTCATCACACCTTTGGGTGCCCGGACAGTCAACTCATCTTGATCGATGCCAAGGTTGACGCCTTTGGCACGTAGTTCGGCGATCAATGCATTCAAGGTGTCTGTGGTCGCGCTCATAGCCGAAACTCCTCTACATCAGGGTTCGTTTCGTCTTGTATGGATTGCATTTGAGAATTGTCTTGGTTGTTTAAACCCGACGCGGCCCAGGTGAGGTTGTCGACATATCGCGCGAGTGTGGCCACGTCGCTGTGTTCAAACAGCGCGGCAATAGGGATTTGAATCCCCAGCTGCGTTGCCAGACGAGTTGCCAGGCGCCCGGCAAGCAAGGAGTGGCCGCCTAGGTCAAAAAAGTCATCCTGTGCGCCCACGTCATTTATTGCCAACACCTCTTTGAACAGGTCGGCGACCAGTGCTTCAGTGGGTGTGCAAGGTCTTGTCGGTATCGGTGTCGGGTGCCCGACCAAATCCGGTGCGGGCAAGGCCTCTCGGTCGACTTTTCCGTTTGCTGTGAGTGGAAAGGTCGTCAAAGTGACCCAGTGCACTGGGATCATGTGAGCAGGCAATTGCCCCGACAGCCATGCTTGGATGTCACGCGTAACGGGTGTTACTTCGTTGAACACAACATACGCGGCTAACTGCTGTTGTTCTGCTTGTTTGGTCCATACTGACACCACACACTCTCGCACGCTTGGGTGCTGTTTGATAGTGGTTTCAATTTCGCTAAGTTCAATGCGCAAGCCTCGGATCGTGAGTTGGCAATCGATTCGTCCTAGGTCGTGCAGCCCTCCCGTTGGGTCTAACCAAACAAGATCGCCCGTGCGGTAAAGGCGTGTACCAGCAGACGCGTCAAATGGGTTCGGTATGAAGCATTGGGCGGTCAGCGAGGGCCGAGCGGCGTGACCCAAGGTCACGCCAGCGCCACCGATCACCAATTCGCCGGGCATGCCCTCAGGCACGGGATTGCCGTGAGGGTCGAGAATATAAAGCGTGGTGTGATCAATGGGCGTGCCCATTGACATGGCACTTAAACCGGTTGCTTCTGGTTGTTGCGCTATTTGTTGCTGCAGCTTTGTCAGTATGTTTACGGGCGTATCTATGCCGTTTGTTGTCAAGGTTGCCGCATTCAGGCGCCGGTGCTGCCAGGCTAGCGCCTGGGCGTTAAAGGCGGCTTCGCTCCACTGGTCAATACGCTGATTCAGAGAGGTGGGCAGTACGGTCAGCAGGTTGCGCAGGCCTTCAAGCGCTTGTGTGATCGCGAGCAAGTCAAACCGCGTACTTGGCCAAGCCAGCTGCAGTGTCGTCGTTTGACCCGGCTGAACGGTCAGGGTTAGCGCATAGTTTGTTTGTTCGATGAAGTGAATGTTTTCAATGGCAAGTGACTCGGCATGCGCGTTAAGCGCTTGATCCACTGGATAGTTCTCAAAAACCACCAGGGAGTCAAACAGATCATCGCGAGCCGCGAGTCCACTGGTTTGCTTGATATCAACCAGTGGTAGGTGAGCATGCGCGTCGCGCGCGAGTTGGTCATCGCGCAATTGCACCAATAAGTCATGAACACTTAACGACGGCGTGGCTTCAGCGCGAACGGGCAGCGTCGTGATGAATAGTCCAACTATTTTTTCTACGCCGATGAGTGCCGGGGGGCGCCCGGCGGTGGTGACACCAAAAACCACGTCTGCGCGGCCACTATAGCGCGCGAGAAGGGTAGCCCAAGCCGCCTGTACCGCCAAACTTAGTGTCAAGCCACGCGCTCCCATATCTCTCGACAGTCTTGTGGTTTGCTCTTCACTTAGCTCGAGTGTCAGCGTTTGAAAGCCTTCTGTCGGCGTTGATAGATGGGCGGTGCCGTTGCTTTGACGATCGATCCCGAGCACGGTTCGGTCGGTCAGTGAGTTGAGTTTTTCATACCAGTAAGCTTTGGCTTGTTCGATATTTTGTGTCTGTAGCCAGGCAATGTAGTTTTCATAAGGCACGGGTGTGTCTAAGTTCAACGGGGCGCCACTAAGCTCAGCCTGATAGAAGTCAAGCAACTCTTTGAGCAGTATCCCGAGGCACCAGCCATCAGTGAGTAGGTGATGATGTGACCAAAGAAAACACCAATGCCCATCGCTTATTTGTGCGAGTGTGCAGCGCATTAAGGGACCACGATAGGCGTCAAACCCCTCGACGCGGTCTTGGGCAAGCAGTGTGCGCCAATCGGTTTGTGCTTGATCAGCTGGTTTATGGCGCCAATCCAACGCGGTCCAATCCAAGTCGAGCTCACGCAAGACAACTTGTATGGGGTCGTCATTCTCGCGTGGCATAACCACTGTGCGCAAACTGTCGTGGCGGTTTAATACCGCTTGCCATGCTTGGCGAAAGGCATCTGGCCTGAATGGAGACCTGATCTCACCACTCAGTTGCATGACGTAGGCCCCAGTCTCCCGGACTAGGTCAGTGTGGAACAACATGCCATGTTGCGTGGGCGATAACGGGTAAGCTCGTTCGACGTTGTGACCAGCGAGTTCGTAAAGCCGGTCGATATCAGTTGGGGTGAGCCGTGCAAGCGCAAAGTCGCCGGGCGTGTATGGGTTGTCGTCAATATCGCCTTTGGCTTCTTCGACAATGACTGTTAGCGCTTGGCCAAACGCGGTTGCGAGTTTTTCGATGGTGGCCGCGTGATGCAGTGCTGAGGAGTAAGTCCAGGTAAAGCTCAGTTGATCATCGCTATAAATGCCGTTGATATCGATGACATGCGCTCGCTTGCCTTCTAGTTTGTGTTCTTGGCCCACGGGCTCGCTGGCTTGACCACGTATGAATGATGCTGACTGACCGCTACGAAACTGACCGAGATAATTGAAGCCAATGGCTTGATGTTCGACCTTAGCGAGTTGTGCGCGCCCAGCACGGTCTTGGCCTAAGTAGCGCAATAGGCCAAAGCCGATACCGTGGTGCGGTGTATTTTGAAGTGTGGCTTTGATCTGGCGCACTTGCTGCCAAACGTTCTGTTGCCCATTTGCTTGCAAGCGCACGGGATAGGTGGTCGTGAACCAGCCAACCGTCTCGCTTAGGTCGAGATCTGCCGATAGGCTTTGACGTCCGTGCCCCTCCAAGGTGATCCCAATGTTCGCTAGACCGCTCCACTGGCTGATAACTTGGTAGAGGGCTGTTAAAAGAATCTCGTTGATATGCGCGTTTAGCCGAAGGGGTAGACCTCGGATGATGGCCGAACTGACTTCGGCTGGCAGAGAGACAGTGAGTGACTGCGCGCTGGATTGGGTGTTATCTTCAATACCAGCGGCGATGACATCAAACGGTAAAGTGTCTACGTCGGTCTGGGCTTGCACTTCCCAGAAAGCCTGTTCGGCGAGCAGGTCCACGCTTTTTACGTGATCTTGCAAATAGGCTAACCAAGTGCTGACATCGGTCGCTGTCTGAGGCAACGTGATTTGTTGCTGTTTGTGGTGTTGGGTCACCGCAGACTCAAGATCGTCAAAGAGGATGCGCCAAGACACGCCATCGACGCCGAGGTGGTGGATGATCCATAGCAGTCGATCGGGCTGTTGTTGGCCAAATCGAAAGCGCGCAACACGCCAAAGTGGCCCGTTGATAATGTCTAGGCTAGATTGCAGTCGATCGGCGTGCTCGAGTAGGTTCTGGCCTTGCTGATGCGGGGCCAACATCGACAGGTCAATGGATTCGTAAGGCAACGAGGTGGTCGGCTGACCAGGCGCCCAATCAATTAACCATTGCCCATCGGTTTGTGTGAATCGGGCTTGCAGCATCTCGTGACGCTGGGCCACCGCCGCTAGCGCAGATTTAAGCGAGTCTTCCGGGCAAGTGGGATCAACGAGCAACATGACGGACTGGTTGAAGTGATTCGGTGCATGACCGTTGTGCAAGAGAAACCACTGTTGTATGGGGCCCGGCTGGCTTGGCAAAGCAAGGCGCGTGCGATCAGGCGTTGCTTGATGCTCGGCGGTAACCGCGGCAAGGGCTGCGACCGTCTGCGTTTCAAATAAGGCTTTAACAGTGAAATGCAGCCCGACTTGACGCGCCCGGCTAACCGCCTGAATACTTAGAATAGAGTCGCCACCTAAGGCAAAGAAATTGTCATCGCGTGCCACGGTTGGCAATCCCAGCACATCCGCCCAAACGCTTGCAAGGGCCGCCTCAGTTGGTGACAGGTTTGGCGATGCAGTGCTTGACTCGCTTGTTGGTAACGGCGGCAAGGCGGCGACGTCGAGCTTGCCGTTGGCTGTGCGCGGCAAGTGATCGAGCAACAGGATGAAAGTCGGGACCATATAGTCGGGTAGGCGGGCTGCGATTTCGTCCCGCAAAACCGTGCTCGTCAGCGCCTGTCGCGGATTTGTTACGGCATAAGCCACGAGCACTTTGCTTTGGCCACGAGCGATGGCCATGACCGCGGCCTGCTCAACGCCTTTAATCTGCGTCAGCACGGATTCAATTTCACCTGGCTCGATGCGGAATCCACGGATTTTGACTTGCTGGTCGGTGCGTCCGAGCAATTCAATCGTCCCATCGGCACGCAGCTTGGCCGTGTCTCCTGATCGGTACAGTCGTGCACCGATCTCTAGGGAGAAAGGATCGGGTGTAAATCGCTCGGCCGTCAGTCCCGGCTGTTGCGCATACCCGCGACTTACCTGAGGACCACCAATGTAAAGCTCTCCAGCCACGCCCACCGGCATGGGCACCATTAGTTCGTTTAGAACATACAGACGACTTTGCCCGAGCGCTTTGCCAATCGGTGTTCGCGCCGCGTGACCCTGTTCATTAAGTGCAGGCAATTCGGTGGTTACATTCGTTGATAAGCCGTGCGCCGCACACATCACGGTGGTTTCTGTGGGGCCGTATTCGTTGTATAGGTTGGCGTGACGGGCCGCCGCTTGGTGTTGAAAGCCCAAGGTGGCTGGCATTTGCTCTCCGCCAACGATGACGCAACGTAAGCTTTCTAAGTCCGATGAATTGGCCAAGCTAAGTAATGGCCCGTAAATGAGAGGCAACAGCACCAGGTGCGAGGCCCTCGTTTGAACCAAGCGTTCAAGCAACTTTGCGGGTTCGAAAGCCGTTTGTTTGGATTCGACGTGTAGGCAGCCCCCTGCGCACAATGTCCATAGAATGTTGCCCGTGGCGACATCGAAATTAAACGGCTGTAAGAGCAGCAGGGCGCCAAAGGGTTCCGAATAGTTGCCAAGTCTTGCTGCCACCGAATGGCTTAGGTTGTCTCGGCTGACGTGAACACCTTTGGGTTCGCCCGTCGAACCCGAGGTGAAAATTAGACAAGCAAGGGTATTGGGTGAGGGGGGCGGCGGTAAATCACACGCAGGCGCATCAGATTGCAATAGCCCTTGAACGCTGACGATTCGCTGCTGGGCATTGGCCCACTGCGCAGGGGCTTCGGTGGTGTCTAGCAACAGGCTGACTCGACCAATATCTATCTGTTGTTGCAGGCGTGCGGCAGGTGTATCGGGCACGAGGGGCAGGTAAGCGCCACCCGCTTTGAGCACGGCCAACATGGCAATAACCATCTCACACGAGGGTCCTGCGTGTATGCCCACCACTGTCTCTGGACCGATTCCCAAGCCACATAGCTGCTTGCTGAGATGGTTCACTTGGCGCTGCAGCGTCTTATAGTCCAATGTTTGGTTGCCTGCCGCTAGTGCTGGCTTGTCCGCGCTGGTTCGCGCCTGTGCCTCAAATAGCTCGATGACGTCGGTCGCGTGATCGCTGCGCTCGGGTAAGGGGTTATGCGAGGGGTTAGGTAGACTCAGCAATCGCTGCATGTGTGCCGGCGCTTGAAGGGCAAGCGCATGCACAGGCCAATCGGGCTTGTCCACCATGCCAAGCCACAGTGTCTGCAACTCATCCAACATGACTTTGATCGTCGAAGCGTCAAACAAGTCGGTGTTGTATTCCACCATGGCCGAAAGCCCATCGTCGGACTCTTCAACTGATAAGGTCAGATCAAATTTGCTAGCCCCAGCATCGGTGGCCAATGTCTCTAGCTTCAGGTCAGCAAATGAGAGTTGCGCTTTGGGTGCATTTTGCATCACAAACACCACCTGAAATAAGGGCGTGTACGCCAGATTCCGGTTTGGTTTGACTGCGTCGATGATTTTATCGAGTGGGGTGCGCTGATGACTAAATGCCTGAACCACTCGCTGCCCTATTCGTGTCAATAGGGTGTGGGTAGTGGGCAAGCCGCTGAGGTCTACACGCACGGGTAAGGTGTTGACAAATAATCCAATCAGCGGCTCAAGCTCGCTGCGACTGCGATCAGTCATGGGTACGCCAATCACCAAATCATCAGTGCCCGCGCGTCTGCTCAATAACGCGGCCCACCCGGCAAGAAGGGTCATGAATAGGGTGACGCTGTGATCAGCCGCCAAGGTTTTTAGCCTTGTGATCAAACCGCTTGGGATCGTGCATTCGATGGTGGCACCGACCTGACGAGCCATTGCAGCCCGAGGGCGATCGGTGGGCAGATCAATGAGTGGTGGCGCACCGGCCAATAACTTTCCCCAGAACTCGAGGCCTGGTCGCAAGGCCTCGACGGATAGCTGCTGACGTTGCCAAGCGGCGTAGTCCCCATATTGAATAGGCAGCTCGCGTAAGGATCCGGGTACCTGACGACAAATGGCGGGATATAGCGCTGCCAACTCTTGTTGTATCAAGGCAATCGACCATTCGTCGGAGACAATATGGTGGATCACCATGATGAGCACATGATGGTGTGGGTTTAGCGTCAGTAGCTTGATGCGCAGTAAACCGGGACTGGTCAGATCGAAGGGTTGACTGATCGTATCGGCGATCGCTTGCGCGATACTGTTCTCGTCTGGCACCTTGAGCACATCGAACATCAGGGTCGGCTCTAGTGACACCATCGTAATCGGCTCTGCGTCTTGCTCGATGAAACCCGTGCGGAGTGTTTCGTGGCGTTTGACGATGCGCAAGAAGCTCTCGCGCAAAGCCTCAATATTCAGAGGGCCACGCACATGGGCGGCAGCGCTGACATGGTAGGCCGCTGAGGCGCCCTGCAGTTGTTCGATGAACCACAGCTGGCGCTGTGCATGGCTTAACGGTCCGCGCGCGCGCACAGCCCGGTCGAGTGAATCGATTCGGTTCAGGCTGTCTGGACCGCTGGCGTCGATGCAAGTCGCAAGTGTCTTAATCGTTGGGGCATCAAACAAGGTCTGTATGGGCAGTGAAGTCCCGAAGATGTCACGTATCTTGGCGATGACTTGGACGGCGAGTAGCGAATGCCCACCCAGATGGAAGAAATTCTGCTCGATACCCACCTGTGGCAGGCCCAATATGGTTGACCACAGGTCGCACAGTGTTTTTTCTAGATCGGATTGTGGTGGCACATAGTCCTGCAGCGCTAGCGTGGCATCGGGCTTGGGCAGTGCTGCCCTATCAATTTTGCCATTTGGGGTGAGTGGTAACTGTTCGAGCGTGATGATGGTCGACGGCACCATGTATGCAGGTAGGTGTGCCTCGAGTTGTGCACGGAGCTGCTGTGTCAGCTGTCGGGCTAGGTCGCCGCGTAAGGGCTCATTGGCCAACGGTGGCCCATCCTGTGGTGATATTTTTCCGACCAGTGCTTGAAGCGGTAGTGTCTGGGCTGCTTGATTTGGCAGTAGGGTCACCGTGACGCAATGTTCGGGGTCTGCCATATCCCAGGCGGCCACGGCGCACCAGCCGCGCTCGGCTGCCCATGTTTTGATGTCATCTGGCTCAACCGCCACCCATGGCTCAGTGTTTGATCGATCGTCCTGCAATCCTCTTGTCAGGCGTGCGTGCGCACTTAACCTGGCATTGGTCAAACCGTGCAGAGTGAAGCCATTGCTATGGGTTTGCGTCAGCGCTTGGAGCGTTTCTAACGGATTTTTTTCATGGCTTGTGCCACGGATTGTTTCTAGGCTGACAGACGGCAAGGTAAGTTGTTGTTGTAGATAATCGGGGCAGCGGTCGAGATACAAAACCAAGTCATAGCGAAACCTTGACATCTCAGTGTCGAACAAGCCATCTTTTAAGGTGATGCCGCTCGAATAGGGTCGTTCAAGAACATCAAGCGCTTGGGTGAGAAACCAGCGTGCATCGATGAGTAATTCTTGCTCTGTTTCGATGGCATGATCGATGCGTTGCGCCAGATCATCGGCATCAATGGGTGGTTCAGATTTGTGATGCTGCACGGAGGCATGCTGAAGCCTCAAATGGGCGAGACTGCGCAGATCGCCTAAAAAGATAGCGCCATTTTCTGAGAGGCAGGGCAGCAGGTTTTTGAGGACGGCAAGCAGGTAATCGACGCTTGGAAAATACTGAACCACCGAGTTAAGCACAATGGTGTCGACGACACCGATGTCATCGGGACAGACTTGGTCAGCAGGCGATGTCAGCAAAGTGACATTGGTCAGCCCCGCTTTTGCCAGACGATCTCGGGTTCCCTCAAGGACTGTTGCCGAGAAATCGACACCAATATAATGATTGACCATGGGCGCAAGCCGACTCGCTAAGAGGCCGGTGCCACAACCAATCTCCAACAGGCGAGACGGTTTGAGCTCAAGGATCTTTCTTACTGACTCGTCGGTCCATGCGATCATCGGTTCGTCACCGATGAACTGACCGGTGTAACTGCTTAACCATCCACTGAAATCATCCCCAGATTGTTGACTCGTCTTGTAGGTTTGATCCCAGACGGTTTGCCACTTACTGGTGATCGCTTGCGTGCTGGCTGGGTCTTGCAACAAAGCCTGCCAGTTGCTCGCTGTTTGTACGTAGGCGATCAGTCGGGCATCGGCGCCAACTTGCGACTGAGCGATGGCAACCGCGTGATGAACGGCTTCGTGGCGCTGTAGAACAGATTCAATTTCGCCAAGTTCAATGCGAAATCCGCGAACCTTGACTTGAAAGTCTGTGCGACCCACGTAGTCCAGGCGACCGTTTTCACGTTCAATGACGACGTCACCGGTACGGTACATGCGTGCACCGGGTATCCGGGCAAAAGGATCTGGCAGAAATCGTTCAGCAGTCAAGCCCGCTTGTTCAAAATAGCCACGGCTCAGGCCGAGCCCCGCAATATAGAGTTCACCCGGAATGCCTAGGCCTGCTGGTTCAAGCCACTGATTCAAGACATATAGCGCTGTGCCTCTAATCGCTTGACCGATAGGAGGCGCGCGTCGATCGGTTGCATCGTTTGTGTCGTCCGCTAAACGTGAGGCGGCTGACCAAATCGTGGTTTCTGTGGGTCCGTACAGGTTCCAGACATCGAGGTTTGCTCGTTTCATTTGGTCGGCTAGGGCCGCATCTAGCGCCTCTCCACCACAAAACCCTCGTTTTAAAGGCAGTGTCTTTGCGCCAGTCGCAAATAGCATGCGCCAGGTGGCGGGCGTGGCTTGCATCACCGTACTGCCAGTGGCTGTCAGATGGTCAAGCAATAAAAAACCATCACTAGCCACCGAGCGGCTGACCAGGTCTAGGGTGGCGCCGGATACCAACGGGAGATAGATCTCTAAGCCCGCAATATCGAATGAGATGGTGGTGACAGCGCTCAAGACATCTGATTCGCTAAGCCCTGGCGTGGTGTGCATGGACAGTAGAAAGTTCAGCAGCGCAGCGTGTGAGATTTGCACGCCTTTGGGTTTGCCGGTTGAACCTGAAGTGAAAATAACGTAAGCCAACTGATCAGGTTGCAGAATAGGCAATAGAAGTGGGTGGTCGATGGCGTCTGGCCAGAAGTCATTAATCCAATAATCTAGGGCAAGCTCAGGCAGATTTGCACATGACGCTTCATCGGTCAGGATGAGGCTTAAGTGAGCCTGTTCAATCATCATGAGCTGACGATCTTGTGGATAGTGGGGATCAATTGGAACGTAAGCGTTACCCGACTTCAGGACCGCTAGCATAGCCACAATCAGGTCAGGGCTGCGCGACAGGCATAGGCCGACAAAGCGCTCACTCGTACCCAAGTGACGCATTAACTCACCAGCGAGGGCATTTGACTTGGTTTGGAGATCTAGATAGGTGAGCCTGCCTTCACCGCACATCACGGCGGTTTTATCCGGATGCAGGGCCACGCGCTGCTCGATGAGATCGATCAAGGTGCATGGCGGCAAGTCCCATTGCTCATGTCGATGTAGGGCCGTCAACGCCCGGTACTGATCGGCTGGCATGAGGGGTAGTTGCAGCACGCGCGATTGGGGGGCATCGATCATCGCGCTAATCAAGTATTTGAACTGAATGACAAATCGCTCTATGGTGCGCAGGTCAAACAGATCGGTGTTGTACTCCAACTCACCGAGCAACAAAGCACCTTGCTCCTCGAGTTTGAGCGTCATGTCGAACATGGCGGTTTTGGAGTCGATGGGGAGACTCTCAAGGCACAGGCCACCGGTTTCTAGTCCTTGCCTATCTTGATTCTGATTTTGCAGAATGAACATCACCTGAAATAGCGGCGAGAAGCTTTGTGTGCGCTCGGGTTTGAGCGCTTCAACCAGGCGTTCGAATGGCACCGATTGGTGCTCGTAGGCCGCTAGGCAAGTGAGACGTACTTGCTCAATGTACTCATCAACGGTTATGTCTAGGGGTAAGCGCGATCGTAAAACCAGCGTGTTGACAAAGAATCCGATGAGCGGTTCAAGCTCTTTGTGTGTGCGGCCTGCGATAGGCGAACCGACAGCAACATCATCTTGACCAGCATATCGAGCCAACAGGGCGCTGAAAGCGCTGAGCAAGGTCATAAAGAGCGTGGCCTTGCGTTGCGAGCCGAACGACTTAAGGGCGTGCAGTACGTCTGCCTCAATCAAAAAGTGGTGTACATCGCCCCGGCTTGTTTGCAGCTGAGGGCGTGTGCGGTCAGTGGGCAACTCAAGCAACGCTGGCAGGCCTTGCAACTGATCAGTCCAGTAGCGCAAATGGGGCTCTAACGTTTGGTCAACCAGGTGAGTTCGTTGCCACTGCGCATAGTCAGCGAACTGGATGCTTAATTCAGGCAGAACGGGTAATCGTTTTTGATCGAAGGCTTCGTAGCATGCCAGGATTTCTTCCAGAAGGACTTTGCCAATTGACCACCCATCGCAAATGATGTGATGAATCGTCAGCAACAAGACGTGTTCGGACCGCCCAAGCGCAATAAGTTTTGTGCGTAGCAACGGACCTGTCGTCAAATCAAAGTTCAGGCCCGCTTCCTGATTCATTTCTTGTGCGAGCGCGTCAAGCCGTTGTTGATCGGCGAGATGACTTAAATTGGTTGCGGGGAGATCGATAAGAAGCGAGTCATGAATCCGCTGGAAGGGCTCGCCCTGGGCAGTTTCGATCGTTGTGCGTAAGACCTCGTGACGATCGACGATGGTCTGCAGTGTTGACGTCAGGGCCTCTAAATTAAGGGTGCCCGAGAGCCTTACGGCAATGGGCATGTTGTAAGTGGCCGTTGGCCCATCTAATTGATCTAGAAACCACAAACGTTGTTGTGATAGCGACAACGGCACCCGCTGCGTGCCTGGCGCGCGCAGCGGGATTTTGTTAGCGATAGCTACACTGTTTTTACCTTCATTAAGCGCACGTAACAGTAGCGCTCGTTTAGCAGGTGAAAGAGAGTCAAGTCGTTTAGTTACCGAACTCATAAAGGGGCATCAATTTCCAATAGCGGGCAACACCCATTGAGCATTAGAGACGAAGAAGCCCTTGGACATTTCGGCACCCAGTCGGTCGATGCTGCGAGTAAAATCGGTTATAGGTGCATTGCCGCCCTCCGGGTGAGGGAAGTCGCTGCTGTAGCAATAACACTGCGCCAGTCCATAACGATCGATATAGTCAGCGACGTTTTCAATCCGGTACGGCGTGACACGAATGTTGCGATGGATGTACTCAGAAGGAGGCATGGTCAGCACCCCTTCAAAGCGGCGTTTAAAGATCTTGTAAGTGTTGTCCAAATGCAGTGCCATGGGTGCTAGCCAATGCGCGCCGAGCTCAATGACACCAAAGCGCAGTCTTGGGAACCTCTCAAAAACACCGCCAAGCACAAGCGTGGTGATGTAGTTTTGTGGGGCAAGGGACATGGTAGAAAACAAGTAGGTGCCGATTTGTTCACCCTCAGCGCTGTAATCGATTGATTGAAACTGTAAGTGATCGACCCCGGTGTCCCACTGACGACTCGCTGTAAAACCATCTTCGCCGCCGGCGTGTAAAGTGACCGTTGCGTTGGCCTCTTGCATCATCGCCCACAGCGGATCCATGGCAGCGCTCGCAGGCGATTGGTTGCCAGGCGGCACACTACTAGGCACGCAAAAGGCGCGACCACCCAGAGCAAGCACGCGCTCTGCCTCTTTGATTGCTTCGTCAATGTTGTTCATGTTCAGAATGGCAACACCGCGCAGGCGATCAGGGTTTGTGCGGCTGAACCCAACAATGAAGTCATTCCAGTGGCGCATGGTTGGTAGCGCCAATTCGTCTTGCGACATGGCAGCGGCTTGCACACCAGGGTCCGAAAATATGAAAGAGCGGTTCACACCCATGTAGTCCAGGGTTTTCAGTCGGTCTTGTGGCGTTAACGCGCCGGGTGCCGTGGACCCCTTTAGCGTCCAAACGGTCTGGTCATCCCACACTTTGACCTCGTCAGCAGTCCAGCGAGCCAATCGGTCAGCCTCGGTTGGTGGCAGTGTATTGATCAGTTCGTCGAACATTTTGGAGAACTTGCGACCTACTTCACCCGCCACGAGCTCATAAGTTCTAGGCGATGGCTGGATATGCGAATCACAGTCAATAAGTTGCCCTTGGAAAGCGTGTATCTGCGTCATGTGGAATATCTCCGATAAGGGGGATGCTGAGCAATAGCTGTTAAAAAGGGATTATCTATCGAGTCCATGCACGATAAAGTCACAAGAAAATCCACCCCGAGAGAAAATGAAATAGCCACCAGCGATCAACTCGCGTTCTTCTGGGGGCAGCGTCTCGGGGTTTGGTGGGATCACAATCGTCAGCTGCCCGGGTTTGTTTTCAACGGCGGCCACTGAGCTCACACCTACCGGGATGGGTAACCCAGCTTCTCGAATCACAGACGCTGGATCCGCTAGTAGTCGGGCCTTAAAGTCTGCGTCAGCCCAGCATCGTTTTATCAACGCTTCGTAAGGCTTGGTTGGGTTCGATGGGGTCGGTTCCATGCTTTTTTAACCTTTCTTAAATTCTTATCCCAGATGAGCATTTAAGACAAACGACAAGTGGACCGAGTTATTGATACTGGCTTTATCGTGCTTATTTGGGTGAGATTGAGTAATAAAAGCGAATTGTCAAGCTTAACGGAATATAAGCAGCCAAAGCTTGCAGTTCCTTGCGAACCAGTGATGTTCAGCGTTTCAGATTTACGTGATGAAACGGATCAATTGAGGTGGCGAGGGTCAATCGCTCAGGGAGCCCGTAGATGGTGCCGTATTTTCATCTTGAACGCCACTTGGTAAAACCATGCTGAATAAACATGGTTTAACTGGATTGAGAAGACTGGGCGCTTAATATGGGTTGGCCAATTTTAGTTGGGGGTGCAGATGGAATCGGTATTTAGCCTCAAATCGGTCTTTAAGTTTTAGCTTTAGCTTTTGCTTTACCTTGACCTTGACCTTGCGCCTGTCGTTGAGCCGGATCTAAGCTTGCCTTTATAACGACTGTCGCAAACTCAGCGGACGCATGTCGGTCCATGTTTTGTCGATATGTTCGAGGCAGTCTGCTTTCGGACCTTGAAATCCGGCATCACGCCAACCGTGTGGCAAGGGCTTGAATGATGGCCAAATCGAATATTGCTCCTCGTGATTGACCACTACTATATATTTCAAATCGTCGGTGTTCATAACAGTTCCTGATTGGTCAGAATAAAAAGTAATGGATGCCGAACCGGTATCGCTGTTACCTGTGACCCTCGTTTACGAAGTCTTTAAACAAGCCTTTTATTAATTCGTTGTTAGAATACACTAAGAATGAAGTGAGTAAACGACGACTTCATATTCTTGTGGTCTATAATTAAAATTTAATTCTAGAGTGACCAACCACTGACGCCATGACACACGAATCCGCTGTTCAGACATTGCAACTGAGTCCAGTAAAAGAATTCACCTATCGGGCGTGCATGGCAGCTAACCGACCGTGCATCATTACCGGGTTGTTTGACGTACTGCCAGCTTTGAGCCAGTGGAATCTTGAGACGGCTCGTCAACGTATCCCTGAAAAAGACTTATCCGTGATGGTGACACCGATCTCGGCTGATCGCATCAGCGGTGACGCGAGACGGGAAAAAATGACGACCACCGAGTACTTCGACCACATGTGCGACAACACCGGTGAAAATCGCTACTACTTGGCCATGCAGAGTATCGAAAAGGTACTTCCAGAGCTTAGGCCGTATGTTGGGTTCGATACCTTGTTGCCCGCTGGTCGCCTGCGAAGCACGAACTTTTGGTTGGGTCCCGGCAGCACCAAAGTTTGCCTTCACTTGGATCCGTACGACAATTTTTTTATGCAACTCATGGGGACAAAGACTTTTTATCTGTTTGCTCCCACTGATCGCAAATACCTATACCCTAACTCTGCTTTTAGACGCTCACCCGAAGAAAGCAAGGTTGACCCTACGAATATTGATTTTGAGAAATTCCCACTCGCACGACATGCAAAGCTCATTAAGGTGACATTAAATGCAGGAGATTTGCTGTTTTTGCCTATTTATTGGTGGCACGCGGTTGTCGGCGGTAGCGAGGTCACGATGTCCATTAATCTGTGGTGCAAAGGAAAGACTTACAGCTCATGGACAGGCGTGAGTCAATTGATGCCGCGTCAGGTGATGGAAATTTGGCGCCATGGCCGCATGAAGCTCTTTGCTAAAACGCCAGCCAGTTAAAAGAGCGACCTGCCTTGCGCAAGCAAATTGAGCGGTGGTTATTGCCCCTTAACGGTTATTGTTTCTTAACCATGGCGACTAAAGACCTTCGCTGTTCCGTCACGGTTAACCAGTAAGACCTGATAGGTGTCTTGGCGCCCGCCATAGGCCGGACCATCCATGCCGGGCGAGCCAATGGGCATACCAGGTACGGTCAGGCCTAATGCTTGTGCCGGGTCAGGTGATTCAGTCAGCAAACGATGAATGTCTGCCGCTGGCACATGGCCTTCGATCACATAACCGTTGATGAGCGCGGTGTGACACGAACCGAATTTTTCCGGCATGCCGAGTCTGGCGCGTGCGGCCGCATTGCCTTGATCAATGGTCTTAACCACAAAACCGTTTTCTTCTAGGTGTGTGACCCAGTCGCCACAACAGCCACAGTTAGGATCTTTCCAGACCGTGACGCGGTTAGGCTTGGTGGCGGCTATGGTGTTTAGTGGCAGCAGCGCCATGCCCAGCGCGCCGATCAAAAAGCCACGTCTCTTGAGTGATCGTGATTCAGTGATAACGGACATGATGAGGCTCCTGATAATTTACAGACGACAATCGATACATGATTGTCACTAACTTTTAATGAATGGGATACAAAGACCGCAAAAAACCGCAAAAAACCGCATACAAAAACGCACACAAAAATGTAAAAGAAGCCATACAAGCAGCGAATGAATACTTGTCACATTTTTGTCATGACTAAGCATTGATCATTGCCGTTGTTATTGGTTCCCGAAATAGCATGGTGAGAGATGACCCAGCAAAAAGGTGCTGCTGAGGCTAAAACGCACAAATTCATGCTTTAATCCAGTCCATCATGATTACAGTCATCATTGCCTCGTACAAATACGGGCACCTCGCTGCACATTGCATCGAGTCTCTTTTGTCGCAAAGCGTTGCGCCCTCTAAGATCTACTTCGTCGATGACGGCGCAGGAGATTGTGGCCACCTGCGTAAGTTCTACCCAAGCATCGATTACGTTTTGCGGCCAAAAAACCTCGGGCCTGTGGATAATTTTCAGGACATGTTGTCGCGCGTGCAAACGGAGTACGTGCTGTTTATTGGCGCCGACAATTGGCTCAGATCTGACGCCATCGAACTTTTATCCACCGCTAAAACAGATATCGTGACCTACGACATCGTCGTGACAGGTGAGCTAAAGGAAGAGATGCTGACCCGTGTGCCTGGTCAAACACAACCTTACCGTGGTGATTTGTACTGGGACCGTCAACAAAAGCACCACGGCTCGATGATGTACCGTGCGGCCTTGGGACAAGAAATTGGCTACAAAAAGCGCCATGAAGATGGTGCGCATCCTCAAGAAGACTGGCATATGTGGGACAAAATGCAAGAGCGTGGCGCCAGTGTCGCCAGCTTAAAAGAAGGTCTACTCTACTACCGTCGGCACCGTGAAAACTTCTTGAAGTACACCGAAGAAATCATGGCAATGACGGAGGCCGAAATCGAAATCGAAATCGAAACCATCACCGATTAAGTTAGGGGTTACCCGCTCGGGCTCGTTTCTTTTCGTAGTGAGACAAGACAAGCCCCAAAACACACACCCCAAAATAAACGAACATAAAGTAGCGGCCATAGAAGTCGGCATTTGGGCTCACCCCTGCGTACTGCATACCCAACCAACCCACCGCGTAAGCCACCAATATCAACAGCAAGGCGGCGTCAGCCAGCGCCTTCGCCTTGAGTGCAATGAGGATGAACAGCATCCCTGTTAGCCAGTTCGAAATGCCGAATGCGCTCAACAGCACCAGCTGATCTTGTCCATTAACCGTCAGGTCTAAATGGGCAAACGTGTCGTTGGCCCAGTGGATGAAATAGGTATGTAGGATGCCGCGCACCAAATCCCAAACGCCGAGAAAAAGCAAAAACATGGCGGCGATCCGGCCGGTGGCGTGGGTTGGACTAGACATGGTTGATCTCGATGCAAAGGGACTTTAGGGAGAGTGCGCATGAAGTATAGCGGCGAAGGTAACTGGCAACTCCCAACGGCAGTCGCAGCGACCACTCACCCCACCCATCACCACTCCCCACTCATTCATCACTCACAACGGCTTGAAAAAGCGACGTGCGATGAAAGGCCGTATGCGTAGGGTGACGAGATAGCCAATCTCCATTAACCAAGTCACCGGTGCCAGCTTGGCGACCTTGCCTGCTGCCCGCCAAGGTTGAGGCAGGGAGCACCATAAATGAGCAAAACCTGCCGCACCATCATAAATCTCGCCGGTTCTTAAGTCTTTGACATGAAATCGTTTAAGCAGCGTCTCTTTTTCATAACCCACCGGGCAGCTCGGGTTATCCGAGGCGGCATCCTCCCACAGCACCCGACCATCGGTATCGATTCGACGATAGTAGCCAATCTCTTTGGTGCACATGGGGCATCCGCCATCAAAGAAAACAGCGACCTCTTGGTCGGCGGTCGTTGAATGCTTGCGCTCGTCGTCTGTATTCATTTTGCTCATGCCCAATCATAGGTCAAGATGATGTCGGCCTAAGCAAAGAGCCTGCACGCTGTGTGCCTAGGCATCGGGCGCTTGGCGTTGCGTCTCAAAGTAGGCGAAGATTAGAATCAAACTGTTGAACATCATTTGCAACAACTCTTCGCGACTCTCCGGCGAGATATCTGCTGAGCGCATGTTGGGGTCGGGGTGGTCCTCATGCGCCAACACCATCATTGGTACCAACAATTGACCAAGTTCTTCGTCCTCAATGAAATCCTCCCAGTCACTCTCGGTCATGGAGACACCAATCAAGAACGCCTCAGCCCAGTCGTTTCCGGTGGCGGTGCCGTTTTCGTCGAGTAGCAAAATAGGTAAGTAGAGATCTTCTGCCTCTAGCGCTTCACGCAGACCAAAGGCCACCGTGTTCCAGTGGCGCGTGATCAGCGTGAGGATGACCCTGGCTTGTTCGATGTCCTTGAATCCGTCATCGCTGCCCAGGATCACCGGTAGATAGTCACTCGGTGAGAGCAGCGTGGGTGCGCAATTCAGCGCACAAAAAAAACCGTCTAGACCCTCAAAACTCGCAATATCACTGTCAAGACTCGCCAGAAAAGCATCTAGGGTGTCAATGTCGTCGTCGCTCAGGGGTTGGTTGAGGTCTTCATTCATTGAGTCGTCTCCAAAGGCAATATCATTACTTTATCGCATCATGATCCTCGCCGTCTAAAATATGGTCCTAGTCGTGTAGCTGCGTCATCACCGCGTGGGCAGACTTGAGATTGCCCTTTCTGACCACGACGTAAAGCGTGGTGGCTTCAATCTCGCTATCAGGAGGGGCGTTTGACACGACTTGTCCGGCAGAGTCTATAAACGCGAGCGGGATACCAATGTCTTTTTGAATGAGTTTGGCAGCAATATCTCCCCATCGGCCTTTAAGGGCCACTTCATAGCGGACACACTCTTCACCGTCGCTATTAAATAACTCTTCGATGACTTGTTCTGTCCCAGGCGCCAGAATGGTTCTGACCAATAGCTCGGGGTAACTGCGAATGGGGCGCACCACATTGTTTGCACCTGCTTTAATCAAGCGCTCGCGGTTTTCATCGGCGACAGCCTCCGCAATCACCAAAGCGGTTGGATTGATCTCCCGTACTCGCGTCACAATATCAAAATTAATGCTGTCCGATAGCGGATCATTAGCGTCTGGACATAGCACAGCGATAATTGCCGCCCGTGACAGGCTGCTGCGTTCCATAGCTGTTTGCTCGATCACGCTCTGATTGATGTGAGCCACGTCCAAGGCACGCAGGCTCTGTGCGATGCCATGGGTGAAATGCGTGGTGACAATCAAAGCTGGCTTTTGACCGACGGGGAGCGCACTGCGGCGCAGTTGCGACATCAGCTGCTGAAAGTAGCGTTCCGCACCTTCTTTAGGGCTGTTAATAAAAACCAGGTGATCTTCCATGTCCCAACTCCAGTCGCCGTTTAGGATGCGCGCCCGGCGCCCCTGTCGAAACTCAAAATACAGCCCCACCACCTGAGCCAGTATGGCAATGCCTGCACCGTATAACAAAATAATCGAGGCCAAACGTCCTAAGGTGGTGATCGCTGAGTAGTCACCATAGCCCACGGTTGTGACCGTGGTCATGGTCAGCCAAACGGCGTCTTCCCAGTCAAGGCCCTCGAAATATCGCATGGCGAGCGTATGCGCCAACAACAAAAGCACCAACGCCAGCACCAATTGAAGCAGTTGCCTTTTGACGCTCGCGTCAGACAGGCTCCTGAGCAAGCGAATGTTTTTCTTTGTGGTGTAGTGATATAGAAAAATCATAGCGCGGTGGCGATTTCTAGCATCGGATTAAAGAAGGCACTGAGGCATTGAGGCACTGAAGCACTGAGGCAATGAGGCACTGAGGCACTGAGGCGCCACGGCGCCACGACAACATCTGAATGTCAGCTTTCTGTCGGCTTTCTGCTGGCTTTCTGCCGGGCATCAGTCGCCCTCAAATTCAGTTAATGCATGGCAAGCCACACCCCGTGCTTGCAGCCGAGCCATCCCGCCGATGTCAGGCAGATTGATGACAAAGGCGGCCTCGACCAGCTCCCCGCCCATTTGTTCAATCAGTTCCACAGCAGCCAAGGCCGTGCCGCCAGTGGCCACCAGATCGTCGACTAAAAGCACGCGCTCTTGCGCTTGTATGGCATCGGTGTGAATCTCAACGCGATCTGAACCATACTCCAACTCGTAATCGCAACCAATGGTCGCCGCGGGTAACTTACCGCGCTTACGGATGGGAACAAAGCCCACTCCCAGTGCATAGGCCAAGGGTGCACCTAAGACAAAGCCGCGCGATTCAATACCAATCACGGTTTGTATGTTCATGGAGGCGTATCGCTCAGCCAAGGTGTCAATCGTGAGCCGAAACCCGATGGGATCCTTTAGCAACGTCGTGATGTCGCGAAACATAATGCTCGCTTTTGGGTAGTTGGGGATCGTACGGATTTTGGACTTGATGGGCATGGCTATTCCTCGGGATGTCGGCCTGAACGCAAACTAGTTAGACACAATGTTGTGCATGGCCTGTCCGAGACGTCGCAGGGCATCCGAACAGTCGGTGCTGTCTAGCGTGGCCTCAATCAAGGTGAATTGGCCACGGCGCTTTAGTGCCGCAGACAGCGCCTCGCTGAACTCGCCGTTGGTTTGCACCCGTTCGCCATGACCGCTACCTAAAACCTCGGGTAGCTTCGCAAAATGCCAAGGGGTGATGTCGTTGAAGTCACCCTCAAGAATCAAACGCTCGGTTAGATAGCCGCCGTTGTTGAGCACAATCACAATCGGGTCATAGCCATAACGCACAGCCACCGACAGTTCCATGCCGGTCATCTGGAAAGCGCCGTCGCCCACGAGCACGATGGGGCGCAGGCTGGCATCGGCGGTGGCCACACCTATCGCCGCAGGCACCGCAAAACCGAGCGAGGCGTAATAGCCGCAGGACAGAAAGTCTTTGCTGTCTTTGGTCGGTAAATCAATCGCCCCAAACAAGGCATCACCAGGGTCAGCAATCACCACGGTTTTGGGGGTAAGTGTGGTTGCTAAGCGCGCAAAAAGGGTCGAGGTCGTCAGCTTGTCGGCATCCTCGCCTGAGGGGGCCGGACTCAATTGGTTCATACGCGGGTAATTGGGCTCAAACGTGGCCTCAAGCGCCAAATTGGTCAAGCGGCTCACAAAGTCAATGAAGTCCACTTGCTCGTAGACGTGTCTGCCCACTCCCAAGCGCTCACTGGTGGCATGCACGACCTTGGGCGTGTCAAGGTGGGCCGAATAGACCCCCGTGTCCATGTCGCTGATGTAGGCGCCGAGCATCAAAAGGCAGTCACTGCTTTCGACATAGCTTGAGATCTCTTCGCGGCTCATTTTGCCGGCAAAGACACCCATGAACTGTGGGTGAGTTTCGTCAATCGCCGATTTCGATAAAAGCGTGGTGGACACCGGGATGCCGAGCCGCTCGGCAAAGGCCATGACACTGTCCAACAAGCCATATCGCACCAGCTGTATGCCAAGCACAATCACAGGGCGTCTGGCACGAGTCAGCATGCCTTCAATCTCGGTGATGGCGGCCGACAGATTTTCCGGCAAGGTCACCGCGCGTGGCGGCATGTAGGCGTTGGGCAGATCCGCGGCGGGTGGCTCAATCTCCATGGCCTCAATGTCACGGGGTAATTCGATGTAACCCGGGCGCTGGTGCAAGAGCACTTGCGCAATGACCGCGTCGATTTGTTGGCACGCCGTCACCGGATTATTGATCACCGCTTGAGCGCAGGTGATTTCTTTGAACACATTTAACTGAGACTCAAACGAGCGCACTTTGTGGTGAATCATGGCGTGCATTTGGCTTTCAGAGACACCAGGCGCACCACTGATGATCAGCACCGGTGATTGTTCGGCGTAGGCCTGCCCCGTGCTGTTAACAACCTTTAAGCCACCAACCCCATAGGTCACCCCCACGACCCCAAACCCGCGACGTCGGGCATAGGCATCCGCGGCAAAGCCGGCGCCTTGCTCATCGCTCGTGGTGATGAGCTTGAGGTCCGAGCGCTCGACCTTGGCCATCCACCCGATCACGAAGTCACCAGGCACCCCAAACAGATGATCAGCGCCGGCGGCCTGTATGCGTTCAATTAGGTATTGACCGATAGAGACGGTTCGGGTGGGCGTGTTGTTAGACATACAGACTCGCATAAAAAAGGGTTCAGGATTAGGGTTTCAGGATAAGGGGTTCAGGGCCAAGGGGGACCCCACGGCCATGCTACCTAACGACAAAGGCTACTGTAGTTCATCGAACAAGGCTTGATAAGCCAGTGCAGCGGTACCCGTTGGCGTCGTGTGGATCACCGGGGCGAGATGAACGCCCATCTTCTCGATATCGGCAGCAAAGGGAATCGCGGATTTTAAAAAGCGGTTTGGGTATTGAGTGACCAGCTCAGCCATGGTGTCCATGTGTAGGGCTTTGACCGACTGCACCATGGAGAAAAAGGCTTTTATTTTTTTGGTGTCGAGTTGCTGTTGCTCAAAAAACGCCACCAGCTGAACAAATGTCCTCGCAGAGAGCGGGGACGGCACGACAGGCACCACAATCACATCGGACGCCTTGAAAACGTTCTCTGAAAGCGTGGACAAGTTAGGTGGGCAGTCCAATATAACCACGTCATAGTCTGCTTTGACGGCTTTGAGGGATTTTTTAAGTCGTGACTGGCTGTTTTTTAGATGCGATAGCAGCACGTCGAAATCACGAAACGATAGGTTGGCGGGCAAGACATCAAGATCGACGTATTCACTTTCTCGTATGGCGCTAACCCGTCGCGCGTCATCTTTAAAAAAACGATCTGCGGTTAGTTTTTTTGAGGGTTTGATCTTGAAGTAAAAACCAGAAGCCCCCTGGGGATCGAGATCACACAGAAGGGTTCGTTGACCGTTAGCGGCATGGGCGTATGCCAAATTCACCGCCGTGGCGGTTTTGCCGACGCCACCTTTGTTGGCATAGCAAGCAATTATTTTCATGCGCAGAGATCCCGTTTAAGCAGAAAGCAAACAGTGGAATTTGAACACGTTTGGCTGAACATGCTGAGTGGGGTGGTGAGTGGCGCCACGAGCCTTGCTGCCAAACGTGGCAAGCGGCCTTAAGCCTCGCGCTGCCGCAAAATGGCCTCAAGTTCCGGTAGGGGGTTCTTGGTGTAGTCCTTATCGAGTTGCGTCACCACTTTGTCCATCAAAGCGCTCGGCATATGCTGGCGCAAGACGCCTAGCGCACGAGGCTCCGCAATCAACAAGATTTGACTGAGCTCGTGCTCCGTCATGACTGAGTCGATGGCTCCGACCACACCCTGCAGAAAGGACAATTCATTGGCTTGGTGTTTATCATTTTGCTCATAAGACGTGCCACGCTCGCTCATGCCGACTTTGGTGTGACCGGGTCGGTCATCCTGTATGTCTCGATTGGCCTCATTAAAGAAAGCCATGCTGTGCAAAATCTTAAGCGAGATGGTTTCGCCTTGGGCTTCATTACTCAAAAACGTGGCGCGTTGCCCATCAGCTAGCAACACCAATGTCTTCTGATTAACTCGCATGCTTGACTCCTTGTGTGAAACCCCAATGTCGTGACTGCAGCCTCATCTTCGCATCCGACGCTGCCTTACCAATCAGCGTACTGCAAATTATTCCAAACGAAAATGGTGGATGTGGTGAGGTGAGTTGTCATCGTGTCTGACTCATCTTGCGTGATTCGGTCCATCACTTGCCGACTGTCGGCGACCTATTTAGGGTAAATACGGGGTGTCAAATCAACTCGTTATGGCGATAAAGTCTGTATACAGAGTACAGAAAGCCATTAGAAATAGAAATATCAAACACAGAGACATCCAACAAAGAGACGACCACGCAGGTCCATTTAAATTAAGGCGACCCAACCCATGAACACACGCGACCCCTCTTTCAACGAAAACGAAACCCAAGAAAAAAAGTTAGTCCCGTTTGGGGGCTATCACACCAACCGGGTGCCCGGGCACGACCCTGAATTGACCGAGTGCGGGCCTGGCACGCCGCTTGGGGAGTACATGCGACGGTTTTGGCATCCCGTGTGCATGTCACTGGAATTAACCGACACGCCTCGGTTTCTTAAGATTTTGGGTGAAGAGCTAGTGGCGTTTCGTGATGGGTCGGGTCAAATCGGCGTGCTGCACGCCCACTGTGTGCATCGCGGCGCCTCATTGGAATATGGAAAGATCTTGGAGCGCGGCATTTCTTGTTGCTATCACGGCATGGTGTTTGACGTCGATGGCACCTGTTTGCGCGTGCCCTTTCCGGAAGGCGAGGAAGAGGAGGGTGAGCGCTATCGCTGCTCCATCCAGCAAGGGGCTTATAAGGCGTTTGAGCGCAATGGGCTCGTATTTGCCTACATGGGCCCACCCGACCAAGAGCCCCCGTTTCCTGAATGGGAGGGTAATTTCACCGCGGCTGAAGGCGATGAACTGGTGCCCTACAGCAACTTTCAGCATTGCAATTGGTTGCAAGTGCAAGATAACTCGGCAGACAACTACCACACGATGGCGTTACACGCCAAGCGACAAGTCACCGGTGAGCACTATCAAGGCACGACATTTGATGAGGTTGGTGCAGCGTCCATGGAAGTCGCGCCAGACATGCAATTTGTGCCTGTCCAAGGCGGGCGTAGCTTGGCCTCTGCTGGCGCACGTCGTTCGGACGACGGGCACATGTTTATTCGTGTGCAACACCAAGTGCTGCCCAACTTAAGCATGCATGCTTACACGTCGGAAGACGGTAAGGAGAAAAAACTATTTAGCCGCGTCCACATGGTTCGCTGGACGGTGCCGGTTGATCATCACAACACCAAAATGTTGGGTTGGCGCGTGATGGGTCCAAGTATCGATACGCGCGGGGTGGGAGACAAAAGTTTGGTCGGTTACGAGACCATCGACTTTCTGGAAGGACAAGTCTCGATGCGCCGGCCCGAGCGGTTCGGCAAATACAAGCTCGAAGACCTGCCGCCGCTGCCCACCGACCACCGCGCGCGCGAGAACTACAAAGACTGTCAGTACGCCCCAGGCGATTACGAGGCCATTATTAGCCAACGCCCGATTGCCGTGCATGCCCTAGAAAACCCCACTAAGTTTGATGCGGGGGTCTTTATTTTCAGGAAACTGTTGCGTGACGCCGTGCGCGGCAGCAACCCCCAGGCCGGGCCGGAGCAATTTGCGCAATGGATGCGTGATCAAGGCGGTCAGCCCAACACATACTGCTCGGGCAATGTTTTTGACCTACCTGTCGGGCGAACATCGCAGGAGGAAGTGACACTCAGGCGCCATCTGGCACGTGAAGTGGTCAAGATTTTGACCGAAGGCGAGACGATGAAAGGCGCTGAACGGTCGGCATTCGTGTCAGAGCGCATGGAAGCGTTGCAGCAAGACGTGCTGCAAAAGCGTCACGCCTAACCCCTATGGTCATGGCAACCGATACCCCGCTTGACTTGTTGGTGCGCACCATCCGCCTCGAAGCGCAGCGCATTCTATCCTTCGAGCTGGTTCATCCTGAGGGTGAAGACTTACCGCTTGTTGAGGCAGGGGCACACGTCGATGTGCACCTGCCAGGCGGCTTGGTCCGTTCGTACTCATTGGCCGGCGACCCTGAAGACCGGGGGCGGTGGACACTTGGTGTGCTGCGCGAGACCGATGGCACAGGCGGCTCACGTACCATGCATGAGCGTGTGCGTGTGGGCGCAAACCTGCGCGTGGGTTCGCCACGCAATGCATTTCCTTTGGCCAAAGACGCGGCGCACACGATTCTTTTGGCGGGAGGCATTGGCATCACACCGATCAAGGCAATGACCCATGCCTTGATCCGGTTGGGCGCCAGTTTTGAGTTGCACTATTGCGCTCGAAGCCAAGCGAACGTGGCGTTTGTAGACGAATTCAAGGCGTTGGTGCCGGCTGATCGGTTGCATTTACATTTTGATGGCGGCGACCCTGCGCGCGGGCTCGATATCGAGGGCCTGTTGGCGCAGCAAGCACCAGGCACCCATGTTTACTACTGTGGTCCGGGCGGATTTATGGCCGCCTGCGAGCGGGCCAGTGCGGCTTGGCCCGCCGAGACCGTGCATCGAGAGTATTTCCAAGCACCCGCCCAAGACAGTGAGGTGGCCGCCAACGATGGGTCTTTCACCCTGCACTTGGTTAAAAGTGGCCAGACCATTACCGTTGCGCCAGACCAGAGCATCGTGCGGGCGATTGAATTGAACGGCGGTCGTGTCCCGACCTCATGCCTGTCCGGCCTATGCGGGACGTGCAAGGTCAACTACCTTGACGGTGAGGTTGACCACCGCGACTACATTCTGAGTGACGACGAAAAACAAGTGTGCTTGACGACCTGCGTGTCTCGAGCCAAGGGGTCTTCGCTTTCGCTTGATCTATAACTTTTGCTAAAGGAATAAACCATGTTGGACACTGTCAAATCAGCAACAGCACAAAAAGAAAACGTGTCGCTCTATCAGCCCACGCAAGCTGGCCGCATTTTCCCTGAGATCCCCACCTTTGAAAACGTCCAGGCCGAACGCCTACATCGCCAAAAACGCTTGGTGGCGGCCTGTCGCGCTTTCGCCCTAGAAAGGCTTGATTACGGGTTTGCCGGTCACTTAACGATTAGAGATCCCGAGCATCCCGAGCTTTATTGGACCAATCCGATGTGCGTTCATTTTGGGCAGGTGAAGTTATCCAACCTGATCTTGGCCGATCACAAAGGTCATGTGGTGGAAGGTGATTACGCCATAAATCGCGCCGGTTTTGTTCTGCACGCCGCAGTGCATGAAGCGCATCCTGATATTTTGGCGATGTGCCATGCACATACCCTTTATGGCACGGCCTTTGCCTCGCTAGGCAAGCCCCTAGCACCCATCTCGCAAGATGCGGCGGCATTTTTTGAGGATCACGTCGTGATCACTGACGAAGCGGGTCAAGTCGCGGTTGAGGAAGACGCAGGGCTGGCGGTGTGTGACTGGTTTACGGGTGTGAAAGCAGCCATCCATCAAAACCACGGTCTGTTTACATCGAGTCGCCACAGCATAGAGTCTGCGGCCTTTTGGTTCATGGCACTTGAGCGTTGTTGCCAACAGCAACTCGTGGTCGAGGCCACCGGCCAAATCCCAAAACTGGTGAGCCCAGAGCGCGCGCGTTATAGCCGTGAGCATGTGGGGTCTGATTACATTGGTTGGTTACATTTTCAGCCAATTTACGACCAGCTCGTCAAGACACAGCCCGATATGTTTACTTAATCAACGGGGCGCGTTGAATCGTTTTTCTTTGGAATGCATTGTGAGCCTCACCAAAATACCCAGTCGTACCGACTATGTAGACCTTGTCTACACCAACCTGCGCGATGCCATTAGTGACGGCACCTTGCGCCCGGGTGAGCGCATCACTCAGGAGGATTTGGCCGCCCGTTTGGATGTGTCCCGCTCGCCGGTTCTGCAAGCGCTACGCTTATTAAAAAAAGAAGGCTTACTCGAAGAAGCCCCTGGCCGCGGTTTGATCGTCACGCGTCTTGATCCTGAACGCATTGGCCATCTCTATCAAATCAGGGGCGCGCTTGATGGTCTGGCGGCTAAATTGGCGGCCGAGCGTAAACAGAAAATATCTTTGGCGCTGATTGAACACGGGCGGCAGGTGGCCAGAGGCTCAGATGTGCATGCCATGATTGACGCCGACATGGCGTTTCATCAAGCCATTTATGAGGCGTCTGGCAATCCGCTGGTGGCTGAGAATGCGTTCTTGCACTGGGTGCACTTTCGCTTGTTGATGGGCGCTGTCTTGCAGCGCAGCGCCGGTAGAGACGGTATTTGGGACGAGCATCACGCGATCGCCCAAGCCATCAATCGGGGTGACGCGGCCTTGGCCGCGCAACTCTCCGAACAGCACGCTGAGGCCGCCCGCCACGTGTTGATCGCTCATTTGAAAGCGCTCGAAAGCGCTGATTTGCTGCCGGCTTAAGTCTGTCCGTCTCTAGTCCCTTAGTTACCTCTCAGTCATCTCTCAATCATCTGTCTATTCCTCGCAAGCTGGCGACGACCGCTGGCTTGTAAGCCTCGTCCTGCCTGGATTGCGCACCGAAATCTAGTCACTGGTGCGCATGATATTATCCGCCTCCCACGCGCACAAATCCCAAATATCGTTTAGTAAAAAAATGGCAAATAACTGCCTAAGTGCCTAAACATCTAAACACCTAAACATCTAAACGCCTGACCGCCTGGCCCGTAGCGGTAAGCAGTATGAAAGCAGTATGGAGGCAGTATGGAGACAGTGAACCAAATTTTTGAATATCTCAACGCCGCCACGTGGGGTTGGGCGCTGGTGCCACTTTTGGTGGTGATTGGCTTGTACTTCACGCTGATCACCCGATTTGTTCAGTTGCGCTATTTTGGGCGCATGTGGTCTTTGGCTCGCCCTAAAAAAGGTCAAGTCGCCGCGGGTCAAGTGAGCGCGTGGGACGCGTTGGTGATGTCGGTTGGTGGGCGCGTGGGCGGTGGCAACTTAGTGGGTGTGGCGGTCGCCATCACGCTCGGTGGCCCGGGATCGATTTTTTGGATGTGGGCAATCGCTTTGGTGGGTATGGCCACGAGTCTGATCGAATGCACGTTGGCGCAAACGTTTAAGCGACGTGGTGTCGATGGTCTGTTTCGTGGTGGTCCGGCCGCTTACATCAGGCACGGTCTAGGCGTGAACTATCGTTGGCTGGTGTGGTTCTATGCGTTCTGTTTGCTGACCGCGTTCGGGTTTGGCTTTAATGCCTTTCAAGGCAACACCATCTCAACGGCAGTTCAGCACAGCCTGGGCATCCCACCCTGGACCACCGCAATGGTGCTTGGCCCGCTTGCAGCACTGATTGTCGCGGGTGGTCTGCGCCGCATCGTCAAGGTGTCTGCGACCATCGTTCCGTTGATGTGCCTGTTGTATTTGTTGATGGGATTGGCCGTGGTTCTGATGAATCTGGAGCAAGTGCCGCATGTCTTTGGTTCGATTTTTGCCAATGCTTTGGGGTTTGAAGAGGCGGTTTCAGGTGGCATGGGTGCAGCGGTGGCGGTCGGTTTCAAGCGAGGTTTGTTCTCTAATGAAGCGGGGCTCGGCTCGGTCCCCAACGTGGCCGCCACTGCCGACGTCAGGCATCCCGTGTCTCAAGGCATCGTGCAAGCATTGTCGGTGTTTATCGACACATGGGTGATTTGCTCGTGCACCGCTTTTATTATTTTGTTGAGCCCTGTCTATCAGCCCGGTGGTGAAATCACTGGCGCTGCCTTGGTGCAAGCGTCGCTGGCCGTGCACTTTGGTGCGTGGGTGCAGTATTTGCTAACCCTGCTGTTATTTCTTCTGTCATTGAGCACCATCATCTACAACTACTATTTGGGTGAAACAGCGCTGGCTGAGTTTAGTCAGTCGAGAAACGCCAAATTGATCTTAAGGGTGTTGGTGGTGGTTTGCATCATGTTGGGCGCTGGTGCGCCTGAGGCAACGGTGGTGTTCTTGTTCTCTGATCCACTGATGGGTTTGTTAGCGGTGGTCAATTTGATGGTGATTGTGACGTTGTTGCCGGTGGTGCTCCGTTTGTTGGATGATTACCGGTCGCAATTAAAACGTGGTGAAAAAGTCCCACGTTTTGATCCAGACCAGTTTCTAGACCTCGATCTGGATCGTGATGCTTGGAAGTGAGCGGTGAGCGGTGAGCGGTTCGAAGGGACTACGCGCTAACCTATTGCTCTAAACTATTCAGCGTTCAACCATAGAGTGCGTTCTCATGCAGCGAAGTAACCGTTTTATCCTTCTATTAGGGGGGCTACTGGTCGTACAGTTTTTGGCGATGGCGTTTTTCCCATTAGCGGATACGTCTGAGCCTCGCTATGCAGCGATTGCGCGCTTAATGTCTGAAAGTGGCGACTGGATCACGCCGTTCTTCTCGCCAGGGGTGCCCTTTTGGGGCAAGCCGCCGTTTTCGTTTTGGGTGCAAGCGTTGTCGCTTGATGTGTTCGGCATCAACGAGTGGGCGGTCAGGCTCCCTTCTTGGCTAGCGACGCTGGCTAGCTTGTTTCTGGTCTATCAAGTGACTGACACGCTTTACGGCAAGCTCGCCGCGCAGCGCGCGACTTTGATATACGGCTCTTGCGGTTTGGTTTTCATCGTGGGTGGGGCGGTACTCACTGATCCTTTCTTCGCCCTTGGTACAACGCTGTGCATGGTGGCACCGGTTTTGGTTAGTCGGGGTGCTTCAAAGTGGTGGGGTTACGGTTTTTTTGTGGGCTTGGCGGTTGGTCTTTTGTCCAAAGGCCCGTTGGTTTTTGTGTTGGTGGGGGGCGTGCTGCCGTTTCTTTACCTCTTTTATCCGGCGTCGCGCGTCTTTTGGAACCGTCTGCCATGGGTCACGGGCATTTTGTTGCTGGTCGCGCTGGGCCTGCCTTGGTTTGTTTTGGCTGAGTTAAAGACGCCCGGTTTTATTGACTATTTTATAGTCGGCGAACACTTCAAGCGTTTCATTGAACCCGGTTGGGCGGGGGATCTGTATGGCTCTGCCCATCGTGAAACGTATGGGATGATTTGGGCGTTCTGGGCTCAGGCTGCTTTGCCTTGGAGCCCTGTGGCGTTGGTTTTGTTAGTCATTGCTTTGGCCAAGCGAGCGGGTCGGGTTGCTTTGCGCCAAGCCGTGGCTGATCCTTACATCGCCTATTTTTTCGTTTGGGCCTCTCTAACACCTGCGTTCTTCACTATCTCGGGCAATATCCTTTGGACTTATCTGTTGCCGGCATTGCCCGCTTTTGCGATCTTAATGGCCCGGGCGTTGTCGTTCGAGCACTGGCCGTGGTCTGCCTCAACCCAGCGGTTGGGACGGCTCATGGGACTGGCCTGCGTCGCACCGGTGCTGATTGCTTCGGTGGTGGTGGCTGCCACGATCAACCCAAATCTTGTCAAAACAGAAAAAGGACTGGTGGCTTATTTCCAAGAGCAAGCCGATGAAAAGGATGAGTTTTTCTATCTCCACCAGGTGCCGTTCTCGGCTCGGTTTTATTCGGGGGAGTCGGCACGTGCCATCAGTAACGATCAGGTCAGACAAAAGGTATTGGCTGGTGAGCCGTTATGGGTGGCCATACCCAAGGGGGATTCCTTGCTTGCCCAAGACTGGATTCAAACCGAGGGGCAGCTTCAATATGAAAACCTACGCTATCAATTTTATGAGTTTCAACCCGTTATAAATTAAGAAAATCTTTGCTAATAACCAACTTCGCAATCAACGGTATATGGTTTTACTTGGGGTTTGGCGTTTGGCGGTTCGCGTGCTCAAATGGGTGAAGAACGTGGTGGTGTAGCCAAGTGGGTTTTGGTTATTGCGCTTGCTCATGTATTAGAACCATATAGATTGGACCGCCCGCCTAATGGATGATCGCCTACTTGTTAGTATCGCTTGCCCGTTTTATAACGAGTCGGGCATGGTCGATAAGTTTTATACCGATTTGACCGCTGAGCTCGATCGATTGTCTGACTATCAGTTTGAAGTGGTTTGCATCGACGATGGCAGTCAGGACAACACGCTGGCCGAATTGCTGGCAAACACACAGTTTGATGAGCGATTCAAGGTTCTTGAGCTCAGCCGCAACTTCGGTAAAGAAGCCGCGCTTTCGGCCGGCCTTGATGTGGTCAAAGGTGATTTGATTATTACCATTGACGCTGACTTACAAGACCCACTTTCACTGATCGAGGAACTGATTGCTGCTTGGGAGCAAAGCGATGCGGATGTGGTCTTGGCCAGGCGACGAGACCGCCTAAGTGACAGCCGCACCAAGCGCGTCACCGCCTCAGCCTATTACCGACTTCACAACGCGCTGTCCACCGTTAAAATCCCGCCGGATGTTGGCGATTGCCGCTTGATGACGCGACAGGTGGTGCAAGCGCTTTCTTCGCTTCCCGAGACCCAACGGTTCATGAAAGGCCTTTTTGCCTGGCTCGGTTTTAAGGCGATCACAATCGAATACGTGCGGGAGACGCGTTATGCGGGTAGCACGAAGTTTTCTTGGTGGCGGCTGTGGAATCTCGGCATTGAAGGGATCACGAGCTTTAGCACCTTACCCTTGCGTATCTGGACATATGTTGGCTTAGCCGGCGCGGTGGTCACCTTGCTCTACGGCATCTTTATTGTGCTGAGGACTTTGATTTCAGGCAATGATGTGCCGGGCTACACCTCACTCTTTACGGCCATCTTGTTTTTCTCAAGTGTGCAGCTCATCGGTTTAGGCATCATGGGCGAATACGTCGGGCGTATGTATATGGAATCAAAGCGTCGCCCCACCTACCTGGTGCGTAAATTCCACCACCCAGCCAAAGACGTGACTGACTAAGCCGTCGCTTTAACCACTTAGGCCGTTGTGAGGGCTGTTGGCACTTGATGAAGTGCCACGATATCGTGTGCGGGATCTCCCCAGTTGGGATAACGCTCACGCACGGCCGGATCATGACCCGGCACGATGTGGTCAGGTGTTTGGGCCAATTCCCTCAGCGTATCGAAACCCGCCAGCATGTCGCCGACGTTAAAAACAATGGGAAAGGGCGACGCCCGCATCATGTTTTCATAATAATGGCTGGCATCTGAAGCCAGCACCACCCAGCCACGGGCGGTATGAACACGAACAGATTGCAAACCCTGCGTGTGTCCGCCAATCAAAACGAGCTCAAGCCCAGGCGCCAACACGCTGCGGCCCTGATGAAAGCGCACGCGATCGGCATAGACCCGTCGTACCAAGTCAACAATATCCTCTACCTCGTACGCATGACGTAACACCCTGTGACACATGTGTCGCCCGGTGGCGTAGTGCATCTCGGCTTCTTGCACGTGGAACTTGGCATGGGGCAGCTTATCGATGTTGCCCGCGTGGTCGTAATGCAGGTGCGTCAGAACGACTTGCGAAATATCGGCCGCGGTTAGCCCCAAATGACCCAGCGACTCAATAGGACAGCGTAAAAACTGTCGGCCACGCGCTTGAGCGCCAGCAGCATTAAATCCGGTATCCACGAGCCAAGTCTGTTGGCCATCTCGGATAAGCCACACAAAATAATCCATGGGCATGATGGCGTCATGCGGATCTTTTGCAATGAAGTTATCTGCGCGCCGTCGGTCAGGACTGGTGGCATACCTCAAGGCGTAAACCTCGTAGTGGGGCAGTGGTTGCGTACCGCTTGTCATCTGTCTTCTCCATATACGCCATTAAGAACCGAGCGGCTTTGCCAGCGTGAACATATGCACTTGTAACCGAGCAGGTGGAGGTTTGCATAGACCGACGCGACAGGCGCCACAAAAGCGACAGGCACAAACTAGGGAAACCCCGAGGCTGCCGACCAAGGCGCACCAGAGTGCCAAGCTCTCGGTGTTGCGCACTCAGGGCATTGAAAGTTACTCTTAGAACATGCCGTTTCGATTCTTTCAGCGCTTTCGGATTGCCCCAGGCTTGCGACTCAATGTCAGCAAGGGCGGGCTTTCCGTCTCAGCGGGACCGCGCGGCGCGCAGTTCACTTTAGGCACTAGCGGCACGCGCGCGACAGCGGGTCTGCCGGGCACGGGCTTGCACTACACCGTGCTGAATCCTCATTTAAACCCTCATTTAAACCCTCAGCGCCAGCAGGCCCTTCCAATGCAGGCAAGCGATGCCACGGGCTTTCAAGCAGCCACTGAGCCGAGCAAAGCGCCACGGTTGGGCTGGTTGCAACGCCTTACCATGGACGGCGACACCAAGCAGTTTCTTGAGGGTTGGCAAGCGTGGGGGCGGGCAGACATTGACGCTGCCTTGCTATGTTTTGAGGCCGTAGCACCCTCATCGACAGCGGGTGCTGATGCGGCCTGGAGCGCTGCTATATTGGCTGCCCAACGCGAAGCGTATGCGCAGTCAATCCACTTGTTGCAACGGGCATTAAAAACACCAACGGCCTTGGGGCAGGCGTTTAAAACCCATGGGTTCACCCCGCAGGTTCAAGTCCCCGTCACGCCTGAAATCATGGCCACCATGCTGCCGACCGAGCAGAGCGCCCTGTTGTTGCTCGCCGAAGTGCAGCAGGCGGTCGGTCAATACAGCGCCGCGTTACAGACCTTGGGCCAAGTGCTGCCGCTGCAAGCAAGCGAGGCTGTCGATCCAGTCATACTGGCCGCGTTTGGTGAGTTGGCGCGGGAGAGTAAAGACACGCAGGCCATTGACCGATTCAATGGGCTGGCAGCAGAGCTTGGCAATGACAGCCCGGTGCACACCATCGTCATGTACTACCGCGCGCAGGTGTTGATGGATCAACGTCTTCACCACGCCGCGCTTGAGGTTTTGACGCCAGCGCTTAGACGCACCAAAACCCGCCATCCAGCACTGCTTTTAGAGATACGGTTTTTGCGGGCCAAGGCTTACGAAGCGTTAGGCAGAAAAGCCCAAGCCCGTAAAGACTTTGAGCGCATCTATGCTGCCGATCCCGGTTTTGAGGGAATCAGAGAAGCGTTAGACCTGGCATGACTGGTCTCATCTAGGCGATCAGGAATCGAACGCCAGCTGCCGATGGCACTGAGTCGTGATGTAACCTTCATTAACCGGCTGGTTATCCAAGACCGCCTTGATAAAACCCTCTTAACCCTTAAGGAAGTCCTTCCCATGCACGACATTATCTGTCCGCACTGCAACAAGGCGTTTAAGGTTGATGAGTCGGGTTACGCCGATATCTTGAAACAAGTCCACGACCATGAATTCGAACGGCAGTTGCAAGAGCGTTTAACGCTGGCAGAACACGACAAACAAAGCGCAGTCGCGCTCGCGCGTTCAGAGACCGAGCGCGAATTGCAACAAGTCGCGGCGATGAAAGACCAGCAAATTCAAGCGCTTAAGGCCCAGATCGATGGCGGTGAGATGGCGCGCGAGTTAGCGGTGAGGCAAGCGCTCACGACGATAGAAAAGGAGCGCGACACCTTGACCAATGAGGTGGCACAGCTCAGAGAGGCCAAACAGGCCGCTCTTGACCTCGCCCGCCTTCAATTTCAAAACGATTTACAGCAAGCCACGGCGGCCAAAGACACGGATATCTTGCAACTTAAGAATCGCTTGGATCAGACGACGATGACGGCCCAACTGGCGTCTCAGTCCTTGAAAGAGAAATACGAGGTGCAACTCAAAGATCGTGAAGAGATGATCGATCGATTGCGCGAGATGAAAGCGCGGCTTTCCACCAAAATGGTTGGCGAAACGCTAGAGCAGCATTGCGAGACCGAATTCAATCGGATTCGAGCCACTGCCTTCCCGCGAGCCTATTTTGAGAAGGACAACGATGCACGGGGCGGGAGCAAGGGTGACTATATATTTCGGGATCAGGATGACACTGATACTGAAATCGTCTCCATCATGTTTGAGATGAAAAACGAAATCGACACGACGGCTACCAAAAAGAAGAATGAAGATTTTTTCAAAGAGCTCGATCGTGATCGAATAGAAAAAGGGTGTGAATACGCCGTGCTGATCTCTCTTTTAGAGCCAGACAATGAGTTCTATAACTTAGGCATTGTTGACGTCTTTCACCGCTTTCCGAAAATGTATGTGGTGCGCCCACAGTTTTTTATCCCGATCATCACGTTGCTTCGCAATGCGGCCATGAATTCCCTGAAATACAAAACCGAGTTGGCGCAAGTGCGTGCCCAGAACATCGACATCACGCATTTTGAGGATCAGCTCGACACGTTCAAATCTGCCTTTGGAAAGAACTTCGAACTGGCTTCCAAAAAGTTTCAGACCGCCATTGATGAAATTGATAAATCGATCGATCACCTGCAAAAGACCAAAGACGCGTTACTCGGCACCGATCGAAATTTACGCTTGGCCAATGACAAAGCCCAAGATGTCACTATAAAAAAACTCACACGTGGTAACCCAACCATGGCGTCCAAGTTTGCTGAGTTAGACGATCAGCCACCCAAAACAGGTGACACAAAATAGTCTGGTTGCCGCACGCTCGTTCAAACGCGGACGTCTATGGTGAGGATCTGCGCTAATCTGGTTGCTTTCTGGGAGACCTTGGGATGGCCGCAGCAAACGAGGGCCCGTCACCAGCGGTGAAGTTCGCGCTTGAAGGGCCTGCCGGGCGTGTCATCTGGAAGCTTTCTGCGCCCAATGTGGTCTCGAATGCGCTAATCACACTTGTCACGATTTTTGATGCGTTTTTTGTGGCCCAGCTTGGCACCACGGCGTTGGCGAGTCTGGCGCTGGTGTTCCCGTTTCAAATGCTCATGCAGATGTTTGGCAATGGTGCCATGGGTGGGGGCATTGCTTCGGCGCTGTCGCGCGCGCTAGGGCGCCGCGACACGTCTCAAGCGAGTGCACTCGCTTGGCATGCGTTGCTGATCGGTGTGACGATGTCGGTTTTTTTTGTGGTGGTGTTTGGTTTCTTTGCGCAAACCGTCTTCACCGCCATGGGTGGTTCGGGTGAGTCCCTCGATGGGGCAATTCGCTATGCTCATATTGCATTTGGCGGTGCCACAGCCTCTTGGCTTTTCTTCACGTTATTCGCTATTTGCCGTGGCGCGGGCGACATGCGCGCGCCGGCGCTGGCCTTAATGATTGCCACGGCCGCGCAGATTTCCTTATCCGCGAGCCTGACGTTGGGCTTGGGGGTGTTTCCCTCGCTGGGTGTTTTGGGTCCTGCGGTTGCTTTGGTAGTGTGTCAGGGCGCCACTGGGATCGGGCTGTTGATTTATGTGATGAGAGGGCGTCTAGCCATTCAAATCAAACCGCAGCGCCCGCGCTGGGCGCCCATGGCTGACATCCTGCGGGTGGGGGGCTTGAGCATGGTTAACAGTGTCACGATTGTGCTTGCGGTGGTGGTGGTGACGGCGGTGATTGGCCGCTATGGGGTGCAGGCACTGGGCGGCTATGGTTTGGGCAGTCGGCTTGAATTGATGCTGGTACCGATCGCGTTTGGTATCGGGGGGGCGCTCACCACGGCGGTGGGCCTAAACATTGGCGCGGGTCAGCACGCCCGGGCGCGTTCTATTGCATTGCTAGGTGGCGGGATTGCCTTTGGGGTTTTTACGCCGATTGGCGTGGCGTTGGCCATTTGGCCCGGTTTGTGGCTGTCGTGGTTCACGGCACAAGCAGAGCCGTATCAAGCCGGCGCTAATTACTTACAAATTGTCGCGCCTTTTTACGGTGTGTTTGTGGCGGGTCAAGTGCTCTACTTCGCCTCGCAAGGCACGGGCAAGATGCTGTTACCCGTGCTGGTTGGCTTTGCCCGCTTGGTGGTCGTTACCTTCACGTGTGCCGTAACCGTGTGGTCGGGTTTGGGGCTTGACGGCATCTTTTGGGGGGTGAGCGCGGGCATGATGACCGTTGGCATTGGTTTGTGGTTGTGCACCAAAGGCCCGGCTTGGCGTATCGGTTGAAGCGGTTGGTTCCCTGACGTTATATCTCTGTGCCCCTCTGCCCTTGTGCCCTTGTGCCCTTGAGGCTTGTGCTCCCTTTCGCGATCTTTGCTTTGTTTTCAGTTAGGCTCAGCAAATTGTGGTTATTAAATATTTGTTAGATAACCAGCCAAACATGGGCAGTGGCTTGCGTATCTGCGGCGCCAATCAATGCTATCCCCCTCACTATTAAGCAAATTTCCCTGAGAGTATGTGTGTCGCCCGTAAAAAATATTTGTCTTCTGGACGGTGGCCTTGGTCAAGAAATCTATCGCCAAGCGTTAACGGCCAATGCATATCTTTGGTCCGTAGAAGTGATGCGCCGCGAACCTGAAGTGGTTCAATCGGTGCACCGGGCCTACATCGACGCGGGCTCTCGGGTATGTACGCTCAATACCTATGCGGCCACGCCGCCGCGCTTGGCGCGCGAGGGGGCAGAAGATTCTTTAGAGGATATTCATCAACTGGCGCTCTCGATTTGTCGTGCTGCGATTGCCTCTTCTGGCAAAGTCATTGACATCGCAGGCAGCCTGGGTCCGCTGGTTGGAAGCTACCGTGAAACACCGCCGTTAACTGACGAGGTCTTGCTCAATGATTACCGTCGCCTGTGCGCGGCACAATCGGGCGTTGATCTGTTTCTGATTGAAACCATGACCAATGCTCGCGAAGCCATGGCAGCCTGTCGGGCCGCCTCTGAAACGAAATTACCTTATGCCTTGGGCCTACGCGTCGAATCCAATGGCAAATTGCGGTCAGGCGAATCCCTCATGGAGACGATTGAGCGGACCATGGCATACCAGCCATCAGCCGTTTTAATCAATTGCAGCGAGCCGGAGATCACCACGCAAATCTTGCCCCAGCTTGCGTCCTGCGGCATACCGTTTGGCGCTTACGCCAATGGCTTTGTCAGCGTCGAGGCCTTGCCTGGCGGTAAAACGGTAGAGGCGCTCGAACGTCGAGAAGATGTGACCATCGAAGCCTATACCGCTTGGGTTTCACAATGGATCGAAGCGGGTGCGAGCGTGGTGGGTGGCTGCTGCGAAATCACGCCCGCACATATCGACCATCTTCACCGGACCCTTGAGCAACGGTTCAACGTAGGCCGGTGGTCCGACATCTTGCGGTGATGGACGCTCTTTCATGGAGTGATTCCACGTTATAAGATCAGAATAGGGAAAGCCAAGTTAATCTATCAAGCCGTTAAGACGCGCGACTTTCTTTTGCGCTCTGTGAGAGTGTGTCCCTACATCATTTTGCTGCAGGACGTTGCCACAGGATGTACTGATTGGTCGTGCATGCCACATGCCACATGCCACATGCCACATGCCGCATGCCGCGTACGTTAGGCTGTGCTGACTCACCCGTGTTTTAAAAATCAAACTTGAATAAGGTGTCACTGATGAAGTATGAGTTATTTATTGACGGTCGCTGGATCTCGGATAGTCAGCAAGAATATTTTCCAGCGGTTAACCCCTACACGCAACAGGTTTGGGCTGAAGTCCCGACCGCTACTGAGGCGCAGGTGGCGAGTGCCATTGGCGCGGCTCGCGTGGCGTTTGATACCACTTGGTCTAAAACCTCCGGCAAGGACCGCGCTCGTTTATTGAATAAGCTCGCCGATTTGATTGAGGCCGATGCCGAGCGCATGGGCCTTCTGGAGAGTACCGACAACGGCAAGGTCATCCGAGAAACGCAGAGCCAAATGGGTTTTGCGGCGAGGCAATACCGATTTTTTGCGGGTAGTGCCGATAAGCTGTGGGGCAAGGTTATCCCCTTGGATCAACCCCATATTTTGGATTACGCCACCCGTGAACCGCTGGGTGTGGCGGTGCTGATCACGGCTTGGAACTCCCCGATGGGACTGCTTTCCAACAAGCTCGCACCCGCGTTGGCAGCCGGTTGTTGTGTGGTGGTCAAACCATCGGAACATGCCTCGGTGACGACCTTGGAATTTGCCAAGCTCGTTGAGAAGGCTGGTTTTCCGAAAGGGGTTTTCAATGTTGTGACCGGTGATCACCGCGTGGGCAAGGCGTTGCTCACATCGGGTCGTATTGATCGCATTAGTTTCACCGGCAGCCCGACGGTGGGCCGTGAAATTGCTGCACAAGCGGGTCGTGAACTCGTACCTGTGACGCTAGAGTTGGGTGGCAAATCTCCCAACATTATTTTTGATGATGCGGATATCGATAAAGCGGTGGTGGGTGCGTTTGCCGGTATCTTTGCGGCAACGGGTCAGACCTGCATTGCGGGCTCGCGTCTTCTCGTTCAAAAGTCGGTTTACAAGCAAGTGGTTGAGCAGCTCGTCGAGAAGTCCAAGACGATTATTTTGGGGGATCCGACTGATCACAAAACTGAAATGGGTACTTTGGCCAACGAGCCCCAATTCAATCGGGTAATGAAATCTATTGAAGCGGGTGTGGCCGAAGGGGCGAAGTTACTCGTTGGTGGCGCGCGTGCGCAGGGCGGCAACTTAGACAAGGGGTTGTTTGTGGCGCCGACCATCTTTAAAGACGTCGATAACGCCTCGGTGTTGGCACAAGAGGAGATTTTTGGTCCTGTTTTATCTATCATCCCGTTTGACACGGAAGAAGACGCCATTGCGATTGGAAACGATTCTCGCTATGGACTCGCAGCGGGTATTTGGACCACCAACCTTAATCGTGCCATGCGGGTATCCAAAGCGATCTACGCCGGTAGCATTTGGGTCAACACCTATCGTGCGGTGGCGGTGCAAGCGCCGTTTGGTGGATTCAAAGAGAGTGGTTTTGGGCGTGAGCGCAGTGAGTGGGCGCTTGACGAATACTTGGCACCGAAAAACGTCATGATCGATTATTCGGAGATGGCACGCGATCCATTTGCGATCAAGGTGTAAGTTTCAAAGCCTGAAGCCGCTCTAAAAATAAATCCCGCCCATGGTGCATCTGTTCAGCCCATTCTTTGCCGGCATTTTGATCGGTGTCGTCAGTGATGTACTTGAACGAGCGCCATGGGATTTTTTTGCGATGACAAATGAAGGCGAGTGCAAAGAGCTCCATGTCGACGATGCTGACGTTTTGATCGGTTAACCAAGGTTCAGTGGCTGATACAAAGCTGTCTCCGGTGGCACAACGCACACCCGCGTAGCCAGAAGGCAAAATGCTGGGGGTGGGGTCGAATGGTGTGGAGCCTCGCGGCGCCAAGGGCTCAGCCAACATATCGCGCTGCAAAACGTCGGCCACCTCAACCAAGCCACTGACTTTAGTTGACAGCCGACCAGCCGTACCAAAGTTCACCACCAGGCTGGGCTGGTAAGTCTGGATCGCATCCATGAGTGCCAAGGCAGCGTTGAGTTTGCCAATACCAGTGAAGACCACCGATATGTCGTGCCCGAGCGGCAAGTTGGCCAGTTCTTGGGGCAAGGCCGTGACGATCAAGGGTGTGTGCATGCGTATCAACCAATTCAAAGTTATCCGCAGATTACACCGTTTGGCAGTCTTTGGTTCTAGTGATTAGCCGGTGCTCGGCGCTTTGCCAGCTCGCGATATAACGCCTCACGCGTGACGCTCAACTCGGCGGCGAGCACATGCCAATGGCCTTTTTCTGGAAGAACGTTGCCTTCATCTAGCCAGGCTTGCAGCCGCGCGCTCACGGTCGGCAGTGAACGTATCTCTGCGCGCACCCGCGCGGCTTGCACACTGCGTGCAAGCCGACAGGCCCATTCGCGTGCCAATGTAGGTTGCTCGTCGAGCGATTGAAGGAACGTTGTTTTAGCGAGTGAGAGCACCCTTGAGGGCCTGACCGCCACGGCGTCGCAGTGGTAGTGAGCGGAGTAGGCCGACGCTTCAGCCAAGAAGGCACTTGCGGTGGCGTTTTGAAGGACCAAAGCCTCACCCTGCGGGGTATGGCGACGAAGTTGAATGTGGCCATCCACCACCCAAAACAGGTGGCGCACCGGCTGACCGGTGAGGAACAGTCCTTGCCCGGGTGCAAGCGCTCTCATCGGTGCGCCATCAAACAAGCTAAAAAGGGTGTCAGACATGATCATGATCATATGCCTTGATGCCTGAGACTGCAACACTAACTATCATAAAACCCTTTTTTGAGATGCCCCGATGTTGCGACCCTTTATCATCATGACCGCCTTACTCATGCCTGTCTTGGGCAGCACCCAAACCACCGATTCGGCCCACGGGCACGGGCACGGCCATGGACACGGACATGGACTTAAGACACAGCAAAACGATGCTGCCCCAGCCACCCCAGCCACCACCACAGCAACCGACACGCCTTACGCAGGATTCGAGCAGCGTGACATCAAGAGTCTGTCGGAACAAGACTTGGTTGAGTTACGCCAGGGGTCCGGTTGGGGCCTAGCGCTCGCGGCTGAGCTTAACGGCAAGCCAGGCCCTGCCCATTTGTTGGAGCTGCGCGAGCAACTGCAACTCACGCCCGAGCAAGTCGCGGCCATTGAGCGGATCTACGCGCAGATGACCGTCCAGGCCCAGCGTGCCGGTGAGCGGTATATCGAGGCTGAGGCAGCTATCGAGGCGGGGTTTCGTCAAGATCAGTTATCACCAGAAACGCTACGCGAGTTAATCATGACCGCCGCACAAGCACGTGCCGACCTAAGATTTGTGCACTTGTCGCGCCATTTGGAGACACCGCCACTGCTGACCCCTGAACAAATCAAGCGCTACAACGTTCTGCGAGGCTACGCCAGTCAAGACCCCTGCGTCGCGGTGCCAGAAGGTCACAACGCCGAGATGTGGCGTCGTCATAATAAATGTGACTGAATTGGACCCAAGCGGGTAGACCACAAAAATAGACCACAGCAAATAGACCACAACACATCAACACGAGCCATTGGCGGGTCGCTATACTGTCTCTTATGCAAGCGAGAGGAGACCCGAGTTGAAATGGCTCATCATATTGGTGGTTTTGTTGGTGGCGTTTTTCTTCTATCCCCAGCTAAACGAGTCGGCTAGCACGTCTTGTGCCGCCACGGAAAAGCGCTTTGCACGTGCTGCGTTTGATCCCAAAGACGGTGGCTCTGTGCTCGGGGCGTTGCTCGTCAGTGGCGTGTCTAACGGCGCTTTGGCCAGCGAATTCGCAAAAAACCGCTACCCCAATATCCCCGCCACCGTGGGTTGCGTCGTGGTTTATTACCAAATGATGGTCGACCCCGAGATGCCTAAGCGGGCCATGGAAGGTCGCTAGCCTCTGTATACTCAAAATCACGTTTAATCAAAGTAAAAAATCATCATGAAAAACTATCGCATTGCCTGTATTCCAGGCGACGGCATCGGCAAAGAAGTGATCCCTGCCGGCCAACAATTTCTTCAAGCCATTGCCACGGCCACGCCCGATATCGATTTCTCCTTTGAAGCGTTTGACTGGGGTGGCGACTATTACCGCACCCATGGCGTGATGATGCCCGAAGACGGACTGACCGCACTCAAGCCGTTTGATGCGATTTTGTTTGGCTCAGCGGGCGACCCGGATATCCCTGATCACATCACGCTTTGGGGCTTGCGATTAAAAATTTGCCAAGGGTTTGACCAGTATGCCAACGTGCGCCCCACACGGATCTTGCCTGGGATAGTAAGCCCACTACGGCGTTGCGAGCCGGGTAGTTTTGATTGGGTCATCGTCCGAGAAAACTCCGAAGGAGAGTACGCGGGTGTGGGTGGGCGCACCCACCAAGGCCATCCGATTGAGGTGGCGACCGACGTCTCAATGATGACGCGTGCCGGTGTCACACGCATCATTCGGTATGCTTTTGAATTGGCCCGTTCGCGCGCACGCAAACAGTTAACTGTTGTGACCAAGTCAAACGCGCAGCGTCACGCCATGGTGATGTGGGATGAGATCGCCGCCGAGGTGGCTGCTGAATTTCCTGATGTGCATTGGGACAAAGAACTGGTCGACGCCGCGACGGCGCGCATGGTGAATAGGCCAGATTCGATGGATACGATTGTGGCGACGAATTTGCATGCCGATATCTTGAGTGACTTGGCCGCCGCATTGGCCGGTAGTTTGGGCATTGCCCCAACCGCTAACTTGGATCCTGAGCGGCGCTACCCCTCCATGTTTGAACCTATTCATGGTTCGGCGTTTGACATCATGGGTAAGGGATTGGCCAACCCGATCGGCACGTTTTGGTCGGTGGTGATGATGCTCGAGCATTTGGGTGAGGATCGCGCCGCGGCAGCAGCCATGCACGCCATTGAGCAAGTCACCGCCAACCACTTGCTGCATACCCGTGACCTCGGCGGTTTGGCAACCACGGTTCAAGTGACCCAAGCGGCGTGTGACTTGGTTAAGCAGGCGCTGGTGGGTGCTGAGGGCGTCACCGATTCGGTAAAGTAACGAGTCAACGCAACCAGCCAACCTCACCTAAACCGCCATTGGGTTGAGTGGCTGTGTGAGTAGGTGGGTCGGCGGGAGGCGGGCAGGTTGCGGCTCCTACCAATGGATACTTTCGACCTGCGCGCCATTCGTACAGTGGGCTTTGGGCTCACAATTCGCGACTTGATTGATTCTGCGTGAGTGTGTGATGCCTAGTTTTTTTGAATCTGCGTGCCTTGAAGGGCAGCTAGAAGACGTCAAATTCTTTTTGGTGCGTGGTCATCCCGTCAATAAGCTTCTCAGCGATGGCCTGACACCCTTGATGCTCGCTGCATCGATGGGCCATTTGAGTCTGTGCCTCTTGCTATTGCGACATGGGGCGGATGTCGATTTAAAGAACGCCGCCAAACAAACCGCTGCAATGCTCGCGCAAGAAGGCGGGTATTTGATGCTCGCCAAACTCTTATGTGGCAAGTCAGAACGTCGGCAAAGACACCGATCAGGTCCTGCTTTGTCGTCCCACCAAACTGACAGCATGCGCTTGGCCCGATTGTTGTCATATGGGCTGAAGCGGGGGTTTTTATCTGATGCACAAATTCACGGCTACTTGCCGGGCTTGCGCACCAAACCCAAACGATTTGCCCTGGTCTGCCAGGCCTTAAAAGCCACGGGCATTGTGTTGCGTGATCGCGAGCCTGCGCTTGCGCTTGCGATCGCTCACGCGGCACCGATTGAGACGCGTCTCAAACACGGTGCGGATCTACAGGCCTATGCCGATCAGCTGTTGGCACAAATCGACTCCCCGCTTGCAAGCACCATTGGCCTGTTGTCACCGCCGCTGGACTCGCCAACCACTGTCAGGCGGTTTTGAAAGCGAGTCCTAGTTTGGCCTCAAGCGTTTGCGCCATTTGGAGGAAAGCTCGATCTTGGCCGGATGCGCCGGCCAAAAGTACGCCAATGGGCAGGCCCTGAGTTCCTTGTCCGTAAGGTAGGGTTAGGCCAGGGTTGCCAAGCGCACTCCAGATTCTTCCAAACATCGGATTGCCTGTGGCCTCTAGACCAACAGGGGCCTCGCCGGCCGCAGCGGGGGATAGAAGGACATCGACGTCTTTGAAGATGTCCTCAAGGGCGGCAATCGATTTTTTTATGACGTCGCGGGCAGCAAATAAGCGTTCGATGTCTATGGCATAGCCCCTTTCAATGGCGGTGATCAGCCGCTCTGAGCACCGATCGCGGTGCGCACTGTACTCATCGCTCAGCGACATAGCAGCCTCAGCTTCCATGATGTCGATTTGTGCTTGCACAAGAGACTCAAATATCGGCGGGATCTCAACGGACACCACGTTGACACCCGCTTCACTCAGTTGTTGGGCACATGCCAACACGATTTTTTGTGTTTCAGCATCAGCGTGGCCCCATTCGGCCGTGCGAAACAGTCCCACGCGCGGTGTCGCAGCGACCGGTTCAGCTGACAACACCAAATCATGCCGACGACCAGCGGCGGCGGCTAACAAAGCGACATCAGCCACGCAATGCCCCATGGTGCCTAGGGTATCGAAACTATCGGCCAGTGGTTTTGCGCCGACCCGATTGATCGTGCCAAAGCTCGGTTTGTAACCCACCACCCCACAGTAGGAGGCGGGACGATAAATCGAAGACGAGGTTTGACTGCCAAACGCCAGGGGCACCATGTGTGCGGCCACGGCCGCGGCTGAACCACTAGAAGAGCCGCCGGGTGTGTGTTTGATGTTGTGCGGATTGGCGGTTTTGCCGGGATATCGCCACGCGAACTCAGTGGTCACTGTCTTGCCCATTATCAGACCGCCTTGCGCTTTACTGTGCACGACGCAAACAGCATCGGCAACGGGCTGATGGTGCGGGTAAATGGCTGAGCCATAAGTGGTTGGCAAATCGACAGTGTCTATGAGGTCTTTGATGCCAAGTGGTAAGCCAAACAACAAGCCAGAGGCAGGCTGATCATCGAGGGCACGGGCCTGTTTTAAGGCGGTTTCGGTATTGAGCGCTTCAAAGGCACCGACGGTGGGTTCTAGCTCGGCCACTCGGGCAACATAGGCTTGCATCAGGTCAGAAGGTTTGAGCGTTCCTTGGCTGATTCGCGCAACAGCGACATGGGCCGGTAACAGGTGTAAGTTTTGAGTCATGATTTCTATCATCCAAGTTTGGTGCAGACACGAGCGACATCAAAGTTATTCGTGTGTTCGCTATTCATGTATCCGTTATGCCTGCCGGACCTGCTCAGGTACAGTTGTTTTTTCTGTGGTGCGTACTTCACCCTAGTGTCACCCCAGTGTTACCCCGGCGCCATTCCCTACGCGCCTTAATCGTTGCTATAAATCGCCCGCTCGGCGATGATGCGCCGCACCCCACCACGCGGATCAGCCGTGTCGTTCAAATACCGGGGCATGAGATGGATATGGACGTGTGGCACCGTCTGCCCCGCATGAGGCCCATCGTTGATTCCAATGTTGTAGTCAACCGGTGCGAACGCCTCATCGATCTGGGCTTTGGCTCGCCCCATCAGTTGCCACAGTCCATCAACTTCATCACGGTTCAACATAAAGAATGAGCCTACGTGACGCTTGGGGATGATAAGGGTGTGGCCTGGGTTGACGGGGAATAAGTCTCTGACCACATAACCGACATCGTTTTGATCGAGGTAATGTTCGTTGGACAACGCGCAGAAGGGGCAGGGTTTATCGGGTTCGGTTGAGCTCATGGGGCGTATCCAATTGGTTTGTGCGTAGGTATTATTCTTGGTTTTAAACCTGCCATGGCTGTGTCGTAAAGGCCAAAGGAACAAAAACAGGAAGGAGGCAGGAATAAAAGAACAAAGGCGTCAAAATATCAAAGAAGAAAGGCGTCAAAGCATCGGCTGAGCGCGCGTTGCTGGGACGATGTCATGGTCATCGGCAAAGGGGGTGAGGGTGCCTAGGGGATGATCCGGTAGTTTTTCAGTGAGCAGCCAATCGCGGGCAATGGGCCACAAATCATGTTCAAAGCGTTGATGGAAAAAAGCAAAGTGGCCGATCGGTTTGCTGGCCGGGGCGTTGCTGGTCATGGTTTCAGCCGTTAAGCGCAAATGCCAGCGGGGCGCCCCAGAAAAATTTTGTAACAAGCGTTCAATGGCAGGTGTCGTCCCGTAGGGATCATCGCTCACGCTGACCGCCAAGAGACTGGCTTTGAATGAAGCAAAGCGCCTTTGCAAGGCATCACAAACCGCTGGTGCCAACAGGCAGGAGCCACCCGGTTGTCGGTAGGTGTCAACAAACCGCGTTTGTTTTGCCCCCCAGTCCTGCACCACCCCGGCTGGGGTGTCTTCCAGCCATCCGAGGCGCTTGCCAGGAAAGTAACCCATCACGCGAGTGATGGCAGGCATTAAAACATGCCATTTGGCCCACATGCGCCAGCGCACGCAGGCAAGGTAATCAGGCCAGTAAGCGTGTTGGGCCCCCATGGTCAAAGCCCGGTCGATCGATGTGTTCGAGGGTGCCAAACCGATTAGAACGCCGCCCACGCTATGACCCACCACGCGGATGGGTTGTCCAGGAAATTGCAGCAGGGCATATTGCAATATCGCCTCAAAATCACACTCACCCCAGGTCAGCCAACCTGCCGTTAAGCGCCGCAGATTAGGCGGGGCTGAGGTGCCGATACCTCGATAGTCATAAATGAGGACGTCGGCACCGTGTCCAAATAAATAGTCGGCAAACCGCCAGTAATACTGGCAGCGCACTGAGGTGGCGGCATTGATGATGATCACGGGACGAGGCGTCAAGGATGGCTCTTCATGGCGCCACGCAAAGCCACCTAACCCATAGCCGTCTGCGGCTTGGCAGCGAAAAGCAATACCAGTGATGGTGTTTTGGGCCATAGTGGATCAAAGCAAACAGAAGCCTGTTTTGAGGGAGAAAGTGTGTGTCTCATCATAGGGCAAAGTGATCCTGTGCACGATCCTCTGAAAGATTCTTTGTGCGAATATTTGTACGATTCTTTGTTCGACAGATGACAAGATCGTTCCCTTTTCTTGTATAGTAGAACTGACGCATCGGGAGAGACTGCTTCACCGCAGCGCCGAAGGAGCAACCACCCCGGAAACTCTCAGGCAAATGGACCGGTACGTTTCACGGACACTCTGAAGAGCGGCTGGATTTCTCAATGCAGCCCACCGAAGGAGCAAGTCTGGCCAAGCGCCAGATGAATCTCTCAGGTTTCAACACAGAGGGGGTCATGTCACCAAACAAAAGGGTTTGGGCATGTACCACTTTTTGTCGAGTTGAACAGAGGGAGTATCCAAATGACACACTTCGCAGTCGTTGGCGGCGGCATCACGGGCGTTACCTCAGCCTATGCGCTAGCCAAGCAAGGTCACCGCGTGACACTCATAGAAAAACAACGCTATCCCGGCATGGTGACTTCGTTTGCCAATGGTGGGCAGTTGTCGGCGTCTAATGCCGAGGTTTGGAATAACCCGGCGACTTTGATCAAGGGTTTGAAGTGGATGTTCAAGGCCGATGCGCCCTTGCTAATGAATCCCAAGCCAAGCTGGCATAAGCTGAGCTGGATGGCCGAATTTGTGGCCGCCATTCCTAAGTATGCAGAGAACACCATCACCACGACACGCCTAGCCATTGAGGCACGCCAGCACCTTTATGCTTGGGCGGCCGAAGAGGGGATTTCGTTTGATCACCAGCGCGCCGGTATTTTGCATATCTACCGTGACAAGGCGGGGTTCGATCAGGCAGCCAAAGTCTCGACGCTTTTGGCCAAAGGTGGTTTAGAGCGCCGGGCAGTGACGCCCGACGAGATGCGCGCAATTGAGCCCACGCTAAAGGGTCAGTATTACGGCGGTTTTTTCACTGAAAGCGACACGACTGGTGATATCCACCGATTCACCAGCGGCTTGGCGAAGGCTTGCGAGCGGTTAGGTGTTGTTTTTCTGACCCAAGCCGATGTCACCAAGGTCGGCGCAGATGGTCACCGTGCCACTGTTGATGTGCGCTATGTGAATCAACCCGAACGAGCAGCTGAGACACTTTCCTTTGATGCATTGGTTGTGTGCGCAGGCGTTCAAAGTCGTGCCTTAGCCGCCCAGCTAGGCGACCGTCTGAATGTCTACCCTGTCAAAGGTTATTCCATCACAGTGAACCTGCCCGATGAGGCCAGCCAAGCGGCGGCACCGCAGGTCAGTCTGCTCGATGACGAAACCAAAATTGTCACAAGCCGTCTCGGCAAAGAAAGATTTCGGGTGGCGGGTACAGCCGAGTTCAACGGTTTTAATCTTGATATCCGCGCCGATCGCATCCGGCCGTTAACGCAGTGGGTGGAAAAGTGTTTTCCGGGGGTTGATACCCGACAGTCTGTGCCATGGGCGGGCTTGCGCCCGATGATGCCCAATATGTTGCCGCGCGTGGGCGCCGGCAAATTGGCCAACGTCTTCTACAACACCGGCCACGGCCATTTGGGTTGGACGCTTTCGGCGATCACCGCCCATCAGCTCGCTGATATGGTCGGTCAACGCGAAGCCGAGACTGCCACCACTGTCGGACAGGGTTTTACGCGACCAGGGATGGCGCGGTAAATTCGCTTGGGGTTGACCAAGTGCAACAGTAAATGTGAAGCAACTATCGCATCAGCTCGGGCAGCCACAGCGCCACTTGCGGAAAGGTCACCAAGATGGCGAGTAACACCACCATGGTGGCAAGAAACGGCAGACAACCTTTGATCACGTCACCGATGGTGACGTGATCTCGGCCAATACCTTGAATCACGAACAGGTTTAAGCCAACCGGAGGGGTCAACACCGCTACCTCCATCGTGATGGTGTAAATCACGCCGAACCAAATCAAATCAAAGCCTGAAGCAGCGATCAACGGGTAAATGGTGGGCAAGGTGATGAACGTCATCGACACGGGCTCCAAAAACATGCCCAAAATGATGTAGAAAACGATCACCAGCAGCAACACGGCATAAGGTGAGAGATCAAAGGCCAAAAAATAAGCAGTGAATTGTTGTGGGATTTGGTAGTAATTCATCACAAAACCGAACAAAACGCCTGCTGAAAGAAGCAAACCGAGGTAGCCCATTGTGCGCATGGTAGCCATGATGGCGCCCACGAATCCAGCCCGGGTGAGACCGCCCACCAGTAGGGCCAGCACGAGGGTCGCGAGCGCAGCCACCGCGGCCGCCTCAGTGGGTGTTGCAATCCCTGCATAGATTGAGACGGTGATAATGGCACCAATAATCAGCACAGGTCCGACGGTCATGAGAATGGCTTTGGCAGACCACTTGGCGCCTTTGGACGCTTCTGGAACGTCGTCGGGATAGCGTTTGGCCCAAATCATGACCACCAAGACAAAGAGTGAAGCGAGCAATAACCCAGGGATAACGCCGGCCACGAAAAGACGCCCAATGGATTGATCGGTCACGATGCCGTAAAAAAGTAAGATCAAACTAGGTGGAAGCAATACGCTCAATGTTCCGCCAGCAGCCAAGACACCGCTTGAGAGTTTGCGGTCGTAGCCTAGTTTGATCATCTCGGGTAGGGCAACCCCGCCGATGGTTAAAGAGCCCACCATGGATGACCCACAAACAGCGCCAAAGCCAGCGCAAGCACCAATGCTGCCGTAGGCGGCTGATCCGCGCACAGGGATGCCATTGTGCATGAAGCGGTACAGATTTGGCCCGATGTCCGATCGTCCAATTAACTCACCCAAAAATACAAATAACGGCACTGAGAGGAGGATGTAGTCGATCCACACCCCCCACAGTTTGAGTTCAGTACTGACGAGCGACGTTGACAGTCCTTGGATGTTCAACAGGAAGGGCAATGCAGCCGCAGCCATCGCAAAAGGGATGGGTAGACCAATACAGATGAGCAGCATCAGTAAGGCCATGAGTGATAAACCGACTTGATACCACTCCATCTTCAGGGCTCCCGACGATTATCGGACCAGTCGGGGGATTTTCCCAATAGGATAATGAACAGACGCAATATCGCGTACCAAGCAAACAGCACCAAGGCGAGTGCACTCGGTATCCAAAATAGATAGCGCGGCCAAAGCAAAATTTCTGACGCTGAACCGGATGCGTAGGACTTGAACGCGGCGTCTACCGCAGCGTAAGCAAAGAAAACCCCAACGCCCACCATGATCAGTAAATTAAAAGCCAACAGCCAGCGCTTGTAGGGGGCTTTAAGCACATCTATGGCGTAAGTGACCGTCGGGTAAGCGTTCTCTTTTAGGGCGTAAGCCAGGCCTAGAAAAGCCACTGGGAATAAGAGTAGCGCCGTTGCCTCGGTGACCATGCCATCTGGGTTTCCGAGGAAATAGCGTTTAAAAACACCGTAACTGATCCACACCATCTGCACCAATATGATGGCGCCGCCGATGGCGGCAAACCACTGAGTGAGTCGTTCTGTGCGCAGAATGAGTCGATTAATCATGGTGATCCTGTTGATCTGGGGCAACACCGATACTGTTGTATCTTTGTTGCCCCAGCGATGCCACTATTTTTAGATCACGATTGAACTAGTTGGTATAACTATCAAATAGTGAGCGCACTTGCTTAGACAACTCGGGGCCGCAGTCTTGATCGACCGTGGTGTTCCATGTCTGCTGCGCTTGATTGACAAGCGCTTGACGTTGCGCCAGTGGTAAAGATACCGCTGAGCCACCACCTTTCATGACCGCATTGCCGACCTGTTCGTTAACCCACTCTTCATAACGCGGCTTGAGCCAAACTTCCGACTCATTGCCCGCTGCCATGAGTGCTTTTTGGTCCTCAGGGGAGAGTGCATCCAGCTTTTTCTTGTTGATCATGTAGATAATGTTGCCGTAAAAGAGCGTGCCGTTAACCATGTACGGCATCACGTCCCATAGCTTCCAGGAGCTGTAAGTGGCCACGCCCATGTTGATGCCATCCACCACACCGCGTTCGGCAGATTGATAAACTTCCTTGGGTGCAATGAACACCGGCTTGCCGCCCCAGCTTTCGATCATCATGGATACCAAGGGGCCAATCGAGCGAACCAGCTTGCCGTCGAGTTTTGAGATGTCGTCAACTCGACCCTTAAACCACCACTCTTGATCATATGAATAGTTGGAATTGATCAAAGGCACGAGCCCAACTTTTTCCGCCTCAGGCTTGATCAATTGGGCAAACTTGCTGTCAAGTTCGATTTGATCGTCGAGGTTGACCAATGCAGGGTATAGCGAGGTGACGCGATAGCAAGCCAAACGCTTGTCTGCGGGAATCCAGCTGATGTCAGACACGCCGCCTAAGACGGCATCCACACCTTCGCTCCAGCCGTGTAGGGTGGCTGAGGGAAAAATCTGGACTTTGACACGGCCTTGGGTTTTGGCTTCGGCGAGTTCAGCAAATTTCTGAAAGCCTTGGTACCGAATGTCAGTTTCATTGACGTATGTTGATAAGCGCAATGTGGTTTGCGCTTGGCTGGTTGGTGTCACGGAGAATCCTGCAGCCATTGCAATGGCACAGACGGCAAACTTCATCATGGTTTTGGGTGATGCGGTTTTCATGAGGGGACTCCTTTATTCGTTAGTCTTGATACTGCCTCAGTATTGACGCTGCTTAATTGACATAGCCTTCGAGCTCGAAGGTGTCGGGATAACCAAACAAGGCGGCGCTGCCGCCAGTATGTAAAAAAATGACGGTGTCATTTGCGGTGAAACGGTTGTGGCGAATCCAATCGATCATGCCTGCCAGCCCTTTGCCGGTGTAGACCGGATCAAACAAAAGGCCCTCTGTCTCAGCAAGTAAGCGCACTGCCTCCACCATGCCGCTTGTGGGCATGCCGTAGCCGGCGCCGACGTAGTTGCAATCAGCAAATACGTCTTCGCGCTTGACCACACCCTCATGCCCAAGCATGGTGGCGGTCTTGCAGGCGAGGTCATAAACCATTTGTTCTTGTTTTTCCTTTGGAGCACGGACCCCAAAGCCAACGACTTTCAGTGGGCTATTGAGAATTTTTAGACCCGCTAATAGTCCCGCATGGGTACCTGAGCTGCCGGTTGCAAGCACCAAATGAGTAGCCTTAAGGCCCATTTCATTGAGTTGGTGTGTCAGCTCTAAAGCAGCATTGACATAACCCAGTGCCCCGATCGGGTTGGATCCGCCACCCGGAATCACATAAGGCTTCTTACCTTTGGTCTTGAGATCGTCAGCTAGTGCTACCATTTCAGCTTGCATGTCAGCGCCGGCTGGTCTTGCCGAGACGGTGGCGCCATGCAATCGATCCAACAGCACATTGCCGTTGAGCTTATAAGATGGATCTTTGAAGCCGGTGCGATCCTCTAAGAGAATGTGGCAAGTTAGTTTCTCTTTCGCGCACAGCGCCGCGGTTTGACGGGCATGGTTGGATTGCGTCGCACCTTGTGTGATGACGGTGTCGGCGCCTTGGGCGAGGGCGTCGGCAATCAGGTATTCGAGCTTGCGGGTTTTGTTGCCCCCAGATGACAGACCTGTGCAATCGTCACGCTTTACCCACAGTGTGGGGCCACCGAGCTCTGCCGACAGGTTGGGCATTGGCTCAAGTGGTGTTGGCCAATGTCCGCAGCGAATTCGGGGATAGTGCGTGAGGTCCATGTTAATTCCCTGTATAGTTTTTATGCATTCAAACAGGGCACAATCACCCTGTCCAATACTTTTTTTGACCTGTAGTATTTGTTTTTTGCATGAAAGTGATTTACACGGGGTCAATTATGGAACTGAAGTGGTTGGAGGACTACCTTGCCTTGGTTGATACGGGCAACTTCACAACCGCCGCGACATGGCGGCATCTGTCACAACCCGCTTTCTCAAGGCGCATCCAGGCGCTAGAGGCTTGGCTGGGCGTCAAGCTCGTGGATCGTAGCAAAAAACCCTTTCGTCTCACCGCGACCGCCAAAGAGCACGATGCGACCTTAAGAAATTTAGTGAATTCTATGTACCAAGCCAGGAGCCAAATCAAGCTGTCAGTGCGTGATCAACTCAGCCTTTCAGTGGCCGCTCAGCATAGTTTGCTTGCCACCCCTTTTTTACCGCGGTTTTTAGAAAAGCTCTCGGCCTCAGTGCACAACTTGAACTATGCCGTTGTCTCAGAAAACATGGATACCTGCGTGGCCATGTTTTTAAAAGGCGACGTCGATATGCTTGTGATTTTTGAAACCGAAGGCAGCCGTGATGTCATCCTGCCCCACTTGTCGGTACGTAAGACACTGGGCACCGACGAAATGATCCTCGTTGTGACGCCGCAGGCTCATCAACGCATACAAAAAAGCCAGGGCATGAGAGCGTTACCGTTGTTGGCATATCCGATATCGAGCTATTTCGGTAGCGTGGTTTGGGCGGAGGTATTGCCTAGAGTTTTGCGTCATGAAAACGCCAGTATTGCGTGCGAGAGTGCTTTCGCTGTGGGCTTGCGAGAGATGGCGCTCGCCTCGATCGGGGCCGCTTGGGTGCCTCGTTCTATCGTGCTTGATGAAATCGAGAAGGGAAAATTACTGGTGCTCAACGAAATAAGCCCGCCCATTCCTATGCAAGTTGTCGCCCACTTGTCACGAATCACCGATGGCGCCGCCATCACGAAATTGCGCGAAATTCTTTAGGGAACGGTGTAGGCGACACATTGGCGCGCTTTACGTGCCGGCGTCACTTTCAAGCGCAGACACAGACACAAACACTTCGGTGTGTCGTGGTTGCGGCAAGTCTAGTGTCGTTGCTAACTCCTGCAGTCGCCCCTGAAAGCGCGATTCGTCACGGGCATGTATCTGGTAGGACTCCATCCAAGTGGTGAGTGGCTGGTCATCGGTTGTCGGCCGCTTTAAGAGCGCCTTGTCCAACAGCGTGAACTCTGCAGCCAGGCCCGACTGGAGCTGCTGAGCGCGACTATGGACCTGCTCAGACAGCGTGCTGTCGAATTTGTAGTACACAAATAAATACATGGTTCACTCCTTGGCCGAGGCATCGATACAAGCAAAACCGACTGCCGTAAGGGATTCTATCTCGGCGTCATTGTTTGGTGCATTGTTTGGTGCGATGTGTGGTTTGATGTTTGATTTGATGTTACGGTTTCTCTTTGCTTAAAGCGGTCTAGTTTCAAAACGATTTGCACTGAGCGCGACGGTTAACAATAATGTCAAACAGACACGCGCTTTTAATTAGCTGGCCGACCACTCCACTGGGAAACACCACATGAATAAGTATGGCGTAGAAATTCAAGCCCCCGACATCAGCCGCTGGAAAGCAGGCAACACCGGCATCGATTACGTATGGCAATTTGATTCCGGTAAACCGGGCCCAAACATCATGGTTCAGTCCCTCACACATGGCAATGAAATATGTGGTGCCATTGTCATGGATTGGTTTCTCGACAAAGGATTCAAACCCCAAGCGGGTGTTCTCACACTATCGTTTGGCAACCTAGCGGCTTTCGGTCTCTGGGATCCAGAAAACCCAGAAATGAGCCGCTACGCCGACGAAGACATGAATCGTGTGTGGGGCGATGACCGTCTCAATAGCAACCAAACCTCACTCGAACTCGAACGCGCCCGAGCGTTATTGCCATTTGTCGATCAAGCGGACTTTTTATTGGACTTGCACTCCATGCGCGAGCCTTGTGCGGCATTGATGGTGTGCGGAGCCAAAGGTGAGGGCGCTGATAAAGCGGTGGCGTTGTCTAAGCGCCTCGGTCTACCTCAGTATTTGATGTATGACACAGGTCATCCCTCGGGCTTGCGCATGATTGAGCGTCCCCACTTCGCCGATCCCGACAACCCCAAGACGGCGATCCTGATTGAGTGCGGTCAGCACTGGGAGAAGTCTTCGGTGGATGTTGCGCGCGAGACGATGCTGCGGTTTTTAATTGAAATGGGCACGATCGCTGAGCAAACCGTGGCACCGCATTTGAACCCTGCTGTTCACGCGGCTGCCTTTAAAGTCATTGAGGTGACCACCGCCATCGTGGCTGAGGCAGACACTTTTGAGTTTGAGGAGCCCTATAAAGGCCTAGAAATTATTGAGAAAGAGGGCACACCCATTGCGCGAAATGGCGACAAGGTCGTGGTGACGCCCTATGACAACGCCGTATTGATCATGCCAGCTGTCGCCAATCAATGGCAGCGCGGAACCACCATGGTTCGACTTGGACGCCTGATAACCGACTAGCATGAGTGCTTGGCTTCAAAGTGCAGTGGTTTTTCGGTCAAGTCGTATGTCTGGGCCGAAAGACCGCTGTATTGTCGTAGTAAGTTGACTGCTCATTGGCGGGATCGACACCAGGTATGCCTAAGACAGGCAGCGCAAAGAGTGCCGCCGCGCTCTCAAATTCGCCATCCAGCCAACGCTGGGCCACGGTTGCATCTAGCGACTCGTCTACGGGGGCTGAGTTTGTTGCGGGCCAAGGCTGATACAGCACTTTGGTGATCATGCCAGGGTAGGGCCGTAAGGATTTTTCCAGCACAGCGTGTCCGATCACGAGCAGTCGGTGATGCGTCCACAAATCGCGGTGGGCAACAAACGCAGCCTGCCAATTGTGCTGACGTAACCATTGCGCCAAGCGTGGATCTGGACCAATCAGAATAGCGCCACTCTCATCAAAGACCGTGGCTGCATCTGAGGCCTTGCTGCGAACGGCACCAGGGGGCTGTGCGCAGTGCACAGCGTTGATCGCCGCCTTCACACGCGGATATGTCAGCCAAACACACGCATTTAAAAAGTCGTGCCAGTTTTCTGGTCTTGTGGGAACTGCCCCCGTTTGTCCGATTTGTTGTTCGTAAGCTCGCTGGCTTAAACGATCACTTTGCGAAACAAACCGCACCGGCTGCCCCGCTTGATTGGTGATTTGTCGAGCCGTGGCCGCGCGGTTGAGTTGCTCAAGCGTGGGCCAGTTATCGCTACCCCTAACGCCAACAACCCCACCCAACCTATCAAAATCGGCACACACCGAACGCAATCCAGCAAACAATGGGTGAGTATGAAACTGCGGCTGCCAAGGTTCGGGGGACTGTGGGCGTGACATGCAAAGCCAAAGAGAGATGTTGGTTAAATCACGCCCATCATAGACGAGGCTGTGCTCGCTTCAAGTGATACATTTTCAGTGCTGCATTTTCAGCGCTGCATTTTCAGCAATAAAGCTTCAGCTTGCGCCAATCGCTATTTCGCTGTCAGAATACGGCTTGATTGCAAAACATAAGTTTTACTTCGTGAGCTTGGCTTTTTAGCGACGAGAATAAGCACAGATTTAGTCAGTGCAGAAAAAAATAACCACCGCCTGAATATAGACCCTTTTTTAAAGTCCCTGCCTATGATTATCTTACCCACGCTTCTATTCACCACCCTGGCCGCTTTTATGACACTCAGAGGTAACCGCAAGCTGGCCGTTATCAGCTGGGTGTTTGCCTTGATTTTTATGTTGGGTGCAATGCACTATCACATGGACGATATCCTTCCAATTAGTCTTTAAGGGGAACGGCAATGCCAAGCCTGCCGATGACGACGAGGGTTAGTGCCTACCCGTCATATATTTTGAATATGCTCGCGTTAGCGGGTATTTGTGTCAGCCTGTTGGTGGCTTTTTTCTTTCAATTGGTCTTAGGTGAAATCCCCTGTCCTTTGTGCATGTTGCAGCGTGTCGGGCTGATGTTGGTTGGTTTGGGCTTCGCGATGAATGTCCGGTTCGGACCATCGGCTACGCACTACGCCATCATCATCTTATCGGCAATCACGGGCGCAGGTGTGTCGCTCAGACAAGTGCTTTTACACATTGCACCGGGTGATACGGGCTTTGGATCAGCCATCTTTGGTTATCACATGTATACCTGGGGCTTTATCGCTTTCATGGCGACGATTATTTTTAGTGCCTTCATGTTGATGGTTGACCGCAAGCACATGGCTGGATCAAACCAAATCATCCAGACAGCGTTAGGTAGCGTTTTGATCGGCTTTTTCTTGCTCTTGTCTTTGGGTAACTTAACCTCTGATGTCTTGACATGTGGGTTGGCCCCTTGTGTCGGTGATCCTCAGACTTATATTTTTCAGCGCTAACGCTGCGTTGATTGATCCGTTGCCTTGAATACTATTGAAGAATTCTTCAGTGTTTTTGCCCAAACCTCTAGACGCGAGTGGCCTTTTTGTTTACACCTGAGTAAGCCCCAACAATAAGATCGCCAGTAAATGGTGACAGTCGTTTTTAGACGGGGCGCTCATCTGAGTGGAGACGAATATGAAAACACGTTTATTGATAGGCGCTGTAAGCGCTATGTTTGTGGTCGGTACGGCCCAAGCGTCAGACTACCCAGATCGCACAATCAAAGTGTTAGTGGGCTATAGCGCGGGCGGTTCAGGTGACACGATTGCTCGCATTGTCACGGCGGCCATGGCTGAGAAATTAGGCCAAGCCATCGTCGTAGAAAACAAACCCGGTGCAGGCAGCACCATTGCCTCGACCACCATCGCCAACGCACCTAAAGATGGTTACACGCTTGGATTGGCAACCGGTAATATTTACGGGGTTGACCAATTTGCTTACGATGTTTCCTACACGCCCGATGACTTCACGCCAATCAATCGCCTTGCCAGCTACCCATTGATCCTAGCGGTTAACGCAGAAAAAGGGCCGAAGACGTTTCAAGAATTTTTAGACAAAGCAAAAGCAAACCCAGGGTCCATGTTCTATTCATCTTCGGGTGTGGCCGGTTCTCCGCACACCTCTGCGGTGATGTTGCAAGACTACATGGATACCAGCTTCACCCATGTGCCTTACAAAGGCGGCAAGCCCGCGTTGTTAGCGGTTGCAGCTGGCGATGTGGATTTTTCAATGGGAACCGCGCCGTCGGTGCTACCGTTGGGCCGAGGCGATAAGGTGCGTATGTTGGCCGTCTCAACTGCTGAACGTTCTGCGGTGGCCCCTGACCTACCCACCATTGCCGAGTCTGGCGTCACGGATTTTGACTATAGCTTTTGGTTTGGTTTGTTTGGTCCCGCAGGACTGCCAACCGATGTCGCTCAAAAGTTGACCAATACCGTCTCGGAAGTTCTGGCGGATCCGCAAGTGCAAAAAAGACTCCTGGCTTCAGGCAGTGAAGCCGGGGCTTTTGAATCCGCCGCCGCCTTTGATGCCTTCGCTCGCAAAAACGGCGCTTTCACACTCGAACGCGTCAAGCGTGCCAAATCGGCTGATTAAAGCCTAAACTTTAAAGCCTAAACTTTAAAGCCTAAACTTTAAAGCCTGAACTTTAAAGCCCAAACTGACTGATGGGGATCGCCCCATCAGTCACATCACTTATCAGGAAAATGGATGGGAACCCCAACGCTCTCGACTGAAGGCCATGTCGCCGTGATCACCCTGCAGCGCCCAGATCAGGCCAACCGGCTGGGTCCAGATGACTTGCACTGCATCCATGACCACCTGACGCAAATCAACGGGATGAACGAGATCCGTATCTTGCGGTTGGAGGCAACTGGGAAGTACTTTTGTAGTGGCTTTGACATCAATCGGTTGGGCGGCTCCGGTGTGGTGACATTTGACACCGTGGTCAACGCGCTGGAAGTTGCCCGTCCGGTGACCATTGCGGTTTTGCAAGGTGGTGTCTATGGCGGTGCAACCGATTTGGCCTTGGCCTGCGATTTTAGGCTCGGTTCACCGGACACCAACATGTTTATGCCCGCCGCTCGCTTGGGCTTGCACTATTACGCCTCGGGCATGCAACGCTATGTGCAGCGCATGGGCATCAATACCGCCAAGCGCTTATTTTTGACCACAGAAAAAATCGAAGCCGAGGAAATGATGCGCGTCGGCTACTTAACTCACTTGTGTCGCGACAAAAGCCTGAAAGAAACCACGAGCGAGTTAACCCACACACTGAACGCCATGGCACCACTTGCTCTCTTGGGCATGAAAAAACACCTCACCCGACTTTCACAAGGCACCTTGGACATGGCTGATCTTGAACGAGACGTGGCGGCCACCATGGCATCAGAGGATTTGCAAGAAGGTCGTGCTGCTTGGGCAGAGAAACGACAACCTGTGTTTAAAGGCCGTTGATCTATCTCCAACCTACAACCACACACTAGTCTCACTTGACGACATTGTAAATCGCACACATGGGGCGCCGGTATTGACAGGCTAAGGATTGAGTCAGTGACAGCTAGCCGGATTCATGAAACCATCAAAGCGGGCATCTCTATGGTGGTCTGCGAGAACATCATGAGAGCCCCAATAGCTAGTGTAGGAAGAAATATATGATGAGTGCATCCATCCGTTACGTGCCGGTGGATGTTGTGTAATTGCTGCGTTGATAGCAACAGGGTTGGACATACATCTGCCCGTCGCTGCGCTGATCTTTTACCGATTAAACGCCTGCTTTCAGTGCCTGAAAGCAGGCGTTGCCCATGGGAACCCCAAGCTTGCCCCACAGCACCTAAAAAATATCGGTGTGCAAGCGCGCCACTGCGGTAAAAAGACATCACCGCGTTTACTTGTGACCTATGTCTGATATTTCCACTACCAGGCCTGAGCCAACCCGACCAGACCGCCGTATGGTTTGGTTGCTGGCGCTCGCCTCGTTTGCCAGCACCGCCACGTTCCGCGTGCTGGATCCCGCCATACCCCAATTGGCACAAGAATTTGATATCACCACCGGCCAAGCCGCCAACGTGGTCACTGTATTCGCCGTTGCGTATGGCTTGATGCTGTTCGTATTTGGGCCTATCGGTGACCGTTTTGGCAAATACCGGACATTGACCGTGTCCACGCTGGCTTGCTCGGCGAGCAGCCTATTGACCGCGCTTGCGCCGGGATTTGAGTGGCTCTTGGCTGCGAGGGTAGTCTCTGCAATCACGGGGGCTGCCGTCGTCCCACTGGCCATGGCTTGGATTGGCGATCATATTCCTTACGAACAAAGACAAACCACGCTGGCCCAGTTCACCATTGGGACCATTCTAGGCATCACCTCAGGCCAATTCATCGGTGGTCTGTTTACGGATACAGTGGGCTGGCAAGGCGCCTTTTATTTTCTGGCGGTGCTCTATCTAATCGTCGGTATGATCTTGTGGTCGAAGCTTTCCTTGGCGCAAGAAACGCTTTCGAAGACAGCGTTTACCAGCTGGCGTGCCATCGTGACACCCATTGCGACTGTCCTGAGTGTGCGCTGGGCGCGAGTTGTTGTGCTGACGGTGTTGCTGGAAGGTGCGCTGGTGTTTGGCGTGTTGTCATACATCCCGGCGTTCTTGCAAGAGCGCCATGGGATGAGTCCATCAGCCGCTGGCATGACAGCCGGCTTATTCGCCATAGGCGCCTTTGTTTATGTGTTCAATGCCCGCTGGTTGGTGGCTAGACTCGGCGAAATCCCCATGGTGCGGTTAGGCGGCATCATTGTCTGTCTTTGCTACATCCTGTATTTGTTTGCGCCGGGCTGGGAATGGGCGCTATTAGCGAGTGCGGCCACCGGGCTCGGCTACTACTTTGTGCATGCGGTCTTACAAACGCACGCCACACAAATGGCGCCAGGTTTGCGTGGCACCGCCGTCTCGTTATCGTCGTCTTGTTTGATGCTTGGTCAAGCCATCGGGGTTTATTTGGGTGCAATCGTTGTTGACCAATTCGGCATCGACTGGGTACTTGGTCTGGCCATGATCGGGTTCCCCATACTGATTTTATGGTTTGCGTTTGAAGCCAGCCGACACCGTCATCAAGGCGGAGACTAAAGCACCACGTTCGAAGAGGTCTGAAACGTTTGCTCCATTTCACGGCGCAAACGATAGGCTTGCAGGCCATCGTTCACCGTAACGTCATCCCAAGTCAGTGACTGTCCCGCTTTCACGGGGCGGTTGACCTTCAATTCGTGCGCCAAACCAAGTGGCAATCCACCGATGGCAAGTGACTTTTCTGCGGGAAGCAATTTGCCCACCACGGTGTATCCTCCTTCACCATCAAGTAACTCACCGGGCTTTAGATCGCGCTTGGCGGTAGCCACCACATCAGCATTCAAGCACGTGGGTGAACCCGTCGACTCGCCACGCAAACCAACAGAGGCCACTGAAATACCCACTTCTAAACCGATCAAATGCCAACGCTTATATAGGCAAGCGTATCGTCCTGAAGGATCGGTACGCACCATGTATTCTTTGAAACAATGACGTATGTAGTCCGTGTCGCCCTCAAACACCACAAACACACCAAACCGAATGTCATAGGGAATCACCCGACCATCTCGCTCAAGAGAGGAAACCACTTCGACCTGCCCCTTTTGATGCAACACACCCCCTTCCTCGATCGGGCGGCAAACGAATGGAATGTCGTCCACGCTTGCAGGCGGGTAGGTCAACCCATCGGGAGGTGCAATCAAGCCTGTCGCATTGCATATCGCAGTGGACTCAATGGCCGGTTTTGAGCCATCTAAAAAAGAATTGAACATCTTCGGATTAAGCCCGCCTTGCTCGGCCTGCTCTGGCGTCAATCCATAGTGCTCCCAGACCGTTTCTGGTGTGGATTGCGCAAAGTGAGGTAACCACTTATGCCCACGTCCCGCCGAGACCACCGCAAAGCCGGCCGCCCTTGCCCAGTCCACCAAGTCACACACAAGCGCTGGTTGGTCGCCGTAAGCTAAGCTGTACACAACACCTGCTTGTTGGGCTTTGCGCGCCAGCATCGGTCCACAAAGGGCATCGGCTTCGACGGTGACATTGACAACATGCTTGCCCCTAGCAAAAGCATATAAGCAATGATCAACCGCCGCGATGGGGTTGCCCGTGGCTTCGATCAAAATATCGACCCCAGGATGGTTGATGAGTGCCTGCCAGTCGTCGCCGATGTGGGTGTTGCCCTCTTTGTGGGCAGCATCTAGGGAAGTCGCCCCAAATTGCGCGGGTGCCCAACCGACTCTGGTCAGGTTTCGTTTGGCGTTGTCGGGCGACAGATCAGCGACACCAACCAAATGAATTCCCGGGGTCTTGGGAATCTGTGCCAAATACATAGAGGCAAACTTGCCGGCGCCGATCAGGCCAATGCGTAAAGGTTGGTTTTGGGCTTGGCGTTCACGCAGCTTGGCGTACAGATTCATGACGAGTCTCCGGCATCTAAATGAAAATATGTGATTATTATTTATGCCATCTTGCCACAACAACAGACCAAGCAAGGCAGCCTATCATCAGCTGCCAGTTGTCCACTTATTCATAGCCGATTTCCGCCACCTCAACATCGGCTTGGTGGTCGCGCCCAAATGCAACAATGGCAATCGACTTGATCTTGTCTGCAAGCGGTGTTTCACGAAGTAACAGACTAGAAAAACCCTCGGATGGCTCAAAGGCGGACCAAGGCAGACGAACGACTTGCCATGAGTCACTTGCTTCGAACTTGGCTTGGTAGTACTGCCACGGTAATAAGGTCCCCGCGGTCCTCAGATGCACAAAGTAGGGCTGATTATTGCCCCTGACTTTTAGCCAAATACCCTGAGCGCTTTCTGGCAAGGCTTGTGCGAGCGGCAGTCGGGCCTGGATGAAACCGCCATTTTTTTTAGTGCTGACGGTGCCACTTAATTTCAATACCGTTTGATCGTCGACCGTCACAAATTGCACGCGACCTTCGGATACCCCGCCCATGACTGTATCGGCGATGTATTCCCAACGACCTTGCGCACCCATGCCAAAGTCCTCAAGCAGCACTGGTTGGGCAGGGGTAGGACTAGACATAGAGAGACCTAAAAAGGTGAGGCAAACAATTGACAAGAGACGGCGCCAATAGGGTCGACAAACGTTTGGCGTATTTTTCATGAGTTTGTGTCCATCGGTTAGGGCATGGGTGACAGCGTGGCGTGTGATGAACGCCTTAACACGGCACCAACCACTGTAACGCCAAACATGTCTGTCGCCAAATAAGGCCAAGGATAGCCAAGAAAGTAGGGCCATCACCACCCTCTTAAAGGCTCGCTAGGTGTTGTTTTAGCGAAGAGATCAAGTCAGCGAGTAGTTTTCCCATGGCGTCGAGTTTGGGCAGGCTAGCGCCACTTTCATTTGTCAGTGCCTGCTCAAGTGCCACCGCGGCTTGGGAGAGTTCAATTGCACCGATCTGACTGGCTGCGCCATTTAATGTGTGACTAAAGCGAATCGCCTCTTTAATCGAGTAAGGGTGATCGTCCTGAGCCAGGCATTCACGTATGCGATCATCGAGGCCTTCGAACTCTTGAATGAATATCAACACCAGCTTGTCAAACAATTTTGAGTCGCCGTCGAGGGTGCGATTGACGTGATCGCGGTCAATGCCGGCGATCAGAGGCATCGGATTTGGGTTTGTGGCACCGTTTGATCCATGCCCGCCGTTGTTGCGTCCGACTGAGATCAGTATTTGGTTGATCATGTGATCAATATCAATTGGCTTGGCAATCACATCGGTCATGCCCGCCTGTCGGGCACGTGCCTGTTGTTCCGCGAATAGACCTGCGGTCATCGCCAAGACTGGTAGGTTGTCGAACTGAGGCAAGGCTCGAATGTTTTGAGTGGCAGTCAAGCCATCCATGACGGGCATCTGTATATCCATCATGACGCAGTCAAAGGGCTCATCCGCTTGTTGCAGGACCGTCAAGGCGTGAGCGCCATCGGCGGCGATCGTCACTTGAGCGCCTTCGCGTTCAAGTAGCTGCTGAACCAATTGCCGGATTGCAAGACTGTCATCCACCACCAAAATGTAAAGGCCAACCAACCGACGGCTGGTTGTCAACGGGGTGCTTGTGGAATGCCGTTGCTGGAATCGGTTGCGGTCAACAGTGGTCAGTGAGAGATCAAACCAGAAGGTGCTGCCTTGTCCGGGCTCACTAGTGACATGGATTTGACCGCCCATTATTTCCATGAGCTGTTTGCTAATCGAAAGCCCCAGACCCGTTCCACCATATGACCGAGCGATACCCGAATCGCTTTGCCTGAAAGGCGTGAAGATTTGAGTCATGAATGTTGGCGTGATGCCGATGCCCGTGTCTTGAACCGTGATTTGCAGCGACGCTTTAAAAGGCGCGGTTTGCTGGCATTCAACCGTGACCGTGATAGCGCCCTGCTCAGTGAATTTAATGGCGTTGGACAACAAGTTGGCGAGCACTTGTTCGATGCGGCGCTGATCGCCAATCAAAAGGGGGACAGGATTTTTGGGTGGAATCACGGCCAGCGATACAGCTGGGTTGGAAATGGACGTCCGAAATGTCTCAACCGTGTCTAGAACAGTCACTAAATTGAAGGGAAGTTCTTCCGTAATCAGCTGACCGGCTTCTATTTTCGATAGGTCTAAAATATCGTTCACGATACCCGTTAATAACTTACCAGAGGCACGTATCTTCTTGACTCTGTCGCGTTGACTCAAGGTCAGTGTTTTATCATCAAGAAGTGCTGCTAATCCTAAAATAGTCGTGAGTGGGGTGCGGATTTCATGACTCATCTGCGTTAAGAAATCGGTCTTTAATCGCTCGAGCTTCTCGGCGTGGGCCTTGGCGTGCGCCAAAGATTGCTCGGCGAGTTTGCGTTTGGTGATGTCGGTGAGTACGCCCTCCCATAAAACAGATCCGTCCGCGAGCTCCCGGGGTTTTGACTCGGCGGTAATCCAGCGTGTGGTGCCATTGACAATCACGCGGGTTTCACCCCAGAAAGATTCGCGATTTGCAAACGCTTGGGCATTCAACGTCACCCATTCATCATAGTCATCAGGGTGTACGCACGCGAAACCTTTCAAAGGATCGGCGTATGCCTCGTCACGGCTCAAACCAGTGAGTTCTAAAAACTTAGTGCTCATGAAGCGAAATTGTGCCAAGCCGCCACCAGGGGGCTGCAACATGGTGTATGTGCCTACAGGTAGGTTTTCTGTCAGTTCGTAGGCTGTGCGCTCTAGTTGATGACGAACATCTCTTAGTTCAGCCTCGGTGCGACGTTGTTCGCTGATGTCAATGAATGAGGTGGTTAGATAACCGCCAAACGCTTGGCCGCTGACGAGCACGCGCAACGCTTGTCCCTTTTTATTGTGAATCTCCACTTCACGTGTGGGGACCACGCCATCGGTGTCGAACGCTCGCCGCACTTCACTGCACCATGTCTCGAGCAACTCAAAGCTGTAGGCTTCATTAGGGTAGGCCAGCCCAAACCAGTCGTTGATGGTTGGTACATCAGCATGCGTGTAGCCGAAGGTATCCGTGAAGGCTTGGTTAAGCCATTTGATGGTCCGCGGTAACGGGGTGTCTTCTGACACGATGGCGGCAAAGGGTAAATTCATGACCACCCGCGCGAGAGTGTCTTCAACGGCACTTAATTGATCGGCACCTGATAATTGATCAGCACCTAATGGACGGGCTCGAATCATGTTGATGGGCCCCTTACAGAAGACCTTGTTCTTTTGCCTTTGACAAAGCTCGTAAACTAGATTTTACGCCTAGCTTGCGGTAAAGATTGCGCGTGTGAGTCTGCACCGTGGTCAGCGAGATTTGCATGGCGTTAGCCGCTTCTCGGTAAGATTTGCCGAGTGCAAACTGACGCAATAAATCCATCTCCCTCGGTGTCAAACGCTGGATAGGCTCTGACATAATGTCGCGGGCCGTTTCCCGGCCAGCCAAACGTAAAAAGTTGCCAGCCAGTTTGGCGCTCAGTGGGCTTATCCCATTCATCAACTGATCGATGGCACGTGTGACAGACAACATGTTGTCGCCTTTGATGACATAGCCAGCAGCACCCGCACGAATGGCCTCTATGACGCGACGTTCCTCGGCACAAACCGACACGACCATCACCGGTGTGCTTGGTGAAACACGCATGAGTTCGCGGATGACCGCCAAGCCATCTCCATCGGGTAAGCCCAAATCGACGATGGCAATCCCGTAATGTAGACCTTCGGTTTGGATGTGTTGCAAGGCATCTTGTTTGGTTCGGCAGACATCAATGCTGCAGTTTGGTATGACTTGGGTTATGCCCTCTTTGATGACCTCTTGGAAAAACCGGTCGTCTTCAACCACCAATGCCTCAAAGGTGTTTACTACGGGGTTGGTTGCAACATTCATGGTGTTTAGCCGAGATCGTTAGATGCTCCACGACCTATATGATCCAAGTTTTTAGTGGCAAATAATATTAGATGCATTGCTTTAACCTTTGTACATCACATAATCATGTGTAGCGCTAATTTAAAGATAGATTCCATCCGCTGACCGCTGCTGTAACGAGCGTTGCGCACTCATGAGTGGGGTGCACCTTTGAGTCATATTGTTTGTATTGGTAAGGCAACGATGCGGTTATTGCTTACTCAGCGCTCAAAACCCTCAAAACCCTTAAAAAAAGCCGCTAAGTTTTCCGGTAAGGTGTCGTAGTGGTAGCCGCCCTCTTGCACGATGACGGTGGGTAAATTGAGTTGGCGCACAATCTGCGCCAGACGCTCAAAACCAGCTGTGCTCACGGCGATCTTGGATTGGGGATCGTGCTCGTAGATATCGAATCCCAAACAGAACACCAGCGCATCAGGCTGATAGGCCTCGATGGCATGAATAGCTTTTGTGACGGCATCAAAGAATACCGTCTCGTCTGACCCGTGGGGCATGGGTAAATTCAGGTTGTAACCAAGCCCTGCGCCGGTGCCGGTCTCATCCTCAAAACCCGTGACCACGGGGTAAAAGTTTGTGGGATCACCATGAACAGAGACGTAGTAGACATCATCGCGATCGTAGAAGATTTCTTGAATCCCCTGGCCATGATGCATATCAGTGTCTAAGATGGCTACCTTCTGGTGTTGATCTCTCAAGAGGCTTGCGGCCACCGCCGCATTATTGACATAACAGAACCCGCCAGCGGCGGCTCGGCGCGAGTGATGCCCAGGCGGTCGACACAGGGCAAAGGCACTGGCATCACCGTTAAGCACAGCATGGGTTGCCGCGATAGCGGTCTGCGCACCCCAGTAAGCCGAGGCCCATGTGTGCTCACCAATGGGACAGCTGCCGTCAGCCAAATAGCATGCCGCCTTAGCCAAAATCCCTCGCAAGGCATTGGGCTCACGCACATAGACGTTGGACATGACTTCGTCCCCCCACTCAGGTCCGACAGTCTTCCACTCATGCCAGGCCGTTTGCAAGAAATCCAGGTACGGTGCGTCATGCACCCGTAAAAGCGGGGCCATGCCGTGATCTTTAGGCTCAATAAGAGGTTGGCCCATGCGAGCGAAGCCCTCTAGGAGCTTGTCGGCACGGATCGGCAGCTCTTGAGGCTGGCGCATTTGGCCGCGCGACAGATAGCTCTTTGGGTGGTGCAGGGCTTCTTTTGGGTGATAGTAGGATTTCATGGCCCAATCCAAATGACGGTGCTGCTCGTCAGAGCATTGTTAGCTAGGTAACAAAAAGTAGGGCCCGCGCCACCAATCAGTAAACCAGTCAGTAAATTGATCAGCGTGCCGATTACTGTACCGATTAATGTATTGATTGATGTACCTAGGTACTTTCTTCTTCGTATGGAGCCTGCTGCGCTTGAAATTTCGGTTTCTCTTTGTTGCTTTGTATGAAATCAAAGACGACCAAAACCACCCCAAACACCAACAAGATAATCAGGGGCACGGCCTTGATCTTCCAGATGTAGGGCGCTAGAAACAAAAGTAGCAATGCCGTGGCGATAAAGGCGGGCAAACGGTGCTTCATTCTATTCTCCTGTGATGTCACTAAAGTGACTCATCAGCCAATTGGCGGTTCGCAAGAGTCTGGCGTCGTCGTGACGGGCACTTACGAGTTGAATGCCAATCGGTAAACCTGACTCGGATTCCAGCAAAGGTAGACTGATCGCTGGCATGCCTGTGTAGGACCACAGCATATTCATGATGGGGTCTCCGGTGCTGTCTAGCCCTTTGGGCGCAGGTCCCAAGCTCGCGGGCGTCAAAATAGCATCGAAGTGTTCAAACAGCTCATTGAAACCCGCGTTCACGGGTTCGATGGCGCGTTTTGCTTTTAGATAGTCTAAGGCACTGACTTGTCGGCCACGCATCACAATATCTCTGGTACGGGCATCGACCTCACCGCCGGAATGCGTCATGTGTTGATCCATGGCAGCTGCAAACTCGGCGTCCATGATGGTGCGCAAGTAGTCAATCGCTTGGTTTGCCACTGACGGCAATTGCATGGTGTGCATTTCGTCACCGAAACACTCAGCGAGTGCCTCGAAGGCATCACGCGTATCGGGATCCATCTGATCCCAAAACGGTGTTTTCACAAAGACGAACTTGGGTTTGAAAGGAGGTTCAGACAGTGCCACATCACTCAGATTGCGGGGTAGCACGCCTTGGGTGGATGGGTCGTTAACGTCAGCGCCAATTAACGTTTGCGTGACGATCGCGACATCCTCGATACTGCGACCAAAGACACCCACTTGGTCAATGGTTTCACACAACGGTTGCAACCCATCGCGTGAAATCAGCCCGCGCGTCGGCTTGAATCCAATCACACCGCAATACGAGGCGGGACGAATAACTGAGCCACCCGTCTGTGTGCCGATGGCAACCGGCACCATGCCAGCCGCCACCGCCGCGGCGCTTCCGCTCGATGAACCTCCAGGCGTGTGTTCAGGGTTGTGCGGATTGCGAGTAGCAGCGGGTTGCCCCAAACAAAAAGCGGGCATAGCCGTTTTGCCAAAGATCACCGCACCTTGGGCACGAAGCCGTTTGGCGACTTGGGCGTCCCAGTTGGGTTGTCGGCCCGCTAAGCTAGCCGAACCGAACGTCGAAGGCATGTCAAAGGTGTCGATCGCATCTTTGAGTGCAATCGGCACACCCGCTAGGCTGCCGAGTACACCGCCGCGTGCGCGACCTTGATCCAAAAGACGCGCTTGCACCAATACCGCCTCGTCATCGAGATAAGCAAAGGCTTTGAGTTCTTGCTCAATAGGCTTGGCATAGGCGAGAAACTGTGTCGCCAAATTCTCAGCGGTGTGCTTGCCCTGACGCACCATATCGCTGATTACTGCGGCGCTCAAAGCAGGAATGGAAATCGTGTCGTTGCTCATGAATCACTTGGTCTGCATAAAGAATGAGGGATCAATAACGCCTTCTTCCAATGGCGTCTCGTCGACCTGATTGGCTGTGCTGTAGAGCAGATCAGGCAGATAAGACACAATCTTAGGTTGAATGTAAACCAGTACCAAGGTTAGAAGCACCATACCAAGGAACGGGAAGCATCCTTTGAAAATATCCCATAACTCGACACCAGGCGGGGCCACCCCTTTTAGGTAGTACGCTGACATGGCCATGGGTGGCGTTAAGAAGGAAGTCTGTAAGTTGATCGCGATCAGTAAGCCAAACAGAATAGGATCGACATCAAAGGCGGCTAGCATCGGCAAAAAGATGGGCACAAAGATGATGATGATCTCACTCCATTCCAGAGGCCATCCCAGAATAAAAATGATGAGTTGAGCCATGATCAGGAACTGCAGTGTGCTTAAGTCAAGTCCGAGCACAAAATGCTCAATCACACCTTCGCCACCGAGGTAAGAGAAGACCGAAGAGAATGTCCAAGAGCCCACAAACAACCAACACACCATTGCGGTTGTTTTAGCGGTTAGGTAGACGGATTCGCGCAAGCGATCCCAAGTGAAGGCGCCGTAAGCCACTGACAAGAAAATGCCACCCAAAGCCCCCATGGACGCTGCTTCGCTTGGTGTTGCCAAGCCAAATAGGATGGAGCCCAATACCGCCACAATCAAGAAGGCCAGTGGGAAAAACGCCGTTATTAAAAGCTTAAATCCCTTCCAGAAATGGATATCGTCGACTCCCTGCGGCTTGGGTGCTAACTTAGGATTGAATACGACGCGCAAAACGATGTATACCAAGTACAAACTCGCCAGCATGAAGCCTGGAATCAACGCTGCAGCATAGAGCTTGACAACAGACACACCCGCCGTGGCGGCGTAGACAATTAGCATGATGGAGGGTGGAATTAAAATGCCAAGCGTGCCACCGGCTGCGATAATGCCGCTTGCTAACTTCTTGTCGTAACCAGCCTTAAGCATCGATGGCAAAGCCAACAGCCCCATCAGCGTGACGACGGCGCCAACGATCCCTGTGGCCGTGGCAAACAAGGCGCAAGTCACCAACGCCGCAAGCCCCATGGAGCCCGGCAAGTGCCGCATGGCTACCTGCAGGCTTTCGAACAGCTTCTCTAGAATATTCGAGCGTTCAATGATGTAGCCCATGAACAGGAAAAGCGGTATGGAAATCAGCACATCGTTGCTCATCACGCTAAACGTGTTCTGTACGAGCAAATAGAAAATGTTGTTGTCCCAAAGGGCCATAGCCGGGTCGTAGTAGGCATAAAACCCAAAACCCACGCCCATCGCCATCAGCGTAAACGCGATGGGGAATCCAAGGAAGATGAAACAGATGAAAAGCCCGAGCATAAAGAGTGCAATGATAGGATCACTCATTTTCTTGCTCCTGGGTCAGTGCCATACGTCTCAAGTAAGACATCTTCTAGTTCTTTTACGTCTTCGTCGCGGCTAGGCCATTGCCCGCTCTTAATGCAAAGTAGGCAACGACATATTTCAGCACTGCCAGCAAGAAGCATGCTTACGCCGGAGACGACTATCACGACTTTAAGTGGCCATACCGGTACGCCGGCAGGGCTGTTTACGCTGACTTCTAAGATGCTCGCAGACTGTAATGCATAGAAAAATCCGGTGATAACGAGCGCCAAAATGCCTGGCATAAAAAACAGAAAATACAACACCATCTCTACCTTCGCTTGGGTGCGAGGTTGCCATTTTCGGTAGATGAAATCACCTCGCACATGGGCATTTTTAGACAAGGTGTAGGCGCCGCCCATCATAAAAAGGGTGCCATAAAGCATGTAACTCATGTCATACGCCCAAGCAGTTGGGCTATTAAGTACGTACCGCATGAATACTTCATAACTGGTACCAAGCGTTAACATCACAATGCACCAGCCAAATGCGTGGCCCAGGGCTTTTGAGAGGCTATCTATCCATCGGATATATCCGATCATGTTGCTATCTCCGCAATTAAAAAAAACCGCCGACTAAGCAGCGGTCTTCCTACGAACTAAGGACCGGCCGGGTCAAGCCCGGCCGTTTGCTGCTAATCCTTAAAACGGCAACTTCGTTTTGAAGACATGCTCGTAAGCGGCCTTGTCGTCTGCCGATGCCAAGAAGCCATAATAAGCCACACGGCGTGCCCAGTCTTTTTGCGACGCGTAGACTTTCTTAAAGAAAGGATCTTCTGCCTCAAGTTGGGCGATCAGGGTGTCCCAAGCTGCGAGCTGTGCATCATAGACGGCTTTTGGTGTCTTACTTACACGCACCTTGTCTTCGACGATAAGCTTTTGCAAGTCAGTCGAATAGTTATCCATCGCGGTCCATGTGTTGGACGATGATGCGGCTTCCGCGCTGTATTGCAAGATTGATTGCAGGTCAGGTGACAGTGCATCGTACTTGGTCTTGTTAAAGATGATCTCAAAGTACTCTGTGGCTTGGTGGAAAGAACCCATCGAGTAGTACTTGGCCACGTCCTGTGCGCCAAAGCGGCGATCGGATGTTGGATTGTTGTACTCAAACGCATCGATGACGCCGCGCTCCATGGCTGGCATGATCTCACCGCCAGGCAGCTGTGTCACACTCATACCTAACTCTTGCATCAAATCAGTCGCCAAGCCAACGGTACGGTACTTGTAGCCCTTGAGTTCAGCTCCATTTTTTGGAGGTGATTGCTTGAACCAGCCCAGAGGCTGAGGCGGCATTGGAAACGCAAAAAAGCCTTTGATGTTTAGATTCAACTCTTTCAGGAGCTCATCATAGAGTTGGATGCCACCACCGCGTTGAATCCATCCCAACATTTGGTCAGAATTGGCTCCAGTGACAGGTCCCGTTCCAAACAAAGAAGCGACTTTTGATTTGCCGTACCAGTAAGCGGAAACTTGGTGACCGGCATCGAGCACGCCCTTACTAACCGCGTCCATCATTTCGAAGGTCTTCACGACTGAGCCGCTGACTAAGAAGTCAATGCGTAGACGGCCGCCGGCCATGTCATTAACACGCTTGACGTATTCCTCTGCCATTTCGTTAAAAATGTCGTTGGCGCCCCAGGCGCCTTGCATTTTCATGACGACAGGTGACTGTGCCACCGAGATCATGGGGAATCCTGCCAGCGGCGCTGCAACCGCAACGGTACCGGCACTCTTAAAAAACTTACGACGTGATGAGGAGGTCTCAGCCTTTACTGTTGAGACGGCCTTGGAATTTTTCTCAAGCGTTTTCATGCGTTGTCTCCAAACACCTATTGTTGATATAAATTATTTTTAAAACCACAACAGATGATTGAACGTGCGGCCATATGAGGCAATTGGGGTTTTCTCTTAGCTGGGTGATAGAAAGACTGACAACCGTCTTAAATGCCAATTTCCGTCAGTTTGACGTAAGCCAATCAGCGCGACTGTGGTTTTGCAACTGAGTTTTGGTTGATCGACAAGAACGTTAATCAGTTGTTGACCCTTTGCAATCATCATGTGATTTTGCAAAAAGGCCACAGCATCTGGCCGGTTCATTCGGTAGCGCTACGTGAATGCGGTGAAACCAATCATCGGCGTAGCATTAATGGGTTCGGTGGTTTCGGTGGTTTCGGCGGACTCGCTTAGGTTAAATAGGCGCGCCCGCACGCTCGCGGGGGCGCAATCCAAGCGGTATGACAAGGCCAGGCAACGCTGACGCTGTCGCGATAACCCCATACAAAATACTGGCGGCGACCGCCGCTTCGCTGCTGATGGCTGCCATGGGCCACAGGGTTGCGGCGGCGCTTTCACGTAGACCCCAACCAGCAACTGATATGGGTAGCACCATGACCATTAAGGTCAGCGGTAAAACAATGAGGGCGCTGCTTAGCGAGGAAAAAGAAACCCCAATCGCTGCCGCACAAGCCGCAAAGGCGCCCAAGTTGCAACATAGAATCAAAACCGTCAGTGACAGTTGGCGAGGCCATGCATGGCGGGTAAACCAAGCCCGTTGAATGGCTGTACCAAAGCGTTTGAGCCATGTGGGGCCGCGCCACAGTAACAGGCTGACAACGAGGATGACGGCGGCTAGGCCCAGCACCCAATGGTTACCAAAAGCAGTTTGTGTAATGGCGAAGGTCAGTACAGAGATCATGGCCAGTTGGCCGGCCAATCTTTCGATGACCACGGCGCTGACCGCGGTGCCTAAGCTGACTTGGGTTCGATCACGCCAAGCGCGTGAGGCGTCGCCGAGCACACCACCCGGTAATGTGAGGTTACAGAGCATCGATAAATAGTACTCACTCACCGCCCGTTTGCGTGTCAGGTTTTGCCCGAGCTGGTGGGCCGTGAGTTGCCATCGCAACGCCGAGCTGATGAGTTGTATGGTTAGCAACACAAAAGCCAACAATAGCCACCAACCATTGGCCCGGCTAAGCCAAGTCAGTATTTCTTGACCGTCTAGCCAATGCCAGAGCAAAGCCAGTAGCAAGACGGGGAAGGCCACACGCAATCCGCGTTTTAACCATGGCATCGCGTTGCGCGTCACGGCAGCGTGCTCGGCGTGACATCGGCGCTGAAGGCGCTGAGAAACTTGTCGCGAAAGGTATCCATCCGCCATGGCACCAGATTAGGATCTGGTATCAATCCAGGGGTCCAGTTCCAGTCTTGGATATTGGCGACTAAATCGGGCGGCCCCAGCACATGCATGGCGACTGTTTTGTTGGCGTTTTGTGAAACAAAACGAGCCGGTTCGTGATCCCCTAGGATAATGATCAGCGGTGGGTCATCTGCGTGTTGCTCCACATAAGAAAACACGGTTTGTAGACTGTAATCAACCGCTTGACGAAATTGGTCACGGACACGATCTTGATCGCGCCAAACCTGTTCAGGCGTTTCATCCGAGATGGCCCACTGGTTAAAGATGCTGCCATCACCAATATTTGCCCATTCAATCACCGGTGGAATAGGTAACCAAGGCGCATGGCTCGAAGTCAGGGCGATCTGCGCGAATAAGGGTTGACTGCGTTTAGGCTGACGCTCGAGTCGATCCAGTGCTTTCAAGGCAAATTGATCGGGCATGGTGACCCAATTGAAGGGCAAACCTTTGTAGCCGAGTTGATCAGCATCATAAATCGCATCAAAACCAAAGAACTCGCCCTCTGGCCAATTCATACGAATGGCAGGCATGATGGCCGCAGTCCGAAACCCGGCTTGCTGGGCATAGTGAAAGAGAGTCTGTCGTTGGCTTTGCATCAGCGCACGATAACGACCTTGGTCGCTGACCCACAGGCCAGTGGCCAACGTGCCATGAGTAAGCCAACTTTGACCACCGACCATGGGTGCGGTCAACCAACCAGAGCGCATGGCCACACCCTTGTCTGCCAAGGTTTGTTGTGCTTGGGTGAGGGTATTGACATGGGTGGAGGCATAGAGGGGGTTATCAAAACTCGAGCGTCCATAACTCTCGACGAAAATGATCATGACATCGCGGTGGTCAAGCTTGCTCAAGCGCTGCTGGTTTTTTGCGAAGGGGTCTTGGCGTGCCATTTGGTTGAATTGACGCAAGCCTTTAAATGCACCCACCCATTGGCTGATATAACTGATTGTTTGACGTGTGCTGTAGGCGTCACCTGGCGTCGGTGCGACCCATCCCCAACGTTGCAAGGCGTAACCTGTGTCGGCAACGACCAAGAAAAGGCTGCCCATCAGTCCTGCGGCCACTGTGCGCCTTAACGATGACCCTGCGCTGAGTTTGGCCCAGGTGCCGGTAGCTGTCCACAAAGCGGCGGTTAATAACGTCAGCGCCAGCGTCAGAGCGCCAAGCGCTAAAACGGTTGAGAAACCACCAAGGGCTGCCCAAACAGTTAGGAGTCCCGCTGTTATTAGGTTCCAGTCCACAACAAAGTTGAAACCGCGGTCAAAGGCGATAAAGGTGCCAATATCGGCCAATCGTGCAATGGTGAGAAACATCAACCAAACGACCACGGCCCCTCGGACGAGTTGAGTGACCCGCGCTTGCGCCGGTAGCAGCCACAGTATCAAAAGAATGAAAGGTAACTCGAGCGGGATCATGCGCAACGCATCTAAGGTCAGCGCATCGGGGTGGTTAGGTGTGATGAGTGTGATGTTTAGGAGCAGGGCCGATAATGCCAACCCCAACCAGGTCCACACGCGAGTGCTGATCGAACTTAGGCTCATTGACGCATTAACCAAGTCACATCACGGGCAAATGACAGCACCAGTAACGCCAGCGCCAGCGCCGCGAGCCAGACCGCTTGCGGCGCAACAATGGCGGGTGCCAAGAGGCCCGCGAGCACCGCAATTTGAATAACGCACACGCACTTACGCAGCCATGAGTCTGGCAGCTGCCCGGTGAGCTTAGGCAACATTAAGCCAGCTAAGATAAAAAGTGGTCTAAAGAAACCCAGAAGAAGGACCCAGGCGCCTACTTTGCCACTCTGCCAAACCAAAGCCGCCAGCACAATAGCGAACAGGGAGTCAACTTCCATGTCAAATCTCGCCCCGAATTTTGACATCAAACCGCTTTTTCTGGCGGCCCAGCCATCGGCACCATCAAGTAGAAGCGTCAATCCGGCAACCCCAACCACAGCCCATCCAAAGGGGGCAACAAATAAGGATTGAGGGGCCACGATGAGACCGGCTAACCAGCAAACGAGCGCGGCTCGACTCAGGGTAATGGCATTGCACAGTCCAAAATGGCCGAAAGGATAATGCCGCGGTACTTGAATCAGGACCACAGTGCCCATGACCAATAAGCTTGCGATAGCCAAAGAAACGACTGAGAGCCCTAACAAATCAACGGCTTGTATGGCAGCGAAGACGCTGATAGCCAGTATCACAAGATACAGTAATGACGCCTCGCCGAGCGCTCGCTTCGGGGAGTCAGTGCAAAGATATTGATGGAGGCGTAATGGCAAAACCGACATGGCTCCCTCAACAAGGCAGGGCAGTGGGGTAAAACAACGGGGATGCGGTATACAACAGGTATACAACGGATATAAAACGGGTATAAAACGGAAAACGAAGGCTAATAGAACGGTTAGCAAACATCACTAAGTGCGAACCAGTAAACACGCTTGGATCAGATGCCTTTGACAGGGATTTAGTTCCTTCTTGATGCCTCTTCGATTGGTGCTTGCTGAGTGGTCTTAGTGGCAGTGATGTCTTTGTTCTTAATTATAAAAGTAAAAAAGCCATTTTGGTTTATTCATTGCGTCTGTGGTGTGGTGGGCTTGCAGGTTGTGGGGTCACAGGATCATGTTCTTCGGCGCTCGGCATTAGAAATCGAATACCCTCGGTTTGGTACATCCATTATTCGACGAGTGTCTTCAAAAGTAAGGACCACTGATGACAGAAAACAAAGCTCAGCTTGACCAAGCCCTAAAGCCAGTCGAACTGGCTTATGACGTAAGCGGGACTGGTCCGGCCTTGTTGTTGCTGCATGGCTTTCCGCAGAATCGTGCCATTTGGCAGCCGATTCAGTCGGCGTTGTCCTCGCAGTTCACCTTGGTGATGCCCGATTTGCGTGGCTATGGGGCCTCACCCAAACCAGCCAGTGACCCTTTGCACGCCACTTACGCCAAACGCGCCATGGCCAACGATTTGGTGGCGCTTATGGATAAGCTTGGCCATAAGCAATTTGGTGTGGTGGGTCATGATCGTGGGGCACGGGTGGCGCACCGCTTGGCGGCTGACCATGGCGACCGGGTCACACGTCTCATGTTGCTTGATATTTCGCCAACGCTTGCGATGTATGAACAAACGGGCATGACGTTTGCGGCCGGTTATTGGCATTGGTTCTTTTTAATACAAGAGGCGCCATTGCCTGAAACCTTGATTGGGCAACAGCCCGCGTTTTTCATGAACGAGTTCATGGTTAAGCGTTATCCAGGTCGGCATATTTTTGAGGCATCACGGTGGGATAGCTACTTGGCGGGCATTGAAGATCCCGCCTGTTTGCATGCGATGTGCGAGGACTATCGGGCATCTTTCACCATCGACCTGACGCATGATCGGGCTGACCGAGAGGCTGAAAAAAAACTGGCTATGCCATTACGAGTGCTGTGGGGCCAGCACGGCATGATTCAAAAGTGCTTTGCGCCATTGCAAGACTGGGCGGCGGTCGCAGCCGAAGTCACGGGTCGACCAATCGATTCAGGGCACTACATTCCTGAAGAGCAACCAGACGTGTTGGCCGATGAGGTCCGCGCCTTCTTTGGTTCTCACTCGGTTAGGGTTTGAGCGCGACGTTATTGAGCTTGTTTAAGGTATCTGGCCACTGACGGTTTTGAGCCGATTGCAGCAAAATACGTCCCCACGCCACCCAAGCATCCCAACCAACGCGTTTGTCCCAAGTGTTACCCCAACAACAGAGCAGATGAACGCCGCTGGCTGCGGCTTGTTGGGCTTGATCGTAGGCTTTCTCGGTCAAGTAGAGTTGGGCGAGCAGGAGGTAAGGCTCTGCGACCCAAGGGTTCAAGCGGGTGGCTTGCTCGAGCGTCATGATGGTTGTCGCGCTTGAGACCAGGGGTTGGTTTTGTTGGATCACCGACCAATAGAGGGCACAAGCAGCCGCCTCGTCGGCTTCCGATAATTCATGCTGACAGCCATCGAATACCGAAGGCATGGGCTGCAGGGGCTTGAGCGCTGGGTGCTGTAAGACCTTTCCCAAACGTGAAATCTGACTGATTCGATAAGCCGTTGGCCGCATGGGGCCTGGCCAAAGACTGGCGGCCCAATGGGCTTGTGTTTCGCGGTTTGTGTGATTGGGGTAGCCTGAGTAAATGTCGTCTTGCCAGCTGTACCACTGCTCGCAAATATCGGCTATGGTGACGACGGTGAAGATGGCGAGGTCACGTGCCTCTAAAACCATGGGTTGACCGTTAACGGGAACGGTCAGTTCGCCGTTCTCGTTTGGACCTGTTTCAAGGACGGCTTTGACAAACGGTGCGCGTGGCAATACGCAGTACAGGTGAATGAGCCGTTCAATATCCTGGCCGACCATGGCCTGCACGCGACCCCGCTCCGATTGAGGGTCAAATTTAACAATATCGACCTGGGCGTTGCCGTACACGCTATGCAACAAGCCCAAGAGCTTGGCCGCGTCGGATTGTTGCCAAAGCGTGAGGGTTCGGGCGACGCCGACGAGGTGGTGACGGAAGGTGCCGGCCTTGTGCCAGTCTTGGCCCACGCCACGCCCTAACACCACGGGCATAACTGGCGCGAGCACCTCATCTTTTAGTAACCACTCTTCATCAAGCAAGGCGATCGCGTGTTCAAGGGTGGCAGGTGAAAGGGTGTGTTGATCGATTTTCATGAGGTTGCGCAGAAGTCATTCGTGAATCAAGCGTAGTGAATCTGGCGGCCAAGCGCAAGGTGCGCGGCAGGTAAGACCACCTTTCTATGCGGTGCCTCAGGCTAAAGGATGCACCTATACGACAGTCTAAAAAAGTCAGCAATGATGGCTGCGTTCGCTAAATGAAAGTTATGTTCTCATGAACGCATGAATACGCCAATCATCGAGAACTGATCTCGGGTAAGAGCAAGTTAGTCATGTCCGGTCGATGGGGCGGCTGTTGATAAGCAGTCAGGCGCGGTTGGGCGGGACAACGGCCAGCCGCAGAGCCGAGGTCGGTAGAATTGGTGCAAATGGACACTTTTTACGCTGCCTACTTTGTCTTGTCAGATGCGCGACAGATGCACGACAGGTGCGCGACAGGTGCCGATCGTGGTTTAGTGTGGCGTAGCGAGGCTTACCGTGCCGTAGAAGTTTGATTGTGTGTCAGCGCCTCGCGGGAGGTGACACTTAAACAGGACAAAAAAAATGACAATATGGCGTAATTGGTTCAAGTCAGAGACCGCGGGCCGCGCCAATAGCGAGTACGATAGGGCGCGGGATTTGTTAGCGGCTCTAGACCGTGGCGGCTTGCCGTTACATCCGAGCCGTATCAATGAGATTGCCCGTGACCTCGGTCTTGAGGTGTCGCGCAAAGCCCCCTTACATGAAACCATTGAACGTATCCGGGCCGCGCTCAAGCGGCACGATGATTATTGATGTTTTCAAAAGAGGGATGTCATGACGTCTGTATCAAATTTGCCGCGCCGCTTATTGCTCGCCGGTGTCGCCGGGAATGTGCTGGAGTGGTTTGATTTTGCGGTCTATGGTTTTTTTGCCGTCATTATTGGCAAACTTTTTTTTCCGGAAGCAGACCCTGTAGCACAGGTGATTGCTGCGTTTGGCGTTTTTGCGGTTGGTTTTCTGATGCGACCTATCGGTGGCGTTTTGCTGGGCCACATTGGGGACAAATATGGTCGGCACAAGGCGATGCTGATTTCAGTGGCAGCCATGGCCATACCCACCTTCTTGGTTGGCAGCTTGCCGACTTACGCTACCTTGGGGTTGGCAGCCCCCATTATCCTGCTGATTTTGCGGATGATTCAAGGCCTATCGGTTGGCGGTGAATACACGACATCAATCGTCTACATGATTGAAAACACGCCGGAACATCGGCGTGGCTTCGTGGGCTCTTTTGCCGTGAGTGGCGCGGTGCTCGGCATTCTGATGGGATCGGGCGTGGGTGCGTTATTGGCTGCCTTGCTATCAACGGAACAGCTGCAGGCGTGGGGCTGGCGCGTGCCTTTTTGGTGTGGCCTCTTCTTGGGTTTGGCCGGCTTGTGGTTGAGGCGTCAGAACGAGTCGCAGACACCTCAAGCGCCCGGGGTGGAGCACCCCCTTAAGACCGCTTGGAATGAGCACCGCAAAGTCATGTTGCAAGTCAGCGGCTTGTCCATGGTGAATGCCGTTGCTTTTTATTTGGTATTTGTCTACGTCGTGAGCTGGCTCGAGCTTGTCGATGGCATTCCTGCGGCGACCGCGTTGGAAATCAATAGCGAAAGCATGGTGCTTTTATTGGTGGTCATGCTGTTTTCTGGCTGGTTATCTGACAAAGTGGGTGGTCGTTCCATACTTTTGATATCAGCGATACTCATTGCGGTGTTCGCATGGCCGCTGTTTTGGTTGCTACATAGCACCGACACATGGGTCATCATGGCGGGCCAATTTGGATTTGCCATCATCCTCGGCGGCTATTTGGGTGCCCAACCCGCTTACATGGTGAAAGTCATTCCGGCCAACGTGCGTTGTACAGCGGCTGGTCTGGCCTACAACATTACGCTGGGATTGGCCGGTGGATTAAGTCCCTTGGTGGCGACTTGGTTGGTGAGTCGCACGGGCGACGACTTAAGTCCCGCTTTCTTAATTATCGCAGCGGCCTTGATTAGTTGGTTTGCCTTGCGTTCACTGCCTAAAGAGAATTAACCCCGATCCATGACAATGCGCAGCACGGTCAGCCAAACAAGACAGCCGGGTGTCAAACGACGAGAGGTGTTTGGCTGGGCTTTGTATGATTTTGCCAATTCGGGCTATACAACCGTTGTCCTAACGGCGGTGTTTTCGGCTTATTTTGTGAGCGGTGTGGTGGGTGATGCTGCCATGGGAACCGTGTGGTGGACGCTCACACTCAGCGCTTCGCATTTATTGGTCATGCTTACGATGCCGTTTATCGGTGCATGGGCCGACCAGCATCAAGCCCGTCGCCGATTGCTTTGGGTAACCACCATCGGCTGTGTGATCAGCACGGCTGCCCTGTCACTGGCAGGGCCAGGTGCCATGGCCTTGGCCATCACCTTGGTGATCGTCTCTAACGTGTTTTTTAGCTGGGGTGAATCGCTGATCTCGTCTTTTCTGCCGTCACTGGCACAGCCACGTGCGCTTGGTCGCGTGAGCGGCTGGGGATGGGGTTTTGGGTACGTCGGTGGCATGCTGACATTGGGTTTGTCTTTAGCCTACGTCCTGCATGCGCAAGCCCAAGGACAGTCAGCCGATGTGTTTGTGCCGGTCACACTGTGGATTACCGCGGCCATCTTTGCGGTGGCGGCTACGATTTCTTTGTCTTTACTCAAAGAGCGTGGTTCTTCAGAGGCGCGCGTCACACAAGCGAGTCATGCGTGGACACGTGTCTACCAGACATGGCAGCACGCCAAGCAGTTTCAAGATTTTTTGTGGCTATTGGCCTGCACGGTCCTCTATATGGGTGGGGTTGCCGTGGCCATTGCCTTGGCCGCTATCTATGCAGAGCAAGTCATCGGTTTTGAGCCAGCCGAGACCATGGCTCTTATTTTTGTATTAAATATCGCCGCGGTCATCGGTGCTTTGGTGTTGGGCTATGGGCAGGATTGGTTAGGTCATAAGTTGGCCCTGGCCCTGACGCTCGTTGGTTGGTTAGCGACTTGCTTGCTCGCGGCTTGGGTGACCACCAAAGGCGGATTTTGGGTGGCGGCATCGATTGCCGGTTTGTGCATGGGTGCGAGTCAATCGGTCGGACGGGCCATGGTGGGCCTGTTAGCACCCGCCAATCGTTTGGCTGAGTTTTATGGCCTATGGACCCTGGCAACGCGTGTCGCAAGCATCATCGGTCCTTTGCTCTACGGCTCAGTCACGTGGATGACAGACGGCAATCAGCGTTTGGCTATTGCCATTACTGGGGTGCTATTTTTGGGGGGGCTGTTGTTGCTCATTCCCGTACAGCTTGACCGCGGTCACCGCGCAGCGCTTAACGCTAACGCACAGCAGCCAGTTCATTAAGAGGAATCCGCATTTTGGTGGGCTTTTGCAGGAGTTCAATCAAAATCATGGCTCGGCTTTCACCATCGTCAATCTGGTAGATACCCTGCACGCCTTTGAAGGGACCCTCTTGAATCTCAACCAGGTCACCGGGTTGGTATGGGCTACGCGGCGTCTGCATCAGGGTGGTTTCTTGGGCTCGCAGCCAATCAATTAATCGAACATCTATACGAGCAGGCTCAAGACCAAAGCTGACCAATTTGCTGACACCCATGGTGGAGCGGATGGGTGCCCAGCTTTTACCTGACAAATGCGTGTCGAGTTCAATGAATAGATAACGAGAAAACAGCGGTTCTCGCACGATTTCGAACGATTTCTTTGTGATTTTTTTCTTGGCAAAGGTGGGTAAAAAACAGTCAAAACCTTGGCGTTCAAGGTTCAGCCTCGCTCTTTCCTCTTGCCGAGGCTTTGTGTGTACAACATACCATTCCATAAACAGCAGTTTAGACCTAAATTGAGTTTGAGTTCAAATCGCATGCGTTCGGTGCCAAAGGTACGCTTTCTTGGTACGCTCTGCAACAGACAAATAGGAGTGAGCGATGTTGTTTTACGACATGAGAACCGCCATGAATCCACGGCGTGTTCGTATTTTTATGGCTGAAAAAGGCATCGAGATCCCAACTCAAGCGGTTGATGCTTCATTAAACGAGAACCGCGCGCCTGCTTTTTTAGCGATCAACCCCATGGGCAAGCTACCGGTCTTGCGACTCGATGATGGCACCTATTTGACCGAATCCATTGCCATCTGCCGTTGCTTGGAATCGCTTCACCCGAACAATCCTTTGTTTGGCGCCGATGCCCAAACCCAAGCCGTGATCGATATGTGGATGGGTCGGATCGAATCGGAAATGGTGCTGCCACTGACGAGCGCATTCAAGCACACGGGGGCTTACTGGCAGGGTAAGTACCCGCAAGTACCTGCATTCGGCGCTTGGTGGCGCGCGCGTGCCGACGAAGGCTACGACATGTTGAACCAATGGCTCGCGGGTCGTGCCTTTGTGGCGACGGATCACTACAGCATGGCTGACATCGTGTTGCAGTGCGCGCTAGTGATGGCCAAACCCACGGGCACACCGATCCCAGCGCATTGTGAGCATGTGAGCCGATGGTACGCTGAGGTATGTGCTCGTCCAACGGCGAGAGCGTAGCCATTAAAACGTGGAGGCATTCGAATGACAAACTCACCAGTGTGTTTGATCGTTGGCGCGGGCAGTGGTTTAGGCGCTGGTTTGGCGCGTACGTTCGCCAAAGCGGGGTTTGCTATTTGCTTGGTCCGGCGCCACTTAGAACCTGCCCAGCCCCTGCTCGACGAGGTCAGGGCAATGGGTGTGGTTGCACAGGCTTTTGCGGCCGATGCGCGTGACGCGAGTGCGATGTCTCGGGTGTTCGACGAAGTAGAAGCGACAGTGGGTGAAGTGACGGTGGCGATTTTTAATGTCGGCGGTAATGTGCGGGCCGGCGTCTTAGAAACAACACCGCAGACATATTTGGACGCTTGGCAAACCAGCGCGTTTGCCGGCTTTATGACGGGGCAGAACGCCGCACGCGTGATGCAACCCCGGCGACGGGGCACGATTTTGTTTACGGGCGCGACTGCTAGTTTGCGCGGTGGTTTGGGCTTTTCTGCTTTTGCAGCGGCTAAATCGGCCCTGCGCACGTTCGCGCAAAGTTTGGCGCGCGAGTTTGGCCCCCAAGGCATTCATGTGGCGCACGTGATTGTTGATGGCGGCATTGACTCGCCGCGTATCCGGCAACAGCAGCCGGAACGTGTAGAGGCAGCGGGACCGGAAGGCCTACTGGCTCCCGACCACTTGGCGCACAATTATTTGTTGTTGCACCAGCAACCACGCGATGCCTGGACTTTTGAGATGGATTTGCGGCCTTGGGCTGAGCGTTGGTAGGCAATGACTGAGGTAGGGTAATAGCAGTGAGATTGACTGAAGTGCGGGCGACTTCTAGCGCTTATTTTGAGATGAAAAAGATAGTCAAATCCGCAAGATTGGTGTTAGCCTTTTGACTCACATTTACTGCAGGCCAGAATCTAATGAACTACACAAAAATCACGCAGCAGATCACAGGCAAGCATCTATTGGGTCTTTCCTTGGTGTTGGGGCTCAGTGTCATGGGCGCTCAAGCATTGGCACAAGAAGCGCCTCCAGCGGGTGCTTTTGCGACGGTCAACGGTCAGCCCCTCTCTGAGGCGTTGCTTGATGTCAATATAGAAGCCAATGTCAGCGAAGGTCGAGCTGACACCCCTCAATTGCGTCAAGCCATTAGGGGTGAACTGGTGGGTCGAGAGGTGTTGGCACAACAGGCAAAAAAACTGAAGTTGGATCAAACGCCCAAAGCACAAGCGCAGATGTTTCAGGTGCAACAAAATTTCATGGCGAACTTAGTGCTCAACCATTACAACGCGACCAATCCGGTGAGCGAAGCGCAAATAGAGACCGAGTACCAGGCGCTCTTAAAAAATGTTGAAGGTGCCCAGCAGTACAAACTTGCGCTTATCGCGGTGCCAACAGAGGCGCGCGCCAAAGAAATCATTGCCCAGCTCAAAGCAACAGATGACAAGGATGCTTTTGCGAAGATCGCGCTAGAGGAGTCCATCGATAACAGTCGCAGTACTGAAGGCAAACTAGACTGGTTACTCCCTGAGCAAATGTTGCCGGCGGTCGGTAATGTGGTGGCCAACTTGTCGCCGGGCAAGATCAGCGTGGTACCGATTCAAACTCAGTCGGGTTGGAATGTGATTCGGGTGGATGAGGTGCGCGACTTCACGCCGCCCAAGTTAGCCGACATAGAGGGTCAATTGCGTCAAGCAGCGGCCCAAAAGCAACTCGCGGCGTACGTACAGAGTTTGCAGACTGAAGCCAAGATTGTGCAGTAGTGGATGAAAGTGCTGAACCACAGCACTGAACCACAGCACTGAATCGACTTTACTGAAACGATTTACTGAGTGGTCTGTGGTTTGGTGCCTTAAGTGCCACAGGCGAAAAACCACTACCTGCCCATGCTGTAGAACTCGGCGTTGGGCATCAATGCGGTGGCGCTTGCGAGGCGATTGCTCATGGCAAAAAAGGCGGCGATGCTGGTGATATCCCACAAGTCTTCGATCGACAGGCCCGCGTCCATCGCTGTCTGGCGGTCGAGCGCGGTCAGTTGAGCCGCTTGCTGCGACACTTTCATGGCGTAATCGAGCATGGCTTGTTGGCGAACGGATAGCGCTGCTTGGCGGTAATTGGTTGCCAATTTATCGGCAATGGTGGCCTCTTTGGCTCGGATCCGTAAAATCGCACCGTGGGCGACCACGCAATACAGGCAGTGGTTGGCGCCGGAGGTAGCCACCACAATCATCTCACGTTCGGCTTTACTTAATCCACTCTCACCGTCCATCAAGGCGTCGTGATAAGCCATGAACGCCCGGAACTCGGGCGGGCGACGCGCCAAGAGCAACATCACATTGGGGACAAATCCGACTTTGGTCTGGGTCTTGAGGAGTTGCTCGCGTATATCTTGAGGCAGATCGGCCATCGGCGGGGAATCGAAGCAGGCAATGGCCTGAGCCTGGGCTGAGCCGTTGGGCATGGTGGACGTCAAGATGGGCTCCTCGGTGGTGTTTAGAAGTGATGCAACCGTTAGCCGTGATCACACCGACAGCTTATTAGCGGGGTGTATCGCCTTTGAGCGTGATACGGTGCAAGAGGCGCTTGTGTCCGTGATAGTCATTGATAGGGTTGTGCAACACGCAACGGTTATCCCAAAGCGCAATCGAACCCGGCTGCCAGCTGAATCGACAGGTGAACTCTGGCTTGACCTGGTGTGCGAATAGGAAGTCGAGCAGGCCTTGGCTTTCTTTCTCTGTCCAGCCCACAAAGTGAGTGGTGTGCGCGGGGTTCACGTAGAGCGTGCGCCGCCCGGTCTCGGGATGGGTTCGGATGACTGGATGCTCACCGACCAAGGGCTGGTTTGCCTTTTCTGTGGCGGAGTCAGCGACTCGGTCTTCGCGGGTTTTAGTGACCTCGGCCTTGGCCGAACTGTTGGCCGCTTTCAAGCTGCTTAGCGTGGCTTGCAAGCCCGGCGATAGCGCCTCATAAGCGGCGTAACCACTTGCAAACATGGTGTCACCGCCCTTCGGTGGCAGCTCCCGGGCAACGAGCAGTGTCGCCATCGGCGGGGCGGCAAGATAAGCCGTGTCTGTGTGCCACACACCACCGAAATTGTGTTTCTCATGAGGCAGTTTTAAGACGGGAATAATCATTGGGTGATCGGGTAGGCCCTTCACGAAGGGGTACTCGACCACATCACCCAGTTGCTCGGCAAAGGCTTGAAACTGAGCGGGGGCTAGCGGTTGATCACGAAAAAAAATCACGCCATAGGAGAGCCACACGTCGCGTATGGCTTGTATCAATTCATCCGATGGTGTTTGTGTCAGATCGACACCATGGATCTCGGCCCCAATGGCGCCTGCCATCGGACGCACATCAAGCGCTAGAGTGGTTTCAGTGGTCATTGCTTGCTTCCCCTGGGTTGAATACTTATTTTTCTATTGATTGAATACGCCCAAGCTTGGAGCTTGGGTTTGATCATGACGCAGCAGTGTCTTGGCCTCGCTTGGCCGCTTGCTGAATAGCGGCGGCGAGGTGCTCCACCGGTTGCGCCCCCTCGACAAGAAATTTATTGTTCAATATAAAGGCGGGCACGCTTTGTATGCCTAACATCTTATAGCGCGTTTGGGCAGACCGGACTTGGTTTTCATATTCGCCGTCTGCTAGCACTTGTGCGGCCCGTTCGGCATCCAGCCCGGCCGCTGTTACCGCCGCCAGTAAGGTCGCGCTGTCGTCCATGTTGCCGACCTCGGTGAAATAAGCGCCAAGTAAACTTTTCTTCAAGAGAAGTGCAGCGTCAGGCCCTTGTTCTATCTCCGCCCAATGAATGAGACGGTGGCAGTCAAAGGTGTTGTAGACGTGCTTGCGGCCATCTGGATGGAAGGCAAAGCCAACCTCGGCGGCACGGTCGTAGATGCGTTGCTGATTGATGCGAGCTTGTTGCTCAGAAATGCCATATTTACGAGCGATGTAGCCGATCACTTCCTCTCCCCCTTCGGGCATATCGGGATGGAGTTCGAAAGGCTGTAAATGCAAGTCAACGGTAATTTTTCCGCCAGAAAGACGCTCAGTCAGTGCGATCGCTTTTTCAATGGTGGTCAGTCCGATGGCACACCAGGGGCATGCCACATCTGAAACCATGTCAATACGAACGGTATCGGTCATTTGCTGTCCTTTGATTTGGGCCAAAGCACCATTTGGCTGCAACGGAAAATGGCGATCTTTTTCCCGGTTTCGGCATCAAGCACATCGGCGTCCCATACCTGGGTGTTCTTGCCGAGGTGCTGCGCGCTTGCCACACATTGAATCTCTGTGCCGCGTGTGGTTCCTAAAAAATTACTCTTGAGTTCGATCGTTGTAAAAGAATGAGCGCCCGCTGGCAAGTGGGCCACGGTTGCATAGCCACAGGTCGTGTCAGCCAGCGCGATCACGCTCGCGGCATGTAGATAGGTATTGGGTGCGAAATGGATACTTGTCAGTTTCATGCGGCTACGCACCTGTGAGTCAGCCAATTCCGTGAGTTCAACGCCAAGAAGGCCAGGTAAATTATCCCCTGAGCGTTGGTTCAGGATCTCTAAACTGATGTCGTCACGGAGTTGCGTCATGGTGTTGCTTTGTCTTAGAAAAGTGGATGAAGCCCGTAAGCATAGCGATTTGATGACCTGCCGTCAGCTTTGTCAGCGCCTTCGGTGCACCTGACCAGCCACGCCCCGCAACATCCACTCCTTATTGTGCCGCAAAATCCACCTCATGCGGTCAGTTCGCGTTATCTGCGGTATCCGCGGTATCTATACGAAACCACCAGGCGTAGAGCGCGGGAACGAATAAAAGCGTGATGACCGTGCCCACGAGCACGCCACCAATAAGCACATACGCCAGCGGTCCCCAAAAGCTGTCCATGGTCAATGGGATGAAAGCGAAGGCAGCAGCCACTGCTGTTAGAACCACGGGGCGAGACCGTTGCACCGCGGCCTCAATAATGGCCTCCCGTGCTTTCATGCCGTCGCCTGTGTTGTCAGCCACTTGTTGCGTCAAAATCAAGGTGTTGCGCATCAGAATACCTGCCAAACCGATCAGCCCCAAAAGCGCCACAAAGCCAAACGGCTGAGAAAACAAGAGTAGTGCCACGACCGCCCCGATTAAGCCCAAGGGAGCCGTGGCGACCACCATGAACATCCCAGAAAAGCTGCGCATCTGTAGCATGATGAAAACCAGCATCAAGGCCACCATGAGTGGTTGCAGCTTTTGTATGGAAGCGTCGGCTTTGGCAGACTGTTCAATGGAGCCGGCGATGTTGATCTGGTAGCCAGACGGCAGCGAGGCGCGCACAGGCTCTAGCGAGCGCCAAACCGCCATGGTGACATCAGGGGGCTGCGCCGATTCGACATCGCTGTTGACGTAGAGAAACGGTTGGCGGTTGTAGCGTTTGATCACGGGTTCTTCGAACGCAATGACCGCAGTGCCGAGCTGGGCGAGCGGCACTTTGCCGCCTATCGGGGTATTGATTTCAATGCCTTCGAGCAAAGTGCCACGGGTGGGATTCATGCGTGCCCTGACCTGAATGCTGCGGGTGCCTTCACGCACGTCGGTTACCGGCACACCATCGAGTTGGAATTGCAGCTGTTGGGCCACCTCTACAGACGTCAAACCGAGTGTCTGCAGGGTTTTGGGGTCCATCTGCAGGTCCAAGGTGGGTGCCCGCTCATCCCATTCGAGGTTGGGATCGACCGTGTTGGGGTTTTGCTGCATCACATTGCGCACTTGATGGCCGATTTCACGCAAGACCTCGGTATCGGGACCCGTGATCCGGAAACTAACTGGCCAGTCAACGGGCGGGCCATAAAGTAGGCGTGCCACTCGCACACGCGCTTGAGCGTATTGGCCTTGTGCAATCCTTTCTTCTAGAAAGGCAATGAGTTGTTCGCGGCCGCGTACGTCTTTGGTGACGGCAATCAGTTTGGCAAATGCTGGATTGGGCTGCTCAGGATTGGCAGAAATAAAAAAACGCGGTGCGCCGGCACCAATGTAGGCCGATAGGGTTTTGATTTCTGGTCGACCAACAAGGTCTTTTTCAATGAGCTGGACCACTTGATCTGTATTGCCGATCGCCGTGCCTTGCGGCATGTAAACGCTAATCAGGACTTCGGGCCGGTCAGAGCTCGGGAAAAATTGCTTTTCAACGGGACCGACCATGCCGCCAATACTGACGAGCAAGGCAAGTAGCGTGATCAAAACCACCCGTTTGCGACGAGTGACACACCAAGTAATCACCTGACGCAGCCGTTGGTAGCCGGCTGACTGATACTGTGCCGTCGTTGATTCGTGCCCCTCGCTCTCATTACCCTGTTCTGTACGGGCTTTGAAATGAGGCAGCAGCTTCACACCCAGATACGGGGTGAACGTCACCGCCACGACCCAAGACACGAGCAAGGCATAAGCCAATACCCAGAAAATGCCACCGGCATACTCACCCACGGCAGAGCGGGCAAAGCCAATCGGTACAAAACCGGCGACCGTCACTAAAGTGCCAAATAGCATCGGTGCCGCCGTCACATTCCAAGCGTGGGACGCCGCGCGAACCCGGTCCCAGCCTTGTTCCATTTTCACAATCATCATTTCGATCGCGATGATGGCGTCGTCCACCAGCAGACCCAAGGCGATGATCAACGCGCCCAGAGAAATGCGGTCTAAGTTCATGCCTGTCAATTGCATCAGCACGAACGTCAGCCCCAAAGTGAGTGGGATTGATAGGCCGACAATGAGACCGGCACGCCAACCGATCGCTAGGATGCTGACAGCCACCACCACCGTCATGGCAACTAAAAATTTGATTTGGAACAGGTCCACGGCTTGTGTGATGGCATCGGCTTGATTGGTGAGTTGCGTCAGCGTCATACCCAGTGGCAGATTATCGGTTTCACTGGCTAAAAATTCTGATAATCGCTCGCCAACGGCTAATCCATCTTCACCATCGGCTGCGACCACACCCAACAACACACTGTCTTGCCCACCGGCTCGAATCATGTAGGGGGGCGGCTCTCGGTAGCCGCGTTCAATGCTCGCAATATCTGCGAGGCGAATCAAACGATTGTTGATTCGCAAAGGCAAGTTGGCCAGCGCTTGCAAGTCGGGCAGATTTGAGTCGATTCGGACATAGACGCGGGCGCCCTCGGTTTCCAGTTGCCCTGCGGGTACTAATTGATTATTGGCGTTGATGGCTGTTAAAACCGCTCTGGGTGAGAGACCTAGATTGGCCAGTTTGGCTTGATCGAAGTTGATGTGAATGCGCTGCTCGCGTTCGCCAAGCAAGAAGACTTTTTGTATGCCATCAACGCGTTGCAGTCGATCGCGTATGCCATCAGCGTCTTTGACCAGTTCGGACTGCGGCAGACCAGGGGCGGAGAGCGCAATCAATGAGAAATAGACATCAGAGAATTCGTCATTGACGATGGGCCCGATGACGCCAGCGGGCAAGCGCGGCGTCTCATCTAGCATGCGTTTTCTGACCTCGTAAAAAAGGTCTGGCACGATCTCGCTTGGGGAGAAGTCCTCGAACTCCACCATCATGTCGGCGCGCCCTGGCCGAATGGTGGTTTCAAGCTTGAGGAAATAGTCGACTTCTTGGATGCGTTTTTCTAGCCGATCAACCACCTGTGTTTGCAGTTCTTGGGGGGTGGCACCTGGCCAGGCCACTGACACCACCATCACACGGACCGTAAAAGGTGGGTCTTCCGCACGCCCCAATGAATTGAAGGCGAAGAGCCCTGCGATAATCGACAAAATCAAAAAAAACAGCGTCACTGACCGTTCGCGAACGGCCAGCGCTGACAAATTCGGAAAACTCATGGTGCCGAGCCTGCTGCCTGCACACGCACCTCCACCCCAGGTTGCAGCAAGTGGGTACCCATGGCAATGACAGGCGTACCTGGCTCAAGGGAGGATTGAATTTGAGCCCGTTCGGTTGACAAGGACAGCACCTGAACCGGCACGGGTTGCGCGCGCCCTTTAACCACGATCCAGACTTGAGGTCCTTGCCCGCGCTCGTCAAGTGCACCCATGGGTACACGAACCACGTTTTCGCCGGACGGGCTGGTGGTGATCGTGAGCTGTGCGATCGATCCTAATGGCAAATCAAAATCTTGGCCCAGCAGGCTGTAGCGCGCTCGAATCGTGCGGGATGCAAGGTCTGCGGAACCCGCGACCTCGCGCAGGCTTGCCTGCCATGAGCGGGTGTCGCTCGTCACGATGCCACTGGCCGGTGGGATAACGCCTTGCGGCAGAAAAACCTCAATGTCAACAGGGCCAGCGTGAGCGAACTGAGCAACGGTTTGCCCCGGCATGACGACCTGACCACTCTCAGCCAAGGTCTCGGTCACAATCCCATCGTCAGGCGCGGTTAGCGTGGCATAGGCCTGGGCGTTACGTGCTTGTTGGGCGCCCGACTGAGCCGCGTCAAAGCGCGTTTGCGCCTCTTTTACTTCTAAGACGTCTCGATCGAGGGCTTGTTGACTGATATAGCCTGATTGGGAGAGTTGTTGGCTCCTGCGCAGCTTGTCTTGTGCGGTTTGTAAGGCAGATTCAGCGGCATTGACTTGCGCGTTCGCCGAGGTCAAGGCTTGCGCCAAGTCTCGTGTGTCTAAAGTGAACAGGATTTGCCCTTGGGTCACCTGCTCACCGGATTGGACCGCTCGGCTGTCGATTCGCCCGCCCACCTGAAAGGAGAGTGGGTTTTGTCGGGCGGCCTGAATCGTGCCGGATAGCACCAGTTGCGGATCGACAGCGATTTCGGTGGCGATGGTCTTGACAATCGGTGGCGCGGTTTGGTCTAAGGCACTGTCGGGTGCTTCATTGCAGGCCGAAAGTGCCAATACCGCGCCCATAGGTAGAAGCCAGCGCATGGCGGCAAGTGATAAAGATGAAGCAGGCAGCATAGGGATAGGGTAGGTTGCTAAGAGATTGCTCCCAATTAGAACAGAGACCGACGAAAAAATGGGCGCCGTTGCACCCAGCTTGCAGGGGTTTATGATGTCTACGTTCATAAATATCCACCGCGAAAGCGGTTTGGCCGCTCAGACACAAATGTAACCATAGTCACGCGAACCAAACAGAGTCAAAAAACAGAGTCAAAAAATCAGAGGCAAAAAATGAAAGTAGTTGTGATACCGGGGGATGGTATTGGGCCTGAGACGGTCAGCGTGGCGGTGGCCGCGCTCTCGCTAGCCGCCGAGCGCTCGGGCGCTAAGTTGGAGCTGATTCATGAATCAGCGGGGCACGATAGTTTAAAAAAATATGGCACCACGGTTCGTCCTGAATTGGTTGAGACCGTCGAAGGCGCCGATGGCATGCTGCTGGGTCCCATGACCACACATGATTTGCGCCACGGGGTGGCCGGTGAGATCAATCCCTCTCGTTACTTCAGAAAACACTTCGATCTGTACGCCAACATCCGTCCAGCACGAACCTTTGAAGGGGCACCGATTCGGATCAGGCCGTTTGATCTCGTCGTCGTCCGTGAAAACACCGAAGGTTTTTATGCGGACCGCAACATGGCCTCAGGTGGCAGTGAAATGCTCGTGACCGAGGACGTGGTGGTGTCTATGCGTCGGATCACCCGCGTATGCTGCGAACGAATTGCGAGACGGGCGTTCGAGTTGGCGATGACACGTCGCAAGAAAGTCACGATTGTGCATAAGGCCAATGTCCTCAAGCTCGGCGATGGCATGTTTGTAGAGACCTGTGAGGCGGTAGCCAAATCATTTCCAGAAGTGGCGGTGGACGCGGTGATTGTCGACGCCATGATGGCACTGGCGGTGCGCGAGCCAGAGCGGTTTGATGTTGTGGTCACCACGAATATGTTTGGTGACATTTTGTCGGATTTAACCGCTGAGTTGGCAGGTAGTTTGGGCATGGCAGCTTCCATCAACGCGTCGGACCGTTTCGCCATGGCTCAAGCCGCGCATGGCTCGGCGCCTGACATAGCAGGACTAAATATAGCCAACCCTTTTAGCCAAGTGTGGTCCTCAGCGATGCTGTTAAGCTGGCACGGACAGCGCTCAGGCAAGCCCGAGTACCTTGACATGGCCAATCGGCTTGAAACGGCGATGAGTCAGACGATTAAAGAGGGCAAGGTCACTCGTGACATGGGGGCAAGCTTAGGCACCGCCGAAGTGGGCCAAGCGTTGCTGGCAAATTTGTAGGATAAGTAGAGGGAAGAGGACCGACATGTCTATAAAAAATGTGGCTGTGATGGGCGCGGGATTGGCCGGATTGACCTGCGCACAGCAATTGAAGTCATTGGGGTTTGACGTCACGGTCTTTGAGAAGTCGCGTGGCGTGGGTGGTCGACTCTCGACACGGCGTGTCGATTGGGCATCGTTTGATCATGGTGCGCAGTACTTCACGGTGCGAGCACCCTCATTTAGGCAATGGGTTGACGGCTTGTTAGCCGAAGGCACGGTGGCCCAGTGGTCGCCTGTGATGCGCACGGCCCCTCAAAAAAATGACGCGTGGTATGTGGCCTGCCCTGGTATGAACAATTTGGCGCGTGCGCAAGCAAAGGGTTTAGCGATTCGCTTGAACACGCGTGTCACGGCCTTGGCGCGCGTGGCAGATCAATGGCAATTGTCGATGGAAGATGGCACTCACCAAAGCGGTTTTGATGGCGTGGTTTTGGCGCTGCCCAATGAGCAAGCTGTCCCTTTGTTGGCGCCACACCAAACCGAGTGGGCCGAGCGCCTGAGCGCGGTGCCTTTACAGCCGTGTTGGACATTGATGTTGACCACCGCGGCGCTCGATGTCGACTATGAGGCGGGCCAACCGATTTCTGGCCCCATTGCTTGGTGGGCACGCAATGACAGCAAGCCCGCTAGAATTCAGCGTCAAGGTCAGCAAGACTGGGTGGTGCAAGCGAGCGCCACATGGACCGCGCAGAACCTACAGGCCGATAAGGCAACGATAATAGAAGCGCTACAGCGCGCGCTTTTGGTCGAGCTCGATGTCCCATCCTGCACGGTACTTGAGACGGCGATGGCGCATCGCTGGCTCTATGCCCGTCGAACGCCTGGGTTACCCGCAGCCGAGTCCAGTTGGTGGTCGCCGTCATTGCAGTTGGGTGTTTGTGGCGACGGACTGACGCACAGCCGAGTTGAACAAGCCTATCTGAGCGGCCATGATATGGCGTTACAAATTCGAAACACAGCTTAAGGAAGACACAATGAATCAGCCTAACAGCCCCTTTGATGAAAACGCCCGCGGTGTGTATCTCATTACAGTCACCCCTTTCACAGAAGACGGTGAATTGGATCTTGAAAGCACCGACCGCTTGATCGATTTCTATTTGGAGCGCGGTGTGGATGGGCTGACGGTGCTGGGCATTCTAGGAGAAGCGCCCAAACTCACGGCCCACGAATCCGCCCAGTATGTTGACCGGGTCTTGGGCAGAGTCAACGGTGCGGTACCTGTCGTCGTGGGTGCATCGGCGGCTGGATTTGCTGCCATGGGTGAATTAACCAAACGCGTCATGGATAGTGGCGCCGCTGGGGTGATGGTGGCGCCGGCACCTTATTTGCGTAGCGATGATCAAATTCGGTCATACTTTTCTATGGTGAATGAAACCCTCGGGGCGGATGTGCCGTGGGTGCTGCAAGACCATCCCAATTCAACCGGTGTACAGATGTCGTCCTCACTGGTGATGCAGGTGATTGCCCAGTCACCGCGGTGTGTCATGCTGAAACACGAAGATAGCCCGGGGCTCGGTAAGTTGTCAGCCATAAGAGGCGCACAAGCGCAGCAAACCCTGCGGCACCTATCGATTCTGACGGGTAATGGCGGGGGTTTATTTTTACCGGAGGAACTCGAGCGGGGAGCCGATGGCGCCATGACTGGTTTTGCGTTTCCGGAGATGATGGTTCAGGTTTGCCAAGCGCACGCCAAGGGCGAGCGCGATCGGGCGTTCGATTTATTCGATGCGTATTTGCCTTTTGCGCGCTATGAACAGCAGGCCGGGATTGGTTTGGCCGTCAGAAAACACGTGCTTGCCAAACGCGGGGCGATTGCCTGCTCGGCGCTTCGCCGACCCGGTCCGTCACTCTCGGCTCAAGACATCACCGACATTGATTACTTGCTTGAGCGTCAACAGCGACGACTCAGCGAGTTGGCTTAACGAGGAGATCGACCATGACCGCATCACCTGCAAGTGACATCGACATGACCTTGTCGCCTTCCGTGATCAAGGCCTTAGAGAGCGTGGCGACGGCCACACTGACGACCATTTTGCTTAAAAAAGGACTGCGCAATGTCTGGTTGCGTGGCACGCGGCCGATCCGTTCCGGTCAGCCCCGGTTGGTGGGTCGAGCTTTCACACTGCGGTTCGTCCCTGCCCGTGAGGACTTGGCGACGCCGGCCTCTTGGACGTCGCCGACATCGACTCGGGGAGCGATTGAAGCCATGCCCGCTGGTTGCATCGCGGTGGTGGATGCTACGGGGGTCAATGACGCCGGTATATTTGGTGATATTTTGTGTGCTCGCATGGCCAAGCGTGAGGTCAGCGCCTTGGTCACTGACGGGGTTGTACGAGATTTGTCGGGTGTTTTGCAGACAGGCCTGCCGGTCTGGTGCAGCGGTGCGGCGGCACCGCCGTCGGTGGCCGGTCTGACATTTGTTGATTGGCAACAACCGATTGGCTGTGGGGGTGTTGCTGTCTTCCCCGGTGATGTCATCGTGACCGATGATGACGGCGCGGTGGTGATTCCGGCTGCCTTGCTTGACGAGGTGGTGATCCAGGCGCTCGAGCAAGAGCGCCTAGAAACATGGATCATGTCGAAAGTGCAAGAGGGCGAGGCACTGCCTGGTTTGTACCCGCCCAACGACACTAATATGTTGCGTTATCGGCAAGAACAGCCCGAATAGAGGGACCCGTTATCGAGGCGTTTAAGTGGGCATTTAAGTCCGCGTTTAACTAGGGTTCTCTACCTTGAAAGTGCGATAACTCAAGGCGCGCTCGCCTTGCGCTTGATAAATGCGTAAGGTGGCTCGGCTGGCTTGGAACTGGTTTGGGAACTCGAGGGCGCCGCTTAGCTGCTGGTAATGTCCGACAGAAAATGGCTCCACCAAGGCTTTGATAGCACCGCTCTTGCCGTTCGGATAACGGCCTTCAAAGGTCACCTCGATCCGCCCGTCATAGACGGGTTGTTGGTCATCCTCTTGCACAATCAAAACCCGGTAGTCGAGCTTGGCTTTGCCTGGCGCCTGTGTGAAGCTTGCACCGGAAATCCCCACGGGATCAAAGGTCACATTGCTGGTGATGGCACCCAAGAACATGTCGAGCTCTTGGCGTAGTGGCTCAACGCGGCCTTTGAGCGCGGCGATCTCGGTTTTCAACTCATCGACGGATTTGTTTGCGAGGTTTTGGGTGGTTTTAAGCTCGCTTTCTAAAGCCGTGAGATTTGACTGCAGCTGCTGTCGCTCTAAGGTGACTGAGGCGAGCTGATCAGTGAGTTGCTGAGACTCCATCATGGTTAACCGCTTCGGACCATAGCTGGCTTGTAGGATGAGCACGCCACCACCGCCTATCAGAATACCGAGCAACAACAGAATAAACCAGCGAGGCAATCCTTTTGACCGTCTACGTGTGTCGTAGGGAGACGGTTTAAAGACTTGGCGCCGCGATTGCCCAAACATTCCCATGGGGTAACTTCCTTTTTTATGTGGCGAAAACAAACAAATATTAGCCAAATCGCGTTGACCAAGACCCATAGAATAACGTTAATGAAAACCGCGTGTCAGCGCCGTGTAGTACTTGGTTGCAAATTGGCGCGATTGATCTGTTCGTCTAACCGTGCGAGCCGATCTGGTGTGCCGATATCTATCCACTGACCTTGATGGACCTCGCCGCTGATTTGACCGTTAGCCATGGCCGCTTTGAGCAAAGGTCCTAGGGGGGCGGCACCCGGGGCGAGGCGCTTTGCCGTCAACCCTTTAAAAAGTGCGGGCTGATAGACGCCTAAACCGGCGTAGGTCAATCGCGGATGTGACAAGGCACTTAACTGGCCTTGGTCATCGATGGCAAAGTCGCCATCAGGGTGGTGCGTTGGGTTCGCTACCAGCACCAGGTGCGCCAGCGCAGGGCTCGCGTCGATTGTGGCGCGCCATTGGCGCGCGATCGCGAGCGCCCTTTCAAGCGGCCAATCGCACCAAATGTCAGCATTTATCACTAGAAAGGGGTCGTTGCCGAGTAAGGGCATGGCATGGGCAATGCCACCTGCGGTCTCGAGTGCTGTCGCCTCAGGCGAGTAGGTGATGGAGACCCCCCATTGACGGCCATCGCCAAGCGTGGCCTCTATTTGCTCACCCAACCAAGCATGATTGATCACGACCTCATGCAGACCGGCCGCGGCCAGTCGCTTCAGGTGCCAGGTGATCAAGGGCTGCCCGCCAACGGGTAACAAGGGTTTAGGGGTGTGGTCGGTCAGCGGTCGCATGCGCTGGCCACGACCTGCCGCTAGGATCATGGTTTTCATTAAAAGGTATAGCGTGCTTGTGGCTCGATGCCATCGAGTCGGTCCAAGAGCTTCAGAAGCGGCCTGAAGGCACCATAACGGCGAGCGACTTGGCGCACATATTGCAATACGCGAGGCAGATGATCGAGATAGGCAGGTTTGTTGTCACGCAAGTGCAGGCGAGCAAACACCCCGAGGATACGCAGATTGCGTTGCAACCCAGCCCACTCATATTGTTGGTGAAAGATCGCGAAGTCGGTCTCAACGGGCAGACCGGCCGCGCGTGCCTGCTCCCAGTAGCGAATCGCCCAGTCGAGCTGCTGCGCCTCTTGCCAGGTGGTGCGGGCGTCAAATACCAAAGAGGCGATGTCATAAGTGATGGCCCCCAAAACGGCGTCTTGGTAATCCAACACCCCTGGGTTGCTGCCAATCGCGGGATTGGTGCAGACCATCAAGTTGGGTGAATGAAAATCACGGTGCACAAGCACCGTTGGTTGTTGAGCAATGGCAGTGGTTAGGTGCTGGAAAAGGGTTTGCAGTTGCTCGTGCTCGGTCGGGGTCAACGAAACCCCGTGATATTTCCCCACAAACCACTCAGGGAAGAGTTGCAATTCGGCGATTAAGCGCTCGGCGTCTAACTTAGGCAAGTCCTTGGTATCAGCGGTTTGTAATGTAACCAAGGCTGCGATGGCCTCTCGGTAAAGTGATTGCAGTCTCGAGTCGGGCAACCCTTCTTGGATCTGGTCGTAGTACGTTTGCCGACCCAAGTCAGTTAAAAGTAGAAAACCTTGTTCCAGATCCTTGGCTAAGATGTGGGGTACGGTTACGCCCGCCGTTAAAAGGCGGTTGGTCACGTCGCAAAAAGGTTGGCAGTCTTCCTGTGGCGGGGGCGCGTCCATGACAATTCTTGTGCTTTCACCGGCCGTGAGTCGAAAATAACGTCTAAAGCTCGCGTCTGAAGAGGCGGGTGCCAAACTCGCTAGATTCAAACCAAGCTCAGGATCTAAGGTATTGAGCCAATGAGTTAGGGCGCGATCGCGATTAATATGTGTGATGGTTGGGTTAGGGGGTTCTGAATAGCTCATGGCGAGTTCGTCTTGACGGATGGACCGGTCTCTATAATAGAGTGTCTTGCGTTACCTCGGGTGCGCCACATCGCTTAAGAGAGTTTTTGATGCAGTCGGTTTGCGGATATTGGTTTTGAAGGGACGTTTTGCCACTCAGGCTTTGTTAGTCACGACGTGGCTAGCAGCGACGGCGCTCGCCTGGGCGCAGACGACGGCCCCAGATATGTCTGATGTCGATGACGTGACTGATGCAACGGGTGCAACAAGCGTCATCTTGCGTGGCTTGACGATATCTCCGATGCTCACGCCGGTGACCGTGCCTGAGGATGGGCTGCCGGTTTATTTGCGTGCCCTAGAAATGATTAGCGATCAACAAAGTAACCTCGCGCTCAAAGGCACCGGCAACGTTCGACGCGCCGACGCGGTTTTAAGCGGCGACTACTTACTTTACGACCAAAAAACCGACGAGGTCACCGCCCGAGGCAATGCGCGTTTGATACAAAACGGCAATGTAGTCGTGGGGCCAGGGATGAAATACAACTTCGATACAAAAAAAGGTGAGGTCGATTCGCCCGAATTTTGGTTATCGAACGGCGGGGCTGGCGTGGGCAGTAAAGCCGAATTGGCCAATAGCAACGAAATGACCATCACAGATGTGACCTACAGCGGTTGCCCCTGCCCCGATCCTGCCTGGTATATCAACGCGAGTCAGGTCGACCTCAACTACGATGAAAACGAAGGGGTGGCGCGCAATGGTGTGTTGTTTTTTAAGGGAGTGCCCCTTTTGGCCTCGCCTTATCTGACTTTCCCTATCCGCGCTGAGCGCAAGTCTGGTTTTTTGGCACCAACCTTTGCCACAACCAGTCAAACGGGTTTTGATGTGACGCTGCCCTACTACCTAAACTTGGCACCTAACTATGACGCCACGGCAACGCTGCGTCCGATGAGCAAGCGTGGTTTGCAACTTGGCGGCGAGTTCCGTTATCTTGGTGAGTCATTCAATGGCAACCTCGCAGGTACTTATATCAAAAACGACAATGAAACCCAGACCGATCGTTGGCTTTACTCAACCCAGCACAGCCAGAGTCTAGGACGTGGGTTTTACAGTGGTTGGAATGTCAGCGGTGTTTCTGACGATGATTACTTCAATGACTTTTCGATCTTAGGGGTTAATCAGGCCAGCACCTCGGCGCTCACACGCACGGGTTTTGTGGGATGGGCAAACAGCGATTGGAGTGCAAGGGTTGACTACAGCACCTACCAGACGCTAGGTGACATCACGCCGCAATACAACAAAGTGCCTGCCCTATCGTTAAATGGGGCTCGATTCAATCAAAGTGGGTTTGATCTGCAGTCGGAGAATGCCGCCATTTGGTTTGATCGACCGCTCAACGAATTCGGTCAGTCGTATGGCCCAAACGGACAGCGCTTGGTTTCATACAACACCGTCTCGTACCCCATCGTTCGCCCGGGTTGGTTCATCACACCCAAAGTGGGCTTGCATGCGACCCATTACGAAACGGACTGGTATCGTTTGGCGGGTGTTGATGGGCGCCAAGCGAGCAACAGCCGAGTCTTGCCGATCAGCTCACTTGAGGCGGGGATGACCTTCGAGCGGCCGAGTTCTTTTTTTGGTCTTGGTGCCATCCAAACATTAGAGCCCCGGGTCTATTACCTCAACGTACCTTATCGGGATCAATCGAGTTTGCCGGTTTATGACACCTCTTTGTCGGATTTTAGTTTTGCGCAGGCGTTTCAAGAGAACATCTACACCGGTGGCTGGGATAGGATTGCCAATGCAAACCAGCTAACGATGGCGCTGACCTCTCGTATGCTCGATGAACAATCGGGATTTGAACGGGCGGCTCTTTCCGTTGGGCAGCGGGTCTATTTTGAAGATCAGCAGGTGACGCTGCCCGGCGAAGTGGCGCGCACCGATGTCAGGTCCGAGTTCTTGATCAATGCCAGCGCCGCCTTAACAGACACGTTAAGTGCGACAATTGACTTGCAGTACAACCCGTATGAAAACTCTTGGGATCGAACACAAATCGTGACCCGCTTTAACCCCAAACGGGCGGCGAGTATATCGGCCTCGTATCGATATCAACGTAATCCGACGGGCACTTTTCAGCCGCAAGGGCAAGAGCAGGTGAGCTTGTCATATCAATGGCCTTTGACTCAGAATGTCTATTCGGTGGGTCGAGTGGATTATTCCTTACTCACCGATCCACAACGAGACGCCGTGCCTCGGGTGACACAGGCGATCGCTGGTTTGGAGTACAGGGGAGATTGTTGTTGGGCGGCGCGGGTGATTTACCAACGATACGCGGTTGATCCTAACCAGGTCAACAGCGCGTATTTTTTCCAACTAGAGCTCGCCGGTCTAGGGCAGTTGGGCCAAAATCCCATGGGTTTGCTCGGACAAAGCATCCCCGATTTTCAGAATATTACGCCGACGATTAACCCGGTCGGTAAATTTGAAAGGTATGAATAATGGCAGTTACCAACCGATCAGCGGGACTTTTTACAACCCTGATTTTTTTGATAGGGATGGGCGTGAGCCAAGCGCAGGGCTTGCGCGGCGGCGACCAGTCTAGTGCGCAAGCCACTATCCCCGTCGACGGCATTGCCGCGGTGGTTGGCTCGGCGGTTGTCACGGTACTGGAAGTTGATCAACGGGCCCAGGTGATGGCCGGCGAGATACGCAATAGTGGTAGACCGATGCCTGCAGGGGATGAGCTAAAGAAGCAAGCGCTCGAAAGCTTGATCACGGAGTCATTGGTCCGTCAGGAAGGTGAAAAGATGGGGGTGCGCATCAGCGACCAAGACTTGGCAAGAGCGGTTGAGAGCGTGGCAAGCCGAAACAACGTCAGCATGGCCCAATTGCGCAGCCAAGTCGAGCGCGTGGGTTTGACCTGGGAGCAATATCAAAAGCGCTTGCGCAACGAGATGGTCGTGGATCGCGTGCGTCAACGGATGGCTGAGACAGGGGTCAGGGTCAGCGACGCAGACGTTGATGCCTACTTGCGAGAAGAGCAAGCGCGTGAGGCCAGTGGTTTGAAGCCGCCACCACCGCCGCCACCGCCCAAGCCCAAGCCACGTCCGGTACAGCCGCTGATTTTGCAGATTGCCCAGATCTTTATTGCGGTGCCGGAATCGGCATCCGAGGACCAGGTGGCTCAAGGTAAGACGCAAATTGATACTATTCGGGCGGATTTGCGCAAGGGTCAGGACTTTGCTGTCTTGGCCACAGAGTTTTCTGATGGACCTGAAGCGGCAAATGGTGGAGATCTGGGCGTGCGCCCAGCCGATGGATGGCCAGATCTATTTTTACGGGCAGCGCGAAACTTGCAACCGGGTCAAATCACCCCAGTGTTAAAAAGCCCAGCTGGCTTTCATATTCTGAAGGTCCTGGGACGAGCGGGTGGGCCGCAGCCTGAGCCACCACCGCCACCAGAACCAGAGCAACTCACCATGCCTGAGGGTCCGTTGATGGTGGATCAAACCAAGGCGCGACATATTTTGATCAAAACCAATGAGGTCATGAGTGATGATCAGGCCCGTCAACGGTTAGACAGCGCTCGACAGCGTATTGTCGCAGGCGGCGAAAGTTTTGCGACGGTCGCTCAAGCGGTCTCAGATGATGCTTCCGCGCCTTTGGGTGGCGATCTGGGTTGGATCAATCCCGGCGAGACCGTGCCGGCGTTTGAGCGGGCCATGACGGCCTTAGAGGTAGGGGAGCTCAGTCAGCCTATCCAAACCGAATTCGGTTGGCACCTTATTGAGGTGCAAGAACGGCGTACGCAAGACATGGCTGACCAATACCGGCGCAACCTTGCGCGCGAGCAGTTGTTTAGACGACGCGCGGCCAGTGGTTTTGATGCGTGGTTGCAGCAAGTGCGTAATCAAACCTATATCGATAACCGTATGTTTCGGCCGCAACGCTAATGAGCCCAGGTAAAGGCAAAGGTCGTCATCAGGCGAGGCAACGGTTTGGGCAGAACTTCTTGGTCGATTTGTCAGTGATCGATCAAATCGTTCAGGCAGTGGCGCCTCAGCGTGAGCACCGCATGGTTGAAATCGGACCCGGTCTTTCGGCTTTAACGGCGCCTTTGATGGCTAAGTTAGATCACTTAACCGTGATTGAAATCGACCGTGATTTGGCAGCCCAACTGCGCGGCCAGTATCCCGATTCCCGTCTCACCATCATTGAGCAAGATGCCTTGACGGTGGATTTCGCCCAGTTAGGGCCGGATTTGCGGGTGGTAGGTAATTTGCCCTACAACATTTCAACGCCAATGCTGTTTGCTTGCTTGTCAGCCGCCGATCAGGTGGTTGATCAGCATTTCATGTTGCAAAGAGAGGTCGTCGATCGGATGGTTGCCCCAGCGGGATCATCCGCTTTTAGCCGGCTGTCGGTGATGCTGCAGTATCGCTATCGCCTAGAAAAACTATTTGATGTCTCGCCTGAGGCGTTCGATCCGCCGCCCAAGGTGGTCTCGGCAGTGGTCCGCATGGTGCCGCTCGCTGCGGACCGGCCACGGGCGCGACACGATGGCTTGTTTGCGAGCGTGGTGCAACGGGCATTTTCTCAGCGTCGGAAAATGCTCAGGCGCGCATTGGGTGACTGGGCAGGCTTGATCCCATGGGACACCATTGGTGTGGCGCCAACGGCACGGGCCGAACAAGTCGACGTGGCGGGCTTTATTCGGATGAGCGACGCGCTGTTCCCACAGTTGCCGCCCTCTGCCATGTCCGCATGATGTCAGCGGCTCTACCCTCGAGTAGGTCTGAGCCCTGTTCGCAGGCCTGCTTGAGTGACAACGGCCCATTGGCCAAACTGAAAGCGGCGGTTAAGCCCATTTCATAAAGGCATTGATAGCCGTCGCCTAGTTGGCCTGCCAAGGCGATCACAGGGACTTGGTGTCGTTGTGCAATCTGTATGACGCCCATGGGGGTTTTGCCGTGTTGCGTCTGTGCATCCATGCGGCCTTCCCCGGTGAATACCAAGTCAGCTTCTCTAATTGACGCCTCTAGATTGACGAGCTCGGCGACCATTTCGACGCCAGGCTTCATCCGAGCGTTAAGCCAAGCCATCGCCGCAAAACCCAGTCCACCCGCGGCGCCCGCACCAGGCGCGTTTCTCAAATCATGCGATAAGGTTTGGGCAGTGACATCAGCCAAGCGCTCGAGGGCGATATCGAGCTGTTGCACCAGTGCTGGGGTGGCGCCCTTTTGTGGTCCAAAGGTGGCTGATGCGCCCTTTGGGCCGCAAAGCGGGTTATTGACGTCGGTGGCAATGATCAGTTCGATTTTTGCCAATCGGGGGTCTAATCCACTGACGTCTGCACGGGCGAGCTTGGCCAATGCCGCGCCGCCAGGCGCGAGTGGCTGCTCTTTGTTGTCCAGCCAACGCATGCCCAATGCGCGCAACATACCGGTCCCACCGTCATTGGTGGCAGAGCCGCCGGCTGTTAATACGATGGTGCAGGCGCCGGCATCCAAGGCGGCGAGTAGCAACTCGCCCACACCAAAGGTATCGGCTACCAAGGGGTCGCGATCCCCCTCGGCCACGTGCTCCAAACCGGCCGCACTGGCCATCTCAATCAAGGCGGTTTGGTTTGGTAACCAACCCCAATGGGCTTCGATAGGGCGTCCCAGCGCATCGGACACTCGTGCATGACGGCGCTCACCTGCGGTGGCATCAAGCACGGTGACGAGGGTGCCCTCACCGCCATCGGCCATGGGTATGCACACCGTCTGCGCATTGGGTAGGACGTGGTGTATGCCGCGAGCGATGGCTTGGGCCACTTCAAGTGCGGTCAGGCTTTCTTTAAATGAATCGGGGGCGATGACTATTTTCATGTTGGCGTTTGAAAGGGTCCCGCGCTAAAGAGCGCCAAAAAAGATATAACAAACCACGATGGCGGTCACGATACCAGCCAGATCAGCGAGCAGTGCGCAACCAACGGCGTGTCTGGCACGCTGGATACCAACCGCCCCAAAGTAGACCGCTAAAACATAAAAAGTGGTCTCAGTGCTGCCTTGCAAGGTGGCGGCGAGTAGACCCGCAAAACTATCGACACCGTTAAATTGCATGGTTTCAATCATCATGGCTCGCGCGGCGCTACCCGACAAGGGCTTGACCATGGCCGTGGGTAAGGCATCGATAAAACGGGTGTCGCCGCCCACCAGCTCGACTGTCCAGCGTATCGCGTCGAGTGCGAAATCCATGGCGCCAGAGGCACGCAACAACCCAATGGCACACAGCATCGCCACGAGATAAGGCAGTAGGTCTTTGGCGATCTCAAAGCCTTGCTTGGCGCCATCAATAAACGATTCGTAAACGGGTACCTTGCGCCAAGCACCAAGCACCAGAAACAACAGGATGATGCCGAGCAACACCAGGTTGCCCGTTAGGCTGGACACTTGAGACACGGCGACGCTTGTCATGGTCGCGGTGGCGGCCATGATGCCTGATAGCAGTAAGACCGTGGCGCCGAGCCACAGCAACACCACGGGGTCGCGTAGCGGCAAGCGTTGCATCCAACTGACAGCTAAAAATCCAACCAGGGTGGAGGCACCGGTGGCCAGCAGAATCGGTAGGAATACCAGGGTCGGATCGGGTGCGCCTTGTTGCAAGCGGTACATAAAAATCGTCACTGGCAGTAGCGTCAGCGACGAGGTGTTGAGCACCAAAAATAAGATTTGCGCATCGGTGGCCACGTTCGGATTCGGATTGAGCGTTTGCAGTTCGCGCATCGCTTTCAGTCCGACCGGGGTGGCCGCGTTATCCAAGCCCAATCCGTTGGCCGCAAAGTTCATGGTGATGAGGCCGAGCGCGGGATGGCCGCGAGGTACGCCCGGCATGAGGCGAGCAAAAAGGGGAGCCAACCATCGCCCTAGCGTATTGACCAGTCCGGCTTGCTCAGCGATACGTAAGAGCCCCAACCAAAGCGTGAGCGTGCCAAACAGCAAGATCATGACGTCCACGGACAGCTTGGCCATGTCAAACAGACTGGCCACCATCCGAGAGAACACTTCGGTGTCACCGAGCATCAGCCATTGGATAAGCCCGGCGGCAGCGCCCACGACAAAGAAACCCAACCAGAGACCGTTCAGCACGGCGTGTTCGCGCGCAGGCTCAGGAGATAGCTGCGGGGCTGACCCGTCGGCTTAAGCGGTTTTGCGTTCAATGAATTCGATCTTGTAACCGTCAGGATCTTCCACGAATGCAATCACCGTGGTGCCATGTTTCATGGGGCCAGCCTCACGCACGACTTTGCCGCCCTTTTGTCGGACAAGCTCGCATGTGCCGGCAGCGTCTTCGACTTGTAGGGCAATGTGGCCGTAGCCGTCGCCGAGATCATAGGATTTGGTGTCCCAGTTGTGTGTCAACTCGATAACCGGTCCGTCGCGCTCGTCTTGATAACCAACAAAAGCCAAGGTGAACTGACCGGTCGGGTAATCTTGTCGACGCAACAGGCGCATCCCTAAAACTTGTGTGTAGAAATCGATGGAAGCATCCAAGTCACCGACTCGTAGCATGGTGTGAAGAATTCTCATCAGGGTCAGGCTCCTATTTAAGCGTGTTGTTTAAGCATCATACCGTTGGCGTATCGCCAGGCGACAGGCCTTTGAGGGCTTTGTGCCCTTCAATGTAATCAGGATAAATGCTTTTTAAGTTATCCCAGAAAGCCTGGCTGTGATTCATCTCTTTTAAATGGGCGAGTTCGTGGGCGATGACATAGTCGATCACCTTCGGCTGAAAATGAATCAAGCGCCAGTTCAACAAAATCCGTTGGTCGCTATTGCATACGCCCCAACGGGTGTTGGCTGAAGAGAGTTTCCAGCTGCTCGGCGCCAGGCCTGTGATGGCCTCGAAATGAGCCAGCCGCTGGCCAAACCATGCCTTGGCGCGTTGTTGCAACCACGTCTGCACCAAGTCTCTCAAGCGCGCGCTGTCGACATCTTCTGGCAGGGCAAGCCAGAGTGCTTGATCGCGTGTCGGCTGATCAGGGTCGCCGTCAAACCAGGTTGTGTTCTGTGTATTTAGTGCGCTTTGTGCACTTTGTGCGCTTTGTGTGTTTTTTGTGTTTTGTGTGTTTTGGGTTGTTTGATTGGGAGCCATGCCACAGCGCAGAATGATCCGGCAGCCGAGGTAGGCCAGTTGCCCGCCAGAGCGCCACTGGCTTGCCGCTGCCGCCAAGTTGTTATGTCTGACTTGCAGCGCTTGCAGCTTTCTTTGCACCCAGTCGAATTTTTCAATCACGGCTTGGTCGATTTGGCGCAAGCCTACCCACGAGGGCGCACTCACGCGCAGGCCCTCTTCGGCCACGGTAAGACCAATGGAGCGACGTCGTGACCGCTGCAATCGATAGGTCACCGTCACCCCTTGATGCGCCACGCTACGATCGTGCGAGCCAATCTCAGGCGAGCGTTTGGTGACCGCGCGGATGGGATCTAAATCAAAGGACAACTGCTGATTCATGGGAACCATTTCATCACTTTAAATAGCGTTCGGGGTTGAGCTCGCGCATTTGTGTCTCTATCCAAGCGGACACCTTGTCATTGAGTTCTTCAGGTGACAAACCCGTGGGTGAGATCGGTGGCCCTATGCGCACAGTAATCAATCCCGGTTTTTTGGTAAAGGCGTGGCGTGGCCATACCTCGCCGGCGTTGTGTGCGATCGGAATGATGGGGCTGTTGGTGCGGCTCGACAGCAAAGCGCCACCCATCTTAAATCGACCCATTTTGCCGGGAGCGATACGCGTGCCCTCAGGAAATAGAATAGGCCAGCGGCCTTCATCCAAACGCTTTTGGCCCATCTGTACCACCTGCTCAAAGGCCTCTTTGCCTTTGGCGCGGTCGATGGGAATCATTCGTAAAAGCGACAGTCCCCAACCAAAAAAGGGAAGTCGGTGCAGTTCCCGCTTGTAAACAAAACAGACTTCGCGTGGCAAGTGGCTCGGTAAAAATAGGGTTTCCCATGCCGATTGGTGCTTAGCGAGTATCACCGCCGGACCATCGGGCAGGTGCTCTGAGCCCTGAACCTGCCAACGCACACCACAAAACCATCGCGCACCCCAAATGGCCAATCGAGGCCAGCCCATCGTGACTTGATAGCGCCAGTGAAGGGGCAGTGGCGCGCACAGCAAACACAAAAAAGCGTAGGGGATAACGGTTAAGGTTAAAAATAGGTAATACAGCGTTGCCCGGATGACAGCCATTAGGCGCTCTCAGTCTGCGTGAGGAGTTGATAGACGACCTCGGCCAAATGTGCGGCCACGCGAGTACCAGCGGGTAGGTTGGGCTGTTTGGCCGTGTGAGTGCCGTTGCCGGTAAGCACCAACCAAGGTTGGCAACCAACAGCGGCTGAGGCCTGTAGGTCGCGCAGTGAATCGCCCACCGCCGGGACGCCAATCAGTGAGGTGTCAAAGCGCTTAGCAATCTCATCAAACAGTCCCGTGCCGGGCTTGCGGCATCGACAACCGTCGTCTGGGCCGTGCGGGCATACAAAAAAAGCATCAATGCTGCCACCGAGTGGCGTCAGCAGACTGAGGCATTTCTGATGCATGGCGTGCAAGGTTGTCGCATCAAAATAACCGCGCGCCAGCCCCGATTGGTTTGAAGCCACGGCGATTTTCCAGCCGGCTTGATGCAGACGGGCGATGGCCGGTAAGCTGCCTTCAATGGGGTGCCATTCGTCGGGGTGCTTAACGTAGTCTTCGCTATCCGTATTGATGACCCCGTCTCGGTCGAGAATGATCAGTTTCACGCCGCCAGCCTTGAAATGTCAGCGACTTGATTCATCAGGCGATGCAGATGGGCAAGTAGGCAAAGTCGTTGCTGTCTGACCAAGGGATCTTCAGCCATCACCATGACTTCTTCAAAGAAACGATCAACGGGTTCTTTGAGGGTCGCTAGGGTATTTAAGGCCGCCTCAAACTGCGCCTGCGCCATGTGTTGCTCAACGATAGGCGCGATGGCTTGTACTTGGCCCCAGAGCTTCTTTTCTGCGTCATCACTCAACGCCGAGGCGTCGAGCGCGGTGGGTTGTGCGGTATTTTTTTTCAAGAGGTTAGCGATGCGTTTGTTTGCTGCCGCCAAGCTCGGGGCTTCTTGGGTTTGCATGAAGGCTTGCACCGCTTGAACGCGGGCGGTGATCTGATGCAAGGCCGGATTGATCGCCAAGACCGCATCGACGGCTTCACGGGATTGCTGCCCAAGCAGCTGGTTGCGATAGCGTTCACGCACGAATCGCGACACCTCATCCACGGTTGGCTCGGCTAGCCCGAGGCTGTCATCAAAGGTGTCACGGGCGGCCTGCAACAGCGTTTCTAGCGTGAGGGGATGATTGCCGGACAACGGCAATTGACCGCCTTCGCGCCATTGCTCGAAAGCACTGATCAATCCCAGTGCGGCTCGACGTAGACCAAAGGGGTCGCGTTCGCCGGTGGGCGCCAAGCCAATCCCCCAGATACCGATCAAGGTCTCAGCGCGCTCGGCCATGAATAAGATCAGCCCAGCCACGTCATCGGGGTCAGCCGCTTGCATCCAGCGGATTTGGTATTGATGCTTGATGGCGTTGATCACGCCCGCCGATTCACCGTCGGCGGTGGCGTAATAACTGCCCATCACCCCTTGCAGTTCGGGGAATTCACCGACCATGAGCGTGGGTAGGTCAGCTTTGGCGAGCAAAGCTGCTCGAGCGCTATCCGTGCCGTCCACGCCCAAGGCGGTCGCGATCCACTGTGTGATTTGCCGGATGCGTTCAATACGAACGCGTTGGGTACCGAGCTTGTTGTGATAGACGATATTCTCTAGGGCCGGGACGCGATCAATGAGAGCCTGTCGTTTGTCTGTCAGGTAAAAAAACTCGGCATCGGCGAGACGGGGTCGGATGACCCGCTCGTTACCGGTAATGATGGCCGAGGGGTCACTGATGGGCATGTTGCTGACAATCAGGAAATGATGGGTAAGGCGACCCGTTTGCGGGTCAAACAGTGGAAAGTACTTTTGATTCAGACGCATGGTCAGGATCAAACATTCTTGTGGCACCGCCAAAAACCGTGGCTCAAATTCGCCGACATAGACGGCCGGTGCTTCGACCAAAGCCGTGACTTCATCTAACAATGCTTCGACCGCCGGATCCTCGCCTAGAGTGGCGCCGAGCTCGGCGGCTTTTGTGACCAAGCTGGCTTCAATGGCCGCGCGTCTGAGTGCAAAGCTCGCGGTTACGCGCCCTTGTTCACTTAGTTCGGTCTCGTAGCTGTCGGCTGAGGTCAACGTCACGGGCGCGGTGGCTAAAAAGCGGTGACCGTCAGTCTGGCGACGCGAGGACAACCCTAAAATTTGCGCCTCAATCAATTGGTCACTGTGCAACACGACCAAGCCATGGGCGGGTCGCACAAAACTCACGGTGGTATGGCCGTCGGCCAATTGATAACGCATGACTTTTGGGATGGGCAGTGCGTTGATAGCGGCTGATAGGGCGCCTTCAATGGATTGCGACAAGGCCGCCCCGTTGGCTGTACCCGTGGCAATCAAATACGCTTGTTTGCCGTCGTCGATGGTTTGTAGTTGATTCACGTCGAGATGCTCGAGCCCTTTGGCGGCGAGCTTTTTGAGCAAAGCCGGTGTGGCTTGTCCGGACTCATCCAAGCCCACCTTGGTCGGCATCAGTTTTTCTGTGAATGGTTGATCGGGTGCTTGCGATTTGACGTGACTGATATGCACCGCAAGCCGCCGAGGCGTGGCAAGCGGTGTGACAGTGCTGTTATCGCTTAGCAAGTGCTGTTGGGCTAGATATTGAGCCAGGGTTTGGGCAAAGGTCTCGCCCAAGTTTTTCAGCGCTTTAGGGGGCAATTCCTCTGTCAATAATTCCACTAACAATGAAGCCGTTTTGATTGCGGTCATTACGGGCTCCCAGTGGTGGCGGGCTGGGCAGCAAGCATCGGAAAACCCAAGGCCTCGCGGGAGTCGTAATAGGCTTGTCCCACTGCCCGAGAGAGATGACGGATGCGGCCGATATAAGCGGCCCGTTCGGTCACGCTAATGGCCCCGCGGGCGTCTAACAAGTTAAAAGTGTGGGCGGCTTTCAAGGTGGCTTCATAAGCAGGTAGGGCAAGCGGCACTTCGATGAGTTGTTTGGCTTGTGCTTCGTAATCGTCAAAATGACCGAACAGCACCGCGGCATTGGCGTATTCAAAGTTGTAGGTGGATTGCTCCACTTCGTTTTGATGAAAAACGTCACCGTAGGTTAGGGTTTGGCCATCGCGCTCGGTCCAAACCAGGTCGTAGACGCTCTCCACGCCTTGCAGATACATGGCGAGGCGTTCCAAACCATAGGTGATTTCGCCCGTGGTCGGGGTGCAGTCTAGCCCCCCCACTTGCTGAAAATACGTGAACTGTGTGACTTCCATGCCATTGAGCCACACCTCCCAACCCAGGCCCCAAGCGCCAAGCGTGGGGTTTTCCCAATCGTCTTCAACAAAGCGGATGTCGTGTTGGCTAGGATCGATGCCGATGGCTTTGAGTGAGCCGATATAGAGATCAATGATCTCGGGCGGAGAGGGCTTCAAGACAACCTGATATTGGTAGTAATGTTGCAAACGGTTGGGATTCTCGCCGTAACGCCCGTCGTTGGGGCGACGCGATGGCTGTACATAGGCGGCACGCCAAGGCTCGGGACCAATGGCTCTTAAGAACGTGGCGGTGTGAGATGTACCCGCCCCAACCTCCATGTCATAGGGTTGTAGTAGGGCGCATCCCTGTTGATCCCAGTATTGCTGGAGACGCAGAATGATTTGCTGAAAAGTAAGCATAGGTGTCGTGAGCCTGGTCGAAGTTGCCGTCGAGGTTACCGTCTAGGTTGCCAATTTGTCCCGCATTTTAGCGCGCCCGAGGACACAGTCTCCCTGTGCTTGGGCCCACGTCTGCGAATCGCCTATTATTGCAACATGCCTGAATGAGCAAGTGACACCCGTGAGGAGAAACAAAATGACTGATTGGGTACAAACGACGCGTGAGGGATCCGTGTTGATTATCCGTCTGAATCGCCCGCAAGCCCGCAATGCGGTCAACCATGACTGCGCAATGGCGCTGGCCGAGGCATTTGAGCAACTCGATGGTGATGAAGACATCCGTTTGGGTATTTTGACGGGTGAGGGCGGCCATTTCAGTGCGGGCATGGATTTGAAAGATTTTGCGGCTTCAGGACGCCGTCCGCGCGTGGACGGCAAGGGTTTTGCGGGATTTACCGAAGCGCCACCAACCAAACCCTTGATTGCAGCGGTCGAGGGCTATGCCTTAGCCGGTGGTTTTGAGATGGTGCTGGCCTGCGACTTAATCGTCGCGGCCGATAACGCGACCTTTGGTTTGCCAGAGGTCAAACGTGGATTAATCGCGGGCGCCGGAGGCCTGCTGCGTCTACCCAAGCACTTACCATTTCACATCGCCATGGAAGCGGCTTTAACCGGCGAACACATCAGTGCGTCACGACTGCATGCCTATGGGCTAATCAACATCTTGACTGAGCCAGGTCAGGCATTGGCCCAAGCCCAGGTGCTGGCAGAAAAAATCGCTGCCAATGGGCCACTGGCGGTGCAGCTGACCAAACAAGTGGTGTGCCAAGGCGTGGACTGGCCCCAAGGGGAGATGTTTGCCCGCCAGGCGCCTTTTATGGATCAGATTTTGCGTTCTGAGGATGCGCGCGAGGGCGCGCGTGCTTTTGCAGAGAAGCGCGCGCCGGCTTGGCGCGGCAAGTGAATACCGAGCAATCTTATTGTTTTTTTTAGCCTATTTGTATTGATTAACACTGAGGGGATACCAACATGACAGTGATTAAAGAAGAGGACCTGATCGAGTCGATTGCCGACGCTATTCAATTCATCAGCTACTACCATCCGGCCGATTACATCGCGCACTTGGCCCGAGCCTACGAGCGCGAGCAAAGCCCCGCTGCCAAGGATGCCATGGCGCAGATCCTGACGAACTCTAAGCTTTGCGCTGAGGGTCGCCGTCCGATCTGCCAAGACACAGGCATTGTGAATGTGTTTCTTAAAGTGGGCATGGATGTTCGGTTTGAAACCAAACGTGATTTACAAGCGGTCTGTGATGAGGGCGTGCGCCGGGGTTATACGAACCCGGAGAATCCATTGCGCGCCTCGGTCATCGAGGACCCACTGTTCACACGCAAAAACACCAAAGACAACACCCCCTGTATTTTGTCGGTCGAAATGATTCAGGGCAATACGGTCGATGTGCAGGTGGCTTCCAAAGGGGGCGGTTCTGAGAATAAATCCAAGATGGCGATGCTCAACCCCAGTGACTCCCTTGTTGATTGGGTCTTAAAGACCATTCCTACGATGGGTGCGGGTTGGTGCCCACCCGGCATGCTGGGTATTGGTGTCGGCGGTACGGCAGAAAAATCTGTGTTGATGGCCAAGCAGTCATTGATGCAAGACCTAGACATGCATGAGTTATTGGCACGTGGCCCTCAAACACCGTTAGAGGAATTACGCGTCGAGATATATGAGAAGGTCAACGCGCTTGGCATCGGTGCGCAGGGACTGGGCGGTTTGACTACGGTGCTGGATGTGAAGATAGAGACCTTCCCGACCCACGCGGCGTCCCAACCGGTGGCGATGATTCCCAATTGCGCCGCCACTCGCCATGCGCACTTTGTGCTTGATGGGTCTGGGCCTGCGCATTTGCAACGGCCCTCGCTGTCTGACTGGCCAGACGTGAACTGGGCGCCGGACTACAAGGCGTCGTTACCTGTGGACTTAAATACCTTGACCAAAGCGCAAGTGGCGAGTTGGGCGCCCGGTCAGACCCTGTTGTTGTCGGGCAAGATGCTCACTGGGCGGGATGCCGCGCACAAACGGATTCAGGACATGTTGGCCAACGGAGAAAAGCTGCCCGTGGATTTCACCAACCGCATCATCTATTACGTGGGACCGGTTGATCCAGTGGGCGATGAGGTGGTCGGCCCGGCTGGTCCCACCACATCGACGCGCATGGATAAATTCACTGAAATGATGCTGGCTGAGACCGGGTTGATTGCCATGGTCGGAAAAGCCGAACGGGGTCCAGTGGCCATTGAATCGATTGCCAAGCACCAGTCTGCTTATTTGATGGCGGTTGGCGGGGCGGCGTATTTGGTTTCCAAAGCGATCAAAGGGGCCAAGATTTTGGCTTTTGAAGATTTGGGCATGGAAGCAATCTATGAGTTTGACGTGGTTGATATGCCAGTGACTGTTGCGGTTGATTCTAAGGGCACGTCTGTGCATGAAACCGGCCCAAAAGAATGGGCCGGTAAGATTGCAGGGATACCTGTGGTGCTGGCTTAATCGGTTTTCAAGCCAAATTCACGCAGGATTTCGTCAGTGTGCTCACCAAGCCCTGGGGCGTGGCGAGTGTACTGAATCGGTGTGTCGGAATAGTTGATCGGATTGGCCGTGGTCGGTGATACACCGGCCACGGGGTGCGGTATCTCACGCCATATTTGACGTGATTTGACCTGCGGGTGATCAAACACTTGATCAATCGATTGAATCGGCCCACAAGGCACGCCTACTTTCTCTAAGGTGCTGATCCATTCATCACGCGTACGGGTCAGCATGATTGCCTCTAATAGCGGGATCAACTCGCCCCGGTTAGTGATGCGGGTCGAGTTGGTCAGATATTTGGGGTCTGTGGCGAGTTCTGGGCGCCCAATGGCTAGGCTGTAGGCACGAAATTGTGAGTCATTGCCCACGGCCACGATCAAATAACCGTCCTTGGCTTCAAAAACTTGGTAGGGAACCACGTTCTGGTGGGCGTTGCCCGCCCGAGTGGGCGCCACCCCTGAGGTCATGTAGTTGAGGTTCTGATTGGCTAGCATGCTGATGTGGCAATCGAGTAAGGCCAAGTCAATAAATTGCCCTAAGCCACTGCGGTGACGCTCTTCAATGGCGCCCATGATGGCCAAAGCCGCGTATAAGCCGGTGATCACGTCGGTGACTGCCACGCCAGCCTTTTGCGGCCCGGCGCCAGGCAAGCCGTCACGCTCTCCGGTGATGCTCATGAGACCACCCATCCCTTGAACCATGAAGTCGTAGCCCGGCCGACTGGCAAATGGGCCGTCCTGCCCAAAGCCTGTGATTGAACAGTAAATCAAGCCAGGTGTTTCTTTTTTTAGGCTGTCGTAATCCAATCCGTATTGCTTGAGGCCACCGACCTTGAAGTTTTCTATGAGGACGTCACACTGGCTGGCGATTTTGCGAACAGCGTCCGCCCCTTCTGGCGTGGCCAGATCGATGGCAATGGAGCGTTTGTTGCGATTGGTGCTTAAGTAGTAGGCCGATTCGGTCGTGTCTTGGCCTTGCGCGTCACGCAAATAAGGGGGGCCCCAGGCGCGGGTGTCGTCGCCCGTGCCTGGCCGCTCTACCTTGATGACGTCGGCACCCATGTCGGCTAAGTTTTGTGCGCAAAAAGGACCCGCTAATACACGGGACAAATCGAGCACTCGCACGCCATCTAGGGGTGCGCGTCGGGGCAAGGTCATGCGATTTCCTGAAAAAAGTTGAGAGGGCGGCTGTAGCGGTTGGTTCTTGTGGTTGGTTCTTGTGGTCGGCTCTTGCGGTCGACTTTGTGGGTAGAACTTAAATCGGATCCCAGTCAATCGCATCCGGTGAGCGTTCGAGCGCCATGAAATGGTGCTTCATGGCCGGCGCGGCTATTTCGGCGATGGCCTCAGGCGTCCAGCCGGTGCTCATGTGCACCGAGCGCACGGGCCGTGGTTGACTGAAGAGCATGATCTCATTGGCGCGTACCGCAAAAATCTGACCATTGACCTCTTTGGCGCTGTCCGATGCCAAAAACACGGCCATTGGCGCCACTTTGGATGCTTCCATCTTCTGAAGCCTGAGTACGCGGGCTTTTTCTTCTTCGGTATTGGCAGGGATGGAACTGGTCATGCGGCTCCAGGCAAACGGTGCTATGCAGTTCGACCGCACGTTGTAGCGATTCATGTCGAGCGCGATCGACTTGGATAACGCGACAATACCCAACTTAGCTGCCGAGTAATTGGCTTGCCCAAAGTTACCTATCAAGCCAGAGGTAGATGTCATGTGTACAAAGGTGCCTGACTCTTGCTCACGAAAATAGTTGGCAGCGGCACGGCTGACATAGAACGTGCCGTTTAAGTGCACGTCAATCACTTGACTCCATTCCTCATCACTCATCTTGTGGAAGACGCGGTCACGCAAATTACCCGCATTGTTGACCACAATGTCGATTCGCCCGAAGTGTTCGATCGCTGTCTCGATGATGCCATTGGCGCTCTCGCGGGAGGCCACGCTGTCAGTGTTGGGTACGGCGACACCGCCCGCGGCTTTGATTTCGTCGGCCACGTTTTGTGCGGGGGCGCCGGTGAGACCTTCGCCAGACAAAGCCGCGCCGATATCATTGACCACGACCTTGGCCCCAGCGGCCCCCATGGCCAAGGCAATTTCACGGCCAATCCCCCCGCCGGAACCCGTCACAACGGCCACTTTCCCAGTCAACATGCCACTCATCTTTTTCTCCCGAGTTGTTTTTGTAAACGCTAGCTTGCTATGCTAAACCGTAGCACAACACCCAAGATATTTGCGTTTGGAGAGGCGAGGGTTTGGCAATGCGCAATGCAGGAGGGCTCGTTGCTGACTTCGCCATGCGCTACGCTCCATATTGAGAAGGGCAGCAAGACAGGCAGTAAAACGTATTGACCGGCCAAGAACCCGACGTTTCAAAAAGACAGATTCCACCGGCTTAGCGACGCTTGTTACAGTGAGGGTATTAGGAGAGAAATCATGGATTTGACTTGGACTGATCAGGAAGCCGCCTTTCGCGAGGAAGTGCGTCATTTCACCGAAGAAAATTTGCCCGCTGACATCCGTGACAAACAGATGCATCATCAGCGCTTGTCTAAAGATGACTACCTTCGCTGGCATCGGATTTTGGCGGATCACGGCTGGGGGGCGCCCACTTGGGGCAAAGAATATGGTGGTACCGGGTGGAATGCGGTTGAGCGCCTGATATTCGAGATTGAGACTTTTAATGCCGGTGCGCCTCGCTTGCTCTCGTTTGGCCTGAGCATGATTGGCCCCGTGCTGATGAAGTTCGGTAATCAAAAGCAAAAAGACTACTACTTGCCGCGCATCATTCGGGTTGAAGATTGGTGGTGCCAAGGCTACTCAGAACCCGGTTCTGGGTCGGATTTGGCTTCACTGAACACCCGCGCCGAACGCCAGGGTGACAAATACATTATCAATGGGCAAAAAACCTGGACCACGCTCGGCCACCATGCCGATTGGATGTTTTGTTTGGCCCGCACCGATCCGTCGGTTAAAGCACAGCGCGGCATCTCGATGATCTTGATTGATATGCGTCAGCCTGGTGTGACCGTGCGGCCCATCAAAACACTAGATGGCGGTGCTGAGGTCAATGAAGTGTGGCTAGAGAACGTGGAGGCGCCGCTCGAGAACTTGGTTGGCGAAGAGAACGACGGCTGGACTTACGCGAAATATTTGTTGGGTCACGAACGCACAGGCATTGCCGGCATCGGTCATTGCCATCGGGAGTTGGCGATTCTAAAGCGCATGGCCGAAGAGGCGATGGCCGGACAAGAATCGTTGAGTTTGGATGCCCGCACGATGGATGCAATCAATCAAATTGAGGCTCAAGTGCTGGCCCTAGAGATGTTGTTGCTGCGTGTGGCCGCTGACAGCACGGCTGGACCCGGTCCCCAAGCCTCAGTGCTCAAGATCCGTGGTTCTGAGCTGCAACAAGAGTTGGCGCGGTTGCAAATGCAGGTTGCTGGCCCTGAGGCGTGGGCCTATGACCCGGATTGGATGCGGGCCGAGAATGATTTTCATGGGCCAGGCGGCGAGTTTGACGTGGGTGCTGCAGCGACGTATTTTGATACGCGCAAGACAACGATTTATGGTGGCACGAATGAGATTCAGAAGGGCATCATCGTCAAGCACATCATTGGTGTGTAGTGGTAGTTGATGGGTTGATGGGTTGATTGGTTGCTAGGTTGCTTGTCGCCTTAGTCATAACGGAAAAAAGATCATGGACTTTACATACTCAGATGAACAGCGCATGTTGACCGACAGTCTGCGTCGCGTCATGGATGAGGGCTGGACATTTAAAAAGCGTCGCGCACGCAGTGCAAGTGGTGAACTAGACAAAGCCGCTTGGGCGAGCCTAGCGGAGTTGGGTGTCACTGGTTTGATGGTGCCTGAGGCGTATGGTGGTTTTGGTGAAAGCACCGCAACTTTGCTAGCGGTGCATAAGGAACTCGGTCGCGGCATTGTGAGTGAGCCCGTTATCCCCAGCGCGGTAATGGCCGTCTCCTTGTTGTCCGGTATTGAGAATGAGGCGGTCAAGGCGCAGTGGTTGGGTGCATTGGCAGAGGGTGATGCCATCGTTTCAGTGGCGTGGCAAGAACAGGGTGAAAGGTTTTCGGCGACCCCGTTGGTCACGCAAGCCAGTGTCCAATCCGGTGGTTATGCCTTAACCGGCCGCAAACGACATGTTTGGCACGCCGCCGGCGCCAATGCCTTGGTCGTCTCGGCTTTGCTCGATGGTGAGATGGCGTTGTTCTTGGTGCCAACGGATGCAGCGGGCGTCTCAATGCAGGATTACCCCACGTTTGATTTGTCGCGTTGTGCCGATGTCACCTTTGAAAAAGTGGCGCTCGATAGCACGGCGTTACTGGCGCGCGGCCCTGCCGCGAGCGCGCTCTTTGAGCGAGCACTTGACTACGCCGTGACCGCACTTTGCGCCCACGCCTGTGGCGCGATGCAGTATCTGATCGAAGTCACGACCAACTACCTCAAAACACGCAAACAATTTGGCCAGCCACTGATTAATTTTCAGGTGTTGCAGCACCGGGTCGCCGATATGCTGATTCAGCAAGAGATGGCGCTGTCGCATGCTTATGTGGCGGCTGTGTCTTTGGCTGAGGATCCAGCGCCTCTGCGTGCCAAGCGTGTGTCCATGGCCAAAACAGAAGTGGCGGCGGCAGCGCGTTTTGTGGGTGAGGAAGCGGTGCAGCTACACGGTGGCATGGGTGTCACGGATGAACTAGAAGTCGGCGATTATTTCAAGCGCCTGACTTACGTTGGTTTGCTGTTGGGTGATAACAATTACCACCTGCAACGGGCCCAGTCGACAACGGCAGCATGAGGATATATAGAGATGAGTGATGTTTCTTTAGACGATTGGATCGGACGAACACAGACCATGACGGACATTCTTGATCCGAGTCATGCCGCTCTAGTGGCCGCCACGTTAGGTCAACCCGCACCTGGCAAGGGCGACCCGATGCCTGAACTGTGGCACTGGTGTTTTTTCTTGGAAGCGGTGAGCACGGATTTGTTGGGTACCGATGGCCATGCCGCGAGGGGTGGATTTTTGCCGCCAGCCGAAGGGCGTAATCGCATGTGGGCAGGTGGTCGGGTTTATTTTGACAGCCCTTTGCTCGTTGGCCTTGAGACACAAAAGATTTCAACGGTCTCTAACATCACGGAAAAGCAAGGTAAAACAGGCTCTTTGCTGTTTGTGACCGTCACGCATGAGGTCTTTCAAAACGGACAGCGCGTGATCCGCGAAGAGCAAGATATTGTCTATCGCCTGCCGAGTCCACCGAAGTTACAAGGTACGGAAGCCGCCCCTGAGCCGCAGTGGCAGATGACCGTTGAGCCTACAGCGACCCTGCTATTTCGGTATTCAGCCTTGACCTTTAATGGCCACCGCATTCATTACGATTATCCCTACGTGACTGAGACCGAAGGCTATCCCGGTTTGGTGGTCCATGGGCCACTGATTGCAACCATGATGGTGCAATCGTTTCGCCAAGCCCATCCGAGAGCGCGTATCGAGCATCTGGCCTATCGTGGCTTGAGACCTTTGATTGCTCCTAAACCTTTCGTGGCCGCCGGCGAAAAGGTTGAGAATGGCTTGGCCCGACTTTGGGCGGCCCAAGACAATACGCTGGCGCATCAAGCAGAGTTGAGGTTCGTGGCATGAAACAGAATATCCGACCGTTAGATGGCATTACCGTGGTTAGTTTGGAGCATGCCATTGCGGCGCCCTTTTGTACGCGTCAGCTCGCTGACATGGGCGCGCGCGTGATCAAGGTGGAACGGCCCAAGGTGGGGGACTTTGCCCGTGGTTACGATGAGAGGGTTCGTGGCATGGCCTCACACTTTGTGTGGACCAATCGTTCGAAAGAGAGTTTGGCCCTTGACCTGAAACACCCCCGAGCCCAAGAGGCTTTGCATACTTTGCTTGAGTCAGCCGATGTCTTGGTACAAAACTTGGCACCTGGCGCGGCCGCTCGGATGGGGTTGTCATTTGAGGCTTTGCATGAGCAATACCCCAAGTTGATTGTGTGTGATATCTCTGGCTATGGCGAAGGCGGCCCTTACGAGAAAAAGAAAGCGTATGACCTTTTGATACAGAGTGAGAGCGGTTTCTTGTCAGTCACGGGATCGCCGGGTGAACCCGCCAAAGCCGGCTGTTCGATGTCTGATATTGCGGCGGCCATGTATGCCTATTCGGGTATCTTGAACGCGTTGCTGCTTCGCGGTAAGACCGGTGAGGGCAGTCGCGTGGATGTCTCTATGCTTGAGAGCACGGTCGAGTGGATGAGCTTTCCCATGTATTACGCGTTTGAGGGGGCTGAGCCGCCGCCGCTAGCGGGTGCGGCTCACGCCACCATCTTCCCTTACGGACCTTTCCCGGTTGGGGACGGCAATACCATCATGCTTGGTCTGCAGAATGAGCGCGAATGGTTGATTTTTTGTGAACAGCTGATGGAGCAACCCGCCTTGGGGCAAGACCCGGCGTTTTCTTCGAACCCCAAACGGGTGGCGAACCGTGAGCAGTTACGTGCTTTGATTGTGGAACGATTCAGTCAGATGACGATTGATGAGGTCACGGACCGTTTGGAGAAAGCGCAAATAGCCAACGCGCGGGTCAATGACATGAAAGCGGTTTGGGCACACCCGCAGCTTGCGGCACGCCAACGTTGGTCTGCTGTGCAAAGCCCAGTGGGTCGATTGCCGGCGCTTTTGCCGCCGGGCACTAACTCGGCCTTTGACGCGCAGATGGCGCCTATACCGGCGCTAGGCGAGCATACCCACAAAATCTTGACTGAATTGGGCATGTCTGAAGCCCAAATCACTGAGCTGCAAAGTGAGGGCGTGATTTAGTCCATCCCTGACCGAGCGATTCGCACGCTTGATCGGCGCAACGATCGAGTAGTGCATCAATTGATTCGCCCGACAAATGAAAGGGTTTGACCAGTTCGGCCAGTGGTCGTAACACGAAGGCACGGCCTGTCATTCTTGGGTGCGGCAAGGTCAGCCGCGGGGTACTCACGGTCAGGTCGTCATACCAAAGCAAATCGAGGTCTAGTGTGCGCGGCGCGTTGCGTTCGCTACGAACCCTGCCGTGCTCGAGTTCAATGCTTTGGAGTGCGCTCAGCAGGTTCAAAGGCGCCAAGCTCGTTCGAAGCCGTGCCACGGCATTGACGTAATGGGGGCCGGGTGCATCTAGCGGCGCCGACGCAAAAAACGCCGAGCACTGACAGTCGCGTACGCCACTGAGGTGGCTGATTTCATCCAGGGCGTTGCGTAGTGTCTGGGTCGCATCGCCAAGATTGGCGCCTAGGCCAATGAAGGCGGTGGCGTCAGACATCGCCGCGAGGCGCGGTGGTTTCGCCGCTAGGTTTGCGCTGACGAGGGCGGCGGCGGCGCTTGTTGGCTGGTCCTGACCCTGCTGCCGACCCAGCTTCCGGGGGCTCATGGGCAAGTGCGGCGATCATATCGCTACGCGTTTCATCATTGGCATCGGCCAGATCCATCCACCATTGCGCCAAGACGCTATCGACCTCAGAGCAGGCGGCTCGCATTTGCATGAAATCAACCGCTGCCCGAAACCTCGGTTGCTCAAAGAGGCGATAAATGGCACGGGGCACGCGCCTTTCAAAGCGAGGCTGCATGAACCAAATGTCGCGCATGTCTGAGCTGAACCGTCGGTTGATGGCGAGTTTCTCGGTTTGTGCATCGAGGACCTGGTCAGCGGCTTGGATCAAGCCAGGAATGCGCACTTCGCCGTCGGCACATAGCCGCTGCCATTGGCTGCGGACTTGAGGCCACAGTAGGGCTGCAAACAAGAAGCTCGGGCTGACTGACTTACCGATTCGAATACGTTTGTCGGTTCGCTCAAGCGCGAGCTCAATAAAAGCTTGTCCTTCGGGGTCTTCTAGGATGACATCCAACAACGGCAATAAGCCGGAATGCAGGCCGTAGGTGCGCATTTGTTTCACGCATGCCATGGCCTGCCCGCAAGTCAACAGTTTGAGCATTTCGTCAAACACGCGCGAGGCTGGTACGTTGCTCAATAAGTCTGCTAATTCGGCGATGGGGGCTTGGCTGGCGGTGTCGATATTGCCCTTTAACTTGACCGCAAAACGCACGGCCCTGAGCATACGGATGGGATCTTCTCTGTAGCGAATAGCGGGCTCACCAATCATGCGTACCAGCCCTTTTTTAAGATCGGGGACGCCACGATGAAAATCGATCACGGTTTCAGTAACAGGGTCGTAGTAAAGCGCATTGATGGTGAAGTCGCGGCGTTCGGCATCTTGTTTTTGTGAGCCAAAGACGTTGTCGCGCAAGATGCGACCGTGGTCATCGGTTAGGTGTCCGTCTGAGGCAGGGGCACGGAACGTCGATGTCTCGATGATTTCTTGGCCAAACACCACGTGTACCAGTTGGAATCGTCTGCCGATGATGCGGGCGCGCCGAAACAGGGGTTTGATTTGTTCTGGCGTGGCGTTGGTGGCGACGTCAAAGTCTTTGGGTTCCATGCCGATGATGAGATCACGAACCGCGCCACCGACGATGTAGGCATCGAACCCCTTTTGTTGCAAGACCTCGCAGACTTTGATGGCATGACGGGAGACCCGGGTGCGGTCAATGCGGTGCTCACTCTTGGCGATCCGCTCGACTTGGCCTGGCTTGGGTTTGACCAGTCGGTTGACCAGTCCTTTGATGGTTTTTACCAGCATTAGGATTTTTGATCCAAAGATTGGCCGAAGAGATCCAGGATGGGCCAGGCGCGTTCTTTTGCGATGGCACGCAGATCGGCGCTAGGATTGGTGACGATTGGGTGTGTGACGACTTCTAAGAGTGGTAAATCATTGATCGAATCGCTGTAAAAATGACTTTCGTCAAATTCATCAAGTCGTCGGCCCAAGCCTGTTAACCAGTCATTGACTCGCAGCACTTTGCCCTCTTTGAAGCTCGGTGTGCCTTCGATGCGTCCGGTGTAGCGGCCCGCGTGATATTGAGGATTGGTGGCGATCAAGTGTTCGATACCAAACGCACGGGCAATGGGGGCGGTGACAAACTTATTGGTTGCAGTCACGATCGCGCACAGGTCGCCGGCGCTTAAGTGCTGGTTCACTAGGTCAATCGCTTGAGGGGTGAACTGCGGGCGAATGATTTCCTGCATAAAGGTCTCGTGCCACTGCGCGAGTTCGTGCGGGGGGTGGGCAGCCAATAAGCCAAGCATGAACTCAGCGGCTTGCTCGGCGGTTAGATCGCCGCGGTTGTAGCGCGTCATGAGGTCATTGTTGCGCGCGCGCGCAACTGCAGGGTCGCCAGCACGACCGGTGCGGGCCAGGTAGTCCGCCCACTGGTAATCGCTGTCTAAAGGCAGCAAGGTGTGATCGAGATCAAAGAGGACAAGGCGAGTGGGTTTTTCGGACATGGGCGGTGGTGACTCAATCTTTCTCAAAAGGGGGAGCGAGCTCCGGTCTGTCGCACGCGGGTCGATCGGACTCGCGCAACGCCAGCAGCGACTTCAATAACGGCAAGGTCAATGGTCGATGCTGTGCAAGTGCATATTTGTCCAAGGCATCTAACCAACCAAACAACGTGCGGGTATCACGCGACCCATGAATCAGCAGCCAGCGCACCACGTCTTCAGAAAGTGGTGTGCCGCGTTCACGGGCGTGTGACATCAGGGCGGTAAACTTTTCTGTGTCGGACAACGTTAGCAGCCGATACACCGTTCCCCAGCCCAACCGTGTTCTGAGGTCTTCGCGCCATTGCACTTGCAATGGCGCCTGGTCTCCTGCCACGATTAACCGAAAAGCATGTGGACCAGAAGCGTCTTCACGCCACCGATTGTACAGTCGGAACAGCAAAGCCAAGCCTTCGGTGTTTAGATCTTGTGCATGGTCAATGGCCACACAGGGGGCGATGGCATGGTCCTGCGTTAACCATTGCTCGGTGGTGTTGATTTGATCGCAGGTTAGGTACACGCCTTGGTGATATTGGGCCGCCGCCTTGAGCAAATGGCTGCGGCCGCTGCCTGGTGAGCCCCAAATATAGAGGGTCTGACCGACTTGAAGGGTTTGTGCGGCCGCGATGGCGGCGGCGTTTTCGCCAACGATCATATTGGCAAATGTGGGTGCCGGCGGCGGCAATATATCGAGAATCAGTTGTTGGGCCATGCACTCGTCGTAAAATGACGGTTAGATGATCTAAAACCTAGCCATTGTCACACATTGCAGACGCTGTGATGTTTGGGTATTGGCAAGTTTCCTTTTGACTGACTTGGCGTATTTTCATGAGCACACCCCAATCCCCTTTGACCTACCGCGACGCCGGTGTTGATATTGACGCCGGTGAGGCGTTGGTGGATCGAATCAAACCCTTGGCGGCCAAGACCATGCGCGAAGGGGTAATGAGCAGCATTGGTGGCTTTGGGGCCTTGTTTGAAGTCCCTAAGCGTTACCGCGAGCCTGTGTTGGTGTCCGGAACGGACGGGGTGGGTACCAAGTTGCGCTTGGCGTTTGACTGGCAGCGCCACGACACGGTCGGTATCGATTTGGTGGCCATGAGCGTGAACGACATTTTGGTGCAAGGGGCTGAGCCTTTGTTTTTTCTTGACTACTTTGCCTGTGGGCGACTGTCGGTGGATGTTGCAACTGAGGTCGTGGGGGGTATTGCCAAGGGTTGTGAACTGGCTGGGTGTGCCTTGATCGGTGGGGAAACCGCCGAGATGCCAGGCATGTATCCCGATGGTGAGTATGACCTCGCGGGGTTTGCGGTCGGTGCCGCTGAAAAATCTGCCCTGATTGATGGCCGTGGTATTGCTCCCGGCGACCAAATCTTGGGTCTGGCGTCTAGTGGGGCTCACTCCAATGGTTACTCATTATTGCGCCAAGTGCTCAATCGCACCCAGGCAAAGCCTGATGATGTCTTTGAAGGCCAACCGCTTGCCGACGTGGTGATGGCACCAACCCGTATTTATGTGAAACCGGTGTTGGCGGCATTGGCCGCGTTTGGCCCAGCTATCAAGGGGCTGGCCCATATCACCGGGGGTGGTTTACTTGATAATGTGCCGCGCGTTTTGCAAGCCGATCGCCAAGCACGCATCCAGGCCAGTGCCTGGTCTATGCCGCCGCTCTTTACCTGGCTCAAGGAGGCTGGCGGGATTGAGAGTCAAGAAATGTACCGGGTGTTTAATTGTGGCGTTGGTATGGTTTTGGTGGTGTCGGCGGCCAAAGCTCAGGCCGTGGCTGAACATTTCACGCAAGCGGGTGAGACTGTCTATGTCTTGGGTGAAATCGCCGCTTGCCGACCCGGTGATGTGCAAACCATTGTCGAATAATTAGGTCGGTTTAGGGTTCACGCTTGCGACTTGTTGGCGCACCTGATCGATGGCGTCGGGCGCGAGCGAGTCGATCACGTGACGCTCGCTCATGCTACGTAACCAAGTGAGCTGACGTTTGGCGAGTTGGCGTGTGGCGGCAATGGCTTTTTCTCGTGCTTGTTCAAGGCTGTCTTGCCCTTGGAGGTGGGCCCAGATCTGGCGATAGCCCACGCACCTGATCGACGGTAAATCGTCATGTAAGTCCCCTCGGGCCATTAGGGCTTGCACTTCGGCGATCAGTCCCTCTTCGAGCATCAGATCAAAGCGTTCGCTGATGCGCTGGTGCAAGACTTGACGGTCATTGGGCTCGAGACTAATCAGGTGTAGGCTCTGTTCGGGCGCTCGGTTTGGATCAAAAAAACTGGAGATCGGGCGGCCTGTGCCGTGATAAATCTCGAGGGCTCGGCCGATGCGCTGACGGTCGTTGGGCGCTAAACGCTGGGCGGTGACAGGATCAACGCGTGCCAACTCGGCATGCATAGCAGGCCATCCTTTCGATTGTGCTTGACCTTGAATGTCCGCTCTAAGCGTGGCTGACGCGCTAGGCAGGTCATCGATGCCGTCTTTGAGTACTTTGAAGTACAGCATGGTGCCGCCCACGAGCAAAGGCGTCTTGCCGCGTTGTTGGATATCCGCTATGCAGCGCTTGGCATCGTTTAGAAACTGGGCAGCTGAGTACGCGTGTGCTGGGTCCAGGATGTCGAGCAGGTGATGGGGGACCTTTGCACGGGCTTGGGCATCGGGTTTGGCGGTGCCGATATCCATGCCTTGATAGATGGTCGCCGAGTCGACGTTGATGATTTCAATGGGCAAGACGTCGGCGATCGCCATACTCGCTGCACTTTTGCCGCTGGCCGTGGGCCCGGCCAGACATAGCAGGCGAGGTTCGGGCAGACTCATTGTCCGCGCAAGAAGAGCTTGTCTAACTCGCTCATGCTCCAAGCCACCCAAGTGGGACGACCGTGGTTACATTGGTCGGCGCGCTCTGTTTGCTCCATTTGACGCAGTAGCGCGTTCATTTCCACCAAGGTCAATTGGCGATTCGCCCGCACGGCGCCATGGCAGGCCATGGTGGCGAGCAGGGTGTTGCGCCGTTCGGTCATGAGCGCACTCACGCCAATCTCTTCAATGTCTTGTAAGACCTGTCGAACCAAGCTTTCTAGATCGCCACGCGCCAACAATGCGGGGACTTGGCGGATCACCAAGGACTGGGGGCCCCCGGGGCGGATTTCAAACCCCATGTCTTCAAGCGCAGATTCGTGTGATTGCACAAGGGCGACCTCACGCTCGGAAGCGGTCATGACCAAGGGCACCAGCAGTCCTTGGGTGGCGATGTTTTGTGTGTCTAGGGCGGTTTTGAGTTGCTCGTAAACAACCCGTTCATGAGCCGCATGCATGTCAACGAGGATCAGGCCGTCAGCCGTCTGGGAAAGGATGTAGACGCCATGGATTTGCGCCAAGGCGCGGCCCAGGGGCCAGATGTTGGCGGCCTCAGGTGCTGGGTTTGAGGCATCGACCGGGTTCTGGCCGGGTGCGGGTCGGTGGGCTTGCTGCCAGCCCGGTCCCAGGTGAGATGTCCTGGTCGACTCTTCACGCCGGTAGGGCATCATGGGCTCGGCCAACGACAGGCGAGTCTGGGAGTTGGTGCTGGGGTAGGGTGGTGAGTGTGGCGTGTGTTGTGGGTGTGGTGCGTGGGTTGTGGTGTCAATTGTTGATGGGGTCGGCGGGGTTGCCGAGGGATCCACCGAGGAAGCCGCCGAGGGGGCCGCACTTGAGGCGAGCGCTTGACTGATGACTTGTTGCACCAAGCGGTGAATGGCGCCGCTTTCACGAAACCGCACTTCTTGTTTGGCTGGGTGGACGTTGACGTCTACAGTTTGCGGGTCGACCTGTAAGAACAACACGTAGGCGGGTTGCCGGTCACTATGCAAGACGTCGGCGTAAGCGGCGCGGATGGCATGCGAGACGGTGCGATCACGCACGTGACGGCCGTTGACAAAAAGAAATTGTCTATCGGCTCGTGCCCGGGCGGCATGGGGGCGGGTGATTAGCCCCCTAAGTGACACCGGCCCACTGGTCGTCTCTACGATCACGCCTTGTTCAGAGAACTCGTCGCCAAGCACATCGCGGATGCGTTTGAGCATAGACCCTGCAGGCCATTGTTTGACGGCACGTTCATTGTGAAACACCCGAAAAGCGACGTCTGGATGAGACAGACCGAGGCGTGTCATGACGTCTATGCAATGACCAAATTCGGTGCCCTCGGCCTTGAGGAATTTGCGGCGGGCGGGCACGTTGTCAAACAGGCCGCGCACATCGACCGCGGTACCGACGGCGCCGGCTGCAGGACTGGTTGTTTCATTGATGCTGATTTGCCAAGCATGTGGGCTTTGCGCGGTCCGTGAAATCAAGCTGAGGCGAGCCACGGAGGCGATTGAGGCCAGGGCCTCACCCCTAAAACCCATTGAGTCGACGTTTTCAAGGTCGTTTAGGGATTGAATTTTGCTGGTGGCATGGCGCATGAGCGCCAAGGGTAGGTCGTCTGCCTGTATCCCTTGACCATCGTCGATCACTGCAATTCGGCGGATGCCGCCGGCTTCAAGGCGCACCCCAATGGTTTGAGCGCTGGCGTCGATTGCGTTTTCTACAAGTTCTTTGAGCACCGAAGCGGGGCGCTCAATGACTTCACCCGCCGCGATTTGGCTGATGAGTTGATCCGGTAAAGCGGCGATGCGCGATATTTGAGCAGACATGACAAACCAAAAAAATAAGCACCCATTGTAGTGGGCGCTTATCGAGTTTGCATATAGGCGCTTGCTCGCCGGCTTGTTTGGTTTAGTCGGCGCGTGCGAGGTGTGGGTTACTGGCGAAGTACTGTTGCGTACCTTTATGAATAGCCGTGGCAAAGCGATCTTGGTATTTGCTACTTTTTAAGAGACGCTCTTCCTTGGGATTGCTAATAAATGCGGTTTCCACCAAGACCGAGGGCACGTCAGGCGAGCGCAAGACCGCGAACCCGGCATACTCAATCTGCGGCTTGTGTAAGCGATAGACGCTTTCGAGCTGACTCAACAAGACCTGCGCGATTTGCTTGGAGTCTTTGATTTGCGCTGAGGTGGATAAATCTAATAGCAATTTAGCGATTTGTTTGTTTTCTGAGCCGAGGTTTGCCCCGCCGATCAGGTCTGAGGCATTCTCTTTTTTAGCCATCCAGCGCGCTGAGGTACTTGAGGCGCCCCGCTCGGACAGGATGTACACCGAACTCCCGCCCGCGGTAGGGCGAATGAAAGCATCGGCGTGTATCGAGATAAAAAGATCGGATTTGACGCGGCGTGCCTTTTCAACACGCACGTGTAAAGGCACGAAATAGTCGCCATCGCGCGTTAGGTAACCCCGCATGCCGGGCGTGGCGTCGACTTTGGCTTTGACTTTCTTGGCAATGGCCAGCACCACATCTTTTTCGTAAGTGCCGCCTTTGCCGACGGCTCCAGGGTCTTCGCCGCCGTGTCCGGCATCAATGGCGATCGTGAGCGTGCGCTGGCGATTGGCCTTGCGGGTGATCTGTGGTGTGGCCGGTGTTTTCGAGGGCGCAGGAAGTGAAGGCGTGCTCGACGGGCCCTGTCCCAAACCTTCTAGTACTTTGGCTAGTGGGTCATCATCGCTAAAATTCGGTTGCTCTTTCAAGAAGGCGATCAAGGGGTCTTGGGCGATGAGCGGGTAAAGGTCAAGGACCAGTCTGTACTTGTAGTCACCAACGGGTTTTAGCGTGAAGACTTGAGGTGCCACGGCTTGTTTGAGGTCGATGACGATCCGCACCACACCGGGGCGGTTTTGTCCGACGCGTAAAGACGCAATGTAAGGATCATTTGGTTTGACATCACGCACCAGGCTCTCAAGCGCGGGGCTCAAGCGCAGGCCTTCAATATCGACCACCATCCGGTGAGGGCTCTCGAGGGTGAAGTGTTCAGCTTTGAGTTCGCTGTCGAGCTCTAAGGTCACGCGTGTGTATTCTTGCGCGGGCCAAGTCCGCACGGCAAGCACGCTAGCTGCTGAGGCAAGGCGCGGGAAAACAGGTAACAACATGAGAGCGCCTGCGGCGCTTAGAATCTGACGGCGCGAGACAGGTCCACGGGTCACAGGGGGGGCGGCTTGCAGAAGATCGTTTCTATCCATTGTTGCCCTCGCTCAGTCTCGGCTTGAAGTGTTGCGCTTCGACCGTCGCCTTCGGTTTTTAATGAAACGAGCAAATCGGGCATGGCTAATCGACCAGCGGCTTTCTCAGGCCATTCGATCAATACCATCGAGTTGGCGCGAAATAATTCACGGAAACCAACGTCTTCCCACTCTCTCGGATCGCTAAATCTATAAAAATCAATATGATAAAAGTATAAGCTCGATACTTTATAAGACTCAAGTAAAGCGTAACTGGGACTCTTGATTCGGCCAGTAACCCCGCACTGGCGCAAGAATGCTCGCGCGAAGGTGGTTTTACCGGTCCCAAGATCGCCTTGTAGGTGAATGGTAATGCCGCGTTCATGCCCAGGCTCTTTGCCTATGCGGGTTGCGCTCGCATTCAGCGAGCTCAAGGCAAGGTCGGCGATACGCGTGGCAATGGCGTCAGTGGCTGCTTCATCGGGTAGATACAGGCACTTCTCAAATGTGGTCATTTCGCAACACTTTGACGGGGTTGGTGTTGATTCTTAGCCAAGCTTAACGCACCAGCGTCATCCAGATGGGGATGGTGATGGCGCTCAATAGGGTTCCGACAGAGATGATGAAGCTAACCAAGCGACCGTCACCGCCCATCCGAACCGCAAGCACATAGGCTGCCGTGGCGCAAGGCAGGGCGGCAAACAGGACCAGCATTTGAGTGGACACCGGATCAAAGCCGATCCACCAGGCCAACAGCCACGCGGCGGCTGGCATGATGAGAAGCTTAACGGCGACCATCCATGTCACTAAGCCCGCTGCGCCTTGCCCACCTTGCCAGCTCAAGCTTGGACCGATGCAAAGAATGCCTAAGGCGATGGCGGCGACACCCAACCGACCCACGGTGGCGTCGATGGGCCCGGGCAGCTGCAAACCAGACAAGTTGCCGATCAGCCCCAAAACGGTTGCCAAAAACAAAGGGTTGCGTGCTAGCGCGCCTAGGATGTTGGTGCCCTGGTGTTTGGCTAGCGCATAGACGGCGGCAATATTCACCATGGGGATCGACAGGCCAAGAATCAGCGCCATGATGGTCTGCCCCGTGGCGCCGCCTAAGCTAGGCGCCAATGCAAGCCCAAGGTAGGTGTTAAAGCGAAATGCACATTGGGTGCTTGAGGCTAAGGCGATGTCGGAGGATTTAAACAGCCAGCCGCCAAGGCGCGCCAAGGTGAATCCCACGACCACCAAACCGGCGGTGGCCATCAAGGTGTCGCCGGCAGTTGCCGCTGTGATGGGGGTTTGGAGGATCGACTGAAACAGTAAGGCGGGAAACAACACGTAATAGACGAGCTTCTCCAACCCTGTGAAGAATTCTCTTGAGAACCCGAGTCGGTGGTGTAGGAGCCAACCCAGTAAAATCAACAAAAAATCAGGTAAGACCAACCAGGTGACAGACATTTCTATAGCTCGGTGGCAGGCAAGCGCATCAGCACGGTGATGGTATTGTGACGGAATTCCTGCCCAAGCGTGGTGCCATGAAAAAAAACGACCCCACCGATCCTGCCGATTCTGTGGTGGCAGCGTCTGCCACCGTCAGTGCTTTCATTGATGCCTTATGGCTTGAGGATGGTTTGGCAACTAACACCTTGGCGGCTTATCGACAGGATTTGACCGCGTTTGAGCGATGGCTAGGCGATGTCAAAAACCGTTCGTTGGATGAAACCACTGAGGCCGATGTGCTGGCTTGGCAAGCCGAGGGCCACGCCACCTCAAAGTCGAGCACGGCCAATCGTCGGCTAGCAACCTTGCGTCGCTACTTTCAGTGGGCCCGTCGTTCGGGGCGCGTCAAAGTCGATCCTTGCATGGCCTTGCGCGCGGCCAAACAACCGGTGCGCATGCCCAAGATCTTAAGCGAACAACAAATTGAGGCGCTATTGTTGGCGCCCGCTTTGCACACCGATCGCGGTTTGCGTGATCGCGCCATGTTGGAGCTGCTATATGCCACTGGCTTGCGTGTTTCTGAGCTCGTGAACGTGGGTGTATTGGATTTGAGCTTGGCCGATGGGGTGGTTCGCGTGGTGCAGGGCAAAGGTGGCAAGGATCGTTTGGTGCCGTTGGGTGACGAGGCGGCGCACTGGCTGGCGAGCTACCAATCGGCGTCGCGTGTGGCCTTGCTCGGGCAGCGGGTCAGTCCCGCTTTGTTTGTGACAGGACGTGGGCAGGCCATGACGCGTCAAGCCTTTTGGTTGCTCATTAAAAAATACGCGATCATTGCGGGTATCCGTGCCCCGTTGTCGCCACACGTGTTGCGCCATGCTTTCGCCACGCATTTGTTAAATCACGGCGCTGATTTGCGAGTGGTGCAACTACTGCTTGGACATGCTGATATTTCGACCACCCAAATTTACACGCATGTGGCGAGTGAGCGCTTGCAGCAATTGCATGCGCGGCATCACCCCAGAGGCTGATCCGCCAGCGACAGGTGGTTATTGCTAAACTACGCATCTCGCCGCCGTAACTCAGGGGATAGAGTACCTTCCTCCTAAGAAGGGAGTCGCACGTTCGATTCGTGCCGGCGGCGCCATATTATTTTCCGGTAAACGAGCACATGTCTCTCGACCAAGGTCAAACGACCGTTCAGATGCGTCCTATTTTGGTGGGCACGCTCATTGTGCTTATGGCCATGGGTACTCGCGCCACTTTCGGTCTTTTCATGCAGCCCATGGGGCTCGAGTTTGGCTGGTCTAGGGAGGTCTTCTCGATGGCCTTCGCCCTACAAAACTTGACTTGGGGCTTGGGTGCTATCGCCGCCGGCATGATGGCAGACCGTTTTGGCACGGGCCGCACGGTGGCGTTGGCGGCGGCGCTCTACGCGCTTGGTTTGGTTGGGACGCGGTTGGCTGGCACCGAGCTAGAGCTCTATCTGTCAGCGGGCGTGTTAGTTGGCTTGGGGCAGGCAGGCACCACATTCGCGGTTATTTTGCCGATGGTGGCTCGGTCGGCGCCGCCGAGCTATCGCAGCACGGCCATGGGTATTGCCAGTGCGGGTGGTTCGCTGGGCCAGTTCTTGGTGGTGCCGACCGGTCAAGTGTTGATCAACACGTTAGATTGGACCGGTGCGTATTGGGTCCTATCAGTCTTTTTGGCGTGTGCGATTCCGATGGCTTGGTACTTACGCGGCAAGCCCAGCCATGGTGATGGCATCCAGTTGTCGATGCGCGCAGCCATAGGCCAAGCTTTAAAACATCGATCGTTTCATTTTTTATTTTGGAGTTATTTTGTTTGTGGATTTCACACCGCATTCATCACGCTTCATCTGCCCGCTTTTGTCATTGACGGAGGGTTAAATGCCAGCACAGGGGCCATTGCGATTGCTTTGATCGGTCTTTTTAATGTGTTTGGCTCTTATTGGGCGGGTCGGTTGGGCGGCACCTACAGTAAGAAGAATCTGCTGGCTGGCATTTATTCATTGCGAGCGATTGGCATGCTTTGGTTGATGTTGTTGCCGATTTCTCCTCTTGTCGTCTACATATTTGCCGCGTGGATGGGTGTGTTCTGGCTCGGGACCGTGCCATTGACGCAAGGTCTAATTGCGCAAATCTATGGATTGCGATTTGCGGCGACGTTGTCAGGGATGGTTTTTCTGGGGCATCAAATTGGCAGTTTTACCGGTGTCTGGCTTGGTGGCAAAGTTCAGGCCATCACGGGCAATTATGATATTGTTTGGTGGATGGGCGTGGCGCTAGCGCTGATTGCCGGTGCGTTGTGTTTGCCTATCCGTGAGCAGCCGCTCGCGCAACCTGTTAGCGTGAAGCTTGCTTAACTTAGCTAACTGCACTGACCGAGCTAACTGAGCCAATCAGCGGGGGCATCTTTTGCAGCGTGCAACGACCGATGAATTCACAACCACTGTTGACCGAGTCAAACCGCGTTTGGCTTGGCGGGTGACGGGCTGGCTGTCGTTGTTAGTCGTGATGGTGATTGGATTTTTAGGTTACACGACACCAAGCATGCGCCTGAGTTGGGAAGCGATTGCGGCCATGTGCGGATTTTGAACCGATGACTTTTGGCCCTGGGCCTACTTGGCGGATCGAAGACCTGAGGCGGCAAAAGGCCTCTGAAGTGTTGGTTCTCACTGCCAATAATCGCCTAACACGCACCATCACGAGCCAAATCGCGGACACCCTCACCGACCAAACTGTCGAACTGCCACGGATACAACCATGGCATGCGTGGCTGAGCGCGATGGCGTTTGAGCGTGGCTTTGCGACACACACCGAACCGATGCTGCGCGTCTTGGACTCAGTGCAGGCGCGCCTGTTGTGGATAGATGTGATTGCTCAGGCGGAGGCGGATGATCCTTTGGTTGATGTCGATCAAGTGGCTGTTTTGGCGCAACAAGCTGACAGTCTCTTGTGCCAATGGCACGTCAAAGTCGTCGATGCTTGGCGTACCCCAGACTACGATCGTTTTTTGCTGTGGCGCCAAATTTATGAAAGGCGCCTAAAGGCGTTGGCCGCCGTTGATAATGAGCGATTGGTGGTGCAGATTAAGGCGTGGATTTGTGAAGGACGACTGAATTTGCCACGCACCGTGGTGTTGGCTGGATTTAACGAATATTCGCCTCAGATGGGCGAGCTGTTGGGTTGTTTGCAAGGCGCCTCGGTTCAGCTCGCAGAGCTAACCGGGGTGTCAACCGAGCGACAGGCGAATCAGCCGCCAGCCATCGAGAAGATCGCCGTAGACTCAACGGCGGCGCAGTGGCAGTGCGCGGCGAACTGGGCGCAAATGCAATTGACTGAACATCCGGAGGGCCGGTTTGCGATTGTGGTGCCGGCGCTTCAAACGGAAGCCTCGCTTGCCCGTCGTGTGTTGTCCCGTACGCTAGTCGGCCATGGGTTCAACGTGGCTGTTGCTGCTCCCTTGTCGCAATGGCCGCTGGGCAGGGCGATGTTGAACTGGCTCTCGGTTGTCGTTAAGTTTCAAACGCATGGTCGCATCACGCCAATGTTGGCGGGTCAGACAATGCTTGGCGCGGGCTGTGTGGGGTCTGACAGTGAAGCGGGTGCTCGGGCACTGATAGATGCCGAGTGGCGACGTCGGGCAGTGATACAGGTCAGTCATGAGCGTTGGGGCGCGGCATTAATGCGCCTGCCATTGCTGGCGCACGCGTGGGAATCGGTGCAAGTTATTTGGCAAGAAAAGCTGGGCCAAACCGAGTCCTGGTTCGTTTGGGCGAATCGATTTCGTGAAACCTTGGTTGCTATCGGATTTCCTGGCGATGTGTCGCAAACCTCGGCGGCCTACCAGGCCACGCGGGCCTTGGATACGTTGCTTTCTCGCTTGGCGGGACTCGATGACTTGTTGTCCGCGCCGACGATGTCACAGGCGCTAAACATGCTCTCTCGCCTGGCCCGTCAAACCCCCTTTCAACCGCAGCGCGACCGGCAGGCGCGCCTAGATGTGTTGGGCCTGCTTGAAGCCGAGGGTGGATACTGGGATGGGGTCTGGGTGATGGGTGTCACTGATGATGTTTTGCCGGCCATGGCTAGCCCAAATCCCTTGATTCCTTTGGCGGCATTGAGTCAGGCACAAGCGCCACGCGCCACACCGGCGCGTGAGTATGAGTGGGCCTGTTCGCTTTTTAAAGCGCTTTGTGGATTGGCGCCTCGGATGATCTTTAGTTGGCCCGGGCGTGATGGGGATAAGCCTATTCGGCCTTCACCGATGATTGCTGATTTGCCCGCCGCGCCGAGCGACAGTTGGTTGAGTGCACGCGACCCGAGTCAAGCGTTGTTGGCGCAGCAGGTGTGGCAAGACGAGGCGCAAGTGCCGCTGTTGCCGACAGAGCGTCCGAGGGGCGGGGTGGCAGTGCTTGAGAGGCAGGCGATCAATCCTTGTTGGGCTTTCTTTACTTACCGGCTCGGGGTTGATGGTTTATCGGCGCACGCCTTGCTGCCCAACACAGCGTCCGACCGGGGCAGCTTGCTGCACAAGGTCATGGAAGAGGTGTGGCGCACGCTCGGCACGCAAGAAGCATTGCTTGAACAGCGCGCCGGGGGCGGGTTAAGTGTGTTGGTGCGCCAGTCAGTGCAAAAGCATAGCGCGCGCTATTTGGTTGACTGGCCGCGTGGGTTGAAAGATCTTGAGGTTGAACGCAGTGTCCGGGTGATTGAGGCTTGGTTGGCGTTTGAGGCCGAGCGCCCTCCCTTCGTGGTGGTTGAGTGTGAGCAAAAGCATCAGTTGTCGATCGGACCGTTGGGCGCTTTGTCACTCTCGGTGTCACTTGACCGCTTGGATCGGTTACCCGATGGGCAACGATTGCTCATTGATTACAAAACAGGCAATCATTTGCCTGACCCCCAGAAAGATTGGATGGGGGCCCGGTTAAAGCATGTTCAGTTATTGGCCTACGGTCAGGTGTTGAGTGAGGCCGGCGAGGCACCAGACGGATTGTTGTGGGCGCGCTTACACGCCAGTGAGGTGGGATTGAAGGGCATTGCGGCAGCGGCACTCGACATAGATGGTGTCGATGTGCTGAGCGAAATGCCGTGGCCCGAACAAATGGCGCAGTGGCAGCGACAGCTGGCTGAGTTGGGGGCGTCGTTTATTCGTGGCGATACGACCAATGTGGTTTGGAAAACGGCCGACGTAAAGTATTGCCAGATAAGCGCGTTATTGCGGTTGTACGAGGAAAGTGCCGATGAATCTCGCTGAGCGTTCGCCAGAGGATACGGGCCAGCGCACCCTGGCTATTGACCCCACGCGGTCGTTCATCGTTCAAGCGCCTGCGGGTTCGGGCAAAACGTCGTTGCTGACAGATCGCATCTTGGCCTTGTTGGCCCGTGTTGAGCGTCCCGAGCAAATCATTGCCATGACGTTCACCAGAAAAGCGGCCGCTGAGATGCACACCCGTGTCATGGAGAAGTTACAACGGGCGGCGACTCAGGCGGCGCCAACAGATGCACACGAATACCGCGGTTGGTGCCTGGCACGAGAGGCCCTTGCGCGCGATGAGGCGATGTCTTGGGGGTTGCTGTCTCATCCATCGCGGCTTCGAATTCAAACCATCGATGCCTTTTGTGCGTCTTTGGTCAGGGCCATGCCGTGGTTTTCTGGTTTGGGCGGCATGCCGCGCATCATTCAAGACGCACCGGCGTTGTATTTAGAGGCGGCCAGACAAACACTGGCCTTGGCTGATCAAGAGCCCGCGGTGCGTCGCTTGTTGACGCATCTGGACTTGAACCTACAAAACGCCACCCAAGCGCTTGCAGATATGTTGGGCAAGCGCGACCAGTGGTTGCCGCTGCTATTACATGGTGACGATTTAGAGAGTCTCCAAGAAAATTTGTGGTCTGTTTTAACGGACGAGCTCGCGCTACTTGAGCAAGCGTTGCCAATGGGTTGGCAAACGGCGTTGTCGCCAAGTGTGTGTCTGGCGGTGCAGGACTTGATCGATCAAAAGCATGCCAATGCCAAGCTGTTGGAGCCGTTGCAAGACTGGCAGGCGGGTGATTTGATGGGGGATCCGAGCCTGATCACGCAGTGGCGCGCTTTGGCGGCGTTGCTTTTGACGGGCGAGGGCGAGATCCGCAAGGCCTTGAATAAGGGTCAAGGGTGTCCGCCTGGTTCGCCGCAGAAATCGACGCTGATGGCATGGTTAGAAGCACAGGCGGGAACAGGTGACTTGCCAGACTGGGCCAAACGCTTACACGCGGTGCGCCACATGCCTGAGTCGGAACTCTCGGCTCAACAGGCGGAGATATTGGCCGCGCAGCTGAGCAGCCTGCGCTTGGCGGCGGCTCAATTGCTATTGTTGTTCTCCCAGCGAGGCGAGGTGGACTTTATTGAAGTCTCGCAGCGTGCCGTGCAGGCATTGGGTAGGGCCGAGGACCCGACGGAGCTGCTGTTAAAGCTCGACTCACAGCTGGCGCACGTGCTGGTCGATGAGTTCCAAGACACGAGTCTGTCGCAGTTGCATTTGTTGGAGTTATTGATAGCGGGCTGGCAGCCTGAGGATGGCCGCACGGTTTTTTTGGTGGGTGACCCGATGCAGTCTATTTATCGATTCCGTAAGGCCGAAGTGGGTTTGTTTCTCAAGGTGCAAGCACAGGGGCTGGGTCAAATCCCATTAGAGCGATTGACCTTAACCGCTAACTTCCGTTCTCAAGGCGGCATCGTGAGATGGGTTAATCGGACGTTTGCTGATTTGTTTCCGCCCAAAAGCGATCCGGATTTGGGTGCTATTGCATACTCTTCAGCGCAAGACTGGCACCCGGTGAGTGATGCGCCCGCTGTTAGTTGGCATTTGTTGCAAGAAGACACGCAGATCTGGCAAAGGGTGGTGACGCTGGCACAACGCGCCTGGGTTGATCACCCAGAGTCCACGGCGCCCATGGCCATTCTGGTTCGTTCACGTTCGCATTTGGGATCGGTGACGCGGGTGCTACAGGCCGCTGGCTTGCCTTGTCGCGCGATCGAGTTGGTGGCGCTCAAAGAGCGACCGGTGATCAACGACGTGTTGCATCTGGCGCGTGCTTTGCTTCACCAGGGTGACCGTGCGGCTTGGATGGGTGCGTTACGCGGGCCGTGGTGTGGTTTGACGTTGGGGACTTTGCACCAGTGGCTAATGGCACAGCCTGATTGGACGGTGGCGCAGTGTTTGCGTGATGTGTCTTCTCACGGCTTTGGCGACTTGGCCATTGATGCCACGCAAAAACAGCGGTTGATGGCGGTCGCGCCCATCCTGTTGGGGGCCATCAATGATGACGGGGTATTGCCCTTTGCAGCGAAGCTTGAGCAGACGTGGCGCGCGTTAGACGGCCATCGTTTGGTAACAGAGGACAGCGATAGGGATGATGTGGAGGCCTTGTTTCGGTTGATTGAGCAGACGGCTGAGCACAGCTTTTTGGATATAGATGTGCTTGAGCGACGTCTAGACGCCTTGTACGCCGAACCGGCGGCGAGTGCCCGAGCGATTGATGTCATGACCATGCACAAGGCCAAAGGATTGGAGTTTGAGTCGGTTGTGTTGCTGGGCTTAGAGCGCAAACCCCGGGGCGATACGGCGCCCTTGGTGCGTGTTGAACAATCGGGTGAGCGGGTGTTGTTCGGTCCGGTCAAAGCCCAAACGGATCAAGAGCAAGATCCGTTGGCGAAGTATTTGGGTCGCCGTGAGGCGATGCGTATGGCCTTTGAAACGGACCGGTTGGTTTATGTGGCCGCGACGCGGGCGCGCGCGAGTCTGCATTTGGTGGCGCGTTGCACGCCGGATGCGAAATCAGGCGGGTGGACGAGCCCGCAGAAAAATAGTTTGCTCGAGCGGCTTTGGCCCTACTGTGCCGAACCGGCACCGGCGCTTGATCCGAGTGGGGCACCTAGGACGCTTGGGGCGCCTGATGATGAGCAGGTCAAACCGGTTTGGCGGGCGCCACCGATGCATCGCCGCGAGCATCCCGCTGAGATTTTGCCGTTGACGGTTGAGACGGTGGTGGGTGAGGAGCGTTACGGTTGGCCTGCGCGCGAATCGGCTGAGCGGTTGGTGGGTGTGGTGATTCACGCCTGGCTTGCCGAATGGGCTAGTCAAAACGAAGGGGCCAGCCAAAACGAAGGGGCCAGTCAAAACGAGGGAGGCGATCAAAAGGGCTTACCGAGCCCGACGCTCGTTAGTGCCCAGCTCCAGACCCTGGGGTTGCCAAGCGCGTTGCGTGAAACGGCTGCCCAAGAGGTGTTGGCGGCGCTGGCGGCGATGCGTCAAAGCGACCGGGGCCGTTGGTTGTTGACGCAACCACACCGTAAGGTCGAATGGGCGCTCTTGGATGCACGCCAGACCGTTTCGGTAATGGACTTGGCCATTGAGCGCGAGGACTCATGGCTGGTCGTGGACTATAAGACGGCCCGACCGGCAGAGGAAGAGTCTGTGGCGGCGTTTGAGTCGAGGATGTTGCATCGATACCGGGGCCAATTGCAGCGCTATATGGTTCAGTTACAGGCCTTTGATGGGAAACCGGCTAAAGCGGCCCTTTACTTTCCACGCGATGATCTTTGGGTCCCTGTGTGAATGGCTGAGCCTGATAGAATGACGGTGGCGGGCCCCTTCGCATGGTTCGGCGGTTAATCTGGTCAGGTCGGGAACGAAGCAGCCACAGCCGTGCAGAGTCAGTGCCGAAGTCAGGCTCGCCAGTACTTTTTTAATTATTTTTGTTTTTTTGTCGGTTTTTGGCTTTTGGTTTTTAGTTTTTAGTTTTTAGTTTTAAGTTTCTGACACCACGTGTCGTGCGTCAAATGGGGTGACATGAGTTATCTGGTTCTCGCTCGCAAATGGCGACCGCGTGATTTTGAAGGACTGGTTGGCCAAGAACATGTGGTTCGTGCTTTGTCGCATGCGTTAACAACGCAGCGTCTGCATCACGCTTGGTTGTTTACCGGCACCCGCGGGGTGGGTAAAACAACACTATCGCGCATTCTCGCTAAATCCTTGAACTGTGAAACCGGCATCACGGCTACGCCTTGCGGGCAGTGTCGGGCCTGCACGGAGATCGATAGCGGACGGTTTGTGGATTATGTCGAGTTAGACGCGGCGTCCAATCGCGGGGTCGATGAAATGACGACCTTGCTAGAGCAGGCGGTTTATGCGCCGGCGATGGGGCGATTTAAGGTCTATATGATCGACGAAGTGCACATGCTGAGCGGTCACGCGTTTAACGCGATGCTCAAAACACTAGAAGAGCCGCCGCCACATGTGAAATTTATTTTGGCGACGACCGATCCGCAAAAAATTCCCCCGACGATTCTTTCACGCTGCCTGCAGTTCAATCTTAAGCAAATGCCGCCGGATGCGATTTCTGCTTATCTAGCAAATGTTTTAGGGCATGAAGAGGTCAGCTTTGAGCCGGCCGCGCTCAGCTTGATTGGCCAGTCAGCCGCGGGCTCGATGCGTGATGCACTTTCTCTAACAGATCAAGCGATCGCTTATAGCGCGGCTAACCTCACCCTAGAAGCAGTGCAAGGGATGCTAGGTAGCGTTGACAAAACCCATTTGGTGCAGTTGCTGCAGGCGCTTGCCCAAGGTCAGGCCGAGGGGGTTTTGGCGGTGGCGGATGCGTTGGCGACTCGCGGATTGTCGTTTCGCGCGGCATTGGGTGATCTCGCGGTGCTGCTGTCCCGCGTGGCGATTCATCAGCATGTCGGCGCCATTGATGAGGAAACGTCACTGACCAGCCCGGAAATTGATTTGTTGGCTCAGCTGTTGAGCCCGGATCTGACGCAATTGTTCTACACCATCGCGGTCCATGGCCGCCAGGAGTTGAGTGTGGCGCCCGATGAGTACGCCGGCTTCGTGATGGTGTGCCTCAAGATGCTGTCGTTTTCAGTGGACAGGGTACCGGCTGAAAAAAAAAGCCTGAAGTCTGATGCGGTGACGCCGGCATCTGATGCCGTTGACCCGCTTGACTCTATTCCAACCGCTATCCCAACCACTACCCCAACCACCGCCCCAACCACCACCCCAACCCCTGTGGTTGAGTCGACACAAGCGGTTGTTGCATCTTCGGTTGTCTCTAGCTCTGATGATTGGCCCTCTGTTGATTCGGCCTCGGTTGGTTCTGCCTCTGATGATCCATCAATGATCGAGCCCGCCTCTGAGCCCGCTGTTGAGCCGGTAGAGACGGTAGAGCCGGTAGAGACGGTAGAGCCGGTAGAGCCGGTAGAGCCGGTAGAGCCGGTAGATTTTGCGGCCCGTTGGCCAGTGATGGCGGCGGCGTTGCCGTTAACTGGCATGGCGCAACAATGCGTCTTGCAGTCGGCTTGCGTTTTCGCTGGGGCAGATGAGTTACGTTTTCACGTGCCGACCGATTCGCTGGCCAAAGGCCCTCATATTGAGCGGGTGAAGCAGGTGTTAGCCCAAAGTCTGGGCACTGCGGTTAAGCTAACGATATCCGTTGGGGAGGTGCCCGACGGTATGTCGGCCCATTGGCATGCCGAGCAAGACAAAAAGGCGCTGCAAGCGTCGGCTGAGCAAACGATTGATCAGGATCCGTTCGTGCAATCGCTGATTACCTCATTCGGTGCGCAAATTGTGCCAGGGTCGGTTAAGCCCGTCTCGACGCAAGAATCAACCCATTCATAGCAATCAAACAGGAATAAACGTCATGATGAAAGGACAAATGGCTGGCCTGATGCGCCAAGCTCAGGAAATGCAGGAAAACCTTAAGAAAGCCCAAGAAGCATTGGCCGATATATTGGTGGAGGGTTTCGCCGGTGGTAGTTTGGTGAAGGTCACGATGACTTGCCGCCATGATGTCAAGCGGGTTGAAATTGATCCGAGTTTGCTCACCGAAGACAAGGATATGCTTGAGGACTTGGTGGCAGCGGCCTTTAACGATGCGCTTAAAAAAGCCGAAGCAACGTCTCAAGAGCGGATGTCTTCGCTAACAGCGGGGATGCCTTTGCCTCCAGGGATGAAGCTGCCTTTCTAGCATGGATCCCCATTTGCCTGAACCGCAGCCGCTGTTAGCGCTTGTGGATGCACTCAAAGCGCTTCCCGGTGTGGGCGTGCGCACGGCGCGGCGCATGGCCTATCACTTGCTGCAGCATGATCCGAAAGCCGCTCAGACATTGGCGCGGGCTCTAGAGGAGTCGTTAACGGGGTTGCAGCATTGCGAACGCTGTAACGGCTTTTCTGAAACGCAGATTTGCGTCACATGTGCCAACGAGCAGCGAGACACCAGCATCCTGTGCGTGGTTGAGACGCCAGCTGATCAAAACAGCATTGAGTCGACGCACAACTATCGAGGGCTTTACTACGTGTTGATGGGGCGCATTGCGCCGCTCGAAGGCATGGGGGCTGAGCAGATGAACTTGGCCCGTTTGATTGATCGGGCCACCAACGGTGAAGTTCAAGAGGTGATTTTGGCGACCAATTTCACCGCCGAGGGCGACACCACCGCGCATTACTTGGGTGAGGCGCTGCGCCAAAAGGGATTGAAGGTCACGCGTATTGCTCGGGGTGTTCCTTCAGGCAGTGAGATCGAGTATGTCGATGCGGGCACCGTGGCTTGGGCGTTGCTGGAGCGCAAAGAGACTTAACGCACCAAAAGCGTATCGAGCTTTTTGGCGTCATTGACAAAAACACGGATACCCTCGGCTAGCTTGTCACTCGCCATGGCGTCCTCATTCATCAAAAACCGAAAAGTGGCCTCATCCAATGAGATGGTAGGGGTGTCCTGCGCTTGGGCGAATTCGGGTGTCAGACAAGGCTGAGCGTCGCCTGTCGTGCTGTCGAGCTCGTTTAGTAAGTCAGGGCTAATGGTGAGTAAGTCACAACCGGACAGGGCGAGGATTTGACCGGCGTTTCTGAAGCTAGCACCCATGATTTCGGTGTTTATGTCATGGGTTTTGTAATAGGCGTAGATGCGTGCGACCGATTGCACGCCGGGGTCGCGAGTGCCGGCTTGGGCAGCCTCGTCCCACGTGGAGCCGGCCATTTTTTTATGCCAATCGTAGATGCGGCCCACGAAGGGTGAAATGAGGGTGACGGCCGCATTGGCGCAAGCCACGGCTTGGGTCAGACTAAACAATAGGGTGAGATTGCAATGGATGCCCTGCTGTTCAAGGGTCTGTGCCGCGGTGATGCCTTCCCAGGTGGAGGCGACTTTGATGAGCACTCGATTTCGATCAATACCCGCGTTTTCATAGAGCGCGATCAGGCGTTGCGCGCGTTCGACAGTGGCTTGGGTATCAAAAGAAAGCCGTGCGTCGACCTCTGTGGATACTCGGCCCGGCACAATATTCAAGATTTCACAACCAAAAGCGACCAATAAATGGTCCACGAGTATGTCCGCTTGCTGGTTGGGGGCGTTGGCGACGGTCCGTTCTAGGATAGATCGGTAGGCCGGCAGCTGCACCGCCTTCAAAATTAGGGAGGGATTGGTGGTGGCGTCGGTGGGTTGAAAGCGGCGCATGCCTTCAAAATCACCTGTATCGGCCACAACAGTGGTATTTCTCTTCAGAGCATCAAGCAAGGTAGCCATCGGCGTTATACTTCCAAGGTTTGAATACAGATTCTGAAACCGGGGTTCATTAGCGTGCTGCCATTCATCTTTCCCGGGGATGCCAACGAGCATTCCCCCGCCATTCTAGCCTTGGCAGACGGAACAATCTTTCGAGGTCATTCCATCGGCGCCGACGGCCACAGTGTGGCTGAGATTGTTTTTAACACCGCCATGACGGGTTATCAGGAAATCCTGACCGATCCGAGTTATAGCGGACAAATTGTCACCTTGACCTATCCTCACATTGGCAACACTGGCATCAACGAGGAAGACGTTGAGTCGACCAAGGTGCATGTCGCTGGCCTAGTGGTGCGCGATTGTGCCCTAAGGGTGTCAAATTTTCGGGCGACGCAATCACTACCAGCGTACCTCAAGGCGCAAGGCATCGTCGCGATTGCGGGCATCGATACGCGTCAATTGACCCGTATTTTGCGCAATAAAGGTGCGCAAGGGGCTTGCCTGATGACGAGCGACGACGCCGAACAGGCTCTGGTTTTGGCGCGTGAGTTCGCTGGCATGTCTGGGCAGGACTTGGCTAAAACGGTATCGACAGACGAGCCCCGTCAATGGACTCACTCTGTGTGGGCGCTTGGTGCCGGGTTTGCGACAGGTAGCGGCCAAGGGCCCCATGTTGTTGCTTATGACTTTGGCGTCAAACAGAACATTTTGCGCTTGATGGTCGAACGCGGTTGTCGCGTCACGGTGGTGCCGGCGCAAACAACGGCCGCTCAAGTCTTGGCGCTCAATCCCGACGGTGTGTTTTTATCCAACGGTCCGGGCGATCCAGATGCCTGTGGCTATGCGATTGAGGCAACCAAAGTATTTCTAGAACAAAAGGTGCCCACCTTTGGTATCTGCTTGGGCCATCAAATCATGGGCTTAGCTGTGGGCGCTGGCACTGTCAAAATGAAAACAGGTCACCACGGCTCAAACCACCCTGTGAAGGACGTAATCACGGGGCAAGTCTTTATCACGGCCCAAAACCATGGTTTTGCTGTGGATGCCCAGACATTACCGGCCAACGCACGGGTGACCCACGTGTCACTGTTCGATGGGACGCTGCAGGGCTTTGAATTAACTGACCGCCCTGCCTTTTGTTTCCAAGGCCATCCCGAGGCCAGTCCCGGTCCACACGACATTGTCGTGCTGTTCGACAAGTTCATCAGCCTGATGGCCAACGCATCCAAAAACTGAAGAAACCATGCCCAAACGTACTGACTTAAAAAGCATTCTCATCATCGGCGCGGGCCCTATTATCATCGGGCAAGCGTGCGAATTCGACTACTCGGGCGCGCAAGCGTGTAAGGCACTTAAGGCCGAGGGCTATCGCACGATCTTGGTCAATAGCAACCCGGCCACGATCATGACGGATCCAGAGACCGCCGACGTGACTTACATCGAGCCGGTGACCTGGCAGGTCGTTGAAAAGATCATCGAAAAAGAAAGGCCGGATGCGGTGTTGCCGACCATGGGTGGGCAAACGGGACTCAATTGCGCGTTAGACCTCGATAAGCACGGCGTGCTGCAGAAATATGGGGTTGAACTGATTGGCGCCAATGCGGCTGCGATTGAAAAAGCAGAGGACCGGCAAAAATTTAAAACAGCGATGTCTGCCATTGGCTTGGAGTCAGCCAAGTCTGGTGTGGCACATACTTTTGAAGAAGCGCTTCAGGTGCAAAAGCACATCGCCCAAGAGGTCGGTTCGATGGGGTTCCCGATGGTTATCCGCCCGAGTTTTACGCTCGGCGGCTCGGGCGGTGGCATTGCCTATAACGCCGAAGAGTTTGAGGCGATTTGTCGACGAGGGCTTGAGGCCTCACCGACCAAGGAATTGTTGATCGAGGAGTCATTGCTTGGTTGGAAAGAATATGAGATGGAGGTTGTTCGCGACCGTGCCGACAACTGCATCATCGTTTGTTCGATTGAAAACTTGGACCCCATGGGTGTGCACACGGGTGACTCCATCACCGTGGCGCCAGCACAAACGCTCACGGATAAGGAATACCAAATCATGCGTGACGCCTCGATTGCGGTGCTGCGCGAAATTGGTGTCGACACGGGTGGTTCAAATGTGCAGTTCGCCCTGAATCCGGAGAACGGGCGTTTGATCGTGATTGAGATGAACCCACGCGTGTCGCGTTCGTCGGCGTTGGCTTCCAAAGCGACGGGCTTTCCTATCGCCAAGGTGGCGGCTCGTTTGGCCGTCGGATACACGTTAGATGAGCTCAAGAATGAAATCACGGGTGGGGCGACGCCGGCGTCATTTGAGCCGACCATTGATTATGTCGTGACCAAGATTCCCCGGTTTGCCTTTGAAAAATTCCCTCAAGCCGATGCGCGTTTGACCACGCAGATGAAATCAGTCGGTGAGGTAATGGCGATTGGGCGTACCTTTCAAGAGTCACTCCAAAAAGCCATGCGTGGTCTGGAAGTCGGCGTTGATGGTCTTAACCAGAAGACCGTCGATCACGAGACCATACAAGTAGAGTTAGGCGAGCCGGGTCCAGAGCGCATCTGGTATGTCGGTGATGCCTTTGCGCAAGGATTCACCTTAGATGAGGTCCATGCGCTCACCAAGATTGACCCTTGGTTTTTGGCGCAGATCAAAGAGATCGTCGATATTGAACTCGCGCTCGAGCAAAAAAACTTGTCAGACTTTGATGCCAACACGTTACGACAATTGAAACGGCGCGGCTTTTCTGATCGTCGTCTGGCGTTTTTGCTTGATACGACAGAGGCCGAAGTGCGCAAGTTGAGGCATCACTTCAATGTGCGGCCGGTTTATAAACGGGTCGATACTTGCGCGGCTGAGTTCGCCACGAATACGGCTTACCTTTATTCCACCTACGAAGATGAGTGCGAGGCCGAGCCGACCGATCGCAAAAAAATTATCGTGCTTGGCGGTGGACCAAACCGCATTGGACAGGGCATTGAGTTTGATTACTGCTGCGTTCATGCCGCGCTCTCGCTGCGAGAGGATGGTTTTGAGACGATCATGGTGAATTGCAATCCAGAGACGGTCTCAACCGATTACGACACCTCAGACCGCTTGTATTTTGAGCCCTTGACGCTCGAAGACGTGTTGGAGATTGTGCACAAAGAAAAGCCGGTGGGCATGATTGTGCAATATGGCGGTCAAACGCCTTTGAAATTGGCGCGTGATTTGGAGGCCAACGGCGTACCGATTATCGGTACAAGTCCTGAGTCGATTGACATGGCAGAAGACCGCGAGCGGTTTCAAAAACTGTTGCACAAACTTGGTTTGCGTCAGCCAGCCAACCGCACCGCCCGCACAGAGTCTGAAGCGTTTGCGCATGCGCAAGAAATTGGTTACCCCTTGGTGGTCCGTCCGAGCTATGTTCTTGGCGGTCGTGCCATGGAAATCGTGCATGAGCCAAGCGATCTTGAGCGTTACATGCGTGAGGCCGTGAAAGTCAGCAATGATGCTCCCGTGCTGTTAGACCACTTTTTGAATCACGCCATTGAGGTGGACGTGGATTGTCTGTGCGATGGCCACCGAGTCTTTATTGGGGGTGTCATGGAGCATATCGAACAAGCCGGCGTGCACTCTGGTGACTCGGCTTGCTGCTTGCCGCCTTACTCCCTAGAGCCTGGCGTGATTGATGAGATCAAGCGCCAAACAGCGATAATGGCCAAGGCACTGAACGTCAAAGGTTTGATGAACGTGCAGTTTGCAGTTCAAGATGACGAGGTGTATGTGCTCGAAGTCAATCCACGTGCGTCACGTACCGTGCCATTTGTCTCTAAGGCAACAGGCTTGCCGCTGGCAAAGATTGCGGCGCGTGCCATGGCAGGCATGTCGTTTGATGAGCAAGGGCTAGGGGGTGAAGTGATTCCACCTTACTTCTCTGTCAAAGAAGCCGTGTTCCCCTTTGTCAAATTCCCAGGCGTGGACACCATCCTTGGACCAGAAATGAAATCCACCGGTGAAGTGATGGGTGTGGGCGAAAGTTTTGGGGAAGCTTTTGTGAAGTCACAAATAGCGGCCAGTGTGAATTTGCCGGAATCCGGTACGGTGTTTATCAGTGTAAGAGATCAAGATAAACCGAGAGCCATTACCGTGGCTCAGCGACTGCATGAGCTTGGTTTCAAGCTGATTGCCACCCGTGGAACCGCTGCGGCAATCAAGCAAGCGGATATTCCGGTTACAGCGGTGAATAAAGTCGCCGAGGGTCGCCCGAATGTGGTCGATCTTCTAAAGAATGGCGAAGTGGATCTGGTGATCAACAGTGTGCAAGAGCGGCGCAATGCAATCATGGATTCACGCACCATTAGAACGCAAGCGTTGGCTAACCGCGTAACGTACTACACCACCATTGCCGGGGCTTGGGCTGCGGTCGAAGGGATGTATTACCTGCGCCACGGTCGCGGTCTGCAAGTCTATGCATTACAGGACTTGCACGCGTCCTTGCTCGGTTAGGCCAGCCCGGCCAGTGGCTGTTTTCATCACGGGTGCGAGCAGCGGCATTGGACGGGCATTTGCGCAACATTATGCACAAGCGGGTCACACCTTGGGCCTGGTGGCTCGTCGAGGCGAGCGCTTAAATGACCTTTGTGAACAACTACCCGGACGCCATCACGTCTATCCATTAGATGTCACTGATCGAGCGGCCTTGCACCAAGCCGCGCGTGCATTTGAGCAAGCGGTGGGGACGGTTGACACGGTGATTGCCTGTGCCGGGGTGAGCGCTGGCACTCTCACCGAGTGTCAAGAAGACTTTGCGGTATTTGAGCGCCTCTTTGCGGTCAATGTGTTGGCGACCATGGCCACCTTTGAACCGTTCATCGCGTCAATGAGTCAGAGAGGCTCGGGAACGCTCGTGGGGATTTCTAGCGTGGCGGGTATCCGTGGCTTGCCCGGCGCGGGTGCCTACAGCGCCTCAAAGGCGGCGGTGACGACCTATTGCGAAAGTCTGCGGGTGGAGCTTCAACCGCGAGGGATCTCTGTGGTCACCATCGCACCCGGATACGTGGTCAGCGAGATGACGGCTCACAACCCCTATCGCATGCCGTTTTTGTTGCCAACCGAGACCTTTGTGCGTCGAGCGGCTCGTGCCATTGATGCCAAGCGGCGTTATGCCGTGATTCCTTGGCAAATGGGTGTGATTTCACGGCTGATGCGACTGCTGCCCAACGCCTTGTATGACCGCTTGGCGGTCAATGCCCCCAGAAAGCCACGCCAGAAGGCTTAGGCTGTTTTTTGCTGCTGTTTGCTACTGTTTACTACCTTCCCACATCATCATCGGTTTGGGATAAATGATCGACATTCCCCCAATCGACCAAGGACCAGCGAAACGCGTCGGGTGTTGGCAAGGTTGCCGTCGGTTGCTGGGCAGTGATGCCGATTTTGTTGATGCTGGCATTCAGGAGAAGGGCCTTCCTGGGGGTTTGTAAGTCTGTGCCAGTGGCTTGGCGCCAGATGATGTCCATCGCGCCACCGTGGGTGACCACGACCACGCGCTGTCCGGGGTGATTGGTGGCGACCGTGTGTAGGCTTTGGGTGATGCGTTGATGGAATTGGCGTAGCGTTTCACCGTCGGGGATGATGCCGTCGGGATGACGCTCTTCCCAAACCTGGGCGGTGACGGGGTCATGCTCGTGCATGCGATCGAATGGCACACCTTCGAGAACGCCATAGTTACGCTCACGAATCCCTTCGATTAGCTGCAAGGGCAAGGTTAAAGATTGAGCGACGGCCTTTGCGGTTTGCTGCGCGCGTAATAAGTCGCTGCTGTAGACCGCGTCAATTCGTTGTTCGGGTTGGCGGTGTTGCTCTGCCAAAAAATAGGCAAGCGCTTTTGCTTGCAAGTGGCCATTTTCATTTAGTTCAATGTCACGCCAGCCTTGTATGCGGCGCTCCACGTTCCAAGGGGTTTGGCCGTGACGGACGATTAAAATTTCAGTGGTACTCATGATTCGAACGGGTTTCCAAAAGGTGAGTCTGTCGGTTGATCGATTGTTTGGGTGGGCTAGCTGCTGACGGTGCGCCAGACGGCATCCACCACAAACGATTCCCATTGTTGATACGACTGTGGCGCTTGGAGTTTTTCGCCGAGAAAGGCCGACAGCGTGTACTGATTAGATTGGTAGAAATAGCCCATGGCCGAGATCATGAGATAGACATCGCGTGAGGTGACGGTTTCTCTGACCAGTCCTTGTTGCTTGCCCATGCTCAGCGCGCTGTCGACCAAGCCTATCGCCGGTTTGGAGTATTGGCTCGCGCGCAGGGATTTGCTGATGTGTTTGCCGCGGTGTAGGTTTTCACTATTGAGAACGGTCACAAATTCAGGATGGTCCCTGAAATATCTAACAAAAAAACGAACGGCGGTGGCAAGCGCCTCGGCAGGATTGTCAGTGTCGAGAGAAATCGATGCTTCGGCCTCGTTGTAGCGCCGGTAGATTTCTTCGAGTGCAGCAATAAAGAGCCCTTCTTTGTTACCAAAATAGTAGTAAATCATTCGGTCGTGTGAGTGTGCTCGCTCGGCGATCCGTGAGACGCTGCCGCCGTGTAGACCATGCGCGGCAAAGATCTCAATGGCGGCATGCAGCAGACTTTGGCGAGTCTCTTGCGCCCGCGCTTGGTGTGCCGCTCTTGGCTTGATGGGTTTCACTGCTCAACAAAAGCGCGTTCGATCACGAAGTCACCCGGGCGGGTCGTGTTGCCTTCTTTGAATTGCCGTTGTTCAAACAAGGTTTTTAAGTCGCGCAACATGCTTGGGCTACCGCAAATCATGGCGCGGTCTTGTGTGGGGTCAAGTACGGGTACCCCTAGATCGCTAAAGAGTTGCCCCGATTCGATCAAATCGGTGATCCGTCCTTGGTGCTCAAAGGTCTCGCGTGTCACGGTTGGGTAATAAAGCAACTGCTCGCGAACCATATCGCCGATTAATTCGTGCTCAGGCAACGTCTCGGTTAAGAAGGTGCGATAAGCGAGCTCTTTGACTTCACGCACGCCGTGCACCACGATCACTTGTTCAAACTTTTCATAGGTTTCAGGATCGCGAACAATACTCAAATAGGGTGCCAGACCCGTGCCCGTGCCTAATAGATATAAGCGCTTGCCTGGGAGTAAATAGTCAATCAGTAAGGTGCCCGTGGGTTTTTTGCCGACCAGAACGCTGTCGCCCGGTTGGATGTGTTGCAGGCGTGAGGTTAGGGGACCATCTTGTACTTTGATACTGAGAAACTCAAGGTGCTCTTCATAGTTGGCGCTTGCCATGCTGTAGGCGCGCAGCAAGGGCTTGTCATTAACACGCAGGCCAATCATGGTGAAGTGACCATTGCTAAATCGTAAAGAAGGGTCGCGGCTGGTCGTGAAAGAAAAAAGACTATCAGTCCAGTGATGAACGGTTAACACCCGCTCTTCGTTAAAAGCACTCATGACATCATTCCAAAAGCAAAGCGGCAGGCGCTCAGCGGTTATAGGCGCTCAACAGTTTTGCAAGCTCAGTCGTTATTGGCATTCAGCAGTCTTGTGTTGACGCGTTACTTAGACTACAGTTTACTAAATGTAGCACTCGCTACATTTATGCGGATTTGCATGTATTTACGGTGTCCATTGGCGGTATTCATAAGCGGTACTCATTAGCGGTGTCCATTGCGGTTTTTATTTAAGTAAAAAGCATCACAAAAACCGTCGGCAATAGTAAGCGATGACGAGTGACTGTAACCGCTGTCCGACATATTGTCAGGGCAACCGGGATCAAAATCAGGGGATAGATGAGGTGAAAGTTAACATTTTAGCGCGCGGTGTGGTGTGGCTCAGTCTGGCTTTAACGGCGACCGCGGTGTGGGCCCAGACGCCTATAAAAATTGGCGAGATCAATAGTTACACGGCATTGCCCGCCTTTTTAGAGCCTTACAAGAAAGGCATGGCGTTGGCGTTAGATGAGATCAATGCCGCGGGGGGTGTGCTTGGCCGACCACTCACGCTCGTGACGCGAGACGACAGTGCCAACCCAGGCGACGCCGTTCGAGTGGCTCAGGCGTTGGTGACTCGTGACCGTGTGGATGTCTTGGCCGGTACGTTTTTGTCACACATTGGGTTGGCCGTTAGTGATTTTGCCAAGCAAAAAGAGATTTTTTTCTTGGCCAGTGAGCCCTTAACTGACAAGCTGGTGTGGGAGAGCGGTAATCGCTACACCTTCCGTTTGCGTCCTTCGACCTACATGCAGGTGGCCATGCTGGTGCCGCAAGCGGTCGCGATGAACAAGCAACGCTGGGCCTTGGTGTACCCAAACTATGAGTATGGCCAGTCCGGGGTTGAAACCTTCAAGCGACTGATGAAAGAGGCACAACCGAATATCGAGTTTGTGGCTGAGCAGGCCGCCCCCTTGGGTCAATTGGATGCAGGCAGCGTGGTGCAAGCGTTGGGAGATGCAAAACCCGATGCGATTTTTAATATGCTGTTTGCCGCCGATTTGGCTAAGTTTGTCCGTGAGGGCAATACCCGAGGCTTATTCGAGCAGACCGAGGTGGTTAGTTTGTTGACAGGGGAGCCGGAATACCTCGACCCGCTTAAAACCGAAACGCCCGAAGGCTGGCTGGTGACGGGTTATCCTTGGTATGGCATTGAAACGCCGGCGCATGCTGCGTTTCTTGCGGCCTATCAGGCCAAGTTTGATGATTATCCGCGCTTGGGCTCGGTGGTTGGCTATGCCACGATCCGCTCCTTGGCGGCAGGTATTGAAAAGGCAGGCAGTGTCGACTCTGAAAAACTGGTTGAGGCTTTCCGAGGTTTAACGGTGAGCACGCCGTTTGGGGAGATCACTTACCGGCCCGAGGATCACCAATCAACCATGGGTGGATTCGTGGGACGCATCACTCAAGTTGACGGCCAAGGGGTGATGCGGGACTTTAAGTACGTGGATGGCGCAACGGTATTGCCGCCTCCCGATGAGGTTAAAAAGTGGCGCCCCGCCGATTAAACCAGTCAGGGAAACACTGAAGATTTGGACGCCTTAGCCAGCTTTTTACTCCAGCTATTGAATGGGCTGGCGAGCGCCTCTTCATTGTTCCTGGTGTCGGTGGGGCTATCACTGATTTTTGGGGTCACGCGTGTGGTGAACTTTGCCCACGGCTCGTTTTTTATGCTGGGCATCTATGTGGCGTACAGCGCTTCGGCACTGTTCATGTCTTGGTTTGGATCAACAGGGTTCTGGCTAGGACTTGTGTTGGCTGCCTTGTCGGTCGGGTTACTAGGGGCCTTGGTCGAAATACTCCTGCTTCGGCGTATTTATCGTTCGCCAGAACTGTTTCAGTTGTTGGCGACCTTTGCGCTCGTTTTGGTGATTAAAGATGTCGCCCTCTGGATCTGGGGGCCGGAAGAGTTGTTGGGGCCTCGCGCCCCCGGCCTACAAGGGGCTGTCATGATTTTAGGGCGGGCTTTTCCGACTTATGATCTTTTCTTGATGGTCATGGGCCCCTCGGTGCTCGTTGGGCTAACGGTTTTGTTAAAGCGCACCCGCTGGGGCTTGTGCGTGCGAGCGGCGACCCAAGACCGAGACATGGTTGGTGCGTTAGGGGTCAATCAGGCTTGGTTATTTACCGCAGTGTTTGCCTTGGGCACAGCCTTAGCAGGGCTAGGCGGCGCGTTGCAACTTCCCCGTGAACCGGCAAGCCTGGCGTTGGACTTGTCTATTCTCGGTTCGGCTTTTGTGGTTGTCGTGGTGGGGGGTTTGGGTTCTTTGTCAGGTGCTTTTGTGGCCGCGATTTTGGTCTCCTTAATCAAGGCGATTTGTATTTGGCTGGGGGTAGTGACCTTATTTGGTGTCGAGTTCGCTTTTCCCAAACTGACATTGGTGGCTGAATTCTTGGTAATGGCCGCGGTTTTGATTTGGCGGCCCTGGGGACTGTTCGGGCGGCCTCAGCCAGCGGCCATGCATGCGCGACCCGAGCCCCAGTTGCGTTTGCCAAGCGGATGGCAACGGTTTCTAAGCGTGGGACTGGTTTTGCTGCTATTTGCTTTGCCAGTGGTAGACCAATGGCTACCCTATGCGTTGTTTTTATCAATCGATATTCTCATTGCGATTTTATTTGCCGCTAGCTTGCATTTCATCATGGGGCCGGGCGGCCTGCATTCGTTTGGCCACGCGGCTTATTTCGGGTTGGGTGCCTACGGCGCGGCATTGTTGGTGACAGCGCTGGAGCTGCCGATGCTCTGGTCGTTGATGCTTGGGCCGCTAGCGGCAACGGCAGGCGCTTTGCTGTTTGGATGGTTCAGTGTGCGCTTGTCAGGGGTTTACTTGGCGATGCTCACGCTGGCGTTTGCGCAAATTGTTTGGGCCATCGCGTTCCAGTGGGATGCGGTGACGGGCGGCAGTAATGGCCTGATTGGATTGTGGCCAGCGGCTTGGCTGTCTTCGGCACGGGCCTATTACTGGTTGGCGTTGGTTTGTCTGGTCCTTGGTCTATGGTTACTGAGGCGTGTCTTGTTTTCTGCGTTTGGTTATGCGCTGCGCGCGGCGCGCGATTCACCGTTGCGCGCGCAAGCGGTGGGCATTGACGTGCATCGTATTCAATGGATGGCTTTTGTATTGGCGGGCACTGTGGCGGGTCTGGCAGGGGCTTTGTTCGCCTTCTCAAAAGGCAGTATTTCGCCGGAGGTGCTTGGTGTGGCGCGCTCCATTGATGGGCTGGTGATGGTGCTCCTAGGTGGTGTGCAAACAGTGGCGGGCCCCGTTGTGGGGGCGGCGACGTTTGTGGGTTTGTATGACACGATGGCTCAGTACACGGATTACTGGCGTGCCACCTTAGGCGCGATTATCTTGGCACTGGTGTTGTTGTTTCCACAAGGTATCGCGGGCTACTTTGTGTGGCTGCGCGAGCGATTTTCGTTGACCCGGTGGAGAAACGTCTCATGACGGGCCTATCGATTTCACAACTGTCCAAATCATTTGGCGGCTTGCAAGCTGTGCAGCAGGTCTCGTTTGAGGTGGCGCCAGGTGAACTGGTTGCCTTAATCGGCCCCAATGGTGCGGGTAAGTCGACCACCTTTAATATGATTAACGGTCAGCTGGCCCCTGATGAGGGTGATGTGTTGCTCAGTGGCAAGTCTTTGCTGGGCCTCACGCCGCAGAAGATCTGGCGCCAAGGCGTGGCGCGTACCTTCCAGACCGCAGCGATTTTTGGGTCGATGAGCGTTTTAGAGAATGTCCAAATGGTGCTGATGTCAAAGGACAGGCGTTTTGGCGCCTTGCTGCAACGTGCCCATCGCTACCGCCCAGAGCAAGCTTTGGCACTTTTAGAGCAACTCGATTTGAGCCCGTTGGCTCATCAAGGCTGCCAAACATTGGCTTATGCAGACATCAAGCGAGTGGAATTGGCAGTGGCGTTGGCCAGTGAACCGAGTTGGCTACTGATGGACGAACCAACGGCTGGCATGGCGCCGGCTGAGCGACAAGCGTTGATGGCGTTGACCCGGTCTTTGGCCAAGCAAAGGCAATTGGGTGTATTGTTTACCGAGCACAGCATGGATGTGGTGTTTGGCTATGCCGATCGGGTGCTCGTCATGGCGCAGGGTCGGTTGATTGCGGCGGGTACACCGGCTGAAATTCAGGCCAATGAGGCGGTGCAAGCGGTTTATTTTGGGCAGCAACCGGTTGTAGAGGCGGCACCATGACGGCTGCGCTCACGCTCAAGGGATTAAATGCCTGGTATGGCTTGGCTCAAGTGCTTTTTGATATCGACTTGACCATCGCGCGTGGCGAGGTGGTGGCTGTGATGGGTCGCAACGGGGCGGGTAAAACGACCTTGCTTAAAGCGGCAATGGGGTTACTTGATCGCTGTCAAGTCCAGAAGTCTTTACTTGGTCAGTCGGTGAGCGGCTTGCCGCCTTATCGACTGGCGCGCTTGGGCCTAGGTTACGTGCCACAGGATAGACGGATTTTTACGGATTTGACGGTGATGGAGAACTTGCGCTTGGCTCAGCGGCCGGGCCGTTGTTGGCCCGATGGCACGCCTGGCCCCACTTGGGACCCGCAGCGGCTCTTTGCTTTGTTTCCTAATTTGGCCCATAGGGGTGACAGGCTTGCCTCGCAGATGAGTGGCGGCGAGCAACAAATGCTTGCCGTGGCGAGAACACTGATGGGCAACCCCTTGATTTTGCTGTTAGACGAGCCTTCTGAGGGGGTGGCGCCGGTGATTGTGAATCAAATGCAGGCCATGGTTGCGACATTAAAACAACAAGGTGTGAGTATCTTGCTTTCGGAGCAAAACCTCGGTTTTGCGCAAGCGGTTAGTGATCGCGCCTATCTTTTGGAACAAGGCCATGTGCGCTTTAACGACTCCATGGCAGCGCTCGTGTCACAGAGCGCCTTGTGCCAGCGCTATCTGGGCGTTTCGATGTCTTAGCTGTCGCTTGCCTGGTGGTAGGTCTGGTGGTGGGTCTGGCGGTGGGTTTGGTGGTTTGCTCTGAGGGTGAGGCCTGGCGGGGGGAGTGCAGCCATGAGGTGGGCCGGGCGATGGCTACGCGATTAACTTGCAAAGTCCTCAAACTTGTCACAAAATAGAGGTGTCAATTGCCCCGGTTCACCGACGACCCGGGGTTTTGTTTTTTTAGGATTTGATATGTCTGCTATCCCTTTAACCACTAAGGGCGCACAAAAGTTGCGCGAAGAACTCCAACAGCTCAAGCACGTTGAGCGCCCCGCGGTCATTGAGGCCATTGCTGAGGCGCGCGCGCAGGGTGATTTGTCTGAGAACGCGGAATACGATGCGGCTAGAGAACGCCAAGGTTTCGTGGAGGCGCGTATTGGCGATCTTGAGGGCACACTGTCCAACGCGCAAGTGATCGACCCATCCGAATTAGAGGCAGATGGGCGGGTTGTGTTTGGTGCGACCGTTGAAATTGAAGAACTTGATAGCGGGGAGAAAGTGGTCTATCAAGTGGTCGGCGATTTGGAGGCCGACATTAAGCAGCATTTGATCTCAGTCTCGAGCCCGGTCGCTCGCGCATTGATCGGTAAATCTGAGGGGGATGTGGTGGAAGTCAAAGCCCCATCAGGGCCTAAAGCCTACGAAATCATCCGTGTGAGCTACAAGTAAGCCACTTTAAGGATAACAAGTTAATATCAAGGGCCCCAGAGAATTGCTTGGGGCTCATTTTTTAGGTCGGGCGTCGACGAACACCCGCTCTTAGCGAGAGGGAACTCTTGCGGGTAGGCCGACTGGCAGCGCTGCCCCTCAAAGCACGTTTCTGTGCTGGCCGACCTGACTTTTCCGCTGAGAAAGCTTTCAAGACAGAGGAGCCTTTTGAATCGGCTGCTTTGGCACCTGCATTCAACCGAGGCCGTTTCTTGACGGTTTTACCGAGCGCTGCCATCTTTTTGGGGGTGTGGGGCTCAGAGGCTTTGCGCTTGGCAGGGGTTTCAATCACGCCTGTTTGAGTGGCGTAGGCGGCTTTTTTGCCAGCGCGGTAGACGATAAGCGTTTTGCCCAGGTGGTGAATGGGTGCGCATTCGAGTTGCTCGCAAATCGTCTGTTGCATGATATTACGATCGGTTCTTTCTTGGCCGTTGATTCGGATTTTGATGAGCTCGTGCGCGGCTAGCGCCACATCGATCTCTTTCAACACGGCGGGAGTCAGGCCCTGATCGCCAATCATCACAACGGGGCGCAAGGAATGGGCGGCCGCGCGCAGTGCGCTGCGGACTTGGCTCGATAGAGCAATGGTTGGCTTAAGTGTCGACATAACGAGATTGTACGGGAATGGCAAAAAAGAAATTTTCAAAAGAGTGGGTACAGCAGCACCTCAACGATCCATACGTGAAACTGGCCCAGCAAAAGGGCTATCGAGCGCGGGCGGCTTTCAAGTTGTTAGAGATCCTTGAAAAGGAAAAATTACTGCGACCCGGCAATGTTGTCGTTGACTTAGGGTCAGCACCGGGCAGTTGGTCACAGGTGGCCCGGGAGCGGCTGTTAACACGTGATGGCAGCTTAAATGGCCAAGTGATTGCCCTTGATATTGCCCCGATGGACCCCGTTGCGGGCGTGCATTTCATATTGGGTGACTTTAGGGAAGATAGCGTCCTGGCACACCTATCTGAGACCTTGCAAGGCAATCCCGTGGACCTTGTGATTTCTGACATGGCCCCCAACTTATCAGGAGTCAGTAGTGCTGACTCGGCGCGGATGCAGCATTTATGTGAGCTTGCGCAGTCATTTGCGGTCGATCACCTCAAGCCAGAAGGGGCTTTGATCGTCAAAGCCTTTCACGGCAGCGGGTTCTCGCAAATCGTTGAGGGACTTAAGCGACAATTCATTCGTGTCGTGGAACGGAAGCCAAAAGCATCTAGAGACAAGTCTTCTGAAACTTTTTTGGTTGCCAGGGGCCTTAAGACTGTAGATGTTAAAACTGACGGTTCGGTGGAGGGTGAAACTGACGGCAGCGATAGTTTTTTTGTGTCAAGCCAATAGGGCTTTTTTAATAACCGTCAGGTTTCGATTGATATTGGCTCTACGTGTTGTAATGCAGGTAGAATCAAAAGCATAAATCGGAATTAAATGAATGATTCTTTGTATGGTCAGAGGATCAGGCATATCGAGTGGGAGATAGGCCGTGAACAGTTCGTTCTCTAAGATAGCTGTGTGGATGGTGATTGCTTTAGTGCTATTCACCGTTTTTAGGCAGTTTGATAGTCGCCCTGCAACGCAGCAGTCGGTGAGTTACACCGAATTCATGAGTGATGCGTCAGCTGGGAAAGTCCGCAAGGTAGATATCCAAGGTGATGTTTTACATGTCACGCCAGATAACGGGCAGCCTTACACCATCACCTCGCCAGGTGACTTGTGGATGGTGTCGGATTTGATGAAGGCAGGTGTGCAGGTGTCAGGCAAGGCGCGCGAAGAGCCCTCTTTGCTAATGAGCATATTTGTCTCATGGTTCCCCATGTTGCTGTTGATCGGTGTTTGGATCTTCTTCATGCGACAGATGCAGGGCGGTGGCAAAGGTGGGGCGTTTAGCTTCGGTAAGTCAAAAGCGAAACTGCTCGACGAGTCAACCAACAGCATCACCTTTGCAGACGTAGCGGGTTGTGACGAGGCCAAGGAAGAGGTGCAGGAAATCGTGGATTTCCTGCGAGACCCTACCAAATTTCAAAACCTAGGCGGACGAATTCCGCGTGGTGTGTTGATGGTGGGTTCACCTGGCACCGGTAAAACCCTGCTTGCCAAAGCGATCGCTGGTGAAGCCAAGGTGCCGTTCTTCAGTATTTCCGGCTCTGACTTCGTGGAAATGTTCGTGGGTGTTGGTGCGGCACGTGTTCGAGATATGTTTGAGAATGCAAAAAAGCATGCGCCTTGCATTATCTTCATCGACGAAATTGACGCGGTAGGCCGCCAACGTGGTGCAGGCCTAGGCGGCGGCAATGATGAGCGTGAACAGACACTGAACCAAATGCTGGTTGAAATGGATGGTTTTGAATCAGGTCAAGGCGTGATCGTGATTGCCGCGACCAACCGTCCCGATGTGCTTGACCCCGCTTTGTTGCGCCCAGGCCGGTTCGACCGCCAAGTGGTTGTGCCTTTGCCCGATATACGTGGCCGTGAGCAAATCTTAAATGTTCACATGCGCAAAGTCCCTATCGGACAAAATGTGAATGCCATGGTGCTTGCACGCGGTACACCGGGATTCTCTGGCGCTGATTTGGCTAACTTGGTTAACGAAGCCGCTTTGTTCGCAGCCCGACGCAATGGTCGTTTGGTGGACATGTCCGATTTTGAGAAAGCCAAAGACAAAATCATCATGGGTGCTGAGCGCCGTTCGATTGTGATGCCTGAAGATGAGCGTCGCAATACGGCCTATCACGAGTCTGGGCATGCTGTTGTGGCCCGTATGATGCCTAAGACTGACCCTGTACATAAGGTCACTATCATTCCTCGCGGGCGTGCCCTGGGTGTGACCATGCAGCTGCCCGAAGGCGATCGTTACAGCATGGATAAAGAGCGTTTATTGTCCACGATTGCGGTGCTGTTTGGCGGTCGGATTGCTGAAGAGTTGTTCATGAACCAGATGACCACCGGTGCTTCGAATGATTTTGAGCGTGCTACCACCATCGCCCGTGACATCGTGACGCGCTATGGCATGACCACTGAGTTGGGTCCGATGGTCTATGCGGAAAACGAAGGTGAGGTTTTCTTAGGTCGAAGCGTCACCAAAACCACGCATGTATCGGAAGCAACGATGCAAAAGGTGGATGCGCAAATCCGTAAGATTATTGACGAGCAGTACAACGTGGCACGGGGTATCCTTGAGAACAATCGCGACAAGGTTGAAGCCATGACCAAAGCGCTACTCGAATGGGAAACGATCGACGCGGATCAGATCAAGGACATCATGGAAGGTAAACCTCCACGTCCGCCCGCGCCGCCGGCGCAAATTGTGGAGACACCTCCACCGGCCGGCCCTGCTCCCGAAACGGGAAGCAACCCAGCCGAGGCCGTCTAGAGCGACAGATGAGGGCAAACACTTGGCTGTGTGGGCGATTTGAGTTTACGCTCGATCGCCCTGTTTTGATGGGCGTGGTTAATGTCACGCCCGATTCTTTTTCTGACGGCGGTCAATATGCCGCGACTGAGGCGGCGGTAAAGCACGCCCGTCAACTCATCAAAGAAGGCGCGGCTGTCATCGATATTGGTGGTGAATCCACTCGCCCAGGCGCCGAACCCGTTTCCACTAAGCGTGAGCTCGACCGTATCATGCCGGTGCTGGAGTCTTTGCGACATGCTGGCGTGGCCCTGTCGATCGACACGTGCAAACCTGAAGTCATGCAAGCAGTGCTTGATGCGGGCGCTGACATTCTCAATGATGTGACGGGATTTCGCGAACCACAAGCGCAGGCGATCGTGGCGGCTCATGGCCGCTGTGGCATATGCGTGATGCACATGCGAGGTGAGCCTCGTACGATGCAGCAGGCGCCGGTCTACGAAGATGTTGTCAAAGAGGTGGTGGATTGGCTCGATAGCCAAGCAAAACAGCTCATATCGCTTGGCATTGCACCTAATCGATTGTCTTTAGACCCCGGTTTTGGTTTTGGCAAGACGATCGATCACAATTTCCAATTACTGCGCCACTTGGATCAGCTTGTTGCCCTGGGCCATCCTGTTTTGGTAGGGCTGTCACGCAAATCAATGATTGGGGCGGTCACAGGCCGCCCGGTTGATCAACGCTTGGCAGGTAGCCTAGCGGGTGCTTTGGCAGGCATGTATCGCGGTGCTCGCATCGTGCGTACACACGACGTGGCCTCAGTAAAAGACGCGATTGAAGTGTGGCAAGCGATTGAATTCGGTCCCAAGGAGGCGCCGTAATGCGCAAGTATTTCGGCACGGATGGGGTGCGAGGTGAAGTCGGTGGGCCTTTGATGAACCCCCAGTTCGCGCTTCGTTTGGGCTATGCTGCGGGCCGCGTGTTGGTGCAAGACAATGAGGGTAAAGCACGTCCGTCCGTGCTGATTGGCAAAGACACTCGAATCAGTGGTTACATGCTAGAAGCGGCGCTAGAAGCGGGATTTGCGGCAGCCGGCGTCGATGTCCTGTTAGCGGGGCCTGTCCCAACGCCAGCGGTGGGTTATTTGACCCGGACGTGGCGCTTGTCAGCAGGCGTGGTGATTAGCGCCTCTCACAATGCTTATCACGACAATGGTATTAAGTTTTTCTCTGGCGATGGCGTTAAGCTACCGGATTCGGTTGAACTCAAAATCGAGCGTGAGCTCGACAAACCGATTGATTGTGTCTCGTCTGATCAATTGGGTCGTGCCCGTCGAATTGAAGACGCGGCTGGGCGCTATATCGAGTTCTGCAAGAGCACATTTGGCTCGGATCTTGATTTGGATGGTTTGACGCTGGTGGTTGATGCCGCCAACGGGGCGGCTTATCACATTGCTCCCCACGTATTTCGTGAGTTAGGTGCCACCGTTCACGCCATTGGTGTGTCGCCCAATGGTTTCAATATTAACGAGGGTGTTGGCGCCTTATACCCCGATCAGCTCATCAGCGCGGTGCGTGAGCGCAAGGCTGACTTTGGGATTGCGCTTGACGGTGACGCCGATCGTATTCAGCTCGTCGATAGTGAGGGACGCCTCTACAACGGTGATGAGCTGTTGTATGCCGTTGTCAAGGAGCGCCTGATGCGCCGTCCGGTCAGCGGTGTGGTGGGGACACTGATGACCAATTTAGGTCTAGAGCAGGCCTTGGCTGCGCTTGATATTCCATTTGAGCGTACGCAGGTCGGCGACCGCTACGTTTTAGAGCGACTGAAGGCGCGCGGTTGGCAACTAGGCGGAGAAGGTTCTGGTCATTTGCTGTGTCTTGATTGCCATTCGACCGGCGACGGCATTGTGGCGGCTTTGCAGGTCTTGGCGGCGTTGCGTCGTTATGACAGTTCGATGGCTGACTGGATCGAGGACTTAACCATGTACCCACAGGTCATGATTAACGTGCCTATCGCCGCCGACCTTGACTGGCAATCGCATCTTCCATTGCAACAAGCCCAAACCGAGGTTCAAGCGCAGTTGGGCGAACATGGTCGGGTTTTGATACGCGCTTCTGGCACCGAGCCAAAGCTGCGGCTCATGGTGGAAGCCCGTGACGAGTCCTTGGCCCGCGTTTGTGCGCAAAAACTGGCTGACTCCCTGAACTAGCAGTGTCACGGTTGTGTCACCGATTAGTCAAATGATTGACACACATAACAGTCAAACTATCACCATTGTTCGCTGGGGGGCGTTATGTTGGAGCTTGTTCGCAGCAGTGCTAGTTTATTTACGTTGCCATCACGTGATGAGAAGCCTAGCGACTTGTTGGTGGGTTTGGCGCAATCGGATGTTGAATTGGAAGCGATACAGCGGCTTCGCTATTCGGTGTTCGACGCCGAATATGCGGCGCAGATGGCATCAGGGGATCAAGAAATTGATCGTGATGCATTTGACCCATGGTGTGAGCACCTCATGGTTAAAGACCTGGCCAGTAATCAGGTCATCGGGACGTATCGCGTCTTAACCCCTCTGCAGGCCAAACGGGCGGGTGGCTATTACAGCGAGTCCGAGTTCGATTTATCGGGCTTGGGCCAGACCAAGGATTCACTGGTTGAGTTTGGCCGCGCCTGCATCCATCAGGACTACCGCAACGGCGCGGTGTTGATGATGTTGTGGTCGGGGCTAGCGGCGATTCTTAAGCAAGGGCACTACCAGAACGTGTTTGGCTGCGCCAGTGTCAGCCTAAGAGACGATGGCGTGACGGCGGCCACGGTTTGGCGTGAAGTGCGTGACGACATCGGTCTGAATAATGCTTCTGTTGTTGAGCCTTTGCATCGCTATCCTGTTGACCAACTCGACAGTCATTTACCTGGGCAAGTGCCAGCACTCTTGAAAGGTTATTTGAAGCTGGGCGCGAGAGTCTGTGGCGAGCCAGCTTGGGATCCTGATTTCAACACGGCTGATTTTCCGATGTTGTTATCGCTGGCGAACATGGGTAAGCGATATCGGCGCCATTTTGGGTTTGACTAGGATTTGAATAGGATTTGACTAAGTGGGATCAGGTTAGACGGTGACTAATTCAAACTTAAAGCCTACGCGCTCCCATTCACTTTCTTCATTGTGCAGTGAATAGTCGGTTAAAGGGTGCGCTTGAAGCCAGTTTTTATCGACTTTTGTCACAATCGAGCGATTTTTGACGCTGACTGACAAGGCTAGGCGTTTGACTTCTTCACGCCGTCTGCATAACAAAACCGCCAACCGCAGGGCCAGTATGGCCATCCACTGCTCACGGGTTTTGACGAGGTCTTGTACTTTGCCTAGTTTGCCTGTGTGGGCCAATACAAGAGTGGCGAGCAACGCTTGATCCGTTTTAGAAAAGCCTGGCATATCAGCATTGCTCAACATGTAGGCGCTGTGTTTGTGATAACCGTTTTGCGCAATCGACACACCCACCTCATGCAAAGCTGCGGCCCAGCTGACGGCATGACGCCGTTCGTCGTTCGGCGACACTTCTGGAAACAGGCTGTCGTAGAGGCTTAAGGCGGTGCGTCTGACGCGCATGGCTTGGCGAGAATCAACACGATAGCGACTCATAAACACTTTGACCGTTTCATCGCGCCGGTCATGGGACTGCTCGCGACCTGCTAAATCCACGAGCACGCCTAATCTGAGTGCCCCGTCACCGGTGCGCATGGTCTCAATGCCCATTTCATCAAAAAATGCGCTTAGGATCGCCAACCCACCCGGCAAGACATCGGCACGTTCGAGCTTGATACCGGGCAGCTCAGCGGGAATCACGCGTTTGTCTTGGATCAGTTTCTTCTTAAGCTTGTCGAGTCCGTCTCGCGTGATGTGATCACGAGAGAAGCCGCCTTCCGTTAGGATGGCGAAAATAGCTTTGGCCGTACCAGACGAGCCGAATGCTTCTTGCCAACCCAAGTTTTTGTAGGGTTTGACCAAGACTTCAAATTCGCGCTGTGCTGCCATTTCGGCTGTTTTCATGGTGTGGGCGTCGATGAACCCATCGGGGAAAAATCGCCGGCTATAACTCACGCAGCCCATATAAAGGGAGGACATCAAGAGCGCCTCGTCATCTCGGCCAATGATCACTTCGGTTGAACCGCCGCCGATGTCAATGACCAAGCGTTTATTCTCAGAGGACGGCAAGGTGTGGCTGACACCGGTGTAGATCAAGCGTGCCTCTTCTCGCCCGGCGATGACCTCGATTGGGAATCCTAAGGCAGTCTCGGCCAGGGGCAAAAAATCGGGAGCATTGCGGGCGACCCTAAAGGTATTGGTCGCGACGGCACGAACCCGGCTAGGATGGAAATCGCGTAAGCGCTCGCCAAACCTTTCAAGTACTGCGACGGCGCGATCAATCGCTTCTTGGCTGAGCATTTTTTCTTGATTGAGACCAGCGGCGAGCCGAACGGTCTCTTTTAGGCGATCAATCTGATAGATTTGTCGCACCCCATTCTCTTGGTGGATACGGCCGATCGATAATCTAAAGCTGTTAGACCCGAGGTCGACGGCGGCAAGTAAATGTTCCATGCAGATGATCCAGTGAAAGCTAGCCTGATTATAGGGTTTGACAGGCCGTCTCGCTGTCATACTACTTGCGGTGTGGAACCATTGCGTCATATGGGGTACAAACGATAACGTCCCGTGAGAGTGGCTTATGTCTAAAATCATTAAAAAAAGCAACTTAGCTATCCAATCAAGGCCACCGGCCGGTGCGCCCAATACCCCCTTATTTTTGAACCGCGAGCTCTCCTTGTTGCAGTTCAATGAGCGGGTATTGGACATGGCGCAGAATCCGCAGACACCGCTGCTTGAGCGCTTGCGCTATGTGTGTATCGTGGGGTCGAATCTGGATGAATTTTTTGAGATCCGCGTCTCTAGCTTAAAAGAGCAAAACCGCTTGCACCCCGGTATGCGAGGCCCCGACGGCCTAACCGCGTCACAGGCCTTGGGGAAGGTTCAGCACCAGGTACACGGCTTGGTCAACAAGATCTACTCATTGATTAATGAGCAACTTCAACCCAGCTTGAGAGCCGAAGGTGTCTATTTGCACCATGCGTCGGAATGGGATGATGCCCAGCGTGCCTGGGCGCATGAGTTGTTCATCAATGACATGATGCCGTTGTTAACGCCGATCGCGCTTGACCCCGCACATCCCTTCCCAAGGGTTTTGAATAAAAGCTTGAACTTCATTGTGCCGCTAGCCGGTGAAGATGCCTTCGGCCGACGCGGTTCAATCGCTGTGGTGCAGGCCCCTCGCGCCTTGCCACGTGTCGTTAAGATGCCCCCTGAGGTGTCTGGGTTACCCCATGGTTTCATCTTGCTGACGTCATTAATAAGGGCCTTTGCCGGCGAGTTGTTTCCGGGAATGGAGGCGCTCGGTGTGTTTCAGTGGCGCGTGACACGCAACAGTGATCTGTTTGTGGATGAGGAGGAAGTGACCAACTTGCGATTGGCATTGCAGGGTGAATTGTCGCAACGTCATTTTGGATCGGCCGTGCGCTTGGAAATTGATCAGCTCACACCGGCGCATATTGTGCAGCTTTTACAAAAAGAATTTGACCTTAAAGACGAGGATACTTACCGCGTCAACGGACCCACCAATGTGGCGCGATTGTTGCATATTTGTCAGTCCGTCGACCGGCCTGATCTTTTGTTTCCCGAGTTTCATGGCACGTTACCGAAAGTGTTTGCCAAACTGCCCGCGCGGCCAACAGCGATCTTTGAATTGATCGCGAAGTCTGATCAATTGTTGCACCATCCTTATCAGTCCTTCCAACCGGTGATCGATTTTTTAACGGTTGCGGCAACTGACCCCGATGTGGTGGCGATTAAACAAACGATTTATCGCACGGGTGAAGACTCTAAGCTGATGGAACTGCTTTTGTCGGCGGCAAAGGCAGGCAAAGAGGTCACTGTGGTGGTGGAGTTAATGGCTCGGTTTGATGAGCAGACCAATATCAATTGGGCGTCGCGTTTGGAAGAAGTTGGGGCCCACGTGGTTTATGGGGTGGTTGGTCACAAGACCCATGCCAAGATGCTTTTGGTTTTGCGCCGTGAAGAAAACGGCATCCGTCGCTATGGACACCTTGGCACGGGCAATTACCATCCGCGCACCACTAAGCTTTATACCGACTTTGGGTTGATGACGGCTCACCCGGAAATCTGCGAGGATATGGATAAGGTGTTTTCTCAGCTCACCGGTCTTGGTGCACGTCGCCAACTGAAACGCTTATTTCAATCACCGTTTAGCCTGCATGATTCGATGATGGCATTGATCCGTGAAGAGACGGAGGCGGCCAAGAAGGGACACAAAGCGCGCATCATGGCAAAGATGAACTCACTGCTAGAACCAAGCATCATCTGCGCGCTGTACGAGGCGAGTCAGGCGGGGGTAAAAGTCGACTTGGTGATCCGTGGGGTTTGCGCGTTGAGGGCCGGTGTAGCAGGCTTGTCAGAGAATATTCGCGTGCGCTCGATTATTGGCCAGTTTTTAGAGCATTCGCGGGTCTTCTATTTCTGGGCCAGGGGAGAGGAGAACGTCTATTTGTCATCAGCCGATTGGATGGATCGTAATTTTTTTCGGCGAGTGGAGCTGGCCTTCCCCATTTTAGACCCCGCGCTCAAGCGGCGCGTCGTTCGCGAAGCTTTCACGCTAGCTTTTAAAGACAATATGCGTGCTTGGGCGCAGCATTCTGACGGTGACTTTGTAAAAATAAATGGCCGTGGCGCACCATTTTTGTTGCACGATGAGCTTGTTACCCAATTGGCTGTGAAGTGATCCGCCGGAATCTGCTATAGTTCTGCACTTCGGGGCGTAGCGCAGCCTGGTAGCGCATCTGCTTTGGGAGCAGAGGGTCGAAGGTTCGAATCCTTCCGTCCCGACCACAGCATCTTAAAATTGCTGGTGTCGGTAACCCGTCATAACAATCAAAAGTCAGGCTTTACCCAATAAACGGTTTGGCTCGCCAGAGCATCAGGTTATTCTTAGTATCCGTTTAGCGGGGTTTAGATTATTTGTTCAATATCCCCACAAACGTTTGGCCTGTGTCGCTCGCAAGGTAGCGTTGAGAGAATTTACATGGCTAACAGTCAAGTCTCGATTGCCCATGCAAAACAAACACGATGAAATAGCAGCGCAAGACCCAGCGCATCAAGGTAGCGCAATCCTTGCGGCAAGCGTCTATGTCCCTGGCGAAGTGCCACAGCCCATAGAAATCAACGAGATTGGTCGGGTGTTGCTCAATCCAGACGCATTCGTTTGGGTTGGTCTGCACTTTCCTGACGCGGTGTTATTGGGTGAGGTTTGTGAGCAGCTCGGATTCACGCCTGCGGCTTTAACGACGGTAACAGCATCACTTGGCGACCTTTCGATGCCACGCATGACTGTGCACGAGCATGAGGTGTTACTCATCGTGCCGACCGTGCTTTGGAAATCTGACCACAGCCGACCTCTATTTGGACGCCTGGCCTGTTTGGTGGGCACACAGTTTTTGATTACTGTCCGTAAAGGGCCTTCGTTACCACATCTGCACTTGCGAGAAAAGTTAGATAACGATCGCCCTGTGCTTGACGCGGGTACAGATTGCATCACTGCTGAAATCATTGATGACCTCGTCGATCGTTACGTCGAGGCATACAAAAACTTTGAACAACGCGTTGATCGTATCGAACGGGCATTGATGCGGGCCTCATTCGATCGTGCGTCGATTCAAACACTCTACGTCATGCGGCGCGATTTTCATCGGTTTCAAGTTGCTCTGGAGCCGATTGGAGAAATCTGTGCGCGGATAGCACGGTTGGAGAGCAAAGCCCTGAAACAAGCCGCCCGGCTGCGGTTTGATGCCCTGTCTGAAAGGGTCAAGCGGCTCGATAGTTTGTATAGCAGTCTTGGCGAGGGCTTGGCGTTTGCCTTCGAAGCGGGCATGCTCCTTGAGCAGTCTAGGCAGACCGACACCACCAGAAAGTTAGCCGCTTGGGCCGCGATTATTTCAATACCGACCGCTGTGGCGGGTGTGTACGGGATGAACTTTGAATACATGCCTGAGCTCAAGTGGAAATACGGCTACTTTGTTGTGCTGGGTTTCATGGGTGTTGCTTGCGTCACTTTGTATAAGTTGTTTCGCCGCTCGAAGTGGCTATAGGCTGCTGAGTTTACTCACCTAGCTAATCGATAACTGAGCGGGTGCTGGGCGGGTTTTGGTATGCTTGGCGTCTATCTCTGCTTGGGTGCGCCGATGCCACACGAAATTGATTTGATTGCCATCCTAGTGGCTGGGTTTGGATTGGCCCTGGTGTTTGGTTATATCGCGACCTTATTCCGTGCCCCACCGTTGGTCGGCTACTTGGCAGCGGGCATCTTAATTGGTCCCACGACGCCAGGATTTGTGGGCGATCCGGCCTTAGCGGCACAACTGGCAGAGATCGGTGTGATGTTGCTGATGTTTGGCGTGGGTTTGCACTTCTCGATCAAAGACTTGATGGCGGTTAAACGGATCGCTATTCCAGGTGCCATCCTACAAATCGTGGTGGCCACCATTATTGGTATGTTAATGGCCTTGGTCTGGGGCAAGCCATTGATTGGTGCATTGGTCTACGGATTGTGTTTGTCAGTGGCCAGCACGGTGGTGTTATTGCGCACGCTAGAGACACGGGGTTTGCTTCTGACTGAGGATGGTAAGTTGGCGGTGGGCTGGCTGGTGGTCGAAGACTTGGTCATGATTTTGGTGCTGGTGTTATTGCCAGTGGTGGCTTCGCTCTTGTCAGAGACGGTGCCAAACAACGCGGCAGCGGCCACGCCTAACGTTTGGTTGTCGGTCGCTGTGACGCTCTTGAAGGTGTTGGCATTTATTGCGCTCATGTTGGTAGTGGGCAAGCGCTTGCTGCCATGGGTGTTGCAGAAGGTGGCAATGACCCAGTCCCGTGAGCTGTTTAACCTCGCGGTGATTGCGGTGGCTTTAGGGGTCGCCTTTTTGGCTGCCGAAGTGTTTGATGTGTCTTTTGCCTTGGGTGCTTTTTTTGCAGGGATGATGCTACGCGAGTCCGACCTGAGTCATCGTGCAGCCGAGGAGTCACTGCCGCTGCGCGATGCGTTTGCGGTGCTTTTCTTTGTTTCTGTTGGCATGCTGTTTGACCCCTCGATTGTGCTTAGAGAGCCCTTGGCGCTTTTGGTGACGGTGTTTATTGTGATGGTCGTTAAAACTGCGGTGGCCGCTTGTTTTGTGCTGCTGATGCGCCAACCCCTTCGGTCGGCGCTGACGGTGTCTGTCAGTCTGGCGCAAATCGGGGAGTTTTCTTTTATTTTGGCAGGCATGGCCTACGGCATGAGCTTGATTTCCCAGGAAGCCTATAGCGTAATTCTGGCGGCCGCTTTTGTTTCGATTGCGCTCAACACAACCTTGTTTGCGGTGATTCCCAAACTGGCGGATAAATTACTTTTGAAATTCCCTTTTCTGTCATGAAACGTCTACTGGTGGTCCGCAACGATAAGATTGGCGACTTTATGTTGGCGTGGCCAGCGTTGGCGTTGCTAAAGCAAGCGGGTTGTGAGGTGACGGTGCTTGTGCCGCCATACACCGAGCCGCTGGCGCGCCTATGTCCGTCGGTCGATGGGGTCATAACCGATGTGGGCGCTAAAGCCACAGCGCCCGAGCAAGCGGCCTTGGTTGAGCGGATTCGAGCAAAAAATTTCGATGCCGCGCTGGCCTTGTTTTCTAATTGGCGTAATGCCACCTTATTGAGCCAGGCCAAGATTCCGTATCGTTTGGCTCCAGCGACTAAATTGGCGCAAATTCGCTATACCCATCGACTGGCGCAGCGACGTTCGCGCTCAGAAAAGCCGGAGTGGTTATACAACCTCGATCTGGCGGCCAAGCTGTTAAAAGACTTTGGGTTGCCAGTAAGCACGGTTGGTCCGCCTTATCTGGTGATGCCTGCTGCAACGGTGACGCAATGTCGTCAGCGCTTGGTGCAGTCATTGTCATTATCTGAGACGGCTCGTTGGATGGTGGTGCACGCCGGATCTGGTGGTTCAGCCAATAATCTAACGCTCGAACAATATGAGCGGTTGGTGGTGGCGCTGTCTAGCCGGTTGGCCGATTGGCAGTTTATTTTGACGGCAGGCCCTGACGAAGAGGCGGTTGTTGGTGGGGTCTACACCCGATTATTGACCCGAAGGGTGCCCGTGGTCTTATGGGTCTCTAGAGAAGGTTTAGAGGCGTTTGCTCAGGGCATGGCGACGGCCGATTGCATGGTGGCTGGCAGCACCGGTCCCTTGCACATCGCTGGCGCCCTCGATGTGCCCACCGTGGGGTTTTACCCACGTTTGCAGTCGTCAACGGCACTGCGTTGGCAAACGTTGAACAAGCCTTCTAAGCACCTCGCTGTCTCGGTGCCTGAACACAGCAATGACCCGGAGTCATTTGCCACGCTAGATATCGATGAGGTGGCGGATCAAGTCACGGCCTGGTTGGGTGGATTAAAAGCTTAGCCTAGCCTTGGTTGGGCGGGGTTTGGTGTTTCACCCACAGATTGGCGTATTTCACAAAGGTTGAGTGAGCAGACAGTAGCGCCAATAAAAAACCTTGTTTGCCATCCAGAAAACCGGCCTTAAACACATACATCTTCAGAAAACATCCCAAGCCGTGTATCAAGCCTTGGCTCAGGCTGGTTATCTTGCCTTGGGCTTGGCGTTCGCTCGCCCAGAGCTCGGCGTATTGGGCTGATTTGACTAAATAGTGGTGTAAGTCTCGATAGGTAAAGTGCAGCAAATCACCGCTTAATACCTTGACAGTTGCCTCTGGTGGCACGATCACGCTTTCATGCACGGGAGCCGTCGTATAGCCGGTTAGGTTGGTTGGATAGAGTCGGATCACGCGGTCGGGGTACCACCCGCTGTGGCGTATGAAGCGCCCAAACACCCAAGAAAGGCGGCTGACTTGATATAAACAGCGCCTGTCGTCGGCTTCGACGGCTTGAGCAATCGATGTGGCAAGGGCAGGTGTCAGCCTTTCGTCAGCATCCAACCACAAGACCCAATCTGTTTTGACATATCGCTGGGCGATCTGTCGCTGGTAACCAAATCCCTGCCATTGGTCGTGACGATGCACTTGGGCGCCATGGCGCTGCGCAATGGCCACCGTGTCGTCTTGGCTGCCGCTATCAACCACAACAATTTGGTCTGTTAAGCCAACGCACGAGGACAAGCACGCGCTCAGGTTGGCGGTTTCATTTTTTACAATTAACGCGATGGTTAAGCGACTCATGGCGATATTCTAAGTGTCATTGGCGCTCTCATGTGTTTGCCATGTGTTTGTCATGTAATTGTCATCTTATTTGAGCTACATTTCGAATATTGTCGAAATGTCTAAATAAGGATCCAAAATGCGTGTGGGTATCAATGGCATGGGCCGCATCGGTCGACTGACGCTGCGCGGGGCGATGGGTCAAGCCCACCGTCCTGAAGACGATCCGCGACGAGATAATCGGTTGGACGTCGTGCACGTCAATGAGATTAAAGGGGGGGCGACAACCACTGCGCATTTGTTGACATTTGATACTGTGCAGGGTCGCTGGCGTGAGTCGATTGAGGCCACTGAGCAGTCTATAAAGGTTCGTGAAAAAACCATCACGTTTAGTGATCACGCATCGCCTGGCGATATTGATTGGGCCGCTTACGGGGTGGATGTGGTGCTTGAATGTACCGGCAAATTCCTCACCCCTGAGACCTTGCAGGGGCACTTTGATCGGGGGGCTAAGCGTGTTGTCGTGGCCGCACCCGTTAAAACAGGGGGCGTGTTGAACGTGGTGGTGGGTGTCAATCATGAGCAGTATGACCCCAAGCGTGATCGTATTGTGACTGCGGCCTCATGCACAACCAATTGTTTGGCGCCGGTGGTCAAAGTGATTCAGGAAGCGATCGGCATCCGCCACGGGCAGATCACCACGATTCATGATCCGACCAACACCAACGTCATCGTGGATGCCCCCCACAAAGACTTACGGCGAGCACGCAGTGCCATGCAAAGCCTCGCACCCACGACCACGGGCAGCGCCACGGCGATTGCCCTGATTTACCCTGAGTTGAAAGGCAAGCTCAATGGCCATGCCGTGCGTGCCCCTGTCCTGAATGCTTCTTTGACCGACTGTGTGTTCGAGTTACAGCGATCCGTCACCGCTCTAGAGATCAACGACCTGATGCAGCAAGCCGCACAGGGCCACCTAGCCGGCATCTTGGGTTATGAAACACGGCCTTTGGTGAGTGCCGACTACGCGCAAGACACGCGCAGCAGCATTGTCGATGCCCTCTCAACCATGGTGACCGACGGCACGATGCTTAAAGTCTACGCTTGGTATGACAACGAAATGGGTTATGCCTGCCGGATGGTTGATCTGGCGTGCCACCTTGAGACTGTGGGCATTTAGATTGGACGCAACGACAAGCAAAGAAGGGCCATCGCCCGCGCGCCAATATGCCATCGTGACCGCGGCTTACTGGGGCTTTACGCTCTCAGATGGGGCCCTGCGGATGTTGGTGTTGTTTCACTTTTACCAACTCGGTTATTCCCCGTTTGCCTTGGCATTTTTATTCTTGCTCTACGAGGCTGCAGGCGTCTTGGCTAACTTGGTTGGGGGTTGGCTGACGACTCGGTTTGGTATCACGCGAATGCTGACGGTAGGGCTGGCGGCACAGATATTTGGGTTTTTGGTGTTGTCTGTCTTATCGCCTACTTGGTCTGCGACCCTATCTGTTGTTTGGGTCGTGCTCGGGCAAGGCATTTGTGGTGTGGCCAAAGACTTGACCAAGACGGCGAGTAAGTCCGCCATCAAAATCACGGCGAGTCAGGCCTCGGGACAGCTATTTAAATGGGTTGCTTGGTTTACCGGTAGTAAAAATGCGATGAAAGGGGTTGGTTTTTTCATCGGTGGTTTGCTGTTGCAAACGCTAGGGTTCTCTGAAGCGTTATGGCTGATGGCTGGGTTGCTTGGGTTGGTGTTAATCGGCGTTATCTGGTCACTACCACCGCTTTTGGGCCGTAGCCAGGCCTCTAAATCAACCAAGGCGCTCTTTGCCAAAAGCCGTGCCATCAATCTCTTATCTATGGCGCGCGTCTTCTTGTTCGGTGCACGCGATGTTTGGTTTGTGGTCGGGGTCCCGGTCTTTTTGTATGCGTCCGGTTGGACGTTCACCATGGTTGGAGGCTTCCTTGCGGCGTGGACCATCGGTTATGGCTTGGTGCAAGCCATTGCTCCGTCGCTCGTGAAGCGCAGCGCGGATGGTCTGACAGCCGAGGTACCAGCGGCCCGCCTGTGGTCTTTTCTCTTGGCATGGGTGCCCTTGGCGTTAGCCGGGTTGGTCTGGTGGCACGTAGATGCCGTGGCATGGGTGGTTGTTGTTGGTTTGAGCCTATTTGGCTTTTTCTTCGCCGTGAATTCGTCGGTTCATTCCTACCTGATTTTGGCTTATGCCGGTTCGCACAAGACGGCCGAAGATGTGGGCTTTTACTACGCGGCTAACGCGGCAGGCCGGTTCATGGGCACGCTTCTGTCTGGGCTGCTCTACCAGTGGGGTGGTTTGGCACTGGCCTTGTTAGGATCGGCTGCTATGTTGTTGACGTGCTGGGCAATCACCTTGCTGTTGCCCACAAAAAAGCCGACTGAGCCAAACTCGACTGAGTCGGCTAGGTCGGCTTATTCGGCTGATTCGGCTGATTCGGTAAATTCTGCCAACGCCCACAAAGCGCTGGAGTAAGCGCGCACTTAAGCGCCCAATTAAGCACCCACTCAAGCGCCAACTTAAGCACCGAGTGGTTTGGGGATGATGCGGATGCAGCGCGCGCGATGGTATTCATCTAACCAGACCTCCTCCGGTGCGGCCTTCCGGCAGTCGTCTATGGCCTCATCACAACGATCAGCAAACGAGCAGCCGGGTGGCAGATTCGCGAGATCCGGCGGCGATCCGGCGATGGTGTCTAGTCGACTGCCTTTGGCGAAACTGCCGTGAGCCACACTGCGAAGTAAGGCTTTGGTGTAAGGGTGGGCAGGGTTGCGGATGAGCGTGCGTACGGGCCCCTCTTCGACGATACGGCCGGCATACATCACAGCGATTCGGTCTGCGACTTCGACGGCAGCACCGATGTCGTGCGTCACAAAAATGACCGATAGCCCGAGCTCACGTTGTAATTCACGTAACAGCAACAAGATTTGGATTTGAACCGTGGCATCCAAGGCGGTGGTTGGTTCATCAGCGAGCAACAGTTTGGGGTTGCTAGCGAGTGCGAGAGAAATCATGGCACGTTGACGCATGCCACCTGACATCTCATGCGGATAGGCTGTCAAGCGTCGTTCAGGACTCGGTATGCGTACCCGCTCAAACAAGGCTAACGCACGCGCATGGGCTTGTGAACGGCTGACGTTTTCATGTCGCAGAATGGCCTCGGTGATTTGATCGCCGACCGTATAGACGGGGTCTAAGGCGAGCAATGGCTCTTGAAAGATCATTGAGGCATCGTTGCCGCGGAAGTTGGCTAACTCGCGGTTAGACATTTTTAAGACTTCTCTACCCGCAATGTTGATGCTGCCTTCCATCAGTGTGTGGCGGGGCGCATGCAACCGCAATATCGACCGCAATGTCACGCTCTTTCCGGAGCCAGACTCACCAATTAAGGCGATGACCTCGCCAGATTTGACTTTTAAGTTAACCCCATCAACAGCCCTGACGGGTTTTTTACCCGCTTTAAATGTCACGCATAGGTTTTGTATATCAACCAAGGTATCGGTGGTGGTGGCCATCTCACTCATACGACAGGCTCCAATGGAATGCTTTTGTGTTTGTAGGCGCTTTTGGGTTCATACATCAGGCAAGCCACGGATTGCCCATCTTCTTGTTCGAAGAGTTTGGGTATTTCGACCTTACAGACTTCTTGTGCGTGGATGCAGCGTGTATGGAATCGACAGCCGCTCGGTGGGTTAATGGGGTTGGGGGGGTCACCACTGAGCGCCGGCTCGTTGGTCCGATTGTCTGGATCGAGCGAAGGTATGGAAGACAGTAGGGCACGGGTGTAGGGGTGGCGTGGATTGGTGAACATGGTTTCGCAGTCACCGATCTCAACCACTTGGCCCAAGTACATCACCATGACGCGATCTGAGATATAACGCACGACGTTTAAGTCGTGACTGATAAAGACATAGGTCAGGTCAAACTCTTCTTTTAAATCGAGCAGTAGATTCAGCACCTGAGCTTCAACCGATTTATCAAGGGCCGATACCGCCTCATCAAGCACAATCAGGCGCGGCTGAAGAACCAAAGCGCGTGCGATGTTAATCCGCTGCCTTTGTCCACCTGACAACTCGTGTGGATAGCGTTCGGCAAACCGTTTTGGTTCAAGCCCGACGCGTGATAGGAGGCTCCTTGCACGATCAATGGCCTCGCGCTTGGGTACGCCATGCACTTGTGGGCCGAACGCGATCGAGTCTTCGATGGTGAGCCGTGGGTTTAGCGAGGCATAACTGTCTTGAAACACCATTTGAGCTTGTCGTCGAAAGGATTTAAGCGGCAGATCGTTGCCCCCGACGCTCATGCCGTCAAAGATGATTTCACCGGCGTTACGCTCGATGAGGTTCATGAGTAAACGAGCAGTTGTCGATTTACCGCAACCCGATTCCCCAACCACGCCGAGTGTTTCACCTTTAAAAACGTCAAAGTCTATGTCATCAACGGCTCTGACAACACCCGTGCTACGACCCAAGAAGTCTTTTTGCAGGGCGAAGTGCTTAACCAGCGATTTAACGCTTAGCAAAGGTTGTGCTGGCCCGCCCTTATCGTGTTTGTATTTGGAATCTGTCATGTCAGTCCTTGATTTCCATGGCGCTGCGCAAACCGTCCGAGACCGTGTTGAAGGCAATCGAGGTGATAAAAATCATGATGCCGGGTAAGGCAGCAATCCAAGGTTGTACATAGATGGCCGTGCGTAGTGTGTTGAGCATCAGGCCCCACTCGGGCTCTGGCGGTTTGACACCCAATCCCAGAAAGCTCAGGCCGGAGGCCAAAATCATGGACACCGCGATCAAACTGGTTGAATAGACAAAGATAGGACCCAAAACATTACCGAGGACGTGGACCCGAACGATGGTGAAGGCATTCGCACCCGAGGCTCGTGCGGCTTCCACAAAATCACGACTGCGTATTTGTGTGGTGACGCTTTCAGCCACTCGAGCAATCGGTGGGATAAACACAATGGTCAGGGAAATAAGCGAATTGGTGATGCCGGCACCTAGAACGCCAGATAGCGCAATGGCTAGCAACACCGAAGGAAACGCATAAAAAACGTCGATAGTACGCATGATGATGCTGTTGATCCAGCCGCCGGCAAAGCCGGCAGTGATCCCGACAACCGAGCCCACAAAAAAGGCAATGATCACCGGAGTGATGCCCATGAAAAGCGAAAGTTTCGCGCCGACCATCAACCGGGTCAGCATGTCACGCCCGAGTTCGTCAGTCCCCAGGGGATGGCCTTCAAAGCCGATGGGCTTTAAGCGAGTCATGACGGAGGTTTTATAGGCGTCAGCTGGCGCAAGCCACTGCCCAAAGAGAGCCATGGTCAGTAGGATCAAAATCACGACAGCAGCAGCCATGGCGACAGGGTCACGCGCAAACCGACGCGACACGTTTTCCCAATAACCAGGTGATCTTTCAAAAAGGGGTGCCGGTACCTTAGATGGATCGACAGTGATGTTGAGCATATTCACGGTTTATTTCCTGTTCAATTCGGGTTGCTGATCAGCCGCGCGCGATGCGGGGATCAAGCAAGGTTTGCATCACATCAACCAGAAGGTTCAAGACCACAAAAAAGGTGGCTAGTACCAAGATCGTGCCTTGTAGCAGCGGCAGATCACGTTGGAAGATGGCGGAATTGAGTAAAAAACCAGTGCCGGGCCAAGAAAAGACGGTTTCAATCAAGATGGATCCGCCCAGCAAGTAGCCCAGTTGCAGACCCATCACAGCCAAAGCAGTGGGCGCGGCGTTTTTAACGACGTGAAGAAAAATCCCTACGTCGGTTAGCCCTTTGGCGCGCAATCCAACGATGTATTCTTGCGACAAGATTTCAGCGACCAAGGCGCGTACTGTGCGCGAGATGATACCCATGGGAATCACGCTCATTGTGACTGCCGGAAGAATCAAATATTTGATGTGAGCCCAGTTCCAAACCCATTCGGCAGAACCGCCTTCACCGGCACCGCTCGGGGGTAACCACATCAATGTTGAGCTAAAAATAATGACCAAAACCATCCCGAGCCAGTAGTGCGGCACGCTGACGCCTAGTACGGAGGTTGCTGACGCAACTTTATCGACCCAAGAATTCTGAAAATAGCCAGCAACAAAACCAAACAAACTGCCAAACACAAAGCCAATCACGGTTGCGACCCAAGCCAAACGCAAGGTGTTGCCGACGGCTTTCATTACCTCTTCAGTGACTGGTCGGCCTGTGGCGATCGAGGTGCCGAGGTCACCTTGAAGGGCGCGATAGACCCATGAAAAGAATTGTTCAGGTAGGGAGCGGTTAAAACCGTAGAGTTCCATCAACTGCTCTTGAAGCTGAATGGACGCATCAGGTGGCAATATAGACACCAAAGGATCGCCGGGAGAGATGTGTACTAACCCAAAACAGACAAGGGCGACGCCCAACATGATGGGAATGGTGTAGACAATGCGTCTGACCAGAAAGTTGATCATTGGGGGAAACCTCGTGATTGCTGCGGAGCCGGCTAGGAATGGCCTGAACCATCCCTAGCCGGTAAAGCTTGTGTTACTCGACTGACATCGGTGCAATATCAATGAACCAGCTCTTAGGCTGAACAACGCCTTTCACTTTTGGACTCATGGCACGTGGTCCGGTGTCGTGGGCGATCCAAATAAATGGCGCTTCTTCCACGATACGGGCATGCAGTTTGGCTAGAGCGGCATCGCGCTCTTTGTCGTCAAACGAAGTGCGTGCATCAGCAATGAGGGCGTCAAACTCGTCATCGCCGAAGTAGCCCCAGTTGTTTGACACAGGTGGGTAAGCGCCCGTGCTAGTGAACCGAACCATGGCGAAGAAAGGATCCATGGCAGCAAAGCTGACATTGGTGGCGGTGGCGCCATTGGCTGAAGGATCCTTGGCACCCTTACGCCAGTTGGTGAACAGCGTGTTCCATTCAAGCACGTCAAACTCGATATCAAAATTACATTGCTTGAGTGATTCCTGAACAAACTCATTCATGGGCAAAGGTTGCATTTGTCCCGAGCCGGACGCCGAGATCTGCACTTTGGTTTTCATGGGTTTGTCAGCAGTGTAGCCGGCTTCGGCCATCAGTTTGGTCGCTGCCTCAGGGTCGTAGCGGATATCAAAGCTAGGGTTACCCCACCATGGGTGGCCTGGCGGCACGGTGCCTTTTGGAATACCCATTTGCCCACCGAGTAGAACCTTCAGGCTTTCACGGTCAATACATAAGTTTGCGGCGTGACGCACGCGCTTATCTAGCCATGGTGAGCCTTCGGCGAAAGATAACTGCCAAGGCCAGACGTGGGGCTGTGGGTTGCTATAAACCTCAAAACCACGGGCTTGAATTTGCGGAAGGGCGTCTGGTGCGGGGGCCTCGATCCAGTCGACCTGACCTGATAAAAGGGCGGCCGTACGGGCGTTGGCTTCTGGCATAGGCATCATGATTACGCGGTCAACTTGTGCCATGCGCTTGGGATCCCAATAGGTAGGATTCTTTACGACTTCGACCCGCTCGCGAGGAACAAAGCTGTCCATTTTAAATGGACCGGTGCCTGATGCGTCGCTTGCAAAGGCAATCCAAGCTTGCTTGGCGCGCTCTGCTGGATCGGTCACATCGGCTGGCACAGCATCAAATTTCGCCTTCCATTGCACCGGCGAGGCCATAAAGAGGTTGGTCAAGTTGATAGGCAAGAAGGCGTCCGGCTCGCTGCTGGTGAGCTCGACGGTGAAGTCATCGATCTTCTTGGCACTGCGCAAGGTTGGCATGCGTGACGCGGTTACACCCACCTGGCTAGGATCAAAATGCAGTGCGCCTTCGTTGAGTACTTTTTCCACATTCCAGACGACGGCATCGGCATTGAATGGCGAGCCATCGTGGAATTTCACATCATCGCGTAACTTGAAAGTCCACTTGGTTTGATCGTCGGCATTGACTACCCATGAGGTGGCAAGCGCAGGGATCAAGACGCTTGGGTTGTCATAGCTCGACAGATCCCACTGGGTCAGGGAGTCATACATTGGGATGCCGGTGAAACGGTTGCCCTCAAAGCCTTGGTCGGGTTGACCGAGTGTGCGGGGCACGTCTGCGGCTGTCATACCAATACGCAGAACGGACTCTGCGGCCATTGATGGGCCCGCCATGACCGCGGCTAGGGCGCCACAAAGGACTGCCACGCGAAAGGGGGATAAAGCTGAGTTGGAACTGAAACGAGAAGATTTCATGAGTTCTCCGACCACGGGGGTTAATGATGCAAAAAAGATTCCGGTCCGACGCGGCGTTACCTGATCGGGTGCGAAACCCTTTACGGTTCAAACAGGATCGTGCATAGTTGGTCCTACTCACACTGTCTATGTCGATCCGTTTGGTCAAAGAATTAAGCAATTACTGTGCCAGTACGAAAACATCGACCATTGCTGGTGTGTTCCCATTGGCGGTGCGCCAATATGGTGCAAGCCGCCCTAATTTAAGGCATAAATACGGTGAAGTTACTCCTCGTTAACCCGAACACTTCGGTGGAAATGACCACGTCGATTGGCCAAGCAGCTGAGCTCGTGGCAGCGCCTGGAACAGAGATCAAAACGGTTTGTCCTAGCTTTGGCCCTCGCTCGATAGAGGGTCATTACGATGAAGTGGTGGCAGCGGCAGGCGTGACCGAGCAGGTCAGGCAGGCACAGGCGTGGGGCCCTGACGGCGTGATCATTGCCTGTTTTGGGGATCCGGGGCTTGATGCGGCGCGTGAGTTGACTGAGGCGCCTGTACTAGGCATTGCCGAAGCGGCTTTTCATGCGGCGTCGATGTTGGCAACGGGCTTTTCGATCATCACAACCATGAAGCGAACCTGCATCATTGCACAGCATTTGGTGCACCGATATGGGTTCGAGCGCCATTGCCGTGGTATTCACGGTACCGACATCCCGGTGCTGGCGCTTGAACAATGTAGCGGCCAAACGTTTGAGACGATGATTACAAGCGCCAAAGAAGCACTTTATAAAGATAGAAGCGGTGCGATTGTGCTTGGCTGCGCAGGCATGGCCACGGTGTGTGCGGCCATGCAAGACCGTTTGGGGGTGCCGGTGATAGATGGCGTAGCAGCGGCAGTGAAATTCACCGAGGGATTGGCTGCGCTGGGCTTAAAGACGGATAAGTCTGGGGACTATGCCAAGCCACTGCCCAAGGAATACGTCAATTGGCCAGGGTTTGATTGATGATGATTATTGGCGCGAGCGGCTGCGCCAAGCCGCGAGCCAAAAGCTCGCGGCGAGAAAGAGACTCGCCAAGCAGATGGTCAGCATCACCGGTTCATAAGATTGGTCGATTGCCCAGATCCACGCGGCGATAAGCGGTGTGACGGCTCGGGCGATGGTGGCGGCAATGGTGATAATGCCGTTTAAAGAGCCGTAGGCATGGGGGCTTAGCATTTCAGGCACGATCAAACCACGGACAATCGTAAAAATGCCATTGGTTAGCCCATAAACGGCAAACACCACCGCCACCAGCCAAAAGCTGGGGTTCACTGGAATCAAAAGGGCGAATACCATGGGAAACACGGCCACTAAAACGGAGCCAATCAAGCGCACCGGGGCACCGCGGGCAAAGAGTGTAATCAGAATGCGCCCAAGCACTTGAGCCGGGCCAATGAAGGCGATGGCGATCACCACATCCTTTTCACTTAAACCATTCTCTTGCAATAAGGGATACATGTGAAAGGTAAAGGCTGAGAAAACACCGGCATAAATAGTCAGCGCTATCAAGACTAACCAGAAGAGGCTGCTGCGCAAGTTTTCTTGGACCACTTGCCGGTCACGGCTGCGATCGGCTTGGCGCTTGAGTGGATCGAGCGAGTAGGCGACATCTTTTTGCGGTTGGATGCTCAAGAAATACACCAAGCCATAGCAAAGATTAACCAAGCCAAGGACAAGTAAGGTCGTGCGCCAGTCGTAGACGCTGATGAGAAAGCCTGTGATGGGGATAAATACCGTGCTGGCAAAGCCACCCCACAAGGTGATGTGCGTGATGCCCGCTCTGGCTTGGCTTGACCCTACGCGGCGTGCCAAGACGGCGAAAGAGGGTTCATAGAGAACCGCTGCTTGAATCACACCGCTGAGCGCGCAGATGATGTAGAAGGAAAACAGCTGGTCGGTCACTGACCACCAACCGAATACGGCCATGGCAGCAACCGAGGCGCCGGCCATGATCCATTTTCCCCATCCACGGTCGATCCCCATGCCCACGGGGTAGCTAAAAAGGGCGGTCATCAACAAGCCGATGGTAGCCCCAGCATAAAGGTCGGATTTTGACCAACCAAGCTCGAGTTCCATGCGCGTCACAATCAGCGGAAAGCTGTAATAAAGCGTTCCCCAAGAGCAGATCTGGCCGAGGCCAAGAATGGCTGGCAGCATGTTAGTCACTCACCGTCAAATCAAGTTGCACGTCGAACCAACCGCGTAGCGCGTTGGATAGCCGCCATTGGGTGGCAGACAGCAAATCAATTTTGCTCAATACGGCTTCTCTGACTAAGCCTCGCTGAAGTAAATCAAGGCGCTGCACCCCGCCGAGCAGTCCGCTCGGCAGGGGCGGCGTCAACCATTGCTGTTCGAACAGCAGGTAAATATTGGAGCGACTGCCCTCGCAAAGTTGAGATTTTTCATTGAGATAAATCAGATCAAACATCCCGGGGTGCTGCGTCAACCAATTCATGGCTGCGGCGTACCAAGGACGAAAGGTGGTTTTGTGCTGTAGCCAAGGGTTGTCACTGGGCAGACAAATGTTGGACACTGCGATGCGCGGGTTTGTTTGGAGGGGCTCAAGTTTGGCGACAGTGATATCGAGCTCTCCATTCGCCGCTAGCAGCAGTCTGACTCGGTGCTCATGTGGCTCGGGGTGGTGTCGATGTGTGTTGTCAGTGAGGCGGCGAGACAGCGACGCGGAGACGATTTCGTCGCCGGGGTAGGCAAACCCAAGTGCTGCGGCTGATTGCCGCAAGCGTTGCAGGTGATTCGACAACAGCCCGATGGTGCCGCTGCTATCGGCACGCATGGTTTCAATCAAACAAGGCGCAGTGGTCGGTTGTTGAGCGTCCAAGACTTCGTCAGTTCTGTGGGGTTGTAAGTATTCGCGCTTTCCAAAAGCACTCTTGCCACTCTTCCTCGGCGATCGAGTCATGCACGATACCGCTGCCGACATGATATTGACCGTTGCCTTCGGCGTTTAACACCAGTGTGCGGATCGCCACGTTAAGACAAAAGTCGCCTGACGGGGCTAACCAACCAATACTGCCACAATAAATGCCTCGCGGCTCAGCTTCGAGGCGATCAATGGCTTGCATGGCGGCAATTTTTGGGGCACCCGTGACTGAGCCACAAGGAAATAGGGCGCGCAGTATGGTTGGCAATGTGGTGTCAGTAGGCAAGGTCGCCGTGATGGTTGAGGTCATGGTCCAGACACTCGGGTAGGCCTCTAACTCAAAAAGCGGTGCAACTTTGACACTACCCGGCAGGGCAATACGTCCGAGGTCGTTACGCAATAGATCAACGATCATGAGGTTTTCTGCGCGATTTTTTTCACTGGCGAGTAACGCTTGCCCGATGGCGTGATCTTTGACAGGATCATTGGGTACCCGCGGTGCAGTGCCCTTCATGGGTCGCGTCGTCAGATGGTCACCGGTGCGTTCTAAAAATAGCTCGGGCGAGAACGATAGAATCCTTTGCTCGCCATCTTCAATGTAGGCGCTATAGCGGCCCGGGTGCTGGCTTGCCAAATGTTGGTAAAGCCGATAGGGATCGCCCGAGGTTTTAACGGCTAATGCGAATGTGGCGTTGACTTGGTAGAAATCGCCTGCTTGGATGTGGCGCTTGATGTCCTCGATCATGGCGAGATAATCGCCTTTTGCCAGTTCGGATGTCACGTTTGTGACGGTTGGCGGGGGCGGCGAAGTTTCTAGCGTAGATTCATCAAGCGTTAAGGCGGTGGGCAGGCCAATGGTGTGCGAGGCATATATCCAAGCTGTCAACCGCGGCTGGCCTGCCGGCGCGCCGGCCGCTGATGGCAACGCCGGCTCGAGCCAATGGCCCAAGCTGTAATCTAGGGCGAGCGCCACCCAATGGCCTTGTTGTTGTGCGTGAGCAATCTCGGCAAACGCGCCTGGCAAATCTTTCTCTTCGCTGATGGCGATCCGTTTTAGCGGGTTGTGTAATGCGATCGATTGGTTAGCCAGTCGATCTTCAAACAAACAACGCATTGTTAAGCTTCTCCGGGCTTGAGAACGGGTTTGAGTGCCACGGCCGTGTGCGAGTCGGGGTGCTTTTTAAGTAATTGTTCGGGCGTGCCTTGCGCCACGAGCCGACCACCGCCATGACCGCCCTCTGGCCCCAGGTCCACCAGCCAGTCCGCTTCGGCGATGACGTCGAGATTGTGTTCAATGACAACCACGGTATTGCCTGCATCGACCAAGCGATGCAACACTCGGATGAGTTTCTCAACGTCAGCCATTGATAAACCCACCGTCGGTTCATCGAGGACATAGAGGGTGTGCGGCAGGCGTGAGGCGCGTCCAGTTTTGATAATGCCTTCGGTCATTCTGGCCTTGGCCAGTTCTGTCACCAATTTAATCCGTTGCGCTTCGCCACCCGACAAGGTTGGTGAAGGTTGTCCTAGCGTTAGGTAGCCAAGTCCCACGTCTTGCATCAATCGCAGTGGGTGATGCACACGTGGGTGTGCAGAAAAGTATTCAATCGCATCGTCTACATCCATGGCCAGTACTTCACCAGCGGTCTTACCGCGTAGCGTGATGGATAGGGTGTCTTGATTGAATCGCGCGCCATGGCAGCCATCGCAAGGAACTTTGATGTCTGGCAGGAAGCTCATTTCGACGGTCCGCATGCCTTGACCTTCACAGATGGGGCAGCGTCCTTCGCCGGTATTGAAAGAGAAGCGACCTGTCTTCCAGCCGCGTATGCGAGCCTCTTGGGTGTCTGCAAACTGCTTGCGAATGTCATCCCAGAAGCCAATGTAGGTGCCAGGGCACGACCGCGGGGTTTTGCCGATCGGGGTCTGGTCGACTTCTAGCACGCGGTCGATGGATTCCCATCCGTTGATCTGTTCGCAGCCATACCACTGGCTAACCCCGCCGGCCCGGATGACCTGCACCAGATTATCGAGTAAGACCTCGCGCGCCAGGGTGGACTTACCAGAACCAGATACGCCGGTAACAACGGTTAATCGACCAACGGGGATTGCTGCATCGACGTGGCGCAAGTTGTGCAAATGAGCCCCTTTGATGGTGATCTTTGGGGTGTCTTTGGGCACAGCACGACGCGGTTGCGAGGGGTGAGATAGCGGGTTTTTAAGGTAATGGCCCGTGGTTGATCGCTCACTTGCCATGATGTCGGCTAGGCTGCCTTGGGCGACGACTTGACCGCCCCTGACGCCGGCGCCAGGGCCGATGTCGATGATGTGCTCGGCGCGGCGAATCGTGTCGTCATCATGCTCGACCACCACGAGTGTGTTGCCATTGCCTTCGAGTTTAGATAGCGCATTCAACAAAATTTGATTGTCCCGAGGGTGCAATCCAATGGTCGGTTCGTCAAGGATATAACAGACGCCTTGCAGGTTTGAGCCGAGTTGGGCGGCGAGTCGAATGCGTTGCGCTTCGCCACCTGAAAGCGTGGGCGCTGCCCGATCCAAGGAGAGATAGTCCAAACCGACTTCACGCATGAAGTTCAAGCGCGAACGCACTTCTTGCAAAATATCGCGACCAATTTCAGCCTCTCGCCCCTTGAGGATCAGCCCCGTGAAAAAGGTGTGCGCGTCTGAGACGGGGAGTGCGGCGAGTTCGGCAATAGATTGGTCTCGCCACTTAACGGCGCGAGCAATGGGATTGAGTCGGGTGCCGTGACAACTTTCACACGGATGGGTTTCACCCTCGTACCAGGCATTCCAAGCGGTTTCCTCACCTGTCTGCTCCGCGTCAAACCCCGTCAACTTCAAGCCCGTGCCAAAGCATTGCTGGCACCAGCCATGTTTGGAGTTGTATGAGAACAAACGTGGATCAGGTTCCGGAAAACTCAATCCACAGCTCGGGCAGGCCCGTTTGGTAGAAAAGTATTGCTGCGATAGGACGGCACTTCGATCTTGTTCGAGCGCTTGTAGTGGCCAGACAACACTGAGGTTGCCTTGACCATGGTGCAGCGCCGTTTCGATCGCCTGTCTTAGCGAGGCTTCGTGCGCTTTGTCGACCGTGAGATCAGCCACAGGCAGTTCAATGGTGTGCTCTTTGTATCGATCGAGCCGTGGCCAAGCCTGCGTTTGGATGAACTCGCCGTCCACGCGCAGGTGGGTGTAGCCCTTACCGCTAGCCCATTTAGCCAAATCGGTGTAGTAACCCTTACGGGCACTGACCAAGGTGGCCATGATGCCTATGCGTTGGCCCACGTGTTCATGCAGGATGCGAGCGGCGATTTGATCGGCGGTTTGTGGTTCGACGCTCACGTCACAGACGGGACAAAACTGTGTGCCTAGCTTCATATAGAGCAGGCGTAGGAAATGATGGATTTCCGTCATTGTCGCGACAGTCGATTTTCGGCCGCCGCGGCTCGTGCGTTGCTCGATAGCAACCGTTGGGGGGATGCCGTAAATGGCGTCGACATCGGGTTTGCCGGCGGGCTGAACAATGGCGCGTGCGTAGGCATTCAAGGACTCAAGATAGCGCCGCTGACCCTCGTTGAAAAGGATATCAAAGGCCAAGGTTGACTTGCCAGAACCGGATACGCCGGTAATGACGGTGAATTTGCCGTGAGGGATGCTGACAGTGATGTTTTGTAGGTTGTGTTCGCGTGCGTGCAGGATATCGATGCTTTGTGCCGCTGCACGAGGCTCACGCAATACCCTTTGCAAGGGCTTGCCCAATCCAGCGGCATCGGTCGCTGTCGTCACGCCTGGGCTCGCGGCCAGCGCCATGGCTTTCTCGTAGGCGATCAACGCCTGACCTGTGTGTGATTGAGTCACTGCCATCACAGCGGCTGGATCGCCCGCCGCCACTACCTCACCGCCAAGGGTGCCTGCCTCAGGACCTAGGTCAATGATCCAGTCGGCGGCGCGGATCACATCTAAGTTGTGTTCGATGATCAGTAGGGAGTGTCCGGCACCGAGTAGTTTGCGAAACGCGCGCATCAAACGAGCAACATCGTCGAAATGCAGACCCGTGGTCGGTTCGTCAAACAGGAATAAGCTGCCTTTGACCGCAAGCTTTTGTTGGCTAATCCCGCTGCGGGCGGCTTGCGCCAAATGACCGGCGAGTTTGAGGCGTTGCGCTTCACCGCCTGACAAGGTGGGGACAGGTTGCCCTAACTTGACGTATTCCAGACCCACGTCGGCGAGTGGTGATAAAGCCACTTGCACGTCACGCAATCCTTTAAAGAAGCTCAGCGCCTCTGAAACCGTCATGTTTAAGACTTGGTCGATCGAAGCGGTTCGGCTGAGGTGTTCGACTTCAACCTCTAGGATTTCATCCCTAAAACGCTTGCCATCGCAGTCTGGGCAACGCAAGTAAACGTCGGAGAGGAACTGCATTTCTACGTGCTCAAATCCGGTGCCACCGCAAGTGGGGCAACGGCCATCGCCGCTATTGAAACTGAAGGTGCCTGTGGTGTAGCTGCGTTCGCGCGCCAGTGGTGCCTGAGCAAAGAGTTTGCGGATGGCATCAAAAGCCCCGACGTAACTCGCGGGATTAGATCGGGCGGTTTTACCGATAGGCGACTGATCGACCATGACCACATCGGCAATTTGGTCGTGACCGAGCAAATGCTGATAGGCGCCTGGGGATTCAGTGGGTTTGCCCATCGCTTTGAGTAGGGCGGGGTAGAGAACGTTTTGAATCAAGGTGGACTTGCCAGATCCGGAAACGCCCGTCACCGTAACCAAACGGCCTAGCGGCAAGGAAATGTCAATGTTCTTCAAATTATTGGCAGTCACCCCTTCGAGTAGAAGACGAGGTGTATTGGCTGCAACGGGTAACGGTCGGGGGGATTCGACCCGTCGGCGTGATCCCATGTACTCGCCCGTCAGGGTGTTGGCGTTTTGCAAAGCCTCGGGCGTGCCGTCATAGACAATCTCCCCGCCGCGTTCGCCTGGGCCAGGTCCCATGTCAATCACTCGGTCAGCGGCAACCATCACCTGCGGATCGTGTTCAACCACGACCAAGGTGTTGCCGGCATCACGTAGCCGGTGCATGACATCAACGACGCGTTGCATGTCTCTGGGGTGCAAGCCGATTGAAGGTTCGTCCAGCACAAATAGCGTGTTGACAAGGGATGTGCCCAAAGCGGTGGTTAGGTTGATGCGCTGGACTTCGCCGCCCGATAGCGTGCGGCTTTGTCGATCAAGAGTGAGGTAGCCCAAACCGACGTTACACACAAACTTTAGTCGAGCGCGTAATTCATCAAGCACCAAGGTCATGGCGCCGTCCATCACAGCGTCAGCAAACGTCAGCTTAAGAAACCATTGCTCGAGCTCGTCGATGGGCAAGCACATGAGATCGTGGATGTGACGGCCGTTTATCTTCCAAAGCAAAGCGTCTGGTTTCAGACGCGTGCCGTGGCAAGTGGGGCATGGTGTGTAGCTGCGATATTTGGATAGCAGAACCCGTACGTGCATTTTGTAGGATTTGGTCTCTAACCACGCAAAAAAATGTTTGACTCCATACCATTGGTTTTGCCATGCGTTCCTGCCCCCGCGCCATTGGGGATCACCGAATAGCACCCAGTCCTGGTGCTCAGGTGGCAGGTCACGCCAAGGGGTATTTATAGAAACATTGGCGCGGCGAGCAAACTTCTCTAGGTCCAGTTGGCATTCTTTGTAGCTTGGTGTTTGCCATGGTTTGACAGCGCCTTCGGCCAAGGTCTTGCGTTCGTCCGGGATCACAAGGCCGTGATCAATGCCGATGGAGCGCCCAAAGCCGCGACAGGTTTCGCAGGCACCTAACGGTGAGTTAAAGGAGAAACTACTGGGCAAGACCTCTTGATACGAGAGGTTGCAGTCCGCGCAGTGGAGTTTGCTACTGAACCGCCAGACGATCTCATCGCTACCATCGGCACCGATGGCGTGCACAGCCAGCCGACCTTGACCCATACGAAGCGCTGCGTCTAGTGCCTCTGCCACCCGTTCGGATTCGGCAGTGCTGAGTCGAAATCTATCTTGCACCACATCGATGATCTGGGTGTCTCTTTTACTGCCTGCACGGGCAGTCCCGTGAACCCGTGTGTAGCCCTGTCCCTGAAGGAATCCTGCGACCTCTTCTTCTGTGAAGTTAGCGGGAATGTCGACGGCAAAGGTCACCACCAGTCGTGGATCGTCATGCTCGGCGCAACGCCGTGATAGCGATTGTGCAATGGACTGGGGGTTGTCGCGAGTGACCGGTTTGCCGCAACCGCGGCAGTGCAGCGTGGCTGCACGCGCAAAGAGTAATTTTAGATGGTCGTTGACCTCTGTCATCGTGCCAACGGTGCTGCGTGAATTGCGCACGGGGTTGGTTTGGTCGATGGCGATGGCCGGCAAAATGCCCTCGATGCGCTCAACCTGGGGTTTGTCCATGCGATCTAGGAACTGGCGCGCGTACGGAGAAAACGTCTCCACATAACGGCGCTGACCCTCGGCATAAAGGGTATCAAAGGCCAATGAGCTTTTGCCGGAGCCGCTCACGCCTGTAATTACCGTTAATTCGCCCGTCTTAAAGCTGACGTCGAGGTTTTTAAGATTGTTTTGCGTTGCACCAAAAAGATCGATTGAGGATTTCATGCTTGTTGCCAATGATTCGCAGGGATCGCGGTAAATGAAGTACTATAGCTTTGTTCTGTAAGGAGATACTCATGTCTGAACGTAAACGTGTGCGCCGCAACACGCTAGAGCGCCGTTGTCTTGGTAAAGCATTTAAGCGGTTGTTCGCTAATGCGCCTAAAGGTGTCTTTAAGATGCTTGAGAAAGTCAAGCGCGCTTAATTACCTTGCTTGGTCGCCTTGCCTAAGTAGCTATGTTTAGTGCCGATCTTAAGTGCAGATCTCAAGTGCAGATCTCAAGTGCAGATCTTTACTACCGTTTTTAAATATCGCCCTTAAGCAAGTCACCTAAGCACAGCGCCTCTCTGCGAGACGATCGAAATAATAAAAAACCGGCCTTTGCCGGTTTTTTATTGGTATCAGCGACCATCACATCAGGTTTTTTAGAAACGACATCTCGAAGCGTATTGCCGTTCAGAACCACCGTTTGAGAGTGTAACGGCACGGTGTGCGTCACAGACCGAGTACCCCCATATTCGCGCGCCATAGTCCCCCACTTATTGTTATCAGCGATTTTCGATCGAAAGTTTCGTAAAATCAAACCCAAGGAAAGCTAAGTAATAGTCGCAGGGTGCTTTACGATGTGTGTGTGTGGACTTTTTATTGAGGCAGACAGAAAAGCAATGGCAGGATTGTTTATGAAAGCATTCTTTTGATTCGCAGGGTTTCTGATCGCACGGACCGCCACGCGCCTCGTTTTCAGGCGCTAGATTTGACGGCGTACGGCATTGTTACCGTTCAAGCGACTGATCGTCCTCCATCGCCCAAGCGGCACTCACGTCAGGGTGGGGCCTTGGCAGTCGCCATATTGGCGCATCTGTTGCTTTTGGTAGGCCTATGGTCTCTTCAATCTTTGATAAGTCGAGAGAGGCCTACGGATGACGCCCTGACAGTTGAGTTGTTCTCATTTGCACCCGAATCCGCCCAAGCGGTTAACGAATCCTCGAACGATGGGTTAACGGGATCGCCTATACCACCCATCCCTGAGCCAGAGCCCGTGCCGCAATCACTGCCCACGCCCAAACCTACTCCAGAGCCTCTGCCTGAGCCCGAGCCCGAACCGATACCAGAACCATTGCCGGAACCCATACCCGAGCCAATACCGGAGCCTGTGCCAGAACCCATACCCGAGCCGATACCAGGCCCAATGCCGGAGCCAATACAGGAGCCTGTGCCAGAGCCAGAGCCGACACCGCCACCAATAGCCGAAACAATACCTGAGCCCGAGTTGCCAATCGAGCCCGAGCCAATACCCGAGCCTTTGCCTCTACCCGAGCCTTTGCCTCTACCCGAGCCTGAGCCAGTACCTGAGCCTGAGCCAGTACCCGAGCCTGAGCCAATACCTGAGCCTGAGCCAGTACCCGAGCCTGAGCCAGTACCTGAGCCTTTGCCTGTACCGGAGCCGGAGCCAGTGCCTGAGCCTTTGCCTGTACCGGAGCCCGAGCCGATACCTGAGCCAGAGCCAGAGCCTGTGCCGGAGCCGGAGCCGGAGCCGGAGCCGGAGCCGGAGCCAGTGCCTGAGCCGACACCCGCACCGACACCTGCGCCTGTGCCGGCGGCAGAGCCTGCGCCCGAACCGATTCCCGAACCGATTCCAGAGCCAGCGCCTGCAACCCTTAGGGGCGAGTCGGGTCAGCAGGACAGCGTGGCCGCTACGGCCAGAACCGCAGCGAGTTATGACGCGGGCTATCTCAACAACCCAGCACCCCGATATCCCATTCGGGCGTTTCGTGACCAGGCACAAGGAACGGTGATTGTTCGCGCCCAAGTGTTGCCAACTGGGGAGAGCGGTACCATCGAGCTACAGGAAAGCAGCGGATCTGAACTACTTGACGAAGCGGCGATCAAAGCCATTCAGGGATGGCGCTTTAAACCGGCGACTGAAGCAGGTGAACCTGTTGAGCAGTGGGTAAGCATTCCGATCACCTTCCGTTTGACGCAACGGTAGTTCTCCTCTTGCGCGTGGCGAATCGCCGTAACATTGGGTTGTGGACTGGTGGGGGATGGGAAAGCTAACGTCTGCTGCTTGGTGTGGTCTGCTGAACGTTTGAGTTGAACGCCGTCTGCTCTTTTAATAACGAGCGCGTTGGGGCAGTAATGCTAGGGTTGATGAGAGTTGGGGTCTTTTTTTTGATGACGGTGTCGTTAGGTATGGCCGCCCAAACAACGTCATTATCAAACAGTGAGAGCGCCACGGCTAGCGCACAGCCTTCTGTGCCAGCGGGCGTTTGGATTAAAGATGATCGACCAACCCCTCTTGCGCAAAAGGCCCTTACTATTTTGCAGGCGGCCGACCAAGAGGGCTTAGACCCACGGGACTACGAGGTCACGGCCTTGGCGTCCCAGCAACAGGGTCTGAATGATTGGTTTGGTGCTCGCGCTGAGCAAGCGCAAATCCACGACGTCGACTTAACGCGGTCGATGTTGCGTTATTTGAAAGATGTGGCGCTTGGCAGGGTTAGCGCCCAGAGTGTTCACCACGATTTCGATCAAAGTTCACAACGAGATTTTGATCCCGTGTTGCATTTGAACAAAGCCTTAAATGCGACCACAGAGGGCAGCACTTTTGAGGAAGTCATTGCTCAGGCAGCCCCCAATTTCCCGCTATATCCTGCGTTAAAGTTGGCACTTGCACAGTATCGACTGCTGATCAGTGATCCCGCTTGGGATCAGCCGCTAACTTTGCCAGAAGGTAAGAAGTTAGAAGAGGGTGATCGTTATGAGGATATCGATCGATTGCAAATCAGATTGCAGCGTTTGGGCGATGTGTCGTCGATTGAGTTGGTCGAGACCTATGAACAACGCTTGGTGCAAGGTATTGAGTCGTTTCAAACGAGGCATGGCCTGTTAGTCGATGGTGTGCTCGGCCCTGAGACGCTGGTAGCCCTGAATGTGACCCCAGCCGATCGAGTCAAGCAGATCGCGCTATCCATGGAGCGCTTGCGGTGGACGCCACTGCAGCAAGGCGATCGATTGATCGTGGTGAATATCCCTGGATTTAGGCTTTACGCCTATGAGGTAGATGCTGAGGCACAGTTGAACATCAAGGTTGAAATGCGCGTGGTGATTGGACGCTCGTTAAATCATCGCACCCCAATATTTGATGAAGACATGCAATTCATTGAATTCAGTCCGTACTGGAATATCCCCATTTCGATTGCACGGTCAGAAACGATCCCCGCGATCGAACGAGATCCGGCATACATGGCAAAACAAGGGATGGAGTTTGTCGACCGAGAGGGTAATGTGCTGCAGGGTGCGACCCCGGAACGTTTGCAAGCAGTTCGCCAAGGTGCACTCCGAATCCGACAGCGACCTGGGCCGAGCAATGCCTTGGGAGACATCAAATTCATTTTTCCCAATAATCAAAATATCTACATGCACCACACGCCAGCGACGCAACTGTTTTCTCGAACGCGGCGCGACTTCAGTCACGGTTGTATCCGACTAGAGGATCCCGTGGCATTGGCTAAATTCGTATTAGAGAGCGACCCGAAATGGACTGAAGCGGGAATTCGCGAAGCGATGAGCGCCGGTCGTTCGCGAACCATCAAGTTAAGTACACCGCTGCCTGTATTGATCGGCTACAGCACGGTGCTTGTTCGTGACGGTGTGGTTTCGTTTTATCCTGATGTATATGGCCATGACCAACTTCTTGCGCAAGCGCTAGAGAAGGCAAAGGATCTAGAATGAAACAAACGCATTCATGACTGAGGAGGTTTTGAGTATGTCGAATCAGCGGATTTTTCGGGTGCGACGCTCCCTGTTGCGTCTCAGCGGATCGCTGGTATTTGCCGCAGCGAGCGCCCCTGCCATAGCCAAACTAACCATGCCGGTCAAAGCGATTGGGCGTGACGCCTACATGGCTCACTTGCATACGGCTGAGAAAATCGATGTGGTCTATGCGGTCGACAATCAATACGTCGATCCCGTGCTGGCGAAATTGAATCATTTTCTGCGCGATCATTACTCTCACGAAGTCGGTGTGATGGACCCTAGGCTTTACGACCTGATGCATCAAATTCGTCGTGATTTGGGTGCACGGGGAGCCTTTGATGTGATTTCCGGTTACCGAAGTCCGAGCACCAATGAGCGTCTGAGAGTCACAGGGGGCGGCGGTGTCGCCAAGCGTAGCCTTCACATGGACGGAAAGGCCATTGATCTGCGATTGCCTGGGGTGCCATTGAGTGAATTGCGAGACGCTGCGATTGCCCAGCAGCAGGGGGGTGTTGGCTACTACCCTCGTGACCAATTCGTGCACATCGACACAGGCAAAGTGCGTTTTTGGTAGGCCTTGAAAAGGTCGTCAAAGCACGGCTTATTTTGGTGGCGGGTCCGTTGTTTTGCCTTGAATCCTTGCCAATAGCCAAGGAAGGCCGCGTTCAATGTTGGGTCTTACCCCAGCCTGTGTCGTGATCCGCGTGGGATCAAGCGTGCCATCCATTTGCGGCTTACCCAGGTTAAAGGAAAAAAAGTAGGCCGGCTCAAAACCCATGCGCAAATCTGTCATGTAAATATCGCCGTTGATCTCGCCCATTTTAAAAAAGCCATGCGTAAATTCAGCCAAACGCGTGACACCAGGGTGAGAAGCATGTGCCTCATACAGATCGCCACCTCTATCATGTTCAGACCAATAGACCACCGGCTCCTCATCAAGCAAGGAGTACCAGCCCTCGTGATACTGATCAGGCTCAGTCACCACGACACGCCAGAGAATGGAGTTCAGGGGCGAGGGCGTGGCAAGCAGTGGCGCCTCTGAGGAAACTCCTTCGGGTAATGACGCTCGGGCAATGTTCTGAACATGCTGTTGCACACCCAACCCCCAAACGAGATAGAGTGAGCTCAGGCTTAATCCAATCGTATTCCAGCGCCACCGTTTGCCCGTGCGAGAGATTAGACAGCCCAAAAGCCCAAGCAATAGCGGTAACGTATAGAGGGGATCGATAATAAAAATGCTACCTCGCCCAAAAGCACGGTCACTGAACGGCTGAAGTATTTGTGTGCCATAGACAGTTAGGTAGTCGACCCCGATATGGGTCATAAAAACCAGCCAAAAGGCCAATAACCATCTTTTAAAGAGTCGTTTGTCAGCGCTTAGCAAAGTCGCTGCGGCAGCGAAGACCGGGGCCAAAACAGTCAAGAATAAGATAGCGTGACTTTCAGCGCGGTGTCGCGTCATATTTAAGATGCCATCGCCAAAATCTAGCACCACGTCAAGATCAGGTGTTGTGCCGGCTAATGCGCCCCAGAGCGCTGCTTTCCAGACGGGCACACGTCTACCCATCACGGCTACGCCAACAGCCGAACCCAACGTAATTTGCGTCACACTATCCATATAATCTGCTGTGTTCTAAATAAGATCGCTGTCGGATCTCATTTGAGCAGATAAGTTGCTATCAGAGATCAGCTTAAAGTTTTAGGTCGTTAGTTCTTGACCAACCCGCCGTCGACAATCAGGTTCTGTCCGGTCACGGCACGACTCCATGGCGACAAGAAAAATAGAACACTATCGGCAAATTGAGCCGGTGTCGTCACTTCTCTGAGAGGTGTTTGATTAGCAATTAAATCAAAAACAAATTCTGGAGTAACCGCACTGGCATCTGTGGTTCGCAGAAGACCGCCCGAGACCATATTGACCGTGACGCCATCGGGCCCGAGTTCTTGAGCCGCAGTGCGGGTCAATGACAAGAGGGCAGCTTTAGCCGCCGTGTAGTCGTGATAAGGCACGATTGGGTTTTGGAATAAGTTGGTACCAATATTGATGATGCGACCAAAACGATTCTCTGCCATGGCAGGTAAGGCCGCTTGAATGGTATTAAGCGCACCCTTGACGCTACCCTCTAGTTGTTGATTAAGCGCGGCCCAAGGCATGTCTTTGAGCATGGAGCGGGCATCACCGTTGAATTGAAAGTCAACCAGCGCGTTATTAACCACCGCATTAACAGTGCGACCGAAGTGGCGCTCGATTGTCTCAAACATAGCCTTAACTTGTTCGGTGTCTGTGATATCCGCTTTGACCGCCAGTGCTTTATCGCCTAGGGCCTTAGCCAATGCTTGGGCGGCTTGCTCACTGTCGTTATAGTTGATAACAACACTTGCGCCTTCCTGTGCCGCGGCTTGTACGATATATTTACCTAAGCCACGTGCACCGCCCGTCACCAAGACGAGTTGCTCCGAAATTTTCATAACCTTCCTTTGCTTATTAGGTGACCAACATTATTCTCGGTGTCAAAGCGCTGACGGGTGTGTAGCCAGTGGTGTGACATGGATATTCATACATAGGAAAAGCGGCAACTGGCAAAGTAAATTGTGCAACTCATCGTGATCATGGGCATCAAATGTACTGACATTGTCATTCGTGGCAGTAAGCTTTCTCTTGAGCCTTGAACTGTTCGGCTTGCTCGGGAGGCATATTCAAGGGTAAATCGACAATCACCTTAACGTGATCAAGCATGGTGATTGTGCTCCTTAAAAATAACATGGTGCCCAGGAAAGAACAGGCATACAAAAGGATCGGTATTGACCCAAAACCCACGGGTTATCATACGGATTAACCTGTCATGAGGTTTTGGTGGGGCACAATACCACCTACCTACTTTGGAGATAGCCATGCTGTACGACGCATTAAAAACCATCCATCTATTATCCATCATCCTCTGGGTGGGTGGTATGACCTTCGCCCTATTTTTTGTGCGACCAGCCGTCTCACAGTTAGAAGGCCCACAACGCTTGACGCTGATGCAAGACATAATGAGTCGATTTTTTAAAACGGTCACGGTGGCTTCGTTACTGGTGCTGATTACTGGCTTTTGGATGATCGGTCGGGTCGCCAAGCAAATGGTTCAGTCGGGCGTGGGATTTGAAATGCCCTTCACTTGGTGGTTTATGGCTGTGGTCGGTACCTTGATGGTGGCTATTTATTTTCATATTCGCCTCGCCTTGTTTAAACGCTTTAATGACGCGGTTAAGTTTTCTGTGTGGGATAAAGCCGCGACTGCTTTCGCCAAACTACGGCTTTGGATATCCATCAACTTAGGGTTGGGCATCCTGATTATTGTGGTGACCTTGCTGGGTCGCTCGCTGACGTAGGTCGCTTAAAGCCGCTAAAAGTGCATGGTTGTCTTGCCAGTCTTGCCAGTCGCGTTAAAAAGCCGCTCATGAGTCGTTCCATGAGCGGCTTTTTTTATCGGTAAGCGCGTTTAACCAAAGCGGCCTGTCAGGTAATTCTGGGTCAGCTCGTGTTTTGGATTAACAAAGATATCTTCTGTCTTTCCAACCTCGATGAGCTTTCCCAAATGGAAATAGGCCGTGCGATCCGAGACGCGGGCAGCTTGTTGCATCGAGTGCGTCACCACCACGATGGTGTAGTCTTTTTTAAGACGATGCATCAATTCCTCGACGGTCGCGGTGGCGATGGGGTCCAAGGCGGAGCAAGGCTCATCCATCAAAATAACCTCTGGGCTCACCGCAATGGCTCTGGCAATACACAAACGTTGTTGTTGACCGCCCGATAGTCCGGTGCCCGGTTGATCAAGGCGATCTTTTACTTCATTCCAAAGACCGGCTTGCGTGAGGGCGGCCTCAACAATTTGGTCCATCTCTGCCTTGTTATTGGCCAAACCATGGATCTTTGGTCCGTAGGAAACATTTTCATAAATCGACTTGGGAAAAGGATTGGGCTTTTGGAACACCATACCGACGCGCGCTCGTAACTCAACCACATCGAGTTTTGGATCGTAAATGTCTTGGCCTTCTAGTTCGATTTGGCCCGTTACCCGGCAAATATCGATGGTGTCATTCATGCGGTTTAGTGTGCGCAAATAAGTAGACTTTCCGCACCCAGAAGGACCGATGAAGGCAATCAATTCTTCGGAGCCAATGTCAAGAGACACATCAGCGAGGGCTTGCTTCTCGCCGTAGAAGACATCAACATGCGCGGTACGAATACGCGGTTTGTCTAGGGATGTATTTCCGACCGTAACAAACGATGGATCGTTATAGTCAGTGGTAACAGGGTTGCTCGTGACGTTTGTGGCCATACGGATTCCTTGTTGCGGGTTTGATTCACTGGTTGTGGAACCAATACCTCACAATTAAATGTTCTTTTCAAACTTGCTGCGCAGATAAACCGCTACGGCATTCATGGTGATCAAAAAGCCGAGCAATACCAAAATCGCTGCGCTCGTTCGAGATACAAATCCACGCTCTGGGCTGTCGGCCCAGATAAAAATCTGGGTCGGTAAAGCGGTAGAAGCCGCCAAAGGACCGTCCGGAACAGCCGTCAAAAAGGCATTCATCCCGATTAGCAGTAAAGGTGCTGTTTCGCCTAAGGCTTGCGCCAAGCCAATGATGGTGCCTGTCAAAATCCCCGGCAAAGCAACTGGCAAGACATGGTGAAACACAGCCTGTTGCTTGGAAGCGCCAACGCCGAGTGCCGCTTCATAAATGGATGGTGGCACGGCTTTCAAGGCCGATCGGGTTGCAATAATGATGGTTGGCAGTGTCATAAGCGCCAAGGTTAAGCCGCCTACCACTGGCGCCGATCGGGGCATGCCAAACCAATTTAGAAACACGGCCAGTGCCAGTAAGCCGAATACCACCGAAGGAACCGCTGCTAGGTTATTGATGTTGATTTCGATGAGGTCAGTGATGCGATTTTTGGGTGCAAAAAGCTCCAAATAGATAGCCGCGCCAATCCCGACAGGAAAGCTAATCACGAAACAAATCAGCAGTGCATAGAAAGAACCCGTCAGAGCGCCAGCCAGTCCAGCCATCTCAGGAAACCGCGAGTCAGCATTGGTGAATAGCCCGGTGTTAAATCGGCTGGAAATCAAGCCATCAGCTTTCAAGCTGTTAAACCAAGCCACTTGGTCATTTTTTAAGCGTCTGAATTCTTCAAGTGTATCGGGGTTAATCAACCCTTTGGCTAGTTGATCGTAGGGGTCAGAGACTGGAACCGCAAAACTAATGGTTTTGCCTATGTCATCTGGATTCTTGACGATATAGTCCCTGAGTAAGTACTGCGCAGATGGTGTCGGAATTTTGTAGACATTGCGCTTTTCGGCTGCAGATGTCACTTGCGGAAATTGCTCGAGAATGGCTTCGTTAATGATATTGCGATAGCGCCCTTTAAACGGGTCTTCTGCCGAGACATACTCCTCACTGATATTGACGTTTAAAGTCAAGAACGACTGAGTGAAGGCGTGGTGGCCGGTTTGCACCAAGCTTGCCACCAAGATGACGAGCACACCGATGGCTACTGTCAAGGCACTTAAACCGATCATTCGCAGAACAAAATCGCCGCGCCGGCGTCGCGCGTAACGCGCACCAGACATGATTGCTTTCCAATTGGGTTTTTTCAGCGACAGACTCATGTTCAGTAGGCCTTAGTCATACATTTCGCGATACTTGCGCACGATGCGCAGGGCAAGCACGTTAAGCATCAAAGTGACGATAAAGAGCATTAGGCCCAGCGCGAAAGCCGACAGCGTCTTTGGGTTGTCAAATTCGGTGTCACCGATCAACATCGTCACAATTTGAACGGTGATGGTTGTGACGGAATCCAAGGGATTGATCGTCATGGTCGCAATCAAACCAGCTGCCATGACCACGATCATCGTTTCGCCCACTGCGCGACTGATGGCCAATAAAATACCGCCGACAATGCCAGGGATGGCAGCTGGGAACAATACTTTAAGGACTGTTTCTGATTGCGTGGCGCCCAACGCCAGTGAGCCGTCACGCAAGCCCCGAGGAACAGCATTCAAAGAGTCATCAGTGAATGAAGAAATAAATGGAATCAGCATCACACCCATCACGCCGCCAGCGGCCAAAGCCATGTTGGGAGCGGCACCAATACCTATAGCAGCTGCCGTGCTTCTGAGGGCCGGGGCAACGGTTAGGATGGCAAAAAAACCGTAGACCACGGTGGGCACGCCAGCTAATATTTCTAGAATAGGTTTAAGCACCATGCGGGCTTTTCTGCTCGCGAACTCCTTCATATAGATGCCTGTCGCTATGCCAATGGGAATGGCGAATATGGCAGCGATAAAGGTCACCACGATTGTTCCCAAGAGCACGGGCAACCAACCAAACGAACCCGAGCCGCCGAATTGGTCAGCGCGAAGCGCAATTTGCGGTTCCCAGTTGGTTCCGAGTAGGAACTCCCAAAAGGGGACTTTTGTGAAAAAACGAATCGATTCAAAAACCAAAGAAAATACAATGCCGATGGTCGTGAAGATAGCGACCAGCGAGCAGATGATCATGAGCGAAGTGATGATGCTTTCGACTGAACTCCTGGCTCTAAAGCCAGATTTGGCACGCGAGCGGCTATAAACCAACATCAGGCCGGCAATGAGCCCGACGCCAACCCACGCCAAAATCACGCTACTACTATGCAGACGCGTTAGATACTCGGCGGCTTCTAATTTATAAGGCTCGGGCGTTCCAAATATTTGGCCGCGTGAGACAGAGATGATTTCGGATAGGACCAGTGACTTTGAACCCACATCACCAGGCGTAAATGCCGTGGCGGGTAAAGAGGCCATCACGATGCTTTGGGTCACATAACCGTTGAGTAGTAACCACAAGATAACGAACAAAATAGAGGGTAAGCCTATCATCAGAAGCGCATACAAGCCGTAGGCGGTATCCATTGACAAAGGCTTATTACCGGCAGCTCGAAGACGTTTAGACTCGCGGTAGTTCAGCCAAAACCCGACGGCAGCTGCGACAATTGCCGCGAGTAATAAGTTTCCGACCATGAATCCACTCTCAGCTTACAGTGACGCCGCTATTTAGGCGCCCGGGGTAACTATCGAGGCTATGTGTAGCCTTGATAGTTCCTAACAAACTGCTTTTCTAGATACCTGCCCAGGATCTGGGCAGGTGTATGACTACTCTTGAGACTTATTTATTACATGCTGAATTTTTTGCCAGCCGCTACGTTGGTTTGCACTTCTTTCAGTCTAGCTTCTGGTAATACGGTCAAACCCCGCTCGTTGTTGTAACCACCACGAGCCAACGAATCGTCTGAAACAAACTCAGTGATAAATTCGTTGAACCCACCAATCACGCCACGGTGGGCATTTTTGAAGTATATAAAGATTGGGCGAGCAATGTCGTATTCAAACGAAGCGATTGTCTCAGGTGTTGGCGCAACACCGTTAACAGGCACACCCTTGAGCTTGTCCAAGTTCTCGTACAAGAACGAATAACCGAAAATACCAATGGCGGTAGGGTCGGCCTCTAGGCGTTGCACGATCAAGTTGTCGTTTTCACCGGCTTCGATGAAAGGACCGTCTTGGCGCATGCGCGAGCATTTGCCTTTATCGTAGCCAGCATCGCCGGTGATTACTTTACAACCATCGTGCATGGCCAATTCAACAAAGGCATCACGTGTGCCAGACGTTGGGGGTGGGCCATAGGCCAAGATGTCAGCGTCAGGCAAGTTAGGGTTGATTTGCGACCATTTTTGATATGGGTTTGCCTGCCATGTCACCGTACCACCTTTGTTGGTTGGCACTTCGGCAGCCAATGCTTTGAAGATTTCCTCTTCTGTCAATTTCATACCGTCCGGCCCAGAGCGCGACATGGCGATGGTCAAACCATCGTATCCGATCAGCGCTTCTGTGATGTCAGTGACACCATTGGCGACACACACTTCATATTCGGATGGCTTCATGGCGCGTGAAGCACCTGTTGCGTCAGGATGGGCTTCGCCCACGCCTTGGCAGAAAATCTTCATGCCACCACCAGTACCGGTTGACTCAACCACAGGAGAAGAACCGGTCTTGTTAGCAAACGACTCAGCCACGGCTTGGCTGTATGGAAATACTGTAGATGAACCAACAACGCGGACTTGGTCACGAGCATCGGCGGCGCCCATCGCACCTAAACCTGCGACGGCAAAGCCCGCAGCAATAAATTTGGACAAATTTGTTTTCATATCGACACCGTAAAGGGAGGTTTAAAAATGCGTGAACGTTTGATAACGCCACAGTCATCTTTATATCGCCGCCAGATGACAGTATTGTGACACGAGAAGAGCAATGTCGCTAAAATTAGCGACTGACTGAAATTACATAACTTGATGATTTTATTAAATTTTAAAAAATTAATCCATTTGAAGGCAATGTAAAAATATTTTTTTGTTGCGGTTGTCATAATTGTCATAGTCATCATTAGAGCCATGGCTAGATCCATAATGAGATCATCACGCAACCATATCCGCTAAGATGCAAGACAGCGTTTGAAGCCAAAAAAAGCGCACAGCGCCTGCGCTTACTTCACGGGCTTCTCATCTTAAATTTCAATCAAACATAGACTGCCGCCATGACCCCTCTGAGCCTGCGCGACCGCGCGTTTGCCCTTATACAAAAGCCTTGGTTCACCCAAACGATTTTGGGCGTGATTCTTTTTAATGCTGTGATCTTGGGATTACAAACCGCGCAACAAACCATGGTCGGTTGGCGAGAGGGCTTATATCTGCTGGATAAGATTTGCCTAGGTATCTTTGTGGTGGAGTTACTCATCAGGCTCTATGCCATGCGTCTGCGGTTTTTCAAGGACGCTTGGAGCATATTCGACTTGACAGTCATCGTGATTGCCTTGGTTCCTGCCTCCGGTCCGTTGGCGATTCTGCGCGCGTTTCGTATTCTGCGCGTGCTCAGGGTCGTCACCATCGTGCCATCCATGAGGCGAGTGGTTAGTGCCTTGCTCGGAGCCTTACCAGGTTTGGGTGCTATCGGCCTCTTACTCTTGCTGATCTTTTATGTGTTTGCTGTGATTGCGACTGACTTATTTGGCCAACCTTTTCCCGACTGGTTCGGCACGATTGGTTTGTCTCTTTACACGCTGTTTCAAGTCATGACGCTCGAGAGCTGGTCGATGGGCATTGCGCGACCTGTGATGGAACGCTTTCCCTATGCGTGGTTGTTTTTCGTGCCCTTTATTTTGGTTGCCACATTCACCATTCTTAATTTGTTTATTGCAATCATTGTCAACGCGATGCAGACTTTTTCAGATCAAGACCATGCAGAGGAAGTCGCACAAAAGCAAGCGCTCGAAGATCAGAAGTCGCAAGCACTATCTGACCAGTTGACTGCGATTGAGCAAGAGTTGCGTTTGTTGCGTGAGCAGGTGTCAAAGACTGTGAAGATACCGTAAGACCAAAGGCTCAGGAGGTGCTGCGACAGCACGTGACAGCACGTGACAATGCGCGCCATGCTTGGTTACACTCGGGACATAAAGTCACACACCGACCACACTCCCAAAAGGATGTAAAGAACTCAACGCCATGGATAAAATAAACAGCACATTAGAAAACTTTTGGGTGGTTGTGCAAAGCGTTTGGAACACTGGCGCATTGGGGCACTCGCTGACTGAAATCCTGATTGCGCTCGGTATTTTCTTGGTGTTTTTTGTGTTCAGGGTTCTGTTTCGAAAGTCTGTTATTCGGGTCATTGAGCACTGGACATCCAAATCCAACAATACGCTTGACGATGAATTGAGCCAAGCCCTATCTGCTCCTTTGCAGTTGCTATTTATTGCACTGGGTCTATTTTTTGCCTTTCAATCGATCGGTTTTGATAATGAGTTCAATACCCTATCTGACAATATCGTGCGCACGGTGGTGACGGTGTCCATCTTTTGGGCGCTCTACAACATGATCAAACCCTTGAGAGGTATGTTGCGCCGGTTAGAAGGTGTGTTGACCGCAGAAATGCTTACCTGGCTCATCACGGGTATACGTTGGGGTGTTTTGTTTTTGGGCTTCGCCACAGTCTTGCAGGTTTGGGGCATACAGGTAGGTCCGATTTTGGCTGGCTTGGGCTTGTTCGGTGTCGCCGTTGCTTTGGGTGCTCAAGATTTGTTCAGGAATCTGATCGGCGGTTTGTGCGTTTTGATAGAAAAACGCTTCAAAGTGGGTGACTGGATCATGGTGGATGGCGTGGTTGAGGGTACTGTTGAGCACATTGGTTTTCGGTCAACCAAAGTCATACGATTTGACCTGTCACCGGTTTTTGTACCCAATCAGAAGCTATCTGACAATTCGGTCACAAACTTTTCGCGCATGACTTACCGTCGTATTTATTGGAAGATCGCGCTTGAGTACCGAATCTCGCTGGATCAGCTAAAGAATATCCGCAATAAAGTTGAAGCCTACTTGCTTGAGACGGATGCGTTTGTCAATCCGCCTGCCGCGTCCATGTTTGTGCGGGTGGACGCCTTCAACACTTCTTCAATTGACTTAATGCTCTACACATTTACTCGCACCACGGTTTGGGGTGAGTGGTTGGCTCACAAGGAAGAGTTGGCTTATCAGATCAAAAGCATTGTAGAGGGTGAGGGCGCTAGCTTTGCCTTTCCTAGCCAATCGCTTTACGTTGAGAGATATCCCGAAGGCGCCCCAGAGCAATTCGTGCCACCGGTCGAGAAAAAGTAACAGCCCCGAAATACTCTTACTCTTACTGTGACTGTGACTGTGACCACGACCATGACCATGACCATGACCATGACCACGACCATGACCATGACCACGACCATGACAGTTACTCGTCATGCCAAGTGACAAATTCGTCCACGTCCATGCGCGTGCTGCGATAGAGGTTTAACGAGGCCTCCATGTCGGGTACGCCCATAGAAAGCCCTACCAAAAGTTTTTTATTGTTAGCCACGCCTAGATGCTTTCGAATGGTGTCGGGATAGTTAGCTAATGAAGCTTGTAGACACACACCCAAGCCATGCCCCATGGCGCTTAAGCTCAGGGCGTGCAGGAATCCACCGATATCCATGTTGGACCAAGGACCAAGCGACTCGTCCATCCATACAAACATGGCACAAGGCGCCCCAAAAAACCGGAAATTCTCCAAGCGCAGTTGCTGTCGTTTTTCAGTGTCGTCACGCGCTACCCCCAAAGCCGAAAACCGATTGATATTGTGAGTTTTTGAGCGCTCGGCGGTTGCCTCACTCCACGCATTGGGCACAGGCACATCGGCCTTACCCGGCGCGCCAGAAGCGGCTAACTCATAGAGGATGTGGCTAAGCTCGTCGCGACAGGTGCCAGTCACCACAGAAACTTCCCAAGGCTGTGTATTCGTATAGGAGGGGCTACGCCCTGCCGCACTCAAGACGTCTTTCAGCGTTTGCTTTGAAATCGGGTCACTTTTAAAGCCACGGATACTTCGTCGTTGGCTCATGGCTTGTAACAATTGCACAATTGGCTCCACATTCAATTCTCAATGGCATTTTGCCGTAAAGAACGATTCATGTGTTGGCGATTAATTTCTAGGCTAAGCCCCTTTAATGAGATACTCGACAGATGAGTACCTGCAAACCAAAAATCGCCATAGCCCTCGGCGCCGGTGCCGCCAGAGGTTGGGCTCACGTGGGTGTTATCCGTGCGTTAGAAGAAGCCCAGATACCCATCGATATCGTCGGTGGAACGTCAATCGGGTCAATGGTGGGTGCCGCTTACGCCTCGGGCGAGTTTGATCGATTTGAGCATTGGATGCACGGTCTTACTTTGATGGATGTGATCGGTTTGATGGACGTGACTTTGTCCGGTGGATTACTCAAAGGAGAAAAACTAGCGACTTTTTTTCAGAAAACCTTTACTGATCCCCCGATTGAGTCGCTTAGCCTGCCATTCGCAGCCGTGGCGACTGATTTGTCCACGGGCGCCGAGGTTTGGCTACAGGAAGGATCAACCGCCCAAGCCGTTCGAGCATCCATGGCCTTGCCGGGCTTGCTAACACCGGTCTTTCTTGATGGCCGAACCTTGGTTGACGGTGGACTGGTCAACCCAGTGCCGATTTCTTTGGCGCGCGCCCTAGGGGCCGATATCGTGATTGGGGTCGATCTCAATGCTGATATTTTAGGCAGACACATGTCAGCTGAAAAGGCCGAAGCCTTATCAGCCTCGCATGAGGGCCCCACGACCGAATGGTTCAAACGCGTACAGTTAGCTTTGGCTAGCCAGTGGCCTGCATTTGCGAGTAAAAAAGAGTCTGCGCCTATCCCCTCGCTGTTTGATGTTGTCGCCTCAAGCATCAATATCATGCAAGTCAGGATCACCCGTAGCCGTATGGCGGGGGACCCTGCTGACGCCGTGGTGAGTCCCTATCTGGCGCATCTGGGATTGATGGACTTTCATCGAGCACCGGAAGCCGTGGAACAAGGTCGGTTGGCCGTTGAGCGCGCGCTTCCAAGTATTGAAGCCGCCATTGCGAGTGTGTCTTAAGCACAGGGCAGAGGTCCGGATCACAAGGCATACGCGCCAGCGTGTGCTAAAACACTTCCCCACGAATCCGCACACTGCGCCGCCGCAGCAACTCTAACGTGATGAGTAAAGCGATGGAGATCAGGATCAGCAGCGTGGCCACCGCCAAAATCGTCGGATTGATCTGTTCACGTAGACCGGAGAACATTTGACGAGGAATCGTCCGTTGCTCAGGGCCAGCCAGGAATAAGACGATCACGATTTCATCAAATGAAGTAACAAATGCAAACAAACCGCCTGAGATGACACCTGGTCGAATCAAGGGCACCGTGATGTCCCAGAAGGCACGGGCGGGGGAAGCGCCCATGCCGACTGCCGCGTTGTAGAGTGAGCGGTCAAAGCCGGCCAAAGTCGCGGTTACCGTGATGATGACAAACGGCACACCGAGTTCGGCATGAGCGACCAGGACTACCTAGACGCAGGTGCGAGCGTGGTGACCGAGGCCGTGGATATCTTCGCTGCGGCAGACATGATCGTTAAAGTCAAAGAACCACAGTTACACGAATGTGCCTTGCTACGTCCTGATAAAATCCTCTACATCTATCTTCACTTGGCCCCGGATCCCGCTCAGACCCAAGCTGTTTTGTTGTCTGGTGCAATTTGCGTGGCCTACGAGACCATCACGGGACCAGGTGGTGGATTGCCTTTGTTAGCCCCGATGAGTGAGGTGGCGGGCCGGATGTCTATTCAAGCCGCCGCGGCCCTCGAGAAATCCAAAGGCGGGCAAGGGGTACTGCTCGGTGGCGTGCCTGGCGTGCCTGCTGGTCATGTTGTCATTTTAGGGGCTGGGGTAGTCGGTACGAACGCACTGCAGATGGCTGTGGGGCTAGGGGCACGGGTAACGGTTGTGGATAAAAACATGGATCGCTTGCGTCAACTCGACCTTCTTTTTGGCAATCGAATCAGTACGGTCTATTCCACCCAGTCTGTGATCGAGCACCTCACGCATGATGCCGATGTCATCATCGGAGGCGTTTTACTGCCGGGCGCAGCTGCCCCAAAACTTGTCACTCTATCAATGATTGCGGGCATGAAAAAAGGCAGCGTGGTGGTTGATGTTGCCATCGATCAAGGTGGGTGTTTTGAGACATCACGCGCCACCACACACCAAGAGCCCACCTTCGTGATTGATGGCGTGGTGCACTACTGCGTAGCCAATATGCCGGGTGCCGTTGCTCGCACGTCGACGTTGGCGCTTAACAACGCGACGCTGGCGCATGGGCTCGCTCTGGCGAATCAGGGTTGGCAAGCGGCGATGAGGGAGAACATTCACTTGCGGCAAGGATTAAATATTTGCCAAGGAAAAGTCACTTATCAAGCCGTCAGTGAGGCACTTGGTCTGCCTTATACCGATCCCATGCCGTTATTGGCGGCCTAGCCCGTCGTGATGGCACGACCCTGTCGTTCGCTGGGTGAATACCCCGACGGCAGTGTCGTTTTGCTAGCATGGTTGAATTAATTCCAAAACAAAAAGGTGCTTATGTCAGCGGTCACTCTCCATTGGCAATTCGAGAACACCTACGCTCAGTTGCCGGCATTACTTTTCTCAAAATGCGCACCCACTGCGGTGCGTGCACCGACGTTGGTGAAGTTCAACCACGGTTTAGCGACAGCGCTGGGTTTGCTCGATGAGTCGACGCAGGCGGACGCTATCGAACGCATGCCACAAGCGCATGAGTTCGCAGGCAACGCCTTGCCCGCAGGGGCCGAACCGCTGGCGCAAGCTTACGCAGGGCATCAGTTCGGTGGGTTTTCGGTTTTGGGCGATGGCCGGGCAGTACTGCTTGGCGAACACATCACACCAAGCGGTCAACGGGTTGATATACAGCTCAAAGGCTCTGGCCCGACGCCTTATTCGCGCCGAGGTGATGGACGCGCAGCACTTGGTCCCATGTTGCGCGAATATTTAATCAGTGAGGTGATGCATGCCTTAAATATCCCGACAACCCGTGCTTTGGCCGTTGTCAGTACTGGCGAACCCGTGTTTCGGCAAACCACAGAGCCCGGTGGGGTATTAACCCGTGTGGCGGCGAGCCATGTCCGAGTCGGGACCTTCCAATATGCCGCCGCTCGCCAGCAAATAGATAGCTTGCAAGCCTTGGTTGACTATGTTGCTAACCGCCATTACCCAGCCATTAAAGAGACCGACAATCCTGCTCTCGCGCTGCTAGACAAGGTCGTTGACGTGCAAGTTGACCTGCTTGTGCATTGGATGCGGGTTGGATTTATCCACGGCGTCATGAACACCGACAACATGAGCATTAGCGGTGAAACCATTGACTACGGCCCGTGCGCTTTTATGGACAGTTATGATCCCGGCACGGTGTTTAGCTCGATTGACGAACAAGGCCGATATGCGTTTAGTCGTCAGCCGGGTATGGCTCAGTGGAATTTGCTGCGGTTTGCAGAGGCGCTGTTGCCGCTACTAGACGAAGATGAAGCCCGCGCCATTGAAAAAGCAAAAGCATCTATTGGTGTGTTTGCCAGCCTTTATGAGCAGCGGTGGTTTGACATGATGTCCCATAAGCTGGGTCTAAGTGAACGAGCGCCGCCAGACGCTCGGGCGCGTGATCGCGTTTTAGTCGATGGCTTATTGGCTTGGATGCAGGTAAACAAAGCGGATTACACCAATACATTCCGCGATTTAAGTCAGGTCAGTCTCTCTTTGTCGGGCCTCTACAGTGATGCAGGATTCGTCCAATGGTATGAGCAATGGCAAGCTCGTTTGACGGAGCAGCAGGACCAGTCCCTCCTCACAAAAGAGGCGAGTGTGTCTTTGATGCAGCGTATGAACCCCGCCTACATTGCGCGTAACCATTTGGTAGAAGAGGCGCTGGAGGCAGGAAGCCAAGGCGACCTCACGCTATTCGATGAGCTGCTCACCGTTTTGGCTGATCCCTACACTCAGCGGCCAGGCCTATCGCACTACGAGCGACCAGACCAATCGGGGCATCCCTATAAAACGTTCTGTGGGACCTAGGGATGTTCAAATTGCAGGCTGGTTAGCTTGGGATGCCGCCAATAGATCAAATGCCTTTACCATCAAGGAAATCAATCTAAAAAGGTTGCAGCGAAATGACTGTTTCCAAAGCGTTATCTGGTGCTCTTGAGGAAGTGTTGCTGACACTGAATGTCGGTTCGTCGTCCATCAAATTTGCTATTTTTGAGCGAAAAAACTTATTTCTACGGCTCACAGGGCAAGTCGACGCGATAGGATACGAGACTGAATTCAAAGCTCGGTTAGTGATGAGTGAACAATCGTTTGAACACCAATGGGCGTCAGGCGATGCCCCAGCCGATCACGTTCAGGCCATCGATTGGGTTATTGAGTGGCTTGAGCAAACCATGAAAAACTTCTCTATCGTGGCGGTCGGGCATCGGGTGGTGCACGGCGGCCTAGATTTTGCGATGCCTGTGTTGATTGATGATGATGTCATCGCCAAGCTTGTGCAGCTTGAGCCTTTGGCGCCTCTGCACCAACCGCATAATCTGGCAGGCATTGAGGCTGCGCGCCAGGCGTTCGGACAATTGCCCCAAGTGGCCTGCTTTGATACCGCGTTTCATTGCCATCAACCGTTCGTGAAAGATTGCTTTGCCTTACCGCGTTCTTTTTACGACGAGGGCATTAGGCGCTACGGGTTTCATGGTTTGTCGTATGAGTACATCTCAGAGCATTTGCAACAGGCGTTTCCAATGCATGCGAATGCTCGCGTGATCGTCGCGCACCTCGGTAATGGCGCTTCAATGTGCGCCATGCATGGCGGTCACTCGATTGCATCTACCATGGGATTTTCCGCTTTAGATGGCCTACCCATGGGTACACGCTGCGGACAACTCGACCCTGGGGTCGTGCTCTATCTCATGCAAGAAAAAGCAATGTCGGTAGGAGCCGTCTCGGATCTGCTTTACAAAGAATCCGGACTCAAGGGACTGTCGGGTATTTCTAACGACATGCAGGTATTGGAGACTTCTGATCGCGTTGAGGCGCAGCAAGCAATTGATTACTTCGTGTACCGAATCAAACGTGAAATCGGTGCTTTGAGTGCAGCACTAGAAGGGCTCGATGCGATTGTGTTCACCGGTGGTATCGGTGAAAACTCGATCGCCATTCGCGAGAAAGTGCTGCAAGCCATGGGATGGTTGGGTATTGAGTTAGAAGAAGACGCCAACAGAGCTGGCCAAACAATCGTGTCTACAGCCCGTTCGCGTGTGTTGTGTCTGATAATACCCACCAATGAGGAATATATGCTCGCCCAACACACGCAGGCACTGATCGATCGCCTCTAGCGAGATTCTTTGAGTGCCCCTTCAATCAGTTGACGGGCAATGCTGACGTGGTCAGGCAGTTGAGGCAAAGCGTCGATGTCAAACCAATCGGCCGCCTCGATTTCGCTCGGCTCTGGCGTGATGTCTCCTGAGACGTAATCGGCAAAGAAAGCGATCATTAGCGAGTTCGGAAAGGGCCAAGATTGGCTGGTGAAATAACGTAAGTTTTCAATCTCGACTCCGACCTCTTCCTTCACTTCTCGAGCAGCACATTGCTCGAGCGTTTCACCCGCTTCTACAAATCCTGCCAAGGCGCTAAAAACACCTGGTTTGAAATGCGGGCTGCGGGCCAACAAAAATTGACCAGCCCGACGCACGAGAACCATCACCGCGGGGGAGATCCTCGGGTAGGCGTTGAGTTGGCAAGTGGGGCAGTGCATCGCAAAGTCTTTGTCATGCAATTGCGTTTCATGACCGCACCGCCCACAAAAGCGATGCGTCATTTGCCAATCGATTAATTGCGTGGCACGTCCGGCCATGGCAAATGCCTCTGGTCCAGCCACACCAAACACCTGCCGCATGGGCACCAACTGTGCCGATTCAACACCAGCGAAATTTTCAGGCAATACGTCACATTCAACCGCTAGGCACGGCAATCCTTGCCAATAACCGATTTGAATGGGCTCGCTGTGTTGACCCTGCAGAAAGGTTGCGTGCGGGAGGAAGTTCGGCCCTTGTGGATGGTTCATTTCAATAAAGATTTGCTGCTTGTGTCTAATAATCCAGTACTGTTGGTGTGGCATGATTTTCTCTAATGAAATGACGGATAAAGTTTAGAGCAGTGACTCGCTTAGTGCTTCGTTTAGTGCACCCCGTAGTGCACCGCTTAGTGCACCACGGTAGCGACCTTGGACCAAACGTTCATGATGACGACGCCCGCAATGATCAAAGCCATGCCAATCAGGGCGGGGATGTCCAAATGTTGTTTAAAGAAAAACCATCCCACCAAGGTGACTAGCACAATGCCTAGGCCTGACCAAGCGGCATAAATAATGCCAATCGGTAGTGTTTTCATGGTTAAGGCGAGGCAATAAAAAGAGATCCCGTAGCCCACTACCACCACAACTGAGGGCCAAAGGCGGGTGAAACCGTCGCTTAGCTTGAGCGAGCTTGTCGCAATGACTTCGGTGACTATCGCCAGACCGAGAATGAACCAAGTGTAACTAGGCACTGCTGTGCTCCATTGATGCGTGTTGTTTGCTTAGCCTTGTTTCTTTGCAAATATACGAGCCTGACGGCTAACTACGAAATCCATAATCAGCTTGATCCAAATGGTGGAGCCCGCAATGGCTGACCAGGTTTGGTAGGGCACTGCGAGCACGAGAATAGAGAAGATGGCATAAAGCAAAGACAAACCGGCCGCGAGATTCAAAAAACCAGTGTACGGCGCATATTTTGCCGCGTTGTCCGGTGGGAAACCACCCGATAAAGCCACTTCAGAATAGTCTTTCTTTTTAAAGATGCGCCAAGCCCGTCGCAACCAGACGAATGAGATCGGGAATAGAGCCATAAACAAAATCCACGTCAAGGCTGTGCTGACGTCAAAAATCATGCTGTCCTCCAAAAAAAAACCCCGAGGTTTTTAGTCCGTCAGGGTTTGAGGTACCGGTTCAACCGGTACAGCACCCATTGTGGGTACTGTACCGGAGAAACGATCAGTCTAGCGTTGTTTAGGCGTGTGAGCCTGTTACTGCGCCCGAGCCACGTGGAATACGCACGTTTTCAACCATTTGCTGGATGTGCTCAGGTGGTGCTTTGGTTACCTTATCCACTGCAAAGGCCACGATGAAGTTGACACCAGCACCGATGGCACCAAAGGCTTCAGGCGTGATGCCGAAGAAGCTGTTAGGTCCACCAATAAGGTCAACGTACGAGGTCCCTTGGATGAAGAAGATGCCCTTGTGTGCAAACACGTAGAAGAGCGTCACCGACAGACCGGAAACCATACCGGCCATGGCACCACTTTTGTTCATCTTCTTAGAAAAGATGCCCATCATGATGGCCGGGAACAACGACGAGGCGGCAATACCGAACGCCAAGGCTACTGTTCCCGCGGCGAAGCCGGGCGGATTAAGCCCCAAATAGCCCGCAAGGACAATGGATAGCGCCATGGCAATTTTACCAGTCAGCAATTCCCCCTTTTCACTGATATTTGGTGCAAACACATTCTTCACCAAATCGTGGGAGATAGCCGATGAAATCGCCATAAGCAGACCCGCGGCAGTCGAAAGTGCAGCTGCCAAACCACCCGCGGCAACCAACGCAATCACCCAATTGGGTAGTAGCGCAATTTCCGGGTTGGCCATCACGATGATGTCGCGATTAACGGAAAGTTCATTACCCTTCCATCCGGCCCCTTCGGCTCTCTGCATAAATGCTGGGTCAGACGATTTATCGTTGTAGTACTGAATACGACCATCGTCGTTTTTGTCCTGCCAAGTGAGCAGACCCGTGACTTCCCAGCGTTTCATCCAGTCTGGCCGATCCTGATACACAATTGAACCATCTGCGTTAAAGATTGAGTTTGGCTCGGTAATGATGGTTGGGTTGATGGTTGTGTGCAAGTTCATGCGAGCCATGGCAGCAACTGCAGGTGCCGTCGTGTAGAGCAAGGCGATAAACACCAATGCCCAGCCAGCCGATGAACGGGCGTCAGCCACACTCTTAACCGTAAAGAATCGCATGATGACGTGGGGCAAACCAGCCGTACCGATCATCAATGACAGGGTGTAGACAAACATATTGAGTTTGCTGCCTGGCAAGGAAGTGGTGTACTCGTTAAAGCCCAAGTCTTGGACAACTTGGTTCAAGGTCACCAAGAGCGACTTACTGGTATCGGCCATGTCAGCACCTAGACCCAATTGAGGCATTGGGTTGCCGGTCAGCTGCAAAGAAATAAAGATAGCCGGCACGATGTAAGCGGTGATCAGCACGATGTACTGGGCCACCTGCGTGTAGGTGATACCTTTCATGCCACCAAACACAGCATAAGCAAACACAATGCCCATACCAATGTAGATGCCTGTGTCATTACTGACACCCAGAAAGCGTGAGAATGCCACGCCAACACCAGTCATCTGTCCGATGATGTAGGTGATCGACGCGATGAGCAAACAGACCACCGCAATGGTCGATGCTGATTTGGAGTAGAAGCGATCGCCGATAAACTGAGGCACTGTGAATTTGCCAAACTTACGCAAATAAGGCGCAAGTAAACAGGCCAAAAGCACATAACCGCCTGTCCAACCCATCAGAAACAGACTGCCGCCGTATCCCATGTAGGCAATCAAGCCAGCCATGGAAATAAACGAAGCTGCCGACATCCAGTCAGCGGCTGTTGCCATGCCGTTCATCACCGGGTTTACGTTGCTACCAGCAACGTAAAACTCGCTGGTTGAACCGGCTCTTGCCCAGATCGCAATACCAATATATGAAGCGAACGTTAAGCCGACAACCAGATAAATTGTGGTTTGAAGTTCCATGAGGTGTCTCCCTATTCTTCGTGAACGTCAAACTTGCGATCGATTTCGTTCATCTTCTTGCGATACCAGAAGATCAACGCAATGAACACATAGATGGCACCCTGCTGGGCAAACCAAAAGCCAAGTGGGTAACCACCGACCATGACCGCGTTCAGCATATCGGCGAAGAGAATCCCCGCCCCGTATGACACCAGAGCCCAAATGATGAGCACCTTTGTCAGTAGTCCCATGGTCGCGCGCCAATAGGCGTGGGAATCATGTTGATCGGACATAACACCTCCTCATGGTATCGATATTAAAATTACATAGAATTATTTTTGACCTACACAAGTAATTACATCAGAATTAATAAGGCTTGGTATTAGGGATAGTCAGTACGGCTATTGCATCGCAATATATTTATCTGGTTATCAGTAACAAAAAAAACGGTTTCTGACGCTGAACTTACATTTGCTTGCAAAACACTGACACGAAAACCCATTCGTTAAGAGAGCCAAATGTCAGAAAGGAGGCGTTATGTCACAAAAAAACCAACCAAAAAATAATAATGGCGGTGGTTTGGTAAATGGGCTGATAGACCAACTATTTACGGTGCTACCGTTTTCTGAAATGTCACGCGAATATGTCGAGTCATTTATCGAGAACTGTCAGGAACAATATTTCGAATCAGAAGAAGTCATTATTGATCCCTCCTCGGGTACCCTTAAATATCTATATTTCATTCGTCAAGGTGGCGTCTCTGGACAGCGTGAGGCTGAGTCTGGGCAACGGGTTTGCTTTGAGCTTGATGCGGGTGAAATGTTTTCTATTGGCGCGGCATTAACTAACCGCCCCGTGGCCTCTGTCTACAGGGCGCTAGGCGACACTTTTTGTTTGCTTTTCCCTGTGGCTAAGATGCACGAGCTTGGTGTGAATTCACCACCGTTTATTGAATTTTTGAAGGATCGTTTCCGGTACACCCTACAAAAATCACAGCGTGACCTGCAGCAACACTTCGCAGCCAGGGCTGCCGAGGCACAAATCCATCAGAGAAGACTGGGCTCGTTGATCACGCGCGAACCCGTTACCGTCCTGCCTGATACGCCCTTGCGCCAAGCATTGATCATCATGGATGAACAGCGGACGGGCTCTATTTTGATTGCAGATCAAAAAAATAAATTGCTGGGTATTTTGACGCGACATGATTTACTCAAGCGCGTGGTGTTACCGCAAATTGATTTAGCAGTCGAAATAGCCACCGTCATGAGCACAGATATCAAAACCTTGACCGTGGACGACACCATCGAAATGGCTGGTTATTTAATGATGCAAGCGTCCATTCGCCACATACCCATCATCGAGGATCAAGCGATCGTTGGTTTGGTATCCGAGCGCGATTTATTCTCATTACAGCGATTCTCTGTGGGGACGATTAGGGCTGCCATACTTGGCGCCACCCGCATCGACCGATTGGTTCATGCCGCTGAGAATATCCGCCAATATTCAAAAAATTTGCTCTGCCAAGGCGTCACGGGACACCGCTTAACAAATTTAGTGAGTCATTTGAACGATTTACTGACGCGGCAATTGATCACGTTGACAGCCCGTGATTTTGATATTGATTCGAGCCAGTTTTGTTGGCTTGCGCTCGGTTCTGAGGGACGGGAAGAACAGACGATTGCCACTGATCAAGACAATGCTCTGGTGCTTGCCGATGAGGCGACGGATGCGGCAATGCAACATTTTTTAGACTTTGCGCGTCAGGTAAACGAAAGGTTAGATAAATGTGGTTTTCCGTTGTGTAAAGGCAACGTGATGGCCAGTAATCCCGCCTACTGTCGACGGCAAGCTGATTGGCTCGCGCGCAGTCTAGGCTGGATCCAAGCCGGTTCACCGCAGGACTTGCTCGATGCCAGTATCTTTTTTGATTTTAGGGTGGTGGCAGGTAATCAGGCTTTGGCACGTCCACTCATAGAACAGGTCAGTCAGGCAGCAGCCGACACGCCGAGATTTGAAGCGTTGCTCGCGACCAACGCCATGAATTGGAAGATTCCCCTGACCTTATTCGGTGGCTTGGACACGACCGACAAGCAGGGGCTACAGACTCTTGATCTCAAATTAAACGGAACAGCGCTAGTGGTTGACTTTGCTCGGATTTATGCACTCGCCAGCAACATCACTGTACGCAATACACGGGAGCGGTTGGAAGCGATCGCCCAGCTGCCTCGATTTGGTCGTGCGCGCGGACAAGACTGGGTGGCGACATTCGAGTTTTTACAGACCCTCAGACTCAAGGCGCAGCTAGAGAGTGGGCAGGGCGACGACAATCCCAACCTCCTTGATGTGGGACAACTCAGCAAAGTCGATAAAATCATGCTCAAAGCGGCTTATAACGTCTGTCAAAACATGCAGCAGCGATTGAAATTGGACTATGTTCGATAAACTTATCCCCAAACGTTTCACAGACTCGGTCAAGAAACACACAGTCGTTGCGGATGAGGCACCATCGCCCATGCGCTGGGTGGTGCTTGATACCGAAACCACCGGTTTGAGTCTGTGGCGTGATCAGCTGATTTCGGTGGCAGCCGTCGCCATATATGTTGAGCCAGGACTGACAGCGGGTCGCATTTGCATCCGTGATCGCTTTGAGGCGGTTATTCGTCTTCCTAAAATCAAACACGACAAAGGCAACATCCTGATCCATCATATCGGCATACAAGCGCAAACCGGGGGAGAGGATCAAGGGGCGGTATTGACGCGATTTAGCGACTGGATTGGTAACGCCCCCCTGTTTGCCTTTCACGCCGCTTTTGATCAGGCCATGATTAACCGCGCTTATAAGAAAGTGTCGCTTACTGTGCCGCAGAATCGCTGGATTGATGTAGCCCCGCTCGTAAACTGGGTCTCGCGTGATACCAAGCACGTCTCATTGGACGATCGCATGGCGCAGTTTGGCTTGCAATGTATTGCCCGACATCAGGCGTCAGGCGACACGTTTGTCACGGCTGAATTACTGCTCATGCTCTTGCCCGCCTTGCGTGGTTCGGTCAGCGATGCGGCTGGCTTGGCGCGTCTGGCGCGAGACGCTTCACCGCCTTACTAAAGCGCCTAGGTCGCCGAATTGTCGTATTAATCGACGTACCACAGCAATCGTTGTTCTTGGTTCTATACTGACTTGTCTTAGTGCCGCGTGAACCACATGAACCACGCCAACCATGCGAACCACACCAGTTTTCTGGAAACACCTTGTCTGAGCCATCGCCAACCGCAACCGATGCGGCCTTGTCTAGCAATAAGCAACTTGCGCTAGCCATGGCGGGCGTGGCTGTGACCGTTTCCATCGTGGCCTTTGATGCCACCATCATCAGCACGATTCTGCCTCAGGTGGCTCGCTCACTCGGCGGGATGTCGTTATACGCTTGGGCTGGCACGGGCTACTTTTTAGCGTGTGCGGTCACCATCATGATCTTTGGTCGGTTGGGGGATTTGTATGGGCGTAAGCCCCTGATGTTGCTGTCTCTGGTGCTCGTTATCTTGGGGTCGGTTCTGTCTGGCCTGTCTCAAAGCATGCCCCAACTAGTGGGTTTTAGGGTTTTGCAGGGGTTTGGTGGTGGCATGATGATTGCCACTGCCTTTGCCGCCCCTGCAGATATCTTTCCTGATCCCAAACAGCGGGTGCGTTGGATGGTTTTGTTGTCGTCCACCTATGCGATGGCAAGTGGCATCGGTCCTGTTCTTGGCGGTGTGGTGACGCAGGCATTTGGCTGGCGAGCCGCATTTTTCGTGATCCCGGTGACGGCCTTGGTGGCTTTCGCCATGGTTTGGCGTTATTTCCCCCGATTGCAAGCGGCAAGAAGCACCGTCAAGCATCGGATGGATTGGGTGGGTGCCTTCCTGATGGCTGTGACGGTTGGCGCGCCGCTCGTAGGCATTGAGCTGCTCTCTTCACGAGACGCTGGTGTGCCCGTTCCATTGGCGCTCGCTGTGATCGTCAGCACCGTGGTTTCAGGGTACTTGCTTTTAAAAGTGGAGAGGCGCGTCTCGACCCCGATTTTCCCGTTGCGCGTCCTACAAACCAAACAAGCCCGATATTTGAATATCGCGTCGATTCTTTGTGGGGCGATTATGTTTATTTTGATCTACTACATCCCTTTGCAATTCCAGGACGTCTTTGGCTTTAGCCCAATAGTGGCGGGTGCGCTGATCACGCCTTTGGTTGCTGGCATGCCTATTGGGAGCATCATTAACGGCGCATTATTCCCGCGAGAAACCAATCCCCAACGTTTAATGCTTTTAGGTAGCGTGCTGCTCGGGGTTGGTTGCTTGCTAGCGCTGACATTCACGGCAAACAGCGCTGTTTGGTGGGTTTTGCTGACGATGGCATTGTGTGGTTTGGGTTTGGGCTTCCTGCTGCCAAACTTCACCCTTTTTATGCAAATGGTGGCCGATAGACAAGATGTGGGCGTGGCCTCTGCGTTGGTGCAAACCGCTCGGGCGCTGGGTAGTGCGATAGGCACCGCTCTGGTGGGCGTGGCGATCGCTGAATGGTCGATCCGATCAGGCCTACAAATTGGATTGATTGGCTCGGTGATTGCCTGTGTGATTGTTGGATGGCTATCGATCAAAATCAAAATGAACAGCTACACCAAGCCTTAGCCCCCCTGGGTCGCTCCCTTTTAAGCCGCTACTTTTTAGTAATCCCCAAGCCACCGCAATGCAATCGATGCCGTTGTGGGTGGTTATTTTTTGCTCTGCGCCACCCATTGACCCATGTAGTGGGCGGGTTCCCCCGTTTCAAATGCTGCACCAAACTCACCAATGGTGTCGTTGATGGCGTCAGTGAGCGGTAACTTTTCCCAACGGCGCATGAGACGTTTTTGTTGTTTAACCGCTTCTGGGGCCAATGCAATAAATTGCGTGGTGATCGCCTCCAGTCGGCTATCGAGTGTGTCAATCGGGACTGACTCGTTGATCAGCCCCCAAGACAGCGCCTGGTCGCTGCTGACCAGTTCACCGCTTAACAACATCCAGCTGGCGTGGGTGGGGCTAATCAATCGCGGCAAGAGCGTGGCATGAATGACGGAAGGGATGCCAACTTTTACTTCGGGCATGCCAAAGGTTGTGCCATCTGCAGCAATACGCAGGTCACAGGCCATGGCCAATTCCAAGCCAGCGCCCAAACACCAGCCCGGAATACGTGCCACGACAGGTGCCGGGAAGTGGCGCACCGCCTCACAAAGGTCACGCAAACCGCTGATAAAGGCTTGAGCACCCTGTCGATCTAAGTTGGCCATCTCTTTGATATTGGCGCCGGCGACAAAAGCCTTATCGCCTTGACCTCTTAATATCAAGATGCGGATATCGTTGCGTTGTGCCAATTGCGCCAAGGCCTCTTTTAGGTCAGCAACCACTGGGCTACCCAAGATATTCAGATGGTTTTCTGTTTGAATCGTCAGGCAGGCAGCTCCCCTGTCGTCTAGCGTGGCCTGTGCGTGTGTTAAGCGAATAATCTCACTCATTTATGTTCCCCATGATGACGGACTTGCCCAATAACAGGCCCATCGTACAATGGCGCGAGCTTGTGTTCTGCTTTCAAATCTCTCGATAAATTCCTATGATGCCTAGCCGCCGTTCGTTTGAAGCTTTGCCACTGTTTTGGATGGGCGTGGCGCTGGGCCTTGTGTTGTCTGTTTGGTATGCCTCGCAACAAATCATGGGCGGGGATCAACTGCAGATGATTCAAAGAGGGTACCTAGGCGCCTATCAGGGTGTGTGGTTAAGCGTGGGCAACACCGCTAGTGTGGTTGGAAATGTACCGGGTTCTGTATTGGCTTGGCTAGTCGGTGGACCGGTATTGATCTGGGACTCGCCTTATGCGCCCATGCTTTTCTTATTGGTGCTGCGCTTGATTGGGTTTTTGTTGCTAGACAATGTGATCCGCCAAGTCTTTGATAACCGGTGGCAAGTCAGGCTGATTTTTCTGGTGCTTTGCTGGCTCAATCCATGGCTTCTGTTCGACAGCTTGCTCTACAACCCGTCTTATCTGATCTTCTGTGCGGGATTGCATTTCTGGTCCGCTTGGCAATTGCGACAGGCACCTAAACTGGTGCCAAGCTTTTTACATGTCCTGTCGATTGGATTGGCCATGCAGTTGCATTTCTCCTGGCCCCTCTTGGTTTTTATTTCTGCCTATCTGTTTTATCGAGGGGTGTTGCGTCTACATCTCGTTGGCGTGTTACTCGCGGCTATTGTCATTTTCCTCTCATTGTGGCCTTATCTGCAGCAATTGATTGCTGATCCCACGTTGGCTCAAAACGCCGATCCAGAGGCACGCGATCGGTATATAGGGTGGGGGGGTGTGCATGTATATCCCGTGTTGAAAGCCGCCATTTATTGGTTGCGGTATGGCTCTTGGGCGTTCACGGGTCAGTTGGTCAACGAAGCAACATTTGAGTGGATATCCATTTCATGGCTGCAGTGGCTGGCGGTGATGGTTTGGAGGGTCGTGCTCTATGGCCTGGCGGCCATCACGATGGTGGTGAGTCTGATTGCAAACATCTATGCATTTAAGCGCATCAAAAGTCATTGGCGGCGCTCGGCTGGGCGCGCGCCCACTGGCGAGCAATGGTTGCTGCTGTATGTTTTGGGTGCTGGGGTGGCCGCACTGATCAGCGCAGCGCTAGCCCCCATTGTCTTCAATTACTGGCATCTCACACTCATTTTTCCTTTCGCACTGATGCCCATCCTGGTGTGGTTAGTGCGAGTGTTTTGGCGGGGTGCTGAGATAACCCTTTGGCCGCTTTGCCTCGCGGTTTTCCTCACGGTGGGCATCAACGTGGTGGCACTCAATGACAGTGCGAAGTTTTCTTGGCAAGCGGACTACGCCCAACAAACCAAGGACTATGTGGGGGAGTCAATCGGCGAGCCGACGGCGCGAGAGTGAAATGGGACACATCAGAGAGTTGTTTCAACGTATTACAACGCACTGGCTTCTTTTACAGATGCGTTGCACACTGAGGCGATGACAGCCTCCAAGAAAATTCTCGTCGTCGATGATGACCTTGAGTTGCGCCAATTATTGGCGCGCTATCTCAACAAGCACGGATTCGATACGCTACTGGCCGCAGATGCGCTGGATTTAGAGAGCAAAATCGCTAAATTTTCACCAGATCTGATTGTGCTCGATCGGATGATGCCAGGACGCGACGGCTTACAGGTTTGCCGTGATCTACGCGAACGAACCGAAGACATACCCGTCATTTTGCTAACGGCTAAAGACGAAGCGGTTGACCGTATCATGGGTCTTGAGTCGGGTGCTGATGATTATGTTGGAAAGCCTTTTGATCCACGTGAACTGTTGGCCCGAATTGAAGCGGTGTTAAGACGAAAGGCGGGTCCTTCGGCGTTAAAGCCAGAGCTGCCGGATCGACCTTATCGTTTTGGCTCGTTCGTTTTCGACCCGATTCTGCGTCAAGTTTTTCGTGACAACGTCGCCATCAAGCTAACTGGCGGCGAGATCAATCTATTGCAGGTGTTGATCGAGCACGCGGGCAAACCTTTGTCTAGGGAAAGGCTGTTGGCACTGGCCCGTAATGATGACAGTGGTCAACGCCATGATCGGGCTATCGACATTGCGATCTTGCGTTTGCGTCGCGCGATCGAAGATGACCCTAAGTCACCGCGCTGGATACAGACGGTGTGGGGTTTGGGTTATCGGTTTTCACCGTGAGGCAGACGATGAAACGAACCTTTGGCTGGTTGTTGCCACGCACCCTACGGTCAAGACTGATTTGGTTGGTCTTTATCGCTGTCTTGTTAACGCAAGCCATGACTTTGTATGCACTCACCGTTTATCAACGTCAAGAATGGCAGTCAGCAACAACCAATCTATTGGTGACGAGCATCACGACCCTGAAGTCAGCGTTGCTGACGATACCGACGGATGAGCGAGCCGCGTTCGTGACGCTTGCTTCCAAAGGGCAGTGGCTACTGTTACCAAACAAACCGCCAACCAGGGCGCGCTACTTATCCGCGCAGGATCCCTCCTCTGCTATTGATGGCAGAGGGCATGCCATGCGTCATGGTCTCATGCGTCTATCGCTTCATATCAACCAAGGCTTGGGGCACCGCAACCAAATGGCGGTGAGTGCCGGCCCCACGCCTTTTTTGTATGTTTCTCTGGGTGACCAGGGATCTGCACCGTGGCTTCGGATTCCGCTTGATCGCATCAGTCCGCCAATCACCACATCGATGATGGTTTGGTGGCTGCTTGCATTGGTGGTGCTGTTACTGGTGGCTGTTTGGTTTTCATGGCACATCACGCGACCCATCATTGGTTTGGTCAAAGCGACCGATCAATTGGCCGAAGGCCACCCTCAACCGGTAATCCCTGCAGGTCCATTTGAGACCCAGCGTCTTGGGGAGCGCTTTAACGCGATGCTCCAATCGTTGCGTCAATCACGTCAAGTGCAGCAGACCTTGCTAGCGGGGCTGCCCCACGATCTAAAGGGACCGCTATCGCGCATGGCGCTTCGCATAGAGATGAGCGAGGATGAGGAGTTAAAGGCCGGTTTAGGACGTGACTTGAAGGATATGCAACGGATGGTGGAGCAATTTCTTGACTTCCTGCGAGGGCAAGACACCGACCGATTGGTAATGAAACCTGTGCGGCTTGATCAATGGCTGCCACAGCAAATACTTGACGAGCAACAATTGGGTAAGCCGATTACGGTGAAAGCGAAAGGGGCACTGCCGCCACTGCCGATCAAAGGCGATTCGGCTGCACTGTCGCGTCTCTTGGCCAATCTCATCGATAACGCACTCAGTCATGGCAAGCCCCCTGTGGTGATTGATTTGTATCGGCAAAATGCCGAAGTGGTTCTTTCCGTTGGGGATCATGGGCTTGGCATTGCGCCCGTGGATTATTCGCGCGCAACAGAGCCCTTTGAACGCTTGGATGAAGCTCGAACACGGACCGGTAGCGTGGGTTTGGGATTGAGTTTGGTCAAGGGTTTGGCCCTAGCGCACGGGGGCCGGATCGAATTGTCGCAAGCGCCCGAAGGCGGCTTGCTGGTTTTGGTTTTTTTCCCGCTCGATACCGCATCGGACGCTCAAAAAAGGTAGCGATTAGGTATCAAACGGGCAAGTTCACAAGTAAACGGGCAAGTTCACAAGTAGACTAGGGTTCAGTTGCGGTGCTGTTTGGAGTGGCTGTGGTCTTCATCATGACCACCATGCCCCCCTTTACCGCTATGCCCCCCTTTACCGCCATGACCACCATCACCGCCAGTGCCTGTGTTGCGGGCCATCGCTTCTTGCCATTTGCTTTGTTGCTGATCATTCAGGCTATCCCAAAACACCAACCATTGCCCTTGGATTGATTGTCGCGCCTGCTGCTTGGCCTGCATGCGTTGGTTTTGTTGTTCAAACATTTCCCGCATACTGAAGCTTTTATCGGGTGATGCTGACTGACTGTCGGCGCGCATTTGCTGACGATTGCTTCTCATGCCCTCACGCATCGCCGTGGTTGCTGTTTGTGCTTGAACCAGTGCTTGTTTCTGCGTTTCGTTGAGATCTAGTTCGGTTACCATCTCGGAGGACAGGCGCAGTGGTGTTGCCTGGCGACTGCCACTTTCGCCGTGTGCCTGTTGTTGCATCATGTGTTTGGAAGAATGTTGGCAGTCATCGCTGCCATTTTGTTTGGCGCCATAGGCAAGGGCGCCCGTGCTGAGAATGGCCAATGATAGGCCAGCAATCATGGGACGAAGATATTTGGTTTGTTTCATGAGTCACACTCCTTGTAAATGACAACTCTATTGTGTGTTTAAGTCAGTTACCAGTGTGTTTCTAAGTTAGTTAAGATGTTTCAGTTGATGACAAAGGGACTACCCCTTTGTGTAGCCTATCAATTTTTTGGTGATTGCTCACGTCTAGGTTTGACGCCATTTTTATTCAAAAGCTGACTGTTGTCGGCGGGGTTCAATATGTTGGTTACTGTTTTCTTTTTTGCCATCGGATTGCTGTTGTTGCTCCTGGGCGCTAGCGCGCTCGTGAGCGGCGCCTCCAAGTTATCTCTATCGTTCGGCGTTTCGCCTCTGGTCATTGGTTTGACGGTCGTGGCGTTCGGTACAAGCGCACCCGAAATGGCCGTGACAGTCGGCGCGGTCTTAGAGGGCACGGGAGATGTGGCCCTAGGCAACATTGTTGGCAGCAACATTTTTAATATCCTGGTGGTGCTTGGGTTGAGCGCCATGGTTATTCCGCTGTCCGTACACACACAACTGATACGGCAGGAAATGCCCATTATGTTGGGTTCTGGGATTATTTTGCTACTGATGAGTTTGAACGAGGTGATCTCACCGGTCGAGGGTTCGGCCTTATTGGCTCTGCTCATTGTCTACACGGTGTTTTTGATTGTTCAGGCCAAACGGGCACCAGGACAGGATTCACATGAATTCGACGATGAAATCAAGCCTGCTGATTCAGGTCAACTGCTGTCGCGTTGGTACGTGCAAATGCTACTGGTTATCTTGGGACTGGTGATGCTTGTACTGGGATCGTACTGGTTAGTTGAGAGTGCCGTCGTGTTTGCGCGCTATTTTGGATTGAGTGAGCTGGTGATCGGCCTGACTATTGTTGCGGCTGGCACATCCCTACCAGAGGTGGCCACTTCAGTGGCTGCTGCTATCAAGGGCGAGCGTGACATGGCGGTGGGAAATGTGGTTGGCAGTTGCATTTTCAATACGCTCGGTGGCATCGGCTTGGCAGGGATTGCAGCTGGCCTGCCTGGACTGGCCGTGGCACCATCGGCCCTGAACTTTGATTTGTGGGTGATGTTGGCCGCTTTTGTGGCGTGTTTACCGGTTTTTATTTCTGGTCGCGAGATTGCCCGTTGGGAGGGCGGTTTGTTTTTTGCTTACTACATCGCCTACGTGGCCTATTTGATCTTGCGCTCGCAAGATCACGAGGTATTACCTGTGTTTTCTACGGCCATGTTGAGTTTTGTGATTCCACTGAGTGTGGTGACCTTTATCGTGATCACCTGGCGCCAGAGAAACGGCACACCCGGTCAGCGCTAGAACCACGACTATTCGGTCTGGTTTTCATCTTTGTCTCCCAAGAGGGGCCGTCTCCGTTATTGAGAGCTACGGCCCGGTCAGAAAGGTAAAGGTCCCTCTTGGACTTAATCAAACCGGCTTAAACTGCCTCAAACCGGCTCAAACCGGCTCAAACCCCAGCGCGGCTCGGAAGCGGTTTTTGACAAAGACACCATCGCGTGTCGGCAGTGCCCTTGGCACGTCATCTGCCTTGACCTTCACCTGAAAAACAGTGGGTCCGCTTTTGGCGCTGACTGCACGGGCGACGTCGCTGACTTGCTCAAGCTCGGTTAGATGTGAGGCATGTGTGATGTTGCAACCTTTGGCGACACTGACCAAGTCTGTTCCCAGACTGGTGTGGCTGCGTTGCATCCCCGTTTCACCAAAATGGCCGTTATCGAGGATCACAATCGTCAGGTTTTTGGGTTGGGCGGCACCGATCGTCGCGAGCGAGCCCATTCCCATGAGCATTTCACCATCACCCGTGAGCACAATCACCTCACGCGAAGGTTGTGCGAGAGCCAAGCCCAGTCCGATGCTTGCAGCGCCACCCATGGCGCCCCACATGTAGAAGTTTTCTGGCCGATCACCCGCGGCGAAGAGATCGTAGTTAGAGGAGCCAAGGCCTGGAATGACCAAGGCATTGGGGCAGTGTTTCATCAGTTGAGCGACGAATTCACGTCGGTCAATGTTTGCGGCAGATGCCGTGGGTTGGTTCATGTGTATTCCTTTTTGCGTGTGGGATTGATGTGAGGATTCACTCCGGCCAATTGAGCAGGCCCCATCAATCTTTGATCCATTTCTTACGACCGATCAGTCGTTGGGAGATCAGCACGGCGATTTGCTCGCCAGCGACAAACGCCGAGTCCAAGGCGGCGTCGACGACCTCTTCAACCTCATCGGGGTGGGTCACGCGCACGACTCTAAAACCCATGGCTTTGAGCACCCCTTCTGTGGCTTGGCTCATTGGCGTTTGCCAGGCATTGAATTCAGCAAATTCGCCGCGCATGGTGATCAAGGTTAGAAACGGAATGCGACAGCTATGCAACAAAGAAAACATATTCACACAGTTGCCCACGCCACTGCTTTGCATCAGCAGGACACTGCGCTGACCACCGAGCCAAGCGCCACAGCCAAGCGCCACGCCTTCTTCTTCGGTGGTGAGCACCACGGCATTCATGTCAGGGTCATCGTGGCTGCGGTTGATCACATGGGCGTGGCCGGCATCAGGTACGTAAGCCACTTGTTTGACATTGCCGCGTTTGAGTACTTGATAAATCGATTCTTTCCATCCAGCGACGGCGGTATCGTTATCGGACATAAAGGCATATTCCAGAAAAGTTAAAAATAGATTGAAAAATTAATCTCTGTTGTAACGCACAGTGGGACCAGATGCCAGTGATTGGCACGCCAGTAGCGGTCTCTGTGAGCTAAGACAATTCAGGGTCAACGCTTGTTCGGGCTTTAGGGTGTTGCCCTGGCGGTTCGGGTCGCTTGGCTAACCAGAAGATCAGCGCCCCAAAGATCGCTAGGCCCGACAACACGTTAAAACCGAGCACATAGTTGCCGGTCATGTCACCAAGAATACCAGCGAGTAGGGGGCCTATGCCTTGACCGAGGGCGGTGATCATGGCCGACAGCCCTAGAATCATGCCAATCGCTTTGCGGCCAAAGTAGTCGGCTCGGATGGCCTGCATGAATGGACCTCGCAAGCCCCAAGCCAACCCGTGCGCCACAGCAAAGAGCACCAAGTCAAAGGTTCCCTGGGCATAGGTGAGGGCAATCAACCCGGTGGCGTGTAGCAACATACAAGCCGATGCCACGAGTCGCTTTTCAAACTTGTCGCCCAAGTAACCGCCGAGCAGCACCCCTGCGACCTGGAACATGGTCATCAGCATGATGTAGACCGATCCTTCAGCGATGCTGTAGCCCAAAGAAATCCGCATGTGATTGATGGCATGGGTATTAACGGCCATCACCACGACCAACGCCAGGCCGTGCCCGGCCGCAAGCAGCCAGAATGCACGTGTTCGAATGGCTTGTGCGGCGGTGAACTCGGGTTCTGGGGTGAGGTCCTTGGCGCCGGCTTTTTCTGCAGCGGCCGCGGCGGCCGCCTGGGCGGCATGACCATCAACCACATCTCCAAAATCTTCTGGCCGCCGTCTGAAAATGCTCGCTAAGGGATAGCCGATGAGGATGGCAGCAATGCCGCTGCCCATGGCCGTGGGTCGCCAACCAAAGATCTCAATTGAACCCGCAATAATAGGTACAAAAACTCCACCGAGAGCAAAGCCCAAGCCAACATAAGACAGCGCACGGGCCCTTTTTTTCTCAAACCACTGAATCACGGCAACGTTTAAGGGGAAGTAGCCTGCCATTGAGGCGCCGACAGCAATGACAGCAACGGCTAGGTAAAAGCCAAGTAATGAATCAATTTGACTCATAAAGATAAAACCGCTGCCGAACATCAACACACCGATCTTGATCACACCCTTGGCGCCAAATCGATCAAGAAACCAGCCAATGAGCGGACCGAGCAGGGCAGCTTCAACCGATAGCATGGCCGATGCCGCAGACAAGGAGGTCTTGCTCCAACCTTGCTCGACCGTCAAAACCGCGACGTAGGCGCCAAACGCTTGGTGCAGCAGCATGGCCTGAAGGATTTGCAGCGCCGAGGCTGCCATGACCATTTTCCAGCCGTAAAAAATTTTCATCTCTGCTCGCGTTTAAAAGCACCATGCGCGAAAGAGGTGTTAGTTATACGGTCTGCTAGCTGCCAAGGTTTTGTCCCGTTCGAGATCAGTAAGCACCGAGCTGAGTGCCCATGCCACAGCGTGTCAATGCTTCGAGTGCATTGAAACCGAACGCGGTTTAAATGTCGTAAAGAATTGCGCAGTTGCATCGCAAATATTGAGCCGGGTAAAAAACGGGAGGGGGAAACGAAAAGGCATCTTAATACACGGCGCCCCTTGGTAACACCGACCGGCAGACGATACGTAATAAAGAGTGGTTACCCCAAGGCGGGGGCTAAATCAACACTGATTTGAAGCCGATGCCCTGGGGGTATGTTTTAAGCCCGTCTAAACCGCATCCAGGGCCTGCGCCAAGTCCGCTTCAAGGTCACTGATGTGTTCAATGCCAAGTGACAGACGGACCATGCCTTGTGTCACACCCGCTTGTTCTAGCTCAGCTGGGTTGAGTTGGCGGTGAGTCGTTGAGGCGGGGTGGGTGGCCAAAGATTTGGCATCGCCAATGTTGACCAATCGCAAAAAGAGTTGGAGCGCATCCAGAAAGCGGGCGCCGGCCTCGATGGCTTTGCCCTCTGGCGCCTTAAGGCCAAACGATAGAATGCCAGAGGCACGGCCGCCCATTTGCTTTTGTGCGATGGCATGGTCGGGGTGATCGGGTAGACCCGCGTAATGTACCCACTCTACTTTGGGATGCTTTTTGAGGTAGTGCGCAATCGCGAGGGCGTTGTCGCAAATGCGATCCATGCGTAGCGCTAATGTTTCAATCCCTTGAAGGATCAAAAAAGCATTAAAAGGAGAAAGAGCCGATCCCGTATTGCGTAGCGGCACAACGCGGGCGCGGCCAATAAACGCAGCGGCACCCAACGCTTCGGTATAGACAACGCCGTGATAACTCTCATCAGGTTCGTTCAGGCGCTTGAAACGCTCTTTATGCTCTGTCCATGGGAATTTACCGCTATCAATAATGGCACCTGCCACGGTGGTGCCGTGACCACCCATATATTTGGTGAGAGACTGAACCACAATATCAGCGCCGTGTTCGATGGGGCGAAGCAGGTAGGGACTTGGGACGGTGTTATCGACGATGAGCGGAATGCCGTGGTCGTGAGCGACCTTAGCCAAGGCGGCGATATCAGTGACGTTGCCCAATGGGTTACCGATAGATTCGCAGAAGATAGCCTTGGTTTTTTTATCAATGTGTGGAATGAAGCTTGCGGGGTCGCGGGAGTCTGCGAAGCGAACCGTTAGGCCTTGTTGCGGGAAGGTATGCGCAAACAAGTTGTATGTGCCGCCGTATAAGGTGCTTGCTGAGACAATATTGTCGCCCGCTTCGGCGATGGTTTGAATCGCATAGGTGATGGCAGACATACCAGAGGAGACGGCTAGGGCGGCGATACCACCCTCTAGGGCGGCCACGCGCTGCTCAAGCACATCGTTGGTGGGGTTCATGATGCGGCTGTAGATGTTGCCTTGCACCTTGAGATCGAAAAGATCGGCGCCGTGTTGCGCGTTGTCAAAAGCATAGGCAACGGTCTGATAGATAGGGACAGCGACCGATTTGGTCGTGGGGTCGGCTTTAAAGCCGGCGTGCAGGGCGATGGTTTCAAACTTCATGTCAGGCCTTTAGAGTGTTGGGTGTGCCCCATTTATGGGTCTGTACATAACTGTACTGAATTTAGACTAGCATTCAAAATAGATATTGGTAATGAATTAATGAGTGAGTGAATGAATGGCGGTCATGACCGCCATGACTGTTCAACGTGTGGCAGAAATAATGCCACCGTCCACCACAATCGTTTGCGCGGTGATGTAGCGACTTTCATCTGCAGCTAGGAATAACACGCTGTTGGCCACATCCCAAGCGTCACCCATGCGTCCCATGGGGACTTGTTTGTGCCGATGAGCAACAAAACCCTCATAGTCGCCCTTGGCATATTTGTTCGCCAACCGTTTAACAAGGGGTGTGAACATCAAGCCGGGAGCCACACAGTTCAGGCGAACACCACGCTCGGCATAGATAATGGCTGTGGTCTTGGTGAATTGCATGAGAGCGGCCTTGGCCGCGGCGTAACCGACTTGCGGCTTACCGATATAGCGATAGCCGGCCACTGATGAAATGTTGACCACCGAACCGGCGCCTTGTTTTTCCATGATGGGCAGGACGTATTTGCAAGTTAAAAAAGCCGACGTGACGTTGACGTCTAATTGCTCGGCCCAGGTCTGTTCGCTCATCTCAACTGGCCCACCGGGTTCAGAACGACCAACGTTATTGATCAAGATGTCAATACGACCATATTTCTCAATGCATGCATTGACCATGCGTTTGACGTCTTCGGGGTCGGTGACATTCGTTTTCATCACCTCGGCTTGACCGCCTTCTTCTTCAATCAGTGCTTGGGTGGCTTGGGCTGCCTCAAGATTCAAATCCACGCCAAACACTTTGGCGCCTTGGCGGGCGAGCAGCACCGAAATGGCTTTGCCGTTACCCCAACCTTCCTCTAATGTGCCGCAGCCAGTGACCAAGGCCACTTTGCCATCGAGTCTTAACATTTGTCCCGCTCCTTAATGTCTTTGCACACCACGTGCCAACAAACCCCACGCCTAGAATGTAAACCAACGGCGTGCCGACTAGGCAGCGGTTGATGAGGGATTTACTTTGCCATTAAATAGAAAAACGGCTATCGGTGCTCAGCACCGATAGCCGTTTGCCTTAATGCAGCGTTCCGGCACTGACTACTAAAACCTGCCGAACGTGACCACCATCATGGATGAGTCAATTGGCATTTTCCAGTGCGTCAGCTTGGATTTCGGCCGTCGTTGGGCGACGGATGCCACGGATCAAATCCTCCACAGTCAATCGACCGACCTTCTCGCCTTTTTTATCGGTAATGACGAGTTTGTCACCTGCTGTTTCAGCAAAAATTTGCAGGGCTTCCTCGATAGTGGTGTTGTTTTTGATGATGGGACCCACATCGCCTTCTTGGAAGGGTTCCATGATCGCGCGCACACGCAAAACGCGAGCGCGGTTGATGTCTTTCATGAAATCGGCAACATAGGTATCTGCGGGTTTCATCAAGATGTTTTGTGGGTCATCGGTCTGGATGATGGCGCCGTCACGCAAGATGGCGATGCTGTCGCCGATACGCAAAGCCTCATCTAAGTCGTGGGTGATGAAGACGATGGTCTTTTGCAACTCATTTTGCAGGTCGAGCAAGATGTCTTGCATTTCGGCACGGATCAGCGGATCGAGTGCCGAAAACGCCTCGTCCATCAAGAGGATTTCTGCATCGGTAGCCAAGGCCCTCGCTAACCCCACGCGTTGCTGCATACCGCCCGATAGTTGCCCCGGGTAGTGGTCTTCAAAGCCCGATAATCCGACGCGTGCGGTCCAGCGAGCCGCCGTTTCACGTATGGTTTTTTTGTCTTTGCCTTGGTTCTCTAACCCATAGCCGACGTTGTCCATAACCGTGCGGTGGGGAAAGAGTGCAAACCGTTGAAAGACCATTGAAACTTTAAAGCGTCGCAGCTCGCGTAGCTTTTCTGCGTTTAACTGCAAAACATCCTGTCCGTCGAGCAAAATTTCGCCTTCGGTTGGTGCAATCAGACGGTTGATATGCCGAATAAGGGTCGATTTACCGGAGCCGGACAAGCCCATCACAACCTGTATGCGGTGACGCTCCATGTCGAGGTTGACATCACTTAAGCCAATCACATGGCCCGTTCGATCTAAAAGCTCATCTTTGCCCATTCCCTCGTGCACAAGCTTCATGGCTTTTATTGGGTCTTTCCCAAACACCTTATACAGGTGTCGAATAGAGATAATCGTGTCAGTGCTCATCAGCGGTGACCCTCTTGGTGTTTTTGCAGTCTTAACCCAAAACCTTGGGTGATGCGGTCAAAAATGATCGCCAAGACCACCACGGCGGTGCCATTAAATAAGCCTAAGGCAAAGTACTGATTAGTCACTGCCTGAAGAACGGGTTGTCCTAGGCCGCGCACGCCAATCATGGATGCAATCACAACCATGGCTAGGGCCATCATGATGGTTTGATTGATACCGGCCATGATGTTGGGCAGCGCCAATGGCAATTGAACCCTCAGTAGCTTTTGGAGGCGGCTCGCACCAAAAGCGTCAGCCGCCTCAAGTGCTTCTTTTTCAACCAACCGTATGCCCAAATTCGTCAAACGAATCACGGGAGCGATGGCATAAATCACCACGGCGATCAAACCCGGTACTCGACCAATGCCGAGTAGCATCACGACAGGGATCAGATACACAAAACTGGGCATGGTCTGCATCACGTCGAGAACCGGCAAAATGGTTTTTTGCCCACGGTTGGAGCGCGCCATGAATATACCGATGGGCATCCCGATCACTATTGATAGCAGCGTGCAAACCAAAATCATGGCCATGGTTCGCATGGTGTTTTCCCACATGCCAAACACACCGATTAGGCACAGGGCAATGACGATTCCAGCAAAAAGCTTCCATCGTCGCGAGGCCAAATAGCCAATGCCGGCTGTGCCAGCAACAATCACCCACCAAGGAGCACCCAACAACATTCTTTCAAACCAGATGAGAAAGAAAAGGAGTGGTTCGAAAAACGCCTCAATCCCGGCACCGTACTCACGGGAGAACGTTAAGTAACCTGTGTCGATCGCTTTGGAAATTTGACGAAGCGTTCGATCGGCAAGTTGGGGAAATTCGTTGGACCAAAACATCATGTCCGCCTTTTGTTATTGATCGAATGGTCGGGCGTCAGACCGCTCACCTCGAGTGGTGAACGGTCTGTGATGACGCTTTTGGTTACCGCGACTGCGAGCGGTAACAAACAAGGTTTAAAGCGCTGCTTTTACCTTGGCTGCCACATCGGCAGGCACCCATGTCGTCCAGACCTCTGGGTTGTTTTTTAGGAACCAAATCGCGGCGGTTTTGCCATCCGCTTGCTCTTGCTCCATGTACTCCAAGACACCACCAAAGGCTTCGGGAGTCCAGACACGGGCCTTCAGATAGGCCATGGGCTCAGGGTTGTTGGTCGCAAAATCAGTCGCGACAACGGTTTTGATTTCTGCCACTGGAAAGCTATTTGGCTTAGGGTCAACGCAATTGGCTTGGCCTGTGCAGTTAGCAAACTCTTCGGCATTAAACTCGCCCATGTCAACGCGGACCATGTCTAACTTGGAAAGCAACGATGTTGGGGCCCAGTAGTAGGCTACGACACCTTCACCGCGGTTATAGGCTTTTGCAATGGCACCTGCCAATGCGGCGCCTGAGCCAGGATCGACCAAGTTAAACCCAGCTTCTTCCATGTCATAGGCTCTGAACAGGTTTTCAGTGGTGATCTGGCAAGCCCAACCCGATGGGCAACCGACTACTCGTCCTTTGCTGGGATCTTCAGGGTCTTTGAATAGATCCGCGTGCTTCCTTAACCCGGCGATTGTAGCTAGCTCTGGAGTTTTGTCGACCATGTACTGAGGAACCCACCAGCCTTCACCGGCATTTTTGCCGGGGTTGGCTAAGACGTCACCCACAATGGTCAAGCGATTTTCAGAGACCGCTTTTTCGATGGGCTCTTGGACGTTGTTCATCCACAGCTCGGGCGCGATATCGGGCTGCGCTCTTTCTGTCATCGAGGCGGTTGTGGGCATGGTGTCGCCAGGTACGGCTGCGGCGTCACAACCAAAGCCGTTTTTGAGGATAAATTCATCCACGCGTGCTGCGGCCTGGGCGCTGGCCCAGTTCATTTCGGCGATTGTGACATTGCCGCACTCGGCTTGGGCAATACCCGTACCGGCTGCGCTCAGTGCCACGGTCATTGCGGCAAAGTAGGACTTTTTCATAAATTTCATGCGTGTATTCTCCGCTATATTCCAAACCAAATGGTTTGTTGGCTCGGACAGATCAAATGATCTGACAGGTGTCGTGCGTCAAAAAAATCGAGACGTCACTGTTCCGGTGATGTGTTACCAAATGTAGCACTGGCATGTACCCGGTAATTACCGGGACAACGGTTGCTCGAGGAGCAATTGACGTTTCGCCCCTTTCAGGACGAAACTTTTTGAAAACCTTCCCTAAAAAATGAAGGTTTAAGAGCTGTGTGTACCCTCACACGGGCACCAAAACTAGTTAATGACCTTTTTAGTCTAACCAACTTAATCAAATATGCCAACTTATGCTCGATTTCCCTTATTTTGACTGGGTGGAAGGATTCGACGCGTTATTTTCTAGTGCTTTTGTTGGGATTTTTCCTTTCTGGCCTTATTTTTAGTGGCTTTGGCTAGGCTTTGTCCGCGCTTTTGCCGCACTTTTACTCCCCGTCACATTTGTTGGGGGCCCCAGACTGTTCTAGACTCCTAGCATGGCTGATAAATCCCAACCTGACGCCAACGACCAGGCGTTGCCCATTCTGTACTCGTACCGGCGGTGTCCATACGCCATGCGAGCACGTATGGCGTTGAGACTGGCCGAAATGCCGGTTTCAATCGTGGACATTGATCTGCGAGACAAGCCTGCCGCGATGTTGCAGGCCTCACCCAAAGGGACAGTGCCTGTGCTGTGCTTGACCGATGGCAGGGTTTTGGATGAAAGCCTGGCTATCGTTCATTGGGCGCTGAGTACGCACGATCCGGCTCATTGGTTGCGATCTTGGGGCGAGTCGCAAGCCACTGATTTACTGCGACGAACGGAAGGTGAGTTCAAACGGCAGTTAGACCGGTACAAATATGCTTCTCGATTTCCCGACCAAGATCCCATTGGGGCTCGAAGCGCGGCCATGTTTGCTTTGATCGATCCTTTGGCTTCGCATTTACAAAACACGGCCTTTATCGACGGGGATGCCCCGGGCGTGAATGACCTTTTGATTTTTCCGTTTGTGCGCCAGTTTTCTGGCGTTGAGCCGGCCTGGTTTGATTCAACAGTCAGTGACGTTGTGCGTCGCTGGTTGCGCCACTGGCTTGAAAGTGAGCTCTTTTTGAGTGCAATGCAAAAAACCTCACAGTAGATCCACGGCAGTCCCAAGGTGATCTCAAGTGGCCTGAAGGTGGCTCCAAGGTGGGCCGCAGCGCCCCCTTTAGGTGACGTTGCCGTTGTCGAACCGTGGCCTAAAGCATGCCTTGTCACGGGAATACCCCAGTAAAAACTGATTCGCAGGAGTGCTAGCATTCGCCTGTCCTTGAACGATCTTGCAGTTACAGCCCGTTTTGTAGTCTGGGGATCGAAAAGTTTGATTATTTGACAGTTGTCGTGGCAGCGGTTTTTACGATCTGCAGTGGCCACCACGCACATAGCCGGAGACACTTTATGAAAATGACTAATAAACTTCTTGCATCATTACTGGCGGTGAGTTTCACCGCCGTTGGCACAGCCGCACAGGCAGCCGAGGTTGAAGGCCCCAAAGTGGAATGGCGCTATTCGATGTGGGGTAATCCACGCGCCTTTACCGCTGGTTTGGAGTATTTGGCAGCGCAATTAAAAGAAAAAACAGGTGGCAACTTCACAATCAACATCGGTTACGGTGAGCAGTATTCAAAAGCCCGTGAAAACCTTGACAGCATCAAGTTAGGTGCGGTCGATGGTGCCTCATTCTGCAATTTCTACCACCCAGGGAAAAACCCTGCCTTTATGGTGTTCTCGTTACCTTTCTTGCCACTCGGTGATTGGAACGTGAACCAAAAGGCCCGGGAGACGCTTTATGCACACCCTGCGTTCGTTGCAGACATGGATCAGTGGAATGCGATGGTATATGCCGGTGCTCTGATGCCGCAGTATGAATTTTTGGGTAATGGACCACCGCCACTTAAACTGGAAGACTGGAAGGGCATGCGCGTGCGTGCCGGTGGCGGGATTGGTGATGCGATGGTCAAGCTCGGCGCGGTGAAACAAACCACTACCGCGACAGAGGTCTATACCTCTATGCAGCGTGGTGCCATGGATGCCGCCTCGTTCCCATATACATACGCTCAGGCGGCCTACAAGATACCTGAAGTGTCAAAGTGGTTTACCAACAATATGTCGCCTGGCACATCGGCTTGTCCAACTGTCTTTAACAAGGATTCGTATGCCAAGTTGCCGCCCCAGTACAAAGCTTTGCTAGAAGAGCTTCGTCCTGAGGTTTATCGTGTGCAGGCCCAGGCCTATCAAGACATTGACGCCGTCAACCTGCCCAAGTTCAAAGCGCAACTTCAAGAAATTCTTTACACACCTGAGCAGCTTGCCCAGTTTAAGGATGTGGCTGCTGAGCCCGTCTGGGCCGAATGGGTCGAGGCCAACAAAGACAAATTTGATGGCCGGGAATTTATTGATTTGATTATCCAAATTGATGCTGAGACACCAAAACAGAAGTAATTTTTAGGGCGGTTCTTATGCAACTCGCGTGATCGGTTGGCACGCGAGTTGCTTGATTTAGACGCCTATTCAAAAATCATTAGCAGCGATTGTATGCAAACTCAAATGACACCTCCATCAACAAACGGGCCCCCTGGTCTAGTTTGGGCTGATAAGTGGCTGACAAGGTTAGAAGATTTTCTTGCCCTCTTGGCTGCCCTTTGTATCTTTTTCTTGATGCTATTAGGTGTTGGCCAAGTGCTTGGCCGTCATTTTATGGATAAGCCGTTTACGGGCTATATCGACATCGTTGAGCTGTCGATGGCCACCTTTGCTTTCTTGGCCGTGTCTTACTGCCAGCGCCTAGGCGGGCATGTCCGCATGGATTTATTCGTGCGCATGGTGCATGGCAGGGCACGCTGGTTTGTGGAGTTTTTAACCAATATGATCCCGCTTTTTTTACTCGCCGCTTTGATTTACTTCAGCTGGGAGCACTTTATCCGAGCTTACGACAGCGGTGACAGCACCATAGACATGGAATACAAGGTGTGGCCTTCTAAGTTGTTGGTGCCGATCGCTTTTGTCGTGCTGTCGTTGAGAATGTTGATTCAAACGATTGGTTATGGTCGTTTGTTATGGAACCCAGATAGCGAACCTTTTGCGGTGCCCTTGATTCTGACAGAAGAAGATTTGGCCAAGAAAGAGATTGAAGATTCCAAGGGGAGCGTCGATCGTGGATAGTTTTACCATTGGAATTGTTGGTGTTTCCGCCCTAGTACTTATGGTCTTCATGGGTATGCGTGTCTATTTGGCCGCTGCTTTGGTGGGTACTTTAGGGCTTGTTGCCATTATTGGTTGGGAGTCAGGTCTGGGCTTAGCAGGAACCATCCCTCACTCTAAGGCCGTGACTTATACCCTGAGCGTTTTGCCGATGTTTATTCTGATCGGCTTTCTGGCGTTTCACGCAGGCATCACGGAGGCTTTGTTTGATGCTGGCCGCAAGTGGCTGGGCTGGTTGCCTGGGGGACTAGCCGTTGCAACGGTGATGGCAGCGACTGGTTTTGCGGCGGTTTCTGGGGCTAGTACAGCAACCGCTGCTGTGTTTGCGAGAGTCGCCATACCGGACATGCTGAAGTACGGTTACGACCGCACGCTGGCCGCTGGTGTAGTGGCCGCCGGTGGCACGTTGGCCACCTTGATCCCGCCTAGTGCCATCCTCGTGATTTACGCCATTATTGTGGAGCAGTCGGTTGGCGCGCTGCTCGTGGCAGGCTTTTTGCCTGGCATCGTATCTGCACTGATTTACGTCGCGCTGATTATTGGCATGGCGAAGTTCAAACCCAGCTTGGGTAGGCCATTGACGGGGTTCTCTTGGGGCGACCGAATGAAGTCGTTGCCTGGCACGTTCCCAATTTTTCTGGTTGTGATCATTATCTTTACAGCCATGTATGAGGGTTGGGCCACACCGACTGAGGCAGGCGCGCTTGGGGCTGGCGTGGTGTTTGTCATGGCGATGATGAAAGGCATGAAAGTCGCTAATCTTCGCGATGCGCTGTTAGAGACAGCCAAGTTAACCGTGATGATTTTCTCAATCATCTGGGGTGTTTTGGTGTTTGTTCGTTTTCTGGGTTTTGCCGGTCTACCAGATGCCTTCGCCAAATGGATTGTGTCCTTGCCTTTCGAGCCCATCTACATCTTGATCGGTATTTTGTTGTTCTATGCCCTTCTAGGCATGTTCATGGACGCCATTGGCATGCTGTTGCTAACCCTGCCCGTGGTGTATCCGGCGGTGATTGCCCTGGGCTACGATCCCATCTGGTTTGGCATTATTGTGGTCAAGATGGCTGAAATTTGTTTGATCACGCCACCCATTGGTTTGAACTGCTTTGTGGTGAATGGGGTCAGGCCGGACATTCCACTTAATGAGGTGTTCAGAGGCGTCGGGCCGTTCTTCCTGGCGGATGTCGCGACCATCGCTGTCCTTATCGCCTTCCCACAAATCGTCACGTGGTTGCCACAGATGATGAACATGGGTTGAGTCTGATTAGCCCTGGACCAAATACGCTATAGGTGTGACTGGTCCAGAGAAAAAGCCGGCAATTCTTATTGCCGGCTTTTTTTTCGTCTTTCACTTTCTGCTTTTTTGTTTTTTGGTTTTTTATTTTTTATTTTTTGTTTTTTATTTTTTGTTTTTTTTGGTTTTGTGGCTTAGTTCTTGGTGAGGCGTGGCGTGGCGATGGCTACTTAAGACAAAGCCTCTTGATTGGCTTTGGCTCGGCCAACCGCCATTTCTTGAGGCAAGGCAACGCCGTTTTTGGCGGCAAGCACCTCTGCCATGACACTGACTGCAATTTCGGCTGGTGTTTTGCTGCCAATATACACACCGATGGGGCCGTGCAATCGAGAAAGCGACTGTTCGGTCTGTTCAAAGTGTTCAATCATTCGTGTACGCCGGGCCGCATTATTTGCTCGAGAGCCAATCGCGCCAATATAAAAAGCATCTGTCTCTAAAGCCTCTAAGAGCGCCAAGTCATCTAGTTTTGGGTCGTGCGTGAGTGCCAGCACACAGGTGCGCTGATCCGGTTTGAATTTCTTAACCGCATCATCAGGCCAGTCATCCATCTTGGCCACGCCGGTGGTGGTCCAACTGCTTGCATATTCTTGTCGGGGATCGCACACGGTGACAGAAAAGCCATTGAAAACAGCCATGGTAGCGATGTACTCTCCGAGCTGGCCGGCACCAATCATGAGCATTCGGTATGACGGCCCAAACGTATTGATCATGGTCTGATCATTGATCTTTAAGCTCGTTGGCTTATCGCTCGGCGCCAAGGATACGGTGCCATCTTCTAGGCGCGTTTGCCTTTGCATCAGCTGTCCGGCATCTAAGGCGGTGATGAGTTGCTGCAAGGCTTTGGCGTCTGGATTGAACTCCAAAATCAATTCCAGCGTACCGCCGCAGGGCAGTCCAAATCGATGGGCTTCATCGGCGGTGATGCCATAGGTCATGCGTCTCGGAGAGCCTTCAATCGGGGAGGCTGGTTGCGCCGCTGATTCCTCTGTATGGGTAAATTCACGAATCAAATCGTCTTCTATACAGCCACCTGATACCGAACCGACCACAGCGCCGCTTTGCGCCATGGCCATGATGGAACCCACCGGACGTGGCGACGATCCCCAAGTGCGAGTCACTGTCACTAAAACCGCGCGCAATCCCTGTTCACGCCATTCAAGCAAGCGCTTAAGGACTATGAGGTCTTGATTTTGCATCGTGCGACTCCTGATGACAATGACGTGTAGTGGTTGGGGCCATGGTTAGGTTGTTAAACGCCCGAACTGTTGGCGTAAACAGCAACAGCAACCGCGGCCGCAATGGCGATCCAGAGCCAGCGCGGCACACCGCCTTTGCTCGGTGACTGTTCGGGGCTGGGTGCGGGCTCTTTGGTTTCTGCAGTTTCTGCGATTTCACTGCCTTCTGATCCCGATTTTACCGCGCTCGAATCACCATTGGTTTTTTCAGCGAGTACTTTTTCAAATCGTTTAAAAAAATCATCGGCCATGGATTTGGCGGCGCCATCAACCAATCGCTGTCCAAGTTGGGCGAGCTTGCCACCAATTTGAGACTCAACCGTGTATTTCAATTCCACACCTTGGTCGTTCTCAACCAACGAGACATGTGACACGCCTTTGCCGTGCCCTGCCACACCGCCTTGCGCCTCGAAGTTCAGCGTGTATCGATGCGGGGGTTCGATATCGGAAAGCGTCACTTTACCGGTGAATTTGGCAGAAACAGGACCGATCTTGATTTGCGCTGCCATGTTGTATGTGTTGTCCGATTCCAGTTCAAACTTTTGGCAGCCAGGAATGCATTGTTTCAATACTTCAGGGTCATTGAGGGCTGCCCAAGCTAGTTCGGCGGACGCGGGGAGTTGCCGGCTACCTTGCATTTGCATTTGTTTTCCTTCTTAGGTCTTTGTTATCGGACTTTTTATGGGACTTTTTTATCGGACTTGGCGTAGCAGACGACTCAACGCCAGTGCCAGGGCACCTAAATGATTCAGGTTATGTATGGCCAACGTTTGATCGACCAAACGGGTGAGTGCCTTGGCGCCTTCGGCCAGCGGTTGATAACCATCGTACCGCAAGAGGGGGTTCAACCAAACTGTTGCTCTGGCTTGACGTGTTAGCCAACCCAAATGGTCGGACAACACAGACGCGTCGCCGGTGTCTAAACCGTCGGTGATGATGAGTACCAGTGTGCGGTGGCCGATCACTTGGCGAGCGTGTGATTTGCGCAGTTCCACCAGAGCTTCGCCTATGCGTGTGCCACCACCGTAGTCATTCACAAGGGCATTGCTCAAGCTCAGCATTTGATCGGTGTTGCGCGCTTTGAATGCACTGCTTAAGTCGGTTAATTCAGTCCCAAAAGCGAAGACCGCGCGTTGGGTATGACGCGTGGCTTGGTGCAGGAAGGCCAACATTAAACGTGCATAGCGTTGCATGGAGCCTGAAACGTCCACTAGGATTAAAAGAGGCAGTGGCGTTTGACGACGCGCCCGTCTTGGTAGCGCAAGGTAGTCGCCATCGGTTCGCGCAGCTGCGCGCATCAGTGCCGACCAATTGAGCTGATCGCCTTGGTTGGCCAGTTGGCGACGGCGTGCGGGTACTGTTGGCACGGGTAACGGTATTTCGCGTGCTAACGACTCCACCAGTTTGTACTCACTGGCGTTTAGACTCTCAAAATCAGCCTGTCGCAGACGCGCTGCCGCGCTCGCTGACATGGCGGCATCAAGCTCTATCTTTTCTTCTTTGGTGCTCGGTTTTTTGTTGTTTGAGTGGGCGGGGGCTTGTAATGCCTCTTGAGCACGGCTGCTGCGCGAGGGGGGATGACGTTGCGCTTTGGCCTGAGGTATGAGTTGCGCTAGCAACTGTTTGGCAATATCTGGGTTTCTAAAGTAGGCGTCGAACAGCTCGTTAAACACCTCGCGGTCTTGCACCCGACTGACAAACACGCTCGCGAGTGCGTGCCGTACATCCTCGCGGTGCCCCAGATCAACATATGTCAAGGATTGCTGCGCCAAGCCGATGCGCGCACTGTCAACGGGCAAGCCCGCTCGTCTGAGCGTGCGGCCAAATCCGATGACGTTGTCAGCCAGTTTGCCATGGCGGGCATCACCTAATGGCGCTGAGACGCTCATTTTTCGGGAGCTAACAGCTCATCGAGCATGGGCATCAGCACAGACACGTCGTCACGCTGTTTAAACAACACCCCTGCGGTACCCTCAATAACTTCCGGATCTAGTGTGAGCGTATCTAGGGCCACCAACGCTTTGGCCCATTCGACGCTTTCGGCCACACCGGGTACGCGGCTAAAGGCATCTTTGAACGGTTGATCGCGTAGCCGTTGGACAAACTGCGTCACTTGTTCACTCAGGCGGTCAGAAATCTGCGGCACTTGTTTTTTAACAATGGCCAGTTCGCGCTCACGATCAGGATATTGAACCCAGTGGAACAAACAACGTCGTTTCACGGCGTCGTTTAAGTCACGCGTCCGATTGCTAGTCAAAATCGTCAAGGGCGTTATGTCAGCCTGTATGGTGCCTAACTCGGGTATCGAAATTTGATATTCGCCTAGGTACTCTAATAAAAAGGCTTCAAAGGGTTCGTCGGCTCGGTCGACTTCGTCAATCAGCAACACCGCGCCTGGGCTAGGCGTTTGTAACGCTTGGAGCAAGGCTCGCTTGATCAGATACCGTGGTTGGTAAACCTCACGCTCAATTTCTTCGGGCGTTCGGTGAGATTGCGCCGCACGCAAGTGAATCAACTGCGCCGCATGATTCCACTCATACAGCGCATCGCGCTGTTCTAAGCCGTCATAGCATTGCAAGCGAATCAATTGGCGAGATGTGATGAGCGCCAACGCTTTGGCGAGCTCTGTCTTGCCGACCCCAGGATCGCCTTCCAACAATAGTGGACGACCCAGTCGCATTGCCAAATGAACCGCGGTTGCCAGGGATCGGTCGGGGAAGTACCCGACCGATTGCAGCGATGCCATGACGTTATCAATGGCGTTGGCCGCGTTGCCAGCGTTCGTTTCGGTCAAACAGATCCCCTACGTTGGAGCGTTGCCAATGGCAGTGATCACCGCCCGTTGCGTTTGTATTTTGATCAGATGGCCTCGGTAGGCAGCTGAGGCATGTAAATCACCACTCAACTCGCTATCGTCGATATCCACATGGGCAATCGCCTCAGGCGAAAACTGGCTATCCAATGCGGCCTCTAAGCCCTGATGGCGAAACACACCATTGCCAGCACCCGTGATTGCTACGCGCACACCCTGTGCGGTTTGCGCCACAAAAACACCCACTAGGGCATAGCGCGAGGCAGGTTGCTTGAATTTGGCGTAAGCGGCCCGTGTTGCCACCGGAAATCGAACAGCGGTGATGAGTTCATCGGGCTCTAAAGCGGTGGCATATAGGCCTTGAAAGAAGTCATCAGCGGCAATTTCTCGCCGATTGGTGATGACCGTGGCATTCAACGCCAAAACCGCACTCGGGTAGCAAGCCGCTGGGTCATTGTTAGCAACCGAGCCACCGAGCGTGCCCATGGCCCGCACTTGCTTGTCGCCAATGCCGCCAGCCAAATGAGCCAATGCCGGTAACTTGTGCAAGACCCGTTGGTCGGTGGCCACTTGTTGGTGGCGTGTCATGGCGCCGATCACCAAGCTTGTTCCCTCTTCGGAAATACCCACCAGATCAGACAAGTCACCAAGGTCCAGTAGTGCCTCGGGTTGCGTAAGGCGTTGCTTCATTGAGGCCAGAAGCGTTTGCCCGCCCGCCAACAGTTGGGCCCCGTCTGAGAGTCGCTGAGCGGCCTGGTCAACGGACTCAGCGCGAGCGTAATCGAATTGATACATGATGCCTGCTCCTTGGTTAGGCTTTAGCCGATTGAATGGCTTGCCAGACACGCAATGGTGTCGCGGGCATGTCAAGGTCTTTGACCCCAAGCGGGGCGAGCGCATCCAACACCGCGTTGATGACTGCCGGTGGGGAACCGATTGCCCCAGCTTCGCCACACCCTTTGGTCCCCAAAGGATTGGTGGTGCAGGGCGTGCACACGTGGTCGATTTTGAACTCAGGGAAGTCGTCAGCGCGGGGCATGGTGTAGTCCATGAACGAACCGGTCAACAACTGAGCTGTTTCACGGTCGTAGACGCAATTCTCCATGAGCGCTTGTCCAATGCCTTGGGCCAAACCGCCGTGCACCTGGCCTTCGACAATCATCGGATTGATGATGGTGCCAAAGTCATCGGCCGCGCTGAATCGATCTACCCGTGTTTCGCCTGTTTCTGGGTTGATCTCCACTTCACAAATGTAGGTGCCGCTGGGAAAGGTGAAATTGGTTGGATCGTAAAAAGCGGTCTCGTTGAGTCCCGGCTCAAGTGTCTCAAGGGGATAGTTGTGCGGCACATAAGCGGTCAATGCAATCTGCGCGAAGGGGATACTTTTATCTGTCCCTTTGACCGTGAATTCGCCATTGGCAAAGTCGATGTCGGTGTCACTGGCCTCAAGCAAATGGGCGGCTATTTTTTTGGCTTTTGCTTCGATTTTGTCTATGGCGCGCATGATGGCTGAGCCACCAACAGAAATCGAGCGCGAACCATAAGTGCCCATCCCAAAGGGCACGCGGCCGGTGTCGCCATGCACGATATCAACGTTTTCAACGGGGATGCCAAGGCGGGCTGCCACCACTTGGGCAAAGGTGGTTTCGTGTCCCTGGCCGTGGCTGTGTGAGCCTGTAAAAACAGTCACACTGCCCGTGGGGTGCACGCGCACTTCGCCGCATTCAAAAAGGCCTGCACGGGCGCCCAAGGCACCCGCTAAATTACTGGGTGCTAGACCGCAAGCTTCGATGTAGCTGGAGTAGCCCAAGCCGCGCAGCATCCCTTTCGCTTTGCTCGCCTCTTTCCTTGCTTCAAAACCCGCCACGTCGGCCAAGGCGGTGGCCTTGTCCAAGCATTGCGGAAAATCCCCCACGTCATATTGCAAGGCCACGGGTGTTTGATAGGGAAACTCGGTGATGAAATTGCGCCGACGGATCTCCTCTTGGCTTAAGCCGAGCTCCCAGCCGCAGCGGCTGACAATCCGTTCCAGCAAATAGGTTGCTTCGGGTCGACCGGCGCCACGGTAGGCATCAACAGGTGCGGTATTGGTGAACCAAGCGTCGACTTCGACATACACCTGGGGTGTCGTGTATTGACCGGCTAATAAAGTGGCGTAGAGGATGGTCGGAATGGCCGTTGAGAAGGTTGAGAGGTAAGCACCCAAGTTGGCGTCGGTTTGGACTCGAAATGCCAGGAATTTACCGTCTTTATCCATCGCCATTTCAGCGTGTGTCACGTGATCTCGGCCGTGGGCGTCAGACAGAAACGCCTCAGTGCGATCAGCGACCCACTTGATATTGCGATTCAGTTTTTTGGCTGCCCAAGTCACGCAGACGTCTTCGGCGTACAGATAGATCTTTGAACCGAATCCACCGCCAACGTCGGGGGAGATAACGCGCACCTTGTGCTCTGGCAGGCCCATCACGAAGGCCGTCAACAGCAGCCGCTCAACGTGGGGGTTTTGATTTGAGACATAGAGGGTGTACTCGTCACTGGCTCGGCTATAGCAACCAATGGCGGCACGCGTTTCCATGGCATTGGGCACGAGACGGTTGTTCACCAAATCAATCTTGGTGACGTGAGCGGCTTTCTCAAAAGCCGAGTCAACTTCACCTTTATCCCCTATAGACCACTTATAGCAGTGGTTGTCGGTGGCTTCTTCGTGCAGTGTCGGTGAGCCGGCTAGCTTGGCGTCACGCACATCAGCAATTGCGGGGAGTGCGTCATAATCGACATCAACCAATTCGGCAGCGTCTCTGGCTTGCTCCAAGGTCTCAGCAATGACCATGGCGACATGATCGCCGACATAGCGCACTTTGCCATTGGCCAAGATGGGGTGAGGCGGCTCCTTCATTGGCTGCCCGTCGGTGCCGGTGATTAACCAGCCACAGGGCAAACCGCCGATCTTGTCTTGTAGGACGTCTTGACCGTCATAAATAGCGATCACGCCGGGGGCGGCGAGGGCGTTGGTTTTGTTGATGGACTTGATGTTGGCGTGAGCATAGGGTGAACGCACAAAGACCGTATGCACCAAATTATTCAATTGGATATCATCGGTGTACTGACCCACACCGGTTAAAAATCGCTCGTCTTCTTTGCGCAGTACGGACTCACCGATGTGCGGTAACTTAGCAAAATCATTCGATCCCATCTCTAACTCCTTGAGTGGTTAAACGTTCATGTTGGTGGCGCCCTGTTGGACCGCCTTGATGATGTTTTGGTAGCCAGTACAACGGCAAATATTGCCTTCGAGCAATTCACGAATCATGGGCTCATCGGCTTTGGGGTGTTTGCGACAAAGATCAACAGCACTCATGACCATGCCCGTGGTGCAGAAACCGCATTGCAAACCATGGCAGTCCTTGAAAGCCTGTTGCATGGGGTGCATCGTGCCATCTTCGCTTTGCAAACCCTCGATGGTGGTGACCTCGCAACCGGCCATTTGGGCCAACAGCACGTTACAGGATTTGATGGCGTCGCCATCAACAAGCACCGTACAGGCGCCGCACTGGGCCGTGTCACAGCCGATATGGGTGCCTGTTAATTGCAAGTGTTCTCGAATGGCCTGCACCAGTAATGTGTTGGGCGCAGCCTCAATGGTGCGCACACGACCATTGATCGTGATCTCGGTTTTCATGCTTGTCTCCTCGTGCATGGCCTGACTTAGAATGTTTTTAAGCCATGCTAGAGGACAAATCTGAAATCAGCAATCAATTACCGGGTGGTTTTACTTAGGGATAACACCCAAGTGGCGGTCAGGGCGTTAGTTTGACCAGCTGCTTGCCAAAGTTTTCACCTTTGAGCATCCCCACAAAAGCCGCGGGCGCGTTCGCAAGCCCGTGCGCCACAGATTCCCGAAACGTTAATTGGCCACTGATCACCCGCTCTAGCAATTGGGCGCGGATGGCAGGCCACGTTTGCGGCTTATCGGAAACGATGAAACCTTGAACCTTGATGCGATTAACCAAGATGGAGCGTATGGTGTGGTGACCATAAGGGGGTCGATTGAATTCGGAAACCATACCGCACAAGGCAATCCGAGAAAACGGGTTCATGTGGGTCAGCAATAACTCAAAAATTTCACCCCCCACATTTTCATAGAGACAGTCGATGCCTTGGGGCAAGGCTTGTGCGAGTTGTTGCGCAAAGTCTGGTGCCCGGTGATCAATGCAAGCATCAAAACCGAGGGTCTTAACCACGTAGTCGCATTTCGCTGGGCCACCTGCGATACCGACCACATGGCAGCCCTCGCTCTTGGCTAGTTGCCCGACCACTGAGCCAACCGCGCCCGAGGCGGCGTCTACCACCACCGTGTCGCTCGGTTTTGGTTCGCAAATGGTCATCAGTCCTGTCCACGCGGTGATGCCAGGCATCCCAATCACGCCGAGGTAAGCGGACGCTGGCACAGCCGTTATGTCTATTTTTAGGGCTTGTTTGTCTGGGATGGCCGCATGTGTTTGCCAGCCACTTGAGGAAAGTACCCAGTCGCCAACTGCCAACCGGTTACTTTGGCTTTCAATGACTTCGCCCACGGTTGCCCCAACCATTAACTGGCCGGGATCGACACCTTGTGCGTAAGATTTTTCTGCCGCAATCCGACCCCTCATATACGGGTCCAAAGACAACCAGTGATTGCGAATAAGCACCTCACCGGGATGGGGCTGCGGCATCGGTGTTGCCACCAAAGAGAAGTTCTCGGCAGTGACCCAACCTTCGGGTCGACTTGCCAAGATCACCTGCTCATTGGTGGTGGCGATCATGAAGGTTGTTTTTCAACACTCAAGATTCGACCTGCACGGAAAGCCTCAGACATGGCGCGAGGAACTTCGGCCTCGGCCTCAACCACCCGTGCACGCATTTCTTGCTCAAGTGCGACAGCCATTGCCCTTCTTTCCTCGGCTTTGGCCTGAGCGATTTGTTTGTCAGCGTTGGCTTGTTCAATTTGTAAAGCAGCACCGATATTTTTACCAACGTCGATGTCAGCAATATCGATCGAAAGGATCTCATAGGCCGTGCCGGCGTCTAGGCCGTTGGCTAGGATTCGCTTGGAAATGCTATCGGGTCTTTCCAGCACATCTTTATGATTACTCGCTGATCCAATGGCACTCACCATGCCTTCACCCACGCGTGCAATCACGGTTTCCTCACCGGCACCACCGACGAGTCGATCGAGGTTGGTTCGCACGGTGACACGGGCCACGCCGATTAACTGAATGCCATCTTGGGCGACCGCGGCGTTGCGTGGAGTCTGTATGACTTTGGGTAGCACAGACATCTGCACAGCATCCAACACATTACGACCAGCCAAATCGATGGCGGCTGCTTTGTTGAAGGTCAGTTCAATATTGGCCTTGTCTGCTGAGATGATGGCATTGACCACATCAACCACGTTGCCGCCTGCTAAGAAGTGACTCTCGAGTTCGTCTAGAGGAATGTTCAAGCCAGCCTTCACCGAACTGATTCGTGCTTTGACGATACTGTGTGGAGGCACTCGGCGTAGGCGCATCGCCACCAGTGTTAGCAGGCCAACATAAGCACCAGAGGCCCAAGCGGTAATCCAGAGCCTAAACGGAACAAAGTAGCCAATCATGGCGATCAAAGCCACCAAAATAATGATCAGCCCGAGGAAGCTGGAACCCGCGAGCATGTCTAAGATTTCCATAAGTACTCCGATAACGTCGTCATCTGTCTTGTTAGACGAAGGGGTTGTGGCAAGCGCGGCAAGTTATGAAAGATGATCATGTAATGCCGCTTTTGCTAGGGTTATAGGGAGAACAGCCCCCTATATCGTCTCTCTTAACATGGTACCCGACATTGCATCCTTCAGGGTTTTTGTGGTTTGTATTGTGGGTTCTTTCTTGGGTTCTTTCCTGGCTTCAATTTTGGACCCTTTCGTAACGTCTTTCGGCGATTTAGAAAGCACTTAATCCAACCGCACCCTTGTGTTTCAGTTGTTTTAATAGCGACAATAACCTTTAACTAAAACTCAACAGGAGAGGATCATGACGAATGCAACCAAGGCGCTTGCGCAGCTCGAGGTCGGTAATGGCACGGTGCTGTGTGAGATGGACGCACGAGGCGTGGGCGTGGTGACGCTAAACCGCCCCAACGTCAATAACGCGTACAACGGCGATATGATCGCGGGGTTGCACGAGGCCATGGATTTGTTGTCTAAACAGTCGGGACTGCGTGTGGTTTTGCTCAAAGGCAACGGTCGACATTTTCAGGCGGGCGCTGATCTGGCTTGGATTAATGAGCAAGGCAAGCTGGGTTCAGATGCCAATGTGGCTGCTTCCCGCGCAACCGCCGAGGTGGTTCGACGTTTGAATGAGTTGCCCATACCAACTGTCGCGATGATTCAAGGCGGCTGTTTCGGTGGCGGCACGGGCGTGGCGGCGGCTTGCGATGTGGTGGTGGCAGCCGATAACGCGATGTTTGCCATCACGGAAGCACGTTGGGGCTTAGTTGCTGGGATTATCTTTCCGCAGTTGGTCCAAGCCATTGGTGTGCGTAACTTGCGTCGTTACGCCTTGACTTGCGAGCGTATCAAGGCTGAGCAGGCTTTAAGCATGGGCTTTGTGCATGAAGTGTGCCCACTAGATCAGTTAGAAGAAAGTGCCCTCAAGGTGGTTGAGGCTTTATTGATGAGTGGGCCAGAAGCATTGGCCAGTAGCAAGCGCTTGGCGCTTGAAGTGGCCCATGCTTATTTCCCTGATGAGTTGTTTGAGTCACTGGTTGTGCAGCACGCCGCCACCAGGCAATCGACTGAGGCCGCCGAAGGCACCCAGTCGTTTTTAGAGAAAAGATTGCCTAGTTGGTTTCCTCAGCCGTCCTAATCGATGTGGCTTACTCGATTCGTTTGGCAGCACCGAGCGTGGTGCTTTGCATGGGATCCGACACATAAGGATCCAATGCACGAGGCGGTCCGAGTACGGTCATCGCTGCGATGGCTTGACGAAAGCCTTCGGCCGAACGCAATCGCTTGACTAGCTGGCTACTGTTTTGACCACCCGTTCGGTAGGGTGACTGGCGTGTCCTGGTGGCTGTTGTTCTCGTCACAACGGGCGCGCTGGTCTCGTGAACCGGTGCGGGCTTAGGCTGTGGCGTTCTTTGCTGATACTCGGCAAACACAGGAGCGGGTTGTTCTCCAAACGGGTCGTTCGAGTCTTGCTCAAACATATCGGGCCGTGAACGCCGAGGTTCACGACCAAAATCAGTCGAAAGCGCTTGTTGTTCAAGATCAGCCATCTGCTCGTCGTCGGCGGGCGGTATGGGCAGGTCTTTAAGTGAACGACCGTCCTTGTTTGCCTTGAACATGATGTAGGCTAAGAATGCCAAAAAGGCGGTGACGGCGAGCGGAAACCCAAGCACGTATGAAACCACGGCTAAGACCACGAAAATAATCGCGGGGTTGGGTTTCTTGCCCTTTTTTAACTGCATTTTAGTGGCCATGGTGAGCGATACCTATCCTTTAGAGCTTGGGCGAACTACGGATACCATCAGCGGGTTCGCCAGCTATGTTTTCTCGCATTTCAGTATCGGCCTGCAAGTTTTGCATGCGGTAGTAGTCCATGATGCCAAGCTTACCGGTGCGGAAAGCTTCAGCCATGGCCAGAGGCACTTCGGCTTCGGCTTCAACCACTTTGGCGCGCATTTCCTGCTCTTTGGCCACTGCCATTGCGCGTCGCTCTTCTGCCTTGGCTTGAGCGATTTGCTTGTCAGCGTTGGCTTGGTCAATCTGCAACTTGGCACCAATGTTCTCGCCCACATCGATGTCAGCGATATCAATCGAGAGGATTTCATAGGCCGTGCCGGCGTCAAGCCCTTTGCCTAAAATATGCTTGGAAATGTTGTCTGGGTTCTCTAAAACAGTCTTGTGGTTACTCGCAGAACCAATGGTACTGACCATCCCTTCACCAACCCGTGCAATGATGGTTTCTTCGCCTGCACCACCAACGAGGCGATCAATGTTTGTTCTGACCGTGACTCGCGCCAAACACACCAGCTGGATACCGTCTCGAGCCACAGCAATGATGCGGGGGGTTTCAATTACTTTGGGCAAGACCGACATCTGGACGGCTTCAAGCACGTTTCTGCCAGCCAAATCGATCGCTGCCGCGCGTTTGAAGTTCAGTGCGATATTGGCTTTATCGGCCGAAATCATGGCGTTGACCACACGCATGACGTCACCACCGGCCAAGAAGTGAGCTTCCAAATCATTAACCGACAGGTTAAGTCCTGCTTTGACGGAGCTGATTCGAGCAGTCACGATGGTGTGTGGTGGTACGCGACGCAGTCGCATCGCAACCAGCGTAAATAGCCCAACGTACGCGCCCGACGCCCAGGCGGCTATCCACAAAGGGATTGGCACGAGGTACAGGACAATAGCGAAGGTAATAACAACCGGAATCAAAATCCCGAAAGCGCCGAAAATCCCTAGGATTTGATCAATCATTGCTTATCTCCTGCACGTGCTTCCCCTTCGATAACTTCAATAACTACAATGCGATTACCGTCTACATGGTCAACCTTGATGGGTTGGCCTGCGTCAATGTAACCACCATTTGATACAACATCCACCCGTTTGCCACCAATCACGGCAATGCCAGCGGGTCTAAGGTCAGACGCAGCCGTCCCTAACTTGCCCTCATAGGCATGGTCAGATAGCGGTTCAGAAGTAAATCCTTGATTGGCATCCAAGCCCGTTTCTAAAATTAGCTGACGGCCCATTTTTGTTTTGGGTAGATACCGCAAAAGTAGCAGGCTCAGCACAAGAGCGAGTGCCAATGAGCCCCCTAGGCGAGCGGCAGCTGAGATCAGGGCATCAATGGTGAAGCCATCGCCAACGGTACTGAGCATCAATCCAGCGACCAAGGCCACTAGGCCCAAAATACCCGCAATACCGAATCCTGGAAGCACAAAAGCTTCCACCAATAAAAGAATGACCCCGAGGCCGGCAAGCAGCAGTTCCTCCATGCCAGCGAGGTTGACTAACCAATGGCCCCAAATAAACAGACCTAAGCTGGTGATACCCAAGGCGCCAGGCACACCAAAGCCAGGCGTGCGGATCTCCACAACGATACCCAGCATCGCGACAGTCACCAACAAGGAGCTCACAATGGGGTTGGTTAGGAACCGGACGACTTCTTCTGCCCAGTTCACCGATGTCTCGACCACTGAGGCGTCTTTTAGCCCCAACTGTTCTAGGGCGAGCGATAAGGTGGCTGCTTCATAGTCTGCAATGCCAACCTCTAGCGCCTCTGCCGTGGTTAACGTCAAAAGTTTGCCGCGATCGGTGATGCCTGGAATAACGACGTCTGAATCCACCATGGCTTCGGCGATCAACGTGTCGCGACCGCGACTTTCGGCGGTTGCGCTGAATTCTTTGCGCACATAGGAAACGGTTTTTTCTGAGACAGGGCTGGTCTCTGTGCCCGAACTTTGCACGGGGGTTGCGGCCCCAATCGTGCCACCGGGTGCCATGACGATGGCAGTGGAAGCCAAGCTAATTAATGCGCCTGCGGATATGGCACGACTGTCTATGTAAGCAATCGATTTGACGGGGCTTTTTAGTAGTGCGTCGCGTATTTGTACAGCCGCATCTACCCGGCCACCAAAAGTATTGATTCTTAACACCACGGCTGCCACACCATCTTGCTCGGCTTGCTTGAGGACTCTTTCGATATAGGGTGCAAGTCCTAAATCAATGGTGCCACTCACGTCAGCAACATATACCACTGGCCCATTTTGGTTTGATTGGGACAAAGACAAACTTGACACGCCCAGTGAAAAAATCAGGGCGATCAGTGCCAGTAATCGGAAGGACAAGTTAGCCATGTGACAGAGTGTACATTGCTACTTTATGCTTGTGGCTGTTCGCTTATGTCGAAGTGGGGTTTTGCGCCTTCGGTGCTCTCAGTTTGTTGATCGTTAGCCAGATCGCGAGCACCAACAACACCGCGCCCATGCCCGTACGAAATCCACCTTCCATCATCATCAGCGGAACGGAGGTGCACGCCATAAAGCCCACGCCGTAAAAGGCGGCCCAACGCTTGCCGGCCTTACTCGCGGACTGATACAGCGGGAAGAACACCGAAAACAATGCCATCACAATAAAAAAGAGAGCCCATGGTCTAACGAAAAACAACGTTAAATCATCGCTTGTTGATAGTGAGCGGGATAGGTTTAACTCAGCTAGGGGACCCAACACCACACCGAGCACCATGGGCGTTAGTGGAAACCCATTTTTGACCATCACAAATCCGAGTACGCCAAACACCAATAGCGTCCAAATATCAAAGGTGGTGTTATTGAGCGTGAAGACTCCGATGGCACAGTAAAGCAAGATCACCACGCCAAGAATGTAGAGCGGGATTCGGGTCACCAACAAAAACACACGCAGGGCGCCTGAAGTCATGGCTAAGGTCATGAAGTTAGCAAGGAAGTAAGCCACCATGATGCCGTAGGCCAAAACGGGTTGTGTGGTGATGAAAGTCGGGCTAGGCGCGATATTGTGAATGGTCAGCGCGCCAAGCATCACGGCGGTGACTGCGTCACCTGGAATGCCCAGCGCCATCATCATGATCAAAGCACCGCCCGCGGTGGCGTTATTTGAAGATTCCGAGGCGATGAGGCCTTGGGGCACACCGGTTCCAAAGGCCTCTGGTGTCTTGGATGCTTTCTTGGTTTGATCGTATGCCAAAATATTGGAAATCGAGCTACCTGCCGCGGGCAATAAACCAATAAACAACCCGATTAAGGAAGAACGTAGCACCGTAAGCCAGTTCAAAAAGTTTAAGGCAATCGCTTGGCGGTGCTCCATCTTGACCGCTTTGTGTTGCCCCTCAATCATGGGTTTTTTAGCCGTTGCGGTATCGCTCATGTCATTTAACAATTGACTGAAGGCAAACAGGCCGATGAGCACGGGTAAAAAAGCAAAACCGGCACCTAGGGTGTCGAACCCGAACGTAAAGCGTGCGGCCCCGTTGATGTGGTCTTCGCCCACGCTTGAAACCAACAAACCGAATACACCGGCAATCAAACCCTTTATCAAGGCACCTTCTGAAAGGCTAGCCGCAATGGTCAGGGCAAAACACACCAACATGAAATAGTCCCACGGACCGAATTCCAAGCCAATAGCCGCGAGCGTGGGCGCCAAGAAAACAAGCACGATGGCCGAGATAATCCCGCCAAAGAAAGAGGCCCATAACCCCAGCCCTAATGCCAGCCCGGGGCGGCCGTTACGCGACATGGGAAAACCGTCAAAGGTTGTCGCGATTGCCGATGGGGTGCCAGGAATACCGATCAAGATGGAAGCAAACATGCCGCCCGTTAAGCCGCCCACGTAGACGCCAAGCATGGTGGAGAGCCCCTCAATAGGACTCATGCCGAAGGTGAATGGCAGTGCCAAGACAACGGCCATGGTAATGGTGAAACCCGGGATGGAGCCCGCAATTAAACCCGCGAGCACGCCAAGCGCCATCAACATCAGGTTGTTGAGCGCAAAGACCGCGTCAGCGGCGTTTAAAAGGTTCTCAAAGATCATGGCTTTCGCTCAATTAGCTAAACAATTCGCCGGCTGGCAGAACCACACGCAGTGCAAAGGTAAATATGGACCACATGCCGCCAACCGCTAGGACGGCGACGGCGGCGTGCATGAGTAAGAGCCTTGGCGTGAATCCACCGATGATGCTCTGCGTCAGGAAAACAAAAAGAATGCCAGCCACAAGCATGCCAAGATGAGGCAAAGCCAGTACGAAAATTAGAAACATCACAAAGCAAATGATTGCGTTTTGGTAAGTGCGTATCCACCGTGACCAAGAAAATGGCTCAGTCTCGGGCCGAGCCAGCGTGACTGAGCGAAATAAATAAACCAAGCTCAAAATGGCCAGTGCAATCAAGACGAAACGAGGCCAGATCTCCGAACCCATCTCAGAGAAGGGTACCTCGCGGATTTCAAAGGTCTTCCAAAAGAAGACACCACACAAGATAAGCAATAACAAAGCGGTTATTGCGTCACGGTTCAAGCGTTTCATCGGTTTTACTCAAGAAGGATGCTTTCATGGTTTCGAGCTGTTGAGCTGTTGAGTCGGGCACAAATAAAATCAGGCCTTTTGGGGCGCCGCCCGGCAGGCCTGATTGTGCATCTCAACTCACCAATCAAGGCGCGAATCATACCGCGCCCGAGTGTCCTTTGCAGACGCGGATTGGTTTACTTCTTAAACATACCAATTTTGATGGCCAAACGCTCGTGCTCAGCGTAGGACTCTTGCAAGAACGTCCCGTAAGCTGGGCTGTTCTTGTACAGAACCATTGAGCCACCTTGTTCGATAGAGGTGACCAAAGCGGGGTCTTGCGCGGCTTTGGCAAAGGCCTGTTCCCAGAATGTCACGAATTCAGCGGGGGTGCCCTTAGGTAGCGCGACACCACGAGCCAAACCGTACAACACATTCACGCCTTGCTCTTTAAGTGTTGGGACATCTGGAATCAACGGATCACGTTTGTCGGTGGCAATACCCAAGGCGTTCAACGAACCCTCGGCAATGTACTGCTTGGCTGTCAACACGTTGGTTTCACCCATCATGACGTTACCTGCCAACAATGCCGTGTTGCGCTCGCGTGTGCCGTCGTAAGAGACGTAACGGAATTCTGTGTTGGTGGCGTCCTCAACTAGCAGAAAGATGAAGTGGCTGGTCGAACCCAGGGTGACGCCGACAGTCACTGACTTAGGGTCTTTTTTGGACATCTCGAGCATGCCCTTGAGATCGCTGAATGGTGCTTTGGTCGAAGCGCCAACAATTGATGGGGTGTAGCTAACGAGAGAAACCGGCTCAAAGGCATCGTAAGTAAATTTTGCGCGGCCCGTTAAGAAACTGGTAATGACGCTTTCGTGCAAAGCGATCAGCATGCAGCCGTCGGCTTTGGCATCTTTAACTTGCGTCGCGCCACGGATACCGCCTTGGCCGCCAACGTTGACGACCTGTAGTTGAGGCTCTATGCCTGTTTTGTTGATGGTTTCGACATAAGTGCGAAACACGATGTCTGTGTCTCCACCGGCGCCCCAGGGAACAATCAGTTGAGCGGTTGAGCACTCGGGGGCGGCTGCCGAGGCAGTGGTGCCAAATAAAGCGGCAGTAGCCATGGCAGCGGCAGCGGCCATGAAACGAGTTTTAGACATAAGGGGCTCCTTGGGAACGGTTTTTGGAATTTAGCTAAAAGCAATACCAGTGAACAAAACAAACCAATACGCGACACTGTTGCATAACTATCAGTGATCATCAAAAAAAGTTAAAGCAAAAATTTAAAGCAAAATTCATGCCATTTGTTTGATGGTCATATTTTATAAATCGTATTTAAGGCGTCGCGTTAAAAATTAATATCGACACTATTGTCGTTTGCGGCTGAATTTTTATCAAGCGGTCCAATATGGGGCATACCCCTAGCTGGCACGCACCATATGTACGCTAAGCGAGTAGCGGGCATGCACTGATTCTGCGCTAAGAAATATATTGCTTTAAACGTGCTTTAAACGCTATTTGAACGCGCTTTAAACGTGCTTTAGTTTCGTGCTGAGCAAGTGGCAAACGTTCACTCGGCGAGCGCTAGACACTCGTGCCATCTGTGCGCGCACTCACGTATCATAAGCTTTGCAATGTATTAACCAACAGGCAGGATAAATCATGAATCAAAGCAAACTCAGCGGTAGCGAAACGGGACATGCCAACGAGACGCGAGTGGCGATCGCCGGTCTTGGCGCGATTGGTCAGTCATTGGCCCAGTCACTTGCTGCCGGCACCGTGCCAGGTATGCGCTTGGTTGCCGTCTCGGCTAAGAATCACGAAAAAGCCAACGCTTTTGTGGCCACACTGGCCCACCCTGTGCCCGTGCTCACGATTGACGCGCTTGAACCGGTGGCTGACATTGTGGTTGAGTGCGCACCAGCAGCACTGCTATCCGATATCGTGACGCCGTTTTTGAAGGCAGGTAAGCGCGCCGTGATCTTATCGGTAGGGGCTTTACTAAGCAACGAACATCTGAAGGCGGTCGCGACCGAGCACGGCGGCACCATCATTGTTCCCACCGGCGCTTTGCTTGGATTGGATGCCGTGATTGGCGCGGCTGAAGGGACCATACATCAAGTCAAAATGGTGACACGTAAACCGCCCCAAGGCTTGAAAGGCGCTCCACACTTGATCGAGCACAACATCGTTGTTGACGGCCTGACGGCGCCGTTAAAAGTTTTTGAAGGCAACGCACGAGACGCTGCCAAGGGTTTTCCGGCCAACTTGAATGTGGTGGTCGCTTTGGCTTTGGCCGGTGTCGGCCCTGAAAAAACCAAGTTAGAAATTTGGGCAGATCCGTCGGTGACGCGAAATACACACACCATCGAAGTGGATTCGGACTCGGCTAGTTTCAACATGACCATTCAAAACATTCCCTCAGACAACCCTAAAACCGGGCGTATCGTGGCCCAGAGTGTGGTGGCGTTGCTGCGTAAGATGGGCGCGAGCTTGCGCATAGGGACTTAATTGCTCGCCTTTCTGCGCCACTGACAGAGCCAACGAGGTGTTATGCGGTTCCGTAAAACTGTTGTGTGGTTCTCTTAAACGATAGAATGAACGTTAATGGTGCCGTCGGGCAGCGGGGCACAAGCCCCGCGCTCGATTGGCTACCTGACGGTCAATCAATTCCACAGACAGAGGCGACATGGCATTTCAACTGACAGCAGCCCAGCTCGATCTTCAACAAAGAACGCGCGATTTCATTGCGCAAAAAATCATCCCGCTTGAATCGGATCCACGGCACGGCGCCCATGGCCCGGATGAGTCTTTACGCCAAGATTTGGTTGCGCTCGCTAAAGAGGCGGGTCTTCTCACGCCACATGCCTCCAAAGAAATGGGTGGCTTGGGGCTGAGTCATGTTGATAAGGCCATCGTGTTTGAAGAGGCGGGCTATTCGCGTTTAGGGCCAACGGCGCTAAACATTCACGCCCCTGACGAGGGCAACATCCACCTCATGGAGGTGGTGGCTAATGAGCAACACAAAGAGCGCTGGTTACGCCCTCAGGTGCAAGGAAAAATTCGTTCGTGTTTTGCGATGACCGAACCGGCGCCGGGCGCCGGTGCCGATCCTTCCATGTTGCAAACCACCGCGGTACGTGACGGTGACGACTACGTCATTAACGGGCGCAAGTGGTACACCACAGGGGCTTACGGCGCCACTTACGTCATCATTATGGCCAAGTTGGAAGATGGTTCGGCAACGATGTTTGTGTCTGACATGGATCAGCCAGGCATAGAACTGGTCCGCCAAATGGATGCCATGGATAACTGCTTTACCGGTGGCCATGCGGTGCTTGATTTTAAAGATCTGCGCGTGCCGGCTTCGCAAGTGCTCGGGGAGCTGGGCAAGGGATTTCGCTATGCGCAAGTTCGTTTGGCGCCGGCTCGCTTGACGCACTGCATGCGCTGGTTGGGTCAGGCCCGTCGTGCGCATGATGTGGCGACTGAATATGCGCGCACGCGCGAAGCGTTTGGCCGCGTCTTGGGTAAACACGAAGGCGTGGGCTTCATGCTGGCCGACAACGACATGGATTTACAAACATCACGGCTGCATATTTTGCATACGGCTTGGGTATTGGATCAAGGACAAACCGGTAACTTTGAATCCAGCCGAGCCAAGGTCGTTTGTTCCGAAGCCCAATGGCGGGTGGTCGACCGTTGTGTACAAATCTTAGGCGGGCAGGGCGTGACCAGCGATACGCCTGTCATGCGTATCTTCATGGATATGCGGTCGTTCCGTATCTATGATGGTCCAAGCGAAGTGCACCGTTGGAGCATGGCCAGAAAAATTCTGAATGGAGAAGGGGCCAAATGATGGGCAAATCGATTTTTGACGCGTTCCGTTTAGATGGCAAGGTGGCTTTGGTGACAGGCGCCTCGAGTGGTCTTGGATTACATTTCGCGACCGTTTTGGCGGCCGCGGGCGCGCATGTCGTGGTCGCCGCCCGCCGCCAACAAGCCTTAGAGGCTCTCTGTAATGACATCAGCGCGCAGGGTGGTAAAGCCAGCCCTGTGCTTTTGGATGTGACTGATTCCAAAAGTGTGCAAGCGTGTTTTGAGAATTGCGAACGCTTGGCGGGTGTTCCCGATGTCATTGTCAATAACGCAGGTACGACGGTCAGCAAACCAGCTATTGAGCAAACGGAGCAAGACTGGGACCAGGTGATAGACGCAAACTTGAAAGGCTGTTGGCAAGTCGGCTCGCAAGCAGCGCGTGCGCTGATCGCGGCAGAAAAGCCGGGCAGCATTATCAACATCGCATCGATCTTGGGTCAACGCGTGGCCGCAAGCGTAGGGCCTTATGCCATCTCCAAAGCGGGTGTGATTCAGGCCACCAAAGTAATGGCGCTGGAGTGGGCGCGCTATCAAATTCGCGCCAATGCTTTGCTGCCAGGTTACGTGCGCACGCCGATTAACGCCGAATTTCTAGACAGCCCCGCAGGCGAAAAACTGCGCTTGCGAATTCCCTCGAGACGCTTTAATGAACTGTCTGATTTGACCGGGCCACTATTGCTATTGGCCTCTGATGCCGGCAGTGCGATGTCGGGTGCGAGCGTAGCGGTCGATGGGGGCCACTTGGTCAGTGGGCTATGAGTTCATTGGACGCCTCACCCACGGGACTTGACTCTCAAGCGTGGCAAAGACTCGGCGAATATCTGTTTCAGTCAGGTGTTACCGACCAAGTGGCCATCACACCGACGCTATTGACGGGCGGGCAATCGAATCCGACGTACCGTCTGAGTGTTGGCAAAGACGAGTTGGTTTTAAGAAAAAAACCGGGCGGTGATCTTTTGCCCTCAGCGCATGCGGTTGACCGAGAGTACCGGGTCATGAAAGCGTTGGCAGGCAGTGACGTGCCGGTGCCTGAGATGCTGCTTTACTGTGAGGACCCCAGTGTGATTGGGACCCCCTTTTATGTGATGCGGTTTCTAGAGGGCAGGGTCTTATTTGATCAAACCATCCCGGGCGCCACTGCCGCCGATCGCACAGCGATTTATCGGGATATCAATCGTGTGATTGCCGCCTTGCATCAGATTGATCCGGCGGCCGTGGGCCTAGCGGACTTCGGTCGAGCCGGCAATTACTTTGGGCGACAAATTAATCGTTGGAGCCGGCAATATCAAGAGAACCATACCGAACGCTTAGATGCCTTAGAAAAGTTAATTGAGTGGTTGCCAAGTAGGATTCCAGCCGGTGACGAAGTCTCTATCGTGCATGGTGATTTTCGGTTGGATAACGTCATGTTGCACCCCACCGCGCCCCGTGCCATTGCCGTGCTTGATTGGGAACTTTCGACCCTGGGTCATCCGTTGGCAGACTTCTCGTACCACTGCATGAGCTGGCACATCCCACCGGCTTTGTGGCGTGGCATCGGTGGCCTTGATTTGGCGGCGTTAGGCATTCCGAGTGAGGCCGAGCACCTCGCTCAATACGTTCAGGTCACGGGATTGACGCAAGCTCAAGAGCACTGGGACTTTTATTTGGCCTACAATTTTTTTAGGATGTCCTCTATCCTATACGGCATTGGTCAACGCGCCCGGCAAGGCACGGCTGCGGCAGCTGATGCTTTAGAAACCGCTGCGAAAGCGGGTCCTTTGGCTGACTTGGGTTGGCATTATGCCCAACGATACGAACATCGGTGATCACTCGATAAGGAAGACAAGTATGCAAGAACCAGCCCCTCATGCGGCCAATTTTGTGCCTTTGTCACCGATTGGGTTTTTAGACCGAGCCGCCTTGGTGTACCCAGAACGCTTATCAGTGATTCACGGTGAGCGTCGGTTCACCTGGCGTGATACCGCTAAGCGTTGCCGACAGCTCGCGAGTGCCATTCAGCGCAAAGGCTTAGGCAAAGGCGATGTGGTGGCGATCATTGCCCCAAACGTACCGGCGCTGTATGAGTGTCATTTTGGGGTGCCGATGTCAGGGGCAACGTTGTTGACCTTGAATACCCGCTTGGATGTGGACACCACGGCCTATATTTTGTCGCATGCCAACGTCAAGCTGTTGTTCTGTGATCCTGAGTTTGCGTCATTGATCACTGCGGTTCAAGCACAGTTGCCTGAACCAGTGACGGTAGTGGATGTGGCGGATCCTCTTTTTAAAGGCGAAGCGAGCGCCATTGGCGAGTGCGACTACGAGTCATTCCTGACGTTGTCTGATCCTGATTTCGAGCCTATTTGGCCCTCGGATGAGTGGGACACCATCAGCTTGAATTACACCTCAGGCACGACGGGCCGTCCCAAAGGCGCTTTGTACTCTCATCGCGCCACGTATTTAAATGCCATGAGTAATATGACATCGACTGGGTTGCGTCCGCTGACGACCTACTTGTGGACGTTGCCGATGTTTCATTGCAACGGCTGGTGTTTTCCGTGGACCATGGCGTTGATGGCTGGCACCAATGTGTGTTTGCGTCGCGTGGAGCCCAAGGCGATTTTTGAGGCCATTAAAACCCACCGCGTGGATTACTTTTGTGCGGCGCCGGTGATCTTGACCATGTTGGCCAATGCGCCGATGCAAGACCGATTCAAGCCCAACTGGAAAGTCGAGGTGATTACTGGGGGGGCGGCTCCGCCGGCGGCTTTGATCGCTGCCATGGCTGAGTTGAGCATTGAGGTCTGTCACCAATACGGGTTAACTGAAACGCTGGGTCCTTCGGTGATTTGTGCGTGGCACCCCGAATGGAGCGAAGCCCCTTTACAAGCACAAGCCGATCGCAAGAGCCGCATAGGCGTGCGCCGTGACGGTATAGAAGCGGCGATGGTGGTGGATACGCAAACCATGGCGCCAGTCCCTTGGGATGGTCAAACCATCGGTGAACTGGTGTTGCGCGGCAACACCGTGATGAAAGGCTATCTGAATAATCCAGAAGCCACGGCCCAAGCGTTTGAGGCGGGCTGGTTCCATACCGGCGATTTGGTGGTTGTTCACCCGGATGGTTACTTCCAGGTGAAAGACCGGTTAAAGGACATCGTGATCTCAGGTGGTGAGAACATCTCCACGGTCGAAGTTGAAGGCATCTTATATCGTCACCCGGCAGTCCTTGAGGCCGCTGTCGTGGCGATGCCTGACGCGAAGTGGGGAGAGACCCCGTGTGCCTTTGTCACGCTCAAAGGACAGGCGCAGGCGAGCCCAGCCGAACTCATTGGATTTTGTCGGGAGCACTTGGCGGGATTCAAGGTGCCAACGCGAATTGTGTTTTGTGAGTTACCGAAGACGTCCACCGGCAAGATACAGAAGTATGTGTTGCGTTTGCAAGCTCAAGCGGTCGCTGAGCAGGTGATAAAAGTAGAGGATGGAAGCACGCAATAAAGCACGGTTTTTGGTTTGGTTGATCATCACTGAAGGGTTGGAAATATGACGAAGCAATTTAGTCAATGGATAGTTAGCGCGGCCACGGCGGCTAGCGTGACGTTAGTCACCTTGGGTTTGTCTGGTATCCCCTTAAAAGCCCATGCCGCAGATAGCGCGCCGATGTGGATGATGGGTGAGGTACATGACAACTCACAAGCCCACTTCTATCGTCTCAAAGATTTGGAAGAAAAGCTTGGCGGTCAGTGGCGCCCCGCGATCTTGATGGAGCAGTTCAATGTCAATCAACAAGAGGCGTTAACCGCGGCTTGGCGGGGCTGTCAAACCCCAGAATGCGTAATTGATACGGTGGGTGGCGTGCCGGGTTGGGATTGGGACATGTACAAGCCCCTGATTGGACTGGCGCTTAAATATGAGTTGCCGCTTGTGGCCGCCAATCTGTCTAAGCAGCAAGTCAATGCCGTGATGAAGTCGGGGTTTACGGCGGTTTTCGATGAGAAAACGATTAAAGCGTATCGATTGGATCAGCCGCTCCCCCAGCCGTGGCTCGACAAGCAGCGCAAGATTATTGTTGCAGGCCATTGCAATGCCTTGCCGGCTGAAGCGATTGACCCAATGGTCAAGGCACAGGCGGCACGTGATGTGATGTTTGCGCAATTGATGCAGCAATATGCCGCCCAAGGGGTGGTTTTGATTGCGGGCAATGGCCATGTGCGCCGTGACCTAGGCGTCTTACAGTGGTTACCGGCCGATATGGCCAAGCGCGTCAAAGTCGCGGGCTACGTCGAGCCGAGTGGCGTCGATGCTTTCTTATATGACGTCATGAGAGTGGTTGAGCCACATAAGCGGCCCGACCCATGCGCGGCTTTTAAAAAAGGCCCGGTTTGACATCCTCTCCGCCCTGAACGGCATGGCTTGACGCGCCTCTCGGTCAAGCTGGCAAGCCAAGCCGGCTTGCCGTGTAAAGATTAAAAAAGGAAAGAACTTAGGTTGAGTTTCGGCTGCTTGCGAGACTTATAAATTTGCATTCTGGGAGCCACATAGTTGTTTCGCTTTGTTCCCACTCGCGCACTGTCACTTTGCTGATTTCGCCAGCGTTGTGCAATGCGTCCAGGTCACCGCGCAGAAATTCAATGACTTTGCTCGTCCCTCGTGATGTCCGCCTTATCGCTTTTCGGGAACCCATGCCTGCCTGCCTGCATGCATGCAGGCAGGTTCTTAATAACCGTTGTGAATCACCACTTCTATCAGGCTAGGCTTGCCTCGGGCAATGGCTTGCTCCACACAGGAACGGATATCGCTGGATTGCTCGACGCGCGTGGCAGGTAGACCGAAGCCTTTGGCCACGGAAACGAAATCAACCGCAGGATCCGTCATGTCCATGGCGACAAATTTGTCAGTGCCACGCATCGCTTGCAGGCGATCTTTGATGATGCGATAGCTACGGTTATTGACAATGACGTAGGTGATGGGTAGCTGCAAGTGCGCGGCGGTCCACAAGCTTTGAATACTGTAGAGCGAGCTGCCATCGCCAATCATGGCGACCACTGGGCGATCGGGCTGTGCGAGGGCCACGCCAATGGCGCCCGCCATGCCAAAGCCCAAGCCGCCGCTGGTCAAGCCCAGATAGGCCAGCGGATCGTCGGCAGGGTAGAGCTTATTGAGTGCACTCGCCGTGGTTAGGGTTTCATCAACCACGATCACGTTCTTGGGCAGTGCCTCGACGATTTGCAAGATGGCATAGTCGGGATGGATGGGTAGGTCGCTGGCGTGCTGTTGGGTTGACTCGACAAACTTTGCCCGGGTGCTTTGCCAATTACGATCTTTCGCTTGTGCCAAGCGTTGTGTGGCTTTGGCATGATCGGTGTCAGTTAGCTTGCCGCTCAGTATCGGTAACAGGGCGCGCAAGGTATCGCCCACGTTGGCTCTGATGGCCGTTTCCGTGACAAAGTTTTTTCCGAGCTCCCAGTCCCGTTCGCTGATATGCACCACTGGCATGCCTTCGGGTAATGGTTCCACTGGTGCCATGGGGGACATGCGAAGCAAGTCGCCGCCTAAGCAAATCAACAAATCATAGGCCCCAAGCGTCTCGCGAACCTTGTATTGGTTCCGTGTGATTTCGCCCATGTTGGCGGGATGTGAGGTGGGAAATCGTGTGTTGTACGGAACGGACTCGAGGTAGACGGGCGCGCCGAGCTGCTCGGCGAGTGCGGCGGCTTCGGCAAAACAGTCATGACGCGCAAGCTCTTGGCCAGCCAAGATCACCGGGCGTTCGGCTTGCCGCAAGCGATCGGCCAATTCATGCAAGACGCGATCGGTGGGTTGTACGCTTGTTTGCACCCGGGTGGGTTGTCCCAAATCCATGGGTACGGTTTCATCTAAGATACTGCCCGGTAGACTGATGAACACAGGCCCTGTGGGCGGCGTCATGGCGATCTTGGCAGCGCGATGAACGATGCGTGGCAAGTCTTGTGCACGCTCAACCTCAATGGCCCATTTCACGAGAGGTTCTGCGATGCGAACCAACGGTTCATAGAGCAATGGTTCGGTTAATCCATAACCACGCTCGTACTGACCGGCTGTTACGATGATCGGCGATCCATTGAATTTGGCGGTGTAAAGCGCACCCATGGCATGACCGAGGCCTGGTGTGCAGTGAAGGTTCACGGCAGCGAGTTTACCGCTGGCACGGGCAAACCCATCGGCCATACCCAAGACGACGCTTTCTTGAAGGCCGAGTACGTATTTGAGCTGTGGGTACTGCGGCACAACCTCCATGAGTGGCAGTTCGGTGGTGCCCGGATTGCCAAACAGGTGGGTAATCCCCTCTTGTATTAGCAGCTCTAAAAAGGCGGCTCGGCCTGTGTAAGTCGGTTCATTCATGGGCATTCTCGGTTTGTATTTAAGAGTGGCTTATGTTGCTAACTTGCTCGCAACCGTGCGCCGCGATATGGTTCGGGCTATCGTTGTAAGGGTATACCGTGGCGTAGCCATTGAAAAGTTACCCGCGACGTTTGTTTGCTTCACAACCATAAGATAGGTGAAAGAAATGTTGATATCACTAAAAGGCCGAGTAGCGTTGATAACGGGTGGCAGCCAAGGACTGGGTAAAGCCATGGGATTGCGCTTTGCCGAATCGGGTGCAGACGTGGTGCTCTTGGCTAGACGCCAAGCGCTACTTGATGAAACCGCCCAAGAGATTGCCGCCACGAGTGGGCAGCGGGTCAAAGGTTATGCCTGCGACGTCAGCGATGCCGCGCAGGTGGAGTCGGTTTGGAGCGAGATTGAGAAAGATTTTGGGAAGGTCGATATTGTGGTGAACAACGCCGGCTCATCTGCGCGTCATCCCATTGAGAGCTTATCAATGGAAAAATTGCAGGCTGATATTGACTTGAAACTAAAGCCGGCGTTGCGATTGGCGCAACTGGCGATACCAGCCATGAAGCAACAGCAATGGGGCCGTATTATCAATGTGGTCAATATCGGCGCTAAAGCGCCACCAGCAGGCACGGCACCGACGTGTATGACGCGGGCCGCTGGCATTGCCATGACCAAGGTCATGTCCAAAGAGTTGGCGCCTGACAATATTCTCGTCAATGCTCTCTGCGTTGGACAGATTATGTCCGAGCAGTGGGTGGGTTACTACAATAACGACAAGCCGGATATGACCTTCGACGAATATGTCGCGATGCGTGGCAAGGTTATCCCCATGCAACGTATTGGCCAAGCAGAAGAATTCGCCAACGTGGCGTGTTTCTTGTCTTCTGATGCGGCCTCTTACGTGACAGGTGTGGCGATCAACGTTGACGGCGGCATGAGTCCAGTCACCTAAGGGATCTGGCCGGGCCGCTTGGCTAACAATTTGTGAGCGGCCGGGCGCTGTCCCTTTAAAAAATGATGGCACGAGGGGTATAGGATGAGACGATATATCAGCGGTTTGAGCGTGGTGTTGCTGGTTATTGGTGTGTTTGGGGTGGCCAGGTGTGGCTTGAGTCCCAAAGCCGAACGCACCCCAGACGGTTTTAATCCACCCTATAACCGGTACTGATCCAGGCTTAGAATTGATAGGTTATGCCGGTGGCGATGCCGTAGGTGTGGGCTTTATCGCTGGCGTTAATATCAGATGCGTAGGTCACTCCTAGGCCGAGCTGCAGGTTCTCCATCGGTGCGTAGATCAAAGCGACTTCACCAAAAGCGCCGTATTGACTGTTGTAGGCCGCATTGGTTTGGATGCCCATGTCAAAGGCCAGCTTCCACTGCGGGTGCAACACAAGGACAGGCGCGAGCGAGGCTGACCACAGGTCAGGGCGTTCGGATTCCAGACTTGGTGTATTGGCTTGCTGGTTACTCGCGTAGCCCACATTGAAGTGCCATTCATGGGTGTCGGCGAGGAATGAGCCAATGAGGGTGACTCCTACATTGGTTTTAGCGGCACCCAAGCCGTTATCCTGCATGGCGTTTGAGACTGGAAGTGTCACAACGGGTTTGATGGCGGCACTCCAACCTTGGGTTTGATCCCCCGCAAAAACCCACTTCAACCCGAGTTCTGAGCTTTGCCAGCCATTGATGGGGCTCGTTTGACGCGACATGCCAAAAAAGACATCGACGTTTTCACTGACGCCATAGGTGTAGGCCATCGGAAAGGCGTTCGACAGGCTGTGTGTGTTTTCAATGAAGACGCCTGTTTCACTCTCGAGGCGGCTGCTGCTTTTTTCAAAGACGTAGTCGATTTCGATTTGGTGTCCTCCCTTGCCTTGTGTGCCGGTGTCATCGGTGACCAGAGGGAAGTACGCTTGTGCCTGCGTGGTGGCTAGCACTAGAAAACTCGCGACCGCCGTCATCTGGCAGAGTCGGATACTTCTTGATGATGATGCCATGATATTTACCTGTTAGGTGATTACAAATATCGTGGCGGCTTGGGTTATTGGGCCAACCCGCCACGATTAACAGGACATGGGGAAAGTAGACGCTGGGCTAAACATGGAGTGGGTGGTTGAGCCGTTGGTCATTGGGAGTAGGAGGTAGGAAAAAGACAAAAGAAGAAAAGGAAAAAGAAAAAAAGGAAAAAGAAAAAAGAAAAAAGCAGCACTACATAAGAACAGCAAAAAGCAATGGCAAAAGTAGTGATGAAAACCAGTATTCAAGACCCTCACTTGAAACCATCACCTGAAACCCTCACTTCAAATCCTCACTTCAAGCATATCCACCAAAACATGACACTAAGTATTATTTATTAAATTGTAGCTGGTTTTGGTTTGGTTCGTTTTGGGGTTTGGTTTTTTTGGGTTTTGGCTCAATCACGCCGCCAGTCGATCCGATGCCTTTCGGCACCCAACGTCAATTCGGCGATCCGAGGCGGGGTCTGCGCGATACATTTGCCTTGCCTGAAGACTGCCAACCGAACTGCACGCAGTCGTAAGGCCTCCGCGGGGTCCGAGGCTTGAAGCAGTACCAGA